>Ga0164299_10000180_pt1 | contig 13111 bp, 12 predicted proteins | sample Whisoiple_221_MG_FD_109712 | JGI IMG/M metagenome (GOLD analysis project Ga0164299, IMG submission 109712) | Unamended control soil microbial communities from upstate New York, USA - Whitman soil sample_221_MG | ecosystem: Environmental > Terrestrial > Soil > Agricultural land ...
CGCGCAGGTCCGGCGGCAGCAGTAGCGGTTGGTCACGGTCGCAGCTGAGGAAGTTCTGGGGCATGACCCATTTTCCCGGCGCGAACGGACCGAAAAGCAGGGGGTTTGTGCGACAGCCTCGCGCGAGGCGAGAAAGACGCGGCCGCTGCGCATGTCGCGCACGAAGACGTCGGGGATGGCGGCGTTGTCGTGGGGGCCGAGGTTGCTGGCGTAGGACTCGAAGGCGACGTAGCGGCCGCTGGCGGAGACCGAGGGATTGGACGAGTCGCCGTTGCCCGCCGCGCCCCGCCTCCCGTTCGCGCGCGAGACGAGCCTGGTCTGGTCCGTCTTCAGGTCGCGCACGAAGACGTCTTCGACGCTGCCCTTGTCGATGCGGCTGAGGTTCTCCGCCTTGCTGGCGAAGACGACGTAGCGACCATCCGCCGAGATCGCCGGCAGCTTGCAATCGTCCGCCGCGAGCGCCCCGCGGCGCCCGCTCGCTCGCGACGCGTAGACGGTCCGCTTGCCCTTCATGTCGCGCACGGCGACCTCCAGCGCATGGCCGTGACGAAGGTGGGCGGTGGTGAGGAAGGCGACCCAACGTCCGTGGGCGGAGATCGACGGCGTGTAGCCGCCGTTGAATCGCCCGCCTGGGTGTAGGCGAATCCAGGCCGCCGGCCTCGTCGTGTGCCGCTGCAGGTCACGTACGTAGATCCCGCCGTAGGCGCCGTGGAGGAAGTTGGTCGCCTCGGTCTGGAAGGCGACGTAGCGCCCGTCGGCGGAGATCGAGGGCAGGTTGGAGTCCTCGTTGCCGCCGTCGCCTTTGGCGCCGTTTGCCCGTGAGACGAGGCCGATCGTCCCGGTCGAGCGGTCGTAGAGGAAGATGTCGCGCACGGGGAAGGTGTCGCCGGCCAGCGTGGTGGAGGAGTTGTGGTCTTCGTCGCTGATGTCGGGGTCCTCCGAGGCGAAGGCGAGATAGCGCCCGCTGCTGGAGATCGACGGGGAGCCTGCGGCGAAGCCGATGCCGTGTTCGCTCGTGCCCTGGGGAATGTCGACCTCGGCGATGCCGCCGCTCATCTCCCGCAGGTAGAGGCCGTTGCCCGTTTCGCCGACGCTGCCGACGAAGGCGATGAAGCGGCCGTCGCCAGAGATCGCCGGGTTGACCTGCTCGCTCGGGAAGCCGGCTTCGGTCTCGCCGTTTGGCCCCGAGACGAGCAGGACCGACCCCACCGCTGCGAGCGAGGCGGCGGCGAGGGCGAGCGAGGCGGTTGCGATCGCCGCCAGGACGAGGAACGCCGGCCTGCGCTTCATCGCGGCCGCGGTCCCCAGCTGGGCGCGCCGACGTGGCTGCCGAAGCCTTCTTCTTCGGTGCCGCCCTCGTCGAATTCCTTCGAGAAGCCGCGGCCGTCTGCGCGCATCACGTCGACGCTGCTGCTGTAGCGGCCGCTGCTGAGGAAGGCGAGGTGCTTGCCGTCGGGCGACCAGGCGGGGTTGGTGTAGCAGGCGCTGCCGAAGCAGTCGTGACGGCTGTGGGTGAGTTGGACGACGTGTTTGCCGCTCATTCCTGCGACGAAGAGGTTCGGGCCGTGGTTGCGGTTGCTGGAAAATGCGATTTTGCGGCCATTGGGCGAGACGTCCGGGTCGAACTCATTGCGTGGGCCGCCGATCAGCAGCCGCACGTGGCTGCCGTTCGGCCGCATCGAGAAGATGTTGCTGCGGTCCGTGCGGCCGCTGCTCCTGCGATCGCTGACAAAGACGATTCCCCTGCCGTTCGGGGTGAAGGTCGGGTCGTAGTCGCTGCTGCTGCCAGCGGAGATCTGGTGTACGGCGCCGCCAGCGACCGCGACACTGAAGATCTGCGTCTGCCGCCCCTGCAGCCCGCCCCGATCGAAGACCACCAACCTGCCGTCGGGCGAGAAGGAGGGGTTGGAGTCGAAGAATTCACCGCTGGTGAGCTGCCGGACGCCGTTGCCGAACCTGTTCATCACGTAGATGTGGCTGCCGCGTGCTTCGCCCGGATCGCGGTTGCTCGAGAAGACGATCAGCTGCCCGTTTGCCGAGTAGGAGGGGCTGCTGTCCTTGGGATTTTCGGTGAGCCGCCGCGGAGCGTCCCGCTTGTGGGGCCCGTGGCTGAGGATGCCGCCGCTGTCTTCGAATTCGTCGAAGCTGGTGTGCGAGTAGGCGATCGGCCCGGGGACCCCGGGGAAGGCAGCCTGCGCTGGGGTGGCGGCGAGCAGTACCGCGAGTCCACATACCCACGTCGCGAAGCCGCTGCCCTTGCGCATGGCGAATAGCCTAATGCGGCTCGACCTCGACCGAAACGCCGAGATCTGCGAGGGCAGTGAAGAAGGCCGTGGGATCGAACGCCTGCGCCGGGGCCAGCGCGCCGCTGTGGTCATAGGCGGGGTCGGCGCAGAGCGTCGCCGCGTGGGCAAGGCTCGCGGCGGTGAGCCCGTAGACGTCGCGGCCACGGACGATGCCGCGGCGGGCACCCGACCTTCCGCGTGCCTCGCAGCTGATCGTGAAGCGTGCCTTCCTGCGGTCCTCATCGCTGGGCGCGGCCGGCAGCCGTCGGATCAGCGTCCCCATCGCCGAACGCAACGGGGTGCGCATCGCCAGGCCGAGCAGGGGAGAGGAGGCGACCGCGAGCGGCATCAGCCGCGGCGGCACGACCATGCCGTTGAGCAGCGTCCTCACCCGAGCGGTCTCGACGTGCCGGGGCACGGTGATCTGCTCGCCCGCCGGATAGCGCAGCATTCGCTGCTCCCCGATCGGCTCGGGGAAATGCCAGCGTCCGCCGTCGGCGCTGCGAGGCGCCGGTCGCCAATCCCCGTCGGCCCAGACGACGTCGCCACCCCGCATGATCTCCAGCCCCGAGAGGGCGGTGCCATGGGTGGGCGCAAACCCATGCACGCAATAGGCAACGACGATCTCCTCCAGGGGCCCATTCCCTCGGCGGTGAGCGCAGCGATCAGATCGCCGGGCAGATAGTCGAACCCCATCCCCGAAACCAGCGCCGCCCCAGTCTCCTCCGCCCGCTCCCCATACCGATCGAAGACCATTCGCATGAACGGCTGCTCCCCGGTCGTATCGAGGTAGTGCGTCCCGGTGTCGGCAGCCGCAGCCACAACCGCCTCGCCGTGCAAGGTGAACGGCCCAGCACAGGCCACCACCACCGAACACCCCGCCAGCATCTCCCGCAACCCGGCATCGTCGTCAACCGGAACCGCCCGGGACGGCACACCCCCAAGCTCCTCCGAGAGCGCCTCCAGCTTGTCCTGATTTCGTCCGGCGATCAGGAGGTCGGTCCCGAGTCGCCTCAGCTCTCGAGCGATCAGAGTCCCGGTGAAGCCCGTAGCGCCATAAACGCAAATCGCTTCGCCCTGGCCTAAGACGTCGCCGAATTGTCTGGGAGCCATCAAGCTGTGATCTGACCATCGTTTTGGGACATCGCCATGCCGAGACGTTCTCTAAGCGAGTGCAACGTCTCGCCTCCCGTAACGGTTCGCCAGGCGTACCATCCGTCGTAGGAGCGGATTCCCGCCGCCTCGGTAGCGGCTCGCGAGGGAGATGAAAAGGTCCGTCCGTCCTTCAGTTGTATGTCGCCGCCAGGGGTGACGGTCGCTTCGTATTCCTCTCCAACTCGGGGTCGTTTCCAGATCAAGGCGTCACCCGGGTTCAAGATTCCTTCCTCGAGTAGATCGGAGATCCGTAATCGCCGCCCTTCGATTGACGTAATGTCTTCGCCAGACGCACTGCCGTCCGCAGTTAGCGTGGGCTCGTGGTCGCCCTCAACGTCCAGGAAGCGCCTGCCAGCCGCGTCTTCGTAGAGCGAAACACGAGTCAATAGCACGGGCAACTTATGTTCGACCAGAAACTCGAGGGCAGAGCCCGTCCGCCCGTGAAAGTCACGCGCAATTAGGATCAACCGGGGTGAGCGCCGAATCGGCGCCGGCGCATCGGTTTCGGTGAATGCCTGCCAGTCGCTGAAGAAAGCGTCGTGGCCAGCGTGATACATACCAGCGATTTCCTGTAGGTCCGTGGCCCGTGCCCAGCCCGCATACTCCAGACACTGCGCTAGTTGTTTGCGGGAGATGTCACGTTTGATCTCAACTACGGTGACCCGACCCTGCCCATCCAGAAACACTACGTCTGGTCTGCCACCCTCGGGGAGGCTCGGTTGGCGAACTACAGGGAAGAGCGACTCGCCGGTGAGCTCGTCTGGATTAGCCCACATCAAATCCTCTATCTCGGACTCATATAATTCCGGTCCCCCGCGAAGGTTGCGAAAACCGAGAAGTTCGGTAGCGCCTTTTATCTCGAAGAGCGGCATGTTCCTGACCCTACTGTTTTCCAGGGTCGCTCTTATCAACGTCGGCGAGCACATAGTCGAGCAGTTCACGGCCGTGATCCGACGCCACCGCGATGTCCTCGGCGGTGATTCTTGCTCGGTGCAGCGACTGCATCCTGAGGACGTCGCCGTCGGTGCGGTTGTTGGGAAAGACTCCCGCATAGGAGACGCCCAGACGCTCCAGGTGGTCGGCCAGCAGGGCGGTGGCTGGGTTCTCCAGAGGGAGGTCTAGATAGACGGCGTCCAAGCATTTGCGGTGGAAGAGGTGGTGGCGCTCGGCTCGTACCGCCTCCTCCAGGTCCCTGCCCGGGCTGTGGGCGGTGATCAGGGCCAGGTTGTGGTCCTGGTCGATCTCGACGTGCAGGTCGGTGCGGTCGGGTAGGTCTACGCCGGCTGGGGGGTCGGCGAGGGTGCCGCGGAGTTTGCAGAGCTCCAGCGTCTGTTTGACGATGTCGTGGTGGCGCTTGGGCGCGTAGACCTCGCGCTCGTGGCCGTCGTTGAGCTTGGCGTAGAAGAGGGCCGCCGACTGGCGCCTTGGGCGGCGGTCGGCGGCGGCGTCGTTGGCGACCGAGGCCGGGATCCAGCCGAGCAGGAAGCCCGTCTCGTGTGCGCCGAGGTCGAGGTTGGCGCGTTGGCTATATGGGTGGGCGGCGGTTGCCTCGCTGAACATGCCCGCCATGCCCCGTCCGGCCGCCCACTCCATCAGGTGCTGCTTGGTGCGGGTGAAGAGGTGCTGGCCGCGGGCGATGGGCATCGTCACCGCCTGGCCCGAGTGGCCCACCGCGTCGCCGGCCGCTGCCAGGCCCATTCCCTCGTGGCAGAGCAGCTCGCCCTCGGCTGACTCGGCCACCCAGGAGACATAGGTTCCCGCCTCCAAGCGCGCCTCGACCTCCGCCACGTCGTAGACCCAGCGGACATCGTAGGTCTCGCCGTAGGCGGCGCGGATCGCTGCGCTGAGGACGGCTCCCTCGCCGGGCTCCAGATACCTGAAAGTGACTGCATCCGTTCCCACGTCGTCGATCTTCCCCTCTATATTCGGCAGAGAATCGAAATTATTCATCTGCATGCCCGCCTAGCTCAATTGGCAGAGCACTCGATTTGTAATCGAGAGGTTTCCGGTTCAACCCCGGAGGCGGGCTTAACCGTAGGCAGTCACGAGTCGCCGCCGCCCAGCACTCGGGCCTTCTCGGCGGCGAACTCCTCATCGCTCAGCGCGCCTTTCTCGCGCAGATCGGCGAGTTGCTGCAGACGGCGCAGGCGGGCATCCTCCTCGTCCGCGGCCGGCGCCTCGGGCTGACCGGGGGGCGCCCCACCGCCACTGTCGTTCGGCCGCCGCACCTCGGGCAACCTCAGTTTCGATGCCCGCTCGCTCAGGTTGGCGCTCTTTACCGCGCCGACGACGCGCTCCCTGGCGCCGCCGAAGTAGTCGGCCAGCTGGGCATCGGAGAATTCCTCTTCGGTCTGGCGGCGCATCTCATGAATGCCGAAGGCGATGAATCCGCCGATGATCAGCGTGGTCAGGAAGGAGCGAAGGTTCTGCGTCGGCGCGGAGAGGAAGTAGATGCAGACGAGGAGGACCAGGCCGGTGTAGACGTAGGCGACGTGGTCGCGCAGGACCGGCGCCATGAAGCGACGGCTGGCGCGGGCCGAGCCGGTCGGCGAGCCGAGCCAGCCGGCGACCCCGGCGAGCACGCCGAAGACGATCACCGTCGTGGCGATGCTGACCATCAGCGAGGTCGAGATCGACCAGGCGGCTTCGGCCGCGGGCTTGACGCTTTCTTCCTTGACCAGCTGGTCAACGACGATCCCGCCGGCGACCGAGCGGAAGACGATCACGGCAAAGCCGGCGGCGATCAGGCCGATACCGCAGAAGAGCACGGTCACCCAGCGCCCCTCGCGCGAGAGATAGATCGCCAGCCCGAAGGCGAGCAGGGTCAGCAGGGAGAGGATCAGCGCCAGTCCCTTGATCGCGACGACGATGTCCTGCGCGGTCTTCAGCTGGTCGGAGCGCAGGATCGTGACCTGTCCCGCGTCTGGCGGCAGCTTTTCGGCGAGCTGGCTGCCGATTCCGACCTGGTCGGCGAGGTTGGTGACCAGGCCGCCGAGGTTGAGGGTGACCTGGCCTTCTTCGGTCGAGACCGCCTCCTTCTTGTTTTCCAGCACCGCCAGCAGCTGTTCGTGCGTGGCCCGGTTGGCGTCCTTCCAAAGTTCCTGCGCGGTCGAGCTCTTCAGCACCTCTTCGGCACCGCTGCCCGCCACCTGCCGCAGCCCGCCGGACACCGGCCCGGCCAGATCCTTGGTTTCCCCGGGCAGGATTCCTTCCAGTTCCTTTTCGATGTCGACGTTGGCGTAGAGCTGGTCGACCAGGTAGCCGCCGACGGCGGCGCGGACCTTTTCGTTCTGGATCAGCCGGCCGCTGGTGTCGACCCAGTCGTCGGTGTTGAGCGCCTGGCGCTCGGTCCAGATCGCGAAGACGCTGAGGAAGGCCAGGATCGAGCCGACCACGACAAGGGCCTTGATGCTGCGTCGCCTTGCGCGGCTCATCGTGGGGGATGGTATACGTGACTGGCGTGAAGCTGGAGGGAATCCACCACATCACGGCGATAACCGCCGATGCGCAGAAGAACGTCGACTTCTACGCCGGAGTGCTGGGTCTGCGCCTGGTGAAGAAGACGGTCAACCAGGACAACCCCTCCGTCTACCACCTCTTCTTTGCCGACGAGCAGGGTGACCCGGGGTCGGATCTGACCTTCTTCGAGTTCCCCGGCGTGCCGCCGGGACGAGTCGGGAGCGGCGATGTCCATCGGGTCATCTGGCGGGTTGGCTCGACGCAGTCACTCGACTTCTGGGCGGAGCGGCTCGGCGCGCATGGCGTCGAGAGCGATCGAGCGGGGAAGAGCCTGCGCTTCTCCGACCCCGAGGGGCTCGACCACGAGCTGCTCGTCGCCGCGGTCCCCGATGCGCCGCTGATCGCCGACCACCCCCAGGTGCCCGGCGAGCTGGCGCTGCAGGGCTTCCACGCCGTGCGCGCCTACGGTGGCTCAGCCGACGCCAGCGCCCGCCTGCTCGAGGCGCTCGAGTTCGAGCGAACCGGCGATGGCTGGGAGGCGCGCGGGGAGAAGCGCGGCGGCCTCTACATCTACGACGAGCCGCCGGCCGAGCGGCCGCTGCAGGGCGCCGGCAGCGTCCACCACGTCGCCTGGGCCTCCTCGATCGAGGAGCATGAGACCTGGCGCGAGAAGGCGATCGCGGGCGGGGCGCAGCCGACGCCGGTGATCGACCGCTTCTACTTCCGCTCGATCTACTTCCGCGAGCCGAGCGGCGTCCTCTTCGAGATCGCCACGCTGGGGCCGGGCTTCACCGTCGACGAGCCGCTCGAGCATCTCGGCGAGAAGCTCTCGCTGCCACCCGACTACGAGCACCTGCGGGGCGAGGTCGAGCCGAACCTGCGCCCGGTCCTCAACCCGCGCGTGGCTGAGAACAAGCCGGGGTGAACGGGAACTTCGTCTGGAGGGACGCCGGCCGGGTCGTGGTGTTCCGGCGCGACGGCATTGCCCAGGCGCCGCAGATCCTGCGCGAGAACGGCTTCGGCGAGTTCGAACTGCTGACCACGCCTCGCGCTCTCCTCGGCGCGCCCGAGCTCGAGGCGGCGGCCAAGGCGGTCCACGCGGTCCCCGCCGGGCAGGTCCCCGAGGCCGCCGCGGGTCTGCTCGATCGCGTTGCGGCGGCGCCGATCGTCGCCCTTGGCGGCGGCCACGCGATCGACACGGCCAAGGCGGTCGCAGCGGTGACCGGCAGCCGCGTCGCGGCGATCCCGACGACGCTCTCGGGCGCCGAGATGACCGGCATCCACCGCCTGCCCGCCGGCGCCGAGCAGCGCGTGCGAGCGATGGTGCGCCCCGAGCTGGCGATTGCCGACCCCGAGGCAATGACCGGCCAGCAGGAGGGGGCACTGCGGGCCAGCGCGATGAACAGCCTCGCCCACGGTGCCGACTCTCTCTACACGCCTCTTGCCAACCCGGTTTCGCAGATGACGGCGCTGTGCGGCGCCGAACTGCTCGCAGCCGCGCTCGACGAACCGCGTGAGGAGCGCACCCGCGCCGCCCTCGCCCAGGGCTCGCTGCTCTGCGCCTACGCGATCGACTCGGCGCTGTTCGCCCTGCACCACGTGATCTGCCAGACCCTGGTCCGCGTCTGTGGCAGCCCGCATGCGGAGACCAACGCCGCGATCCTTCCCCGCGCAATGGCCTTCATGGTCCCCCGGGTCCCCGACCAGCTCTCCTCCCTCGCGGAGGCGATTGGAACCGACCCCGACCAGATCGAACCCCGCATCCTCCAGCTAGGCGGCAATCCGGCCGGCCTGGGAGAGCTGGGAGCCGACCAAAGCAAGCTCGACCAAGCGCTGGACTCGATGCTCGTGCGGCCCGAGCTGGCGTTTACGCCTGAACCTCCGACTCGGGCGGACCTAGAGCGGCTAATCGAGTCTGCCTGGTAGGTAACGTCGGGCGGGTGGCGCGGCGGCGGGGGTCCCCCATAGCGGAGGGTGCGCGCAGCGCGTCCGAGCACATGGGGGAGGGCCGCCGCGACAGGACCCGCCCGCGGTAACTCTTCGGGCATGCCCGTGTAGCGCTTTCGTGTGACCCCCAGGCGCCTTCAGGCCTACCACGACTACACGCGCCGCCACAGCGTCAACTGGCCCCTCTACATCCTGGCCAGGGTCGCGATGACGCCGTTCTTCCTCGCCTACTTCCGGCTCGCTCGCACCGGCCGCGACCACGGTCGTGTCAGCGGTGGGCTGATCGTCGCCGCCAACCACCGCAGCTTCCTCGACCCCTTCGCAATCGGCGCCGCGCTGCCCTGGCGTCGACCGATGAACTACGTCGCCAAGATCGAGCTGTTCGAGCGCCGCTGGCAGGGCTGGCTGCTCTCTCGCCTCGGCGCCTTCCCGATTCGCCGGGGCGAAGCGGACGAGATGGCGATGGAGACGGCCCGCCTCGCGGTCCAGCGCGGCGGCACGGTCTGCATCTTTCCCGAGGGGACGCGAATCCGCCGCGGCACCCTGGCGCCGCCGAGGCGCGGCGTCGGCAGGCTGGCGCTGCAGACCGGCGCCCCGGTCCTGCCGACCGCGGTCTACGGCAGCGAGCACGTGCGCCGCACCTGGCGCATCCGCCCGCGCCAGGTGCGTGTGCGACTGGGCAAGGCGATGACCTTTCCGCGGGTCGAGGAGCCGTCGCCGCCGCTGGCCGAATCGGTGACGGCGCGGATCTGGCCCAATGTCCTGCTGCAGTGGGAAGAGATGGGCGGCCTGCCGCCGATGCGCCGCGCCGCTGTGATCGGCGCCGGCAGCTGGGGCAGCGCCGTCGCCGTGCTGCTCGCCCGGGGCGGGCTCGAGGTGCAGCTCGGCACTCGCACCGCCGAGCAGGCAGCCGAGATGATCGAGGCGGGCGAAAACCGCCGCTACCTGGAGGGCGTCGGGCTGCCCGAATCGCTGCTTGTTCGCCCGGCCTCGGAGATCGAGCTGGCGGGCCTCGACCTGGTCTGCCTGGCGATCCCATCTGGCTCGTTGCCGCAGGCGGTAGGCGCGATCGCCGACCGGGTCAGCGACCGCTCCTCCGTGCTGTTGCTGACCAAGGGCCTGATCGCGCCCCTCGGCCAGCTCCCCGCCGAGTACGTCGAGGAAAGAATTCGTGCCCGCGCAGTTGCCTGTCTCGGCGGCCCCGCCCACGCGCGCGAGGCGGTTTCCGGCTCGGCGGCGCTGGTGCTCGGCTCCGGCGACGTCGACCTGCGCGACCAGCTTGGCGAGGTCTTCGACCGCGCCGGCCTCGTCTGCGAGCGCTCACCTGACGTCACCGGAGTGGAGATGGCCGGGGCGGCAAAGAACGCCGCCGCTCTTGCCGCCGCCGCGACCGAGCCCTTCGGCCTCAACGCCGCCGGCATCGCCGTCGCGCAGGTCTGGCGCGAGTGCATCGAGTACGCGATCTCGCGCGGCGCCGCGCTGGAGACCTTCTCCGGTCTGGCTGGCGTCGGCGACCTGACCGCGACCGTGCTCGCCCCATCGGGCCGCAACCGCCGCGCCGGTGAGCTGCTCGGCCAGGGAACCCCAGCTGCCGAGATCCCGGCGATGATCGGTCAGGCTTCCGAGGGCCTCGACGCGGTACCGCTGCTGGCGGCGGCGATCGCGACCTCGGGCACCCCGCCCGAGGCGCTTGAGGGATTGGCGGCGCTGATTCGCGGCGAGATCGACGCCGAGGCCTGGGTCGCCTCGCTGCGCCTGGTCGAGCGCTCGCGCAAGGCGGCCGCGTGACCGGGCCCGCGCAACATCTAGGCTTCGCTCGTGAGCGGCGCCAAGCAGAACGTCGAGCCCACCGGCCTCGACCCGGCCGCCAAGGCGGATCTCGACCGCGCCTTCGAAGAGCTGTACCGCGACCACCTCAAGGACGTCTACTCCTACGCCTACTACCGGGTCGGCAACCAGCACGACGCCGAGGACCTGACCGAGCAGGCCTTCCTGCAGGCCTACCGTCACTTCGACCGGGCGCGGCGCGAGTCCGACGGGCGACCGCTGCGCCCCTGGCTGATTCGCATCGCCCACAACCTGGCGCTCAACTACTACCGGGATCGCTCGCGGCGGCCGCAGACGCCGCTCGACAGCGCCGACCCGATCCCCGCCCGGCACGGCACCGAGGCGATCGCCGAGGGGCGGGAGGAGCTGCGCCAGGTGATCGACAAGCTCGACAACCTGCCCGACGACCGCCGCGACGCGCTGATCATGCGCTTCGCTCTGGGCATGGACAACCGCGAGATCGCGCGGGCGCTGGGGCGCAGCGACGGCGCCACCAAGGTGCTGATCCATCGCGCGATCAAGCAGCTGCAGGAGGAGATGAGCGATGAGCGAGGCGAGTGAGAAGCTGACCGGCAGCACCTGGGACGTCGAGCGCCTGCTCGGCGACGCGCTGCGGCCGATCGAGCCGCCGGAGCGGCTCTCGGGACGCTTCGAGGACACCCTCTCTGCCGTCACCCAGGCCGCCGCGGAGGAGCTCTCCGACTGGGCCGAAGAGCTCTCCGAGAGCGAGCTGCGGGCGCTGCGCGACCCGCGCAACTGGGTCCGCCCGGTGGTCGCCGTCGGTGCTGGGGGCCTTGCCACCGGCGCCCTCGTCCTGCTCGAGATGCGCCGCCGCGGCCGCCAGCAGACGAAGAGCCGCCTGCGCTCGGCCGCCGACCGCGTCGGCCTCTAGGAGAGAGATGCCGCTATGGCGACGAGGACGTAGGCCGTGCCGATCGAGATCGCGTAGCGGCGCGAGGCGAAGCCGGCCATCAGGAGCCCGAGCGCTCCGGTGAGGATGTGGAAGATGTTGGCCCAGCCGTTGACTGAGAGCAGGCCCAGTGCTTCACGCAGGTCGTCCGGGCGGGCGAAGGAGGAGTCGTAGAAGAAGCCGACTATCCCGTAGATCACCAGCCCGGCGCCGACCAGAGTCGCGAAAAGACGTGCGGGGCTCGGTTGCTCCATCGGCGGCGATTGTAGGCTCCCGGTCCGCGATGGCGCAGACCTGTTACAGGCACCCCAACCGGGAGACGGGCGTTTCCTGCTCGCACTGCGGGCGGCCGATCTGCCCGGATTGCATGACGCCGACCCCCGTCGGCATGCGCTGCCCCGAGTGCGCCAGGCAGCGCACGCGGGTCACCCGAGGGGTGGGGGAGGCCTCGCTTGCCAACGGCGCCCCGGCGACCTTCGTCCTGATCGCGCTCAACGTCGCCGTGTTCCTCGCCGCGGTGGCGACGGGGCACGGCGGCCTCGGAACCATCACCTCTTCGCTGATCCCCGAATTCGGGCTCTTCGGGCCATCGGTCGCCGACGGCGAGTGGTACCGGCTCCTCACCTGCGCCTTCCTCCACGCCGGGCTCTTCCATATCGCCGGCAACATGATCCTGCTCTTCTTCCTCGGTCGGATCCTCGAGCCGGGGATCGGCACGCCGCGCTTCCTCGCCGTCTACTTCGTCTCGCTCTTCGCCGGGTCGTTCGGCGCCCTCCTGCTCTCGCCCGACAGCCTCAGCGTTGGCGCCTCGGGGGCGGTCTTCGGCGTGCTTGCCGCGACGTTCGTGATCGCCCGCGGCCGCGGCATCGACGCGCTTGCCTCGAGCGTCGGCATCCTCATCCTGCTCAACCTCGCCTTCAGCTTCGGCGTGCGCGGAATCAGCGTTGGCGCTCACCTCGGAGGGCTGATCGCCGGCGGGCTCTGCGCCCTGCTCATCCTCGCCGGCGAGCGCGGCATGCTCGGCCCTCGCAATCAGCCGATGGAGCTCCTGGCGATGGCCGCGATCGGCTTCTTCGCAATTGCCAGCGCGATAGCCGTGGCTTAGGCGTAACTCCCGCCCCCCACGGACAGATGTTCCATCAACCGGTTCCGAAGAACCGGTTGACGAGCGCTTGCCCTACACGGTATAAGTAGCGCCGCGGGTCATAAACAACGTCATTTTTAATGAAAACATTGGCAGGGAAGGGGAGTCCAGTGCTCGAGATCAGGCTGTCGTGCCGTGGTTCCGTGGCCGCTCGTCTCAATCGGCTCGGTGGAGCAATGTTGCTGCTCGCATTCGTGGTCTTTGCGCTGTCTGTCCTCTTCCTCGGCGCCCCGAATCTCACCCGCGCCGAAGCCTCGCCCCCCACCTACGTGAGCACCTTCGGCTCCGCTGGCACCGGCGACGGCAAATTCAGCCACCCCGCTGACATCGAGATCGCCTCAAACGGCGATCTCCTCGTCGCCGACGCTGAAAACGACCGCATCC
>Ga0164299_10000181_pt1 | contig 13105 bp, 13 predicted proteins | sample Whisoiple_221_MG_FD_109712 | JGI IMG/M metagenome (GOLD analysis project Ga0164299, IMG submission 109712) | Unamended control soil microbial communities from upstate New York, USA - Whitman soil sample_221_MG | ecosystem: Environmental > Terrestrial > Soil > Agricultural land ...
CGAGATCTGCGCCGATGCACTCCCCGAGTTCGTCGATAGCGATTGCAGGGCGCTGGTAAAATTTGCAAAGGCGGCTTCGAGCGTTCCGGCATCTCCGGGAGTTCCGTAGACGGATTGCAATTGGGTCAAGACGTTTGCCATCTGGTCGGCATAGGCGCCGCCGGATGTTTCGGAACGCAACTGAGCCTGTATGAATTGATCGAGCTCGCGGTTGACGCCGGTGACGCTGACGCTTGCGCCGGTATCGCCGGTCAGCGTCTCGACCTGGTTCGTCCTTTGGGTGACGTAGCCGGGCGTCTGCGCGTTTGCGATATTCGACGACACGATCGAAAGCGCTGCCTGGTTCGCGCGCAAACCGGACATCGCAATGGCGAGAGCTGAACCCAAACTCATATTAGCCGCCTCAGATCAGCCGTGCCGACCTCTTGCCGAATTATCAGCGCAGCACGTTCAACAGATCCTGAACCATGCTGTTGGCTGTAGTGATCACCTTGGTGTTCGCGGAATAGGCCTGCTGGGTCACGATCAGCTTGGTGAGCTCATCGGCGATGTCGGTGTTCGAGCCCTCAAGCGACGAGCCGCTGATAGTGCCGGAGGCACCGATGATCGCCGGTCCCGATAGATCGGTGACGGCGTAGGCGCCGCCGTCGAGGCTCTTGAGGTAATTGGTGCCGTTGAAGTGCGATAGCGTCACCGAGGCAAGATCGAGGTACTGCCCGTTGGAAAAGGTACCGATGACCAGACCACTGTTGCTGATCGCGACCGACTGAAGCTGGCCGGCAGCGTAACCGTTCTGGGTTATGTTGTTGATGGTTGCCGCGCCGCCCGTGACGGCAAATTGTGTCAGAGCGCCGGAGCCAGTGATTGACCGGAGACGGTGACACCCGGGACTGCGATCGCAGACCCGTCGGACTCGTCAAAGCTCCGTTGGGGCCGAACGTAAACGTCGTGCCGACATTGACCCACGCGACCTGGGTACCGGTCGCGTTGGGATTGCTCTGATAAAAAAGATTCCAGCTGTCCTGATGCGGAGCGCCGAGAGAGGCGCTGTCGGTTTTGGCCCAACGCAATTGCAGATTGACCGGCGTGCCGGCCGCGTTGAAGCCCGTCACGGCTCCGCCGCTGATGGTTTCCTTCTGAAAAACCCCGACGTCGTTGGCGATCACGAAGCCGGTGCCGGCCGTGCCGCCGCCGGTGCGCGCAGCAGTCACCGGAGATGCGAAGCCCAGCGAAGCGAAGGCCGGCGACGTACTGGTGATCGAAAGATTCGCGGCAGTACCGGTGTGCAACGTAATTGCGCCGGTAGCCGCATTGATGGTGGGAGCAACGCCGGTGATCGTGCCGATCTTCGCGAGCAAGGTGCCGACCGTGTCGGTGACATCGATCGAATTGCCTGCGGTGCCGGTGTTGACGAAGGTGAGCGGTGTGCCATCGACCACGATGGTATCGCCGACCGCGAAATTCGTGGTCAGCGAGTCGCTGGGGGACGCCCCCGATAGCGTCGTTGCGGCCGTGATCGGGGCCGGCGTCGCCGCCTTGTTCAGGGCGGCGGAGCCGGTCACGGTTGCGTCGCCGAAAGGTATCGGCGGCGTGCCCACGGGCAACGGATTCTGACTGAAATCGGAGGGGTTCAAGCCTCCCGCGGCCAGAAGCGTGCCGGCTGGCGCCGTACTGCTTGCCGGTGTGCTCGGCGTGGTCGGCAGGTTGGCGGCGTACTGGATCGCAGGGGTAGCCTGGGCCGGCACGAAATTGTTCTGGAACTGGAGGACCTGCGGCACGTTGCCGAGCGGATTTCCGGTCTTGGGATCGACCGTAACACCCATCAGGTAATATCCGGCGCCGTTGACGAGATTACCGTTGGCATTGACCTGAAAATCGCCGCGGCGGGTATAGTTGGTGACTCCGGTGAACACCGGCACATTGTCGGTGACCCCGCTTGCCTTTTGCACCGAGAAAAATCCGTCGCCGTTGATCGCCATGTAAGTCGCAACCGTCGATGCCGAGACCGTTCCCTGCGAGGAAATGGTGGATCGTGCGTAGGCTGTAACGGATCCTGCGACTTGCCGGTTCGGCGTGGTCGAATCCGGAACCAGGTCGACGAAACTGGTGCCTATGCCCTTGTAACCGGTGGTCTGCGCGTTCGCGATGTTGCCGGAGATATTCTGGAGGGCGAAGGACTGCGCCTGCAAGCCCGCAACGGAAGTATTGAGAGCATCAAAGATACCCATGGCATCGTCTCCAAATTCGATCCGGACGGCCCGCCGATCTGAAGCCGTGGCCGCAATCGAAGGAGAGCGTCGCAAGCGTTATGCCAGAATAGAAAATGCTTTCCCCTCAAACACTTAAATAAAAAAACCCCGGTCCGAAGACCGGGGCACAATTGCCGGGCGAACAATTGCCGGGCGACTAATCCAGGAATCAGGTCGCCGAGGCGGGAGCCGGACGGAATATCAGCGCAAAGCCGTCAATGCAGTAGCGCAGGCCGGTCGGTTTCGGCCCGTCGTCGAAGACGTGACCGAGATGGCCGCCGCAGCGGCGGCAGTGAACTTCGGTGCGCGACATCCCGAAGGTGCGGTCTTCGGTCTTGCCCACCGCGTTCTCGAGCGGCTGGTAAAAACTTGGCCAGCCGGTGCCGCTTTCGAATTTCGTCTCCGAGGCGAACAGCGGCAGGTCGCAGCCGGCGCAGGCGAAGATGCCCTTGCGATGCTCCTTGAGCAGCGGGCTCGAGCCCGGGCGCTCGGTGCCTTGCTGACGCAGGATCTCGTATTGCTGCGGCGTCAGTTGCGCGCGCCATTCCGCGTCGGTCTTTTCAATCTCGAATTTCTCGCCGGCGTGTGCAGGCGAAGCCCGCAGCCAGCGGAACGCGGCAAGGCCGAAAAGACTGGCGATGGAGGCGAGCAAAATACGGCGGTCGATCATGATGGTCTCCGGGCGACGGGTTCGCCTCTAAATACGCGGCGCGGCAGCCGAAGTTACACCGATCCGGCGGGATTTTTGTCACTTTGTTGCGAGTATTCTGCCCGGATGCCGTGTGAACCCCTAGCCTTCGCTCCTCCGTCGCGGCGGCTGTGGCCGGCCCGGCGGCGGGCGGCGCCGGGTTGGCGGTGTCCCGGCCTGGCGGTTCACCTGCGACAGACGCGCCTCGCGAATACGCTCCTGCGTCCGCGCCCGTTCGCGGTAACGGGCCAACGCGCCGGCCGCGGCGGAACTTCCCCGATTCCACATGCCGATGAAATAGCCGGCCACCCGGCCGGTCGTCCCGCCGGCCCAGACCAGTTCGAACGGTGAAAACAATCGCCAGCGTTCATCGCCCCACAGAATGCTGCGCGCGATCAAATGCCCCGCCATTGCCGACGTGTTCAAGCCCTGACGGCCGAAGCCGCTTGTTACCCACAATCCCCGGCGCAACTGGCCAATCTGCGGCATGCCGTGCACGGTGTGTCCGGCGGCGCCGCCCCATACCTCGGCAACCTCCGGCCTTCCGAGCTGCGGAAAAATCGTTTGGATCCTGCGCGCGATGGCGGGCGCGAAACGCTCCGGCCGTGCCGCCCAGGTGGTTTCCGGGCCAGCCCACATCAAGCGGTCGCCGTCCACAATGCGGAAATGATCGATGCCGTCGGTATCGGTCACCGATCCCTTGAATGTTATTGCCTCGGTGAGGCGCTCGCCGAGCGGCGCGGTCACGGCCGCATAGCGCCAGACCGGCAGCAGCGTTTCCGACAATCGTCGCAGTGTGGCGCCCAGATGAACGTTCCCGGCAAGCACGATATGGGAGGCGCGCAAACGCGCCGACGGCGTGACGATGCGCTTGCGAATCCCGGACGGATCGACGCTGACGACGGGGGTGTCCTCGAAAATCCGCGCCCCCGCCCGTCTCGCCAGCGCCGCCAGACCATGGATGTATCTGCGGCCGTCGATCTGAAACGCGTTGGGATAATAGACACCGTGAAAATAACGATCGGTCTTGAGCTCGGCGCGCACCCGATCGACCTGCCACCCCTCCACTTCAGTCTCAAAATCCTCGCCGAGCATTTGCAGCCGGCTGATCAGCTGATCGCCGACATCGACATTGGAGACCTCCAGCGCCCCCTCGCTGATCGCAATGCCCGGAATCAGATCCTCCGACGCATTGGCCCGAACCAGTTCGGCGCCTTGTTTCGACAACAGCCAGAGTTCGCGGGTATCTTCGAAGCCGACGCGCGCGATCAACTCGCCGATCGGAAGCGCATAACCCGGCATCACAGTTCCGAGCTGATGGCCCGACGCATTCCAGCCGATGTGCCGGCCCTCGAGAACGGCGACGCTGGCGCCAAGCCGCGCGGCCTCCAGCGCCACCGAAAGCCCGGCAATCCCCGCCCCGACCACGGCGATATCAACATCCAGATCAAACGAAAGGCGCGAGCGGTCCGGCATCGCTGCGGCATCCTGTCCATTGGTCGTGCTGGTGAGGCTCTGGCTCATGTCGTTTTCTTACGGGCCGATCCGATGTTTGTCACCTTTTACTGGCGAGCTGTCTTAGCGGACTTCGGATCGGAAAGGACATCACCAAATTAAGATTCTAATGTGATTTTGGTTGAGAAGTTCTCTTGACGCACCGGCAGGCGAAGGCGAAGACACTGCCACCACACCGGGCTGAGCCGATACACTAGTCAGCGGACCTGAAACGAATCGAGATTGCGTCATGCGCCGTTTGATGCTGTTGCGCCACGCCAAGACCGAGCACGACGCACCTTCTGGCCGCGATCAGGACCGCCGATTGGACAAGCGTGGCCGGGCTGACGCGGCGGAAATCGGCGTTTGGATCGGCCAGCATCCGCCTTTTCCCGATCTGGTGCTGGTTTCGCCCGCCGCGCGCGGGCACCAAACCTGGGAAATCGCCTGGGAGGCGATGAAGGGCCTCGCTCCGGAGCCGCAGGTCGAGCTTGTGCCTGAACTCTACGGCGCCGACCCGTCACGGCTTCTGCAAACCATACGCGAAGCATCCGCCACCGATCCAAAGCGGCTGATGCTGGTCGGGCACAATCCCGGTATGCATGAACTGGCGCTGGCGCTCGCCGGCAGCGGTGATGCGGCCGGCCGCAAGGCGCTCGCCGACAACCTCCCGACATCGGGTCTTGCGGTACTCGACTTTGCGGCCGACGACTGGAGCGACGTAGCTTTCCGTCGCGGCCGGCTCGCGCTGTTCGTCACTCCAAGGCTGCTCAAGCAAACTTCAGGCGATTGACGCAGATGCGCCTGCGCCGTCACCGCGCCGTCAATTATGCTAGGCTGAAGCGCATAGGGAGTCGCAGATGTTCAAATCCATTCTGGTGCCGATTGATCTCGCCGATACTGATCTGGCCAAACCCGCAATTGCGACGGCGGCAACGCTGTCGCAGACCTGGAGCGGCATGGTACGCCTTCTGAACGTGCTGCCAATGACACCGGTGATGCTGGCCGAATATGTCCCCGCCGATTTCGACACCCAGCAGCGCCAGACCTCCGAGGAGGCGCTCGCCATCGTGGCGCGCGAATCGGGCATCGATGCTTCGCGCATCTCCACCGCCGTGCGGCAGGGCGGCATCTATCACGAGATCCTCGAGGAAGCCGCGGCGATCAAGGCCGACCTGATCGTCATGACCTCGCACCGGCCGGCGATGCGGACCTATTTTCTCGGCTCCAATGCCGGCCATGTGGTGCGCTACGCGAAATGCTCGGTGCTGGTGGTGCGGCATTAGGGCGAAGGTACGGACCGGTGCAGCGTCTCAAGGAAGCAACGTCTGCGGCAATCGATCGAACGTGTAGGTCCGCGGCCTGTTTCGCCGGACAAAGCCGCCAACCTGCCAGGCAAACAGCGCGGCGAAACCGACCAGAAACAAGGCGCCTGCGAATTCGCCGGTTGCGATTGCGCGAACCAGAAGTCCTGACATCGCGACCGCAACCAGCGCCAGGAAGACGATGGCGACGGCATAGAGTTTCGGCCTGATGCCGCCGATCAGCGTAGCCCTGGCTCCCGCGTTTTCCATGCGCTGATGCAACTGCGTGATGAAGGCGTGGTAGTCTTTGTCCTGCGGCGCCACCAGGGCAACGGTCTGCCAGCTGGTCGAGAGAATGGCGATGCGCTGACCGTTCGCATGTTCGATATCGGCGCGAAATCTGCGCGACTGCATCGATACCGGACGATACGACAGACGGATCGCCGCGATATCCCCAAAGGGCCAGACCCCGGCCTTGCCGCCGATCTGCCACGACAAGCCCTCGTCCGTCAGCTCGAACTGATGCGCGCCGATCAGGGACGCCTTGTAGGCGTAACGGAAATCAGCTTCAGCCGCGTTTGCCAAACCAGTCACTATAGCCAGTCCGCCATTCTCGCGAGTCGACACAGGCGCTCGCCAATCCAAAGGCTGCACCTAGCGGGGCATACATGCCCACAAAAAAGCCAGCGTGGCGAGCGTGCCAAACGCGGTGCGCACGCCGTGCAGTGCACCCCATTTTAAGACAAGCGCGCGTGTCTGCGGCCCCGATTGGTCTAGCTCCGTCGCCAGCAGCGCATCGTTGGTAGGCTTGATCCCGATCAGCGTCCATGGCCACGGCGCAATGATCGCGATGGCGCCGACCAAGAATGCGGGTTGTTGGGTCTGCCACCAGGCGGTCAATCCCAGCAGGCAACCCAGCAGCGCGAGCGGCGCCTGCATCGCGGCTCCGCGCTTGTAGGAAGGCTTCCATTCAGTCAGCAGCGCGCGATAGCCGCGCCGGTTGCTCAGCGACGTTCACGCAAAGTACTGCACCGGTGAAGATCGCCGCGGCGATCAAGGCAACAAGTCCGAAAGCCATGGCTCAACCTTGCCTTGAAAACATCGATTGAATTCGTGGCGCCAGCTTGCGCGCGCCACCGCCTTTATCCTACAAGTGGAGCATGGCCGAGACGACCTATTTTCCACGCCGCCTGATCCTCGCCGGCGCGTTGATTTCGGGAATGCTGCTGGCGCTCGCCGTGCACATGCTGGGCGCGCGTTACGGGCTCGATCTCGGCGGCCTGTGGCGATCCGATACACGGGAATTCATGCCGGCGGGAGCAGCGATTGCCTGGTGGCTGATTGCCACCGCCGGCTTCTCGGGGGGCTATTTCACCGCGACGCTGATGCACAGCGCGGTATCGGGGCAAATTCCGCAGCGGATGCGGCAATTCCTGATTGCCGTCGGCGTACTGGTGCTGGCCGGCGCAGGCCAGGCGGCCTCCGGGCCGAGTCCGATCCCGACGATATCGGGCGTGCTCGCCGCCCTGGCGGCGCTGGGCCTAGGCGCAGCGATGGCGTTCTGCGGCGCACACTTTGCGCTGCGCAAGGCGTAATGCCCACGCAACGCAAAACGCCGCGCTGGGAAACCAGCGCGGCGTTTTGTCTCAATGCGCCCGGAAGATCAGCTCGCGGCGCGGAGATTGATCTTGCTCTCCGCCAGCGTGGTCAACTTCTTGTCGGTTGCCTTCTCCTCCTCAAGCGTCTTGTGCAAGATGGTGGCACAGTCGTTGCGGCCGAGCTGCTTTGCCCACGCAACAAGGCTGCCATAGCGCGCGATCTCGTAGTGTTCGGCGGCCTGCGCGGCGTTGATCAATGCCGCGTCCAGCACCGCCTTGTCCGCGACCTCGCCGACAATCTCGTTTGCTTCCTTGATGATGCCGTCGATGGCCGGACAATCGACCGCCTTCGGCTGCGCTCCAAGCATCTGTAACACTTGTTCGACGCGCTGCACGTGAGTTTTGGTTTCATCGAGATGGGTCAGAAAGCCCTGCTTGAGCTGCTGGTCTGTCGCCTTCTCGGCCATTTTTGGAAGCGCCTTCACAAGCTGCTTCTCGGCGTAATAGATGTCCTGCAACTGGTGCATGAACAGGTCGTTCATGGTCTTGATGTCTCTGGTAAAGAGTCCCATTTCTCGCATCCTTTTTTGTTTTGGGAACATACGGCGCAGGCTGTTCCTTCAAGCGCCGGCATGGTCGATCGCCCACACCAGCGCTAACCGAGTGACTGCGAGGTTGTTCCTGCTGGCAATGGAAACGTCACGATGGAACATCGGAACACCGTCGTAGATGAAACGGTTGGATCCGCGGTAAAATGAATGCGGGGCTCGAATCTCCTGCATTGCGCCATATGTAAGGATTGTGACAGCCAGGTCGGCGGAAAGGCCGTAGACGGCCTTGTCAAGGGCTGCACAACGCGGCGTTTTTGCCTTATGGATCATCGCAAGTGGAGCAATCGGCGGCGTCGCTTGCCTCGATCGCTCGACTTGTAGCCGCCCCGCCGGGAGGATGAATGCACGGACTGCTGACTACGCTGGGGCGTGGCTTCAAGAAACGGATCGGCTGGAAACGGCTCGGGATCGCGGCGAGCCTGCTTATCATTGCCTTCGCAATCACGACTCTGGTTCGTACCCTCAAGGGCGTCGACACCGGCGTGGTCCTGATTGCGCTGACCGAAATATCGCCCAGCCGCATCGTCCTCGCCGCGCTGTGCGTGATCGGCGCTTTCTGTACGCTGACGTTCTATGATTTCTTCGCGCTACGGACCATCGGCAAGAAACACGTACCCTACCGCATCGCGGCGCTGTCGAGCTTCACCAGCTACACAATCGGCCACAACATCGGCGCCACAGTGTTCACCGGCGGCGCGATCCGATTCCGGATTTATTCGGATTACGGCTTGAGCGCCATCGACGTCGCCAAGATCTGTTTCCTCTCCGGACTGACATTCTGGCTCGGCAACGCCTTCGTGCTCGGTATCGGGATGGCCTGGCACCCGTGGGCCGCATCCGCGATGGACCAGCTGCCGGCCGCGATCAACCGGCTGATCGCGCTTGGCATTATCGCCGCGATCGTCGCCTATTTCGCCTGGCTCTCCTCGGGCGAAAATCGCCGCGAGCTGGGACAGAACGGCTGGAAGGTGGTGTTGCCCTCGGCGCGGCTGACGCTGCTGCAAATCCTGATCGGCGTGGTCGATCTCGGATTCTGCGCGATGGCGATGTATCTATTGATGCCGGAGCAGCCGGGCATCGATTTTGTTTCGCTGGCCGTGGTCTTCATCCTGGCCAGCCTGCTCGGATTCGCCAGTCATGCGCCGGGGTCGATCGGCGTATTCGACGCCGCGATGCTGGTGGCGCTGCCTGAATTCGGCCGCGAGCAGTTACTCGCCACGCTGGTGGCGTTTCGTATCCTGTACTTCGTGATCCCCTTCGGCATCGCGATTTCGATCCTGGGAACGCGCGAACTTTGGCTCAACGTGGTGGTGCCCTGGCAGAAACGGCGCAGGCTGAATGAGGGCCTGTCAGCCCCCGGCGTCGTGCCGCAGAAGGTGAAGGGCCGCCCATCGCCGCAGCCATTGAAGAGCCGGCAGTCGGCGCAGCCGGTGAAGACCCGGAAGTCGCAAGGCTAACAAGTTTTTTCTTCCCGCAGTCCGGGCGGACGACGCGTGACCTTGCCTGCTGGATTTTGAGAACCCCTCTTATTTCCGCCCCACCCGTAACGTCAAAAGCACCATGGTCCGAATCCAACTCCGTTCGATCATTGCCTGGGCGCTGCTCGCGGGAGCCCTGGCGGCTTTGCCCGCGCAATGGGTGCCGGCGCAAACTGCTCCCGCAGCAGTGCAGGGCGTGCCGGACAACGCGATGCAGATTTCGTGGGAGGTCCGCAACCGCTTCCGGCTTTTCCGCGAAGAACGCGATTTCCTGCTTCATGCCGAAAACGCGCAAGGCCGCAGCATTCTCGCATCCGAGCAGGCGCTGGAACTGCAGAGTGACGGCCGCGGCTGGGCGCGCAACATGGTGAGCCGCCTCTGCATCGATCTCGCCGGCCGCATCAGCGAGCCCTGCATCCGGGATAAGGTCAGGGAAAGCTATCTGGCGCCGGTCGATCACCCGATCACCATTCGGCTGACCGGCGAGGTTCCGGTTGGCGCGACCTGTGCCTGGTCGTTTGACGACGGCGAAAGCCCGCAGCAATCTACATTGGATTGCGCGGAGCCGGTCAATCTCCGGGCTCGTTATGGACGCGCCACGGTCGCTACCGTGGAGGTCTCCAGCGGGCCCGATGCGTCGCAGCGCGTCACAACCGAAATCAGGGTGCGCGATATTTTCATCGCCGGCCTAGGCGACAGCATCGCGTCCGGCGAAGGCAATCCGGACCGGCCGATCGCGTTGTCGGACGAGGGTTTTTGCTTCCGCTCTTATTTGGGGACCGCGGCCGCCCAATATTATCGTCCGAGCCGCGCCGGATACAAGGGAGGACGGGCCTGCGAAGCGCCTGACACGCTGCAGGTGTGGCAGCGTCAGAGCGCGCTCTGGTTTAATGGCGCGTGCCACCGTTCGCTCTACAGCTATCAGACCCGCACCGCACTGGCGCTCGCCGTGCAATATCCGCACATCGCAGTGACCTATCTGCCGCTCGCCTGCACCGGCGCCACCATTGCCGACGGACTATTTGGTGCCCAACGCGCACGGGAATGCCCGCCGACGAAATCGGCAAGCGCCTGCCAGGGCACGGTCAACCCGCAATTGGCTGAATTGCGCGAAGCCGTCAGCGCCGCGAAGCGCCGGCAGCCCGACCGCCAGCTCGATCTGATCCTGTTGTCGATCGGCGCCAATGACATCAATTTTTCAGGGCTGGTCGCGGATGTGATCGTGGATACCCCGACTGAACGCGTGCTGTTCAAGCGCAGCGGCGTGCTGGGATCGCTGGACGATTCGCGCGCGGCACTGGCGCGGGAACTGCCACAAAGCTTCGGCAGGCTGAGAGACGCGCTGAGGCCGCTGGTCGGCGATCTCCAGCGCGTTGTTTTTGTGTCCTACGCCAATCCGACGCTTGCCGAAGCCGGCGTGCCTTGCGCCGGCGGGCGCGCCGGCTTCGATATTCATCCCTCGTTCAACGCGCAACCGCAGCGGCTGGCCAACGTGTCCGGCTATGTCGATAATGAATTCCTGCCGCACTTGAAGGCGCTCGCGCTGTGCCAGTCGGGTGTGCTGTGCCGCGATCCCGGCGCCGGTCGAATGACCTTCGTCGATGCCCACCAGGCGGCATTCGCAAATCACGGATTTTGCGCGCGCGCCCAAAACGATCCCGAATTCGATCGGGAGTGCTTTTCAGCCACGGGCCAAAGCTTCGATCCCGACCTCGTCACTGCAGCCAACCAGCCGATGCTTTGCGGCCGCAACGCCGGGGATTATCGCGCCTATCTTCCGCGGGCTCGCTGGATCCGCGATGCCAATGACAGTTACTTCGTGGCGATGACCTATCCACAGGGGCTACCGTCTTCCAGTCAGCCCGCCGACATTCATGACGCGACCTGGGGTGTTCTTTCGGCCGTGTATGGCGGTGCGGTGCATCCAAGCGCGGAAGGCCACGCCGCGATGGCGGACGCCGCCATGCCGGCGGTGGCTTCGGTGCTTCAGCTCAATGCCGCCCCGTCCGAGCTGACCGATGCGCCGGCTGCGCCCGTCACGATTACGCCGGAGGCGCGCTAACACGTCAGCGCGGAGACTTGGCGGCCTTCTTCGCACTGGCCGCTGGCTTCGTCGCCGCAGCTTGCGCGGGCAGGTACTTCGCGATAACGGCGGGATCGACCGAGGCCATCGCCGTGTCCGGCAATCGGTACCAGATCTCATCCCTGCCGAGTAACGAAATCCCCCAATAGCCGCGCATCGTGAGCGTTTGACCATCGGGGCTGACGCGCATCTTCGCATTGTAAATCTTGCCGTCGCGCGGATCGAGAACGTTGCCGTCCTCATATTTCAGCCCGTCACGTTTCATGTCTCTGATGAATGAAATTCCAAGGAAGGGCGCGTTCTTGCGGTCGTCAATGCATCTCGCGCAAACCTCGTTTGGATCTTCGCCGGGCAGCGGAAACGTCTTGGCCATGACGCCTTCGTAGATGCCATTGTGATCGACGAAAAGAATCCAAAGGACAGGCTTGCCATCCTCAACTTTTTGCCACAGCCCGGCGGCGGAGGGCTCCTGAGCTTGTCCGGTGGAGAAGGCAAATACCAGCGCGAGGCCGGCTATCAGCGGCACTGCCAGCCTCGATCTGAATCTTGCAGCCCGCATCGTCACCACCCGACCAATCTATAAAGCAATGACCCCAGACTAAGGCCATTTCACGAATGGTTCCAGTGGCGCTGTCAAATATCGCAAGGCGCCGCGGGCGGACGCCGTTTACATAAAAGCGACGTAGCGAGAATGCCCGCCGCGGCATGGCGCGCCGCGGCTTGATGAGCCCGCGTTAGCGGTTCGGTCAATTGACCCCGAGCTTCTTCTGCAGGCTCGACGACGACGTCGTGTACTGGAACACCAGTCGCTTGTCCGGATAGACGTAACGGTGCGCCTTCTGGGCCATCAGCGCGCCCTCATGGAAGCCGCACAGAATGAGCTTCAGCTTGCCTGGATAGGTATTGATATCCCCGATCGCAAAAATGCCGGGTACGCTGGTTTCAAAAGCTGCGGTCTCGACCGGAATAAGGTTGTTCTCAAGTGCGATGCCCCAGTTTGCGACCGGCCCCAGCTTCATGGTCAGGCCGAAAAACGGCAGCAGCGTATCGCACGCAACCTTCGAAAGGGCGTTGTCGTTGCCTTTGACCGTGGCGCCGGTCAGAATACCGGCGTCGCCTTCAAGGCCGGTGACCTGGCCGATCTTCAATTCCATCTTGCCGGAAGCCACCAGCGCGCGCATCTGTTCGACGCTGTGAGGAGCTGCGCGAAAATCATCACGCCGGTGCAATAGCGTCACGCGCTTTGCAATCGGGTGCAGGTTGAGCGTCCAGTCCAGCGCCGAGTCGCCGCCACCGACGATCAGCAAATCCTTGTCGCGGAACTGCTCCATCTTGCGCACGGAGTAAAATACCGAGGTGCTTTCATAGGCTTCAATACCCGGCACCGGCGGCCGTTTCGGCTGGAACGAGCCGCCGCCGGCCGAGATCACGACCACCTTGCATTCGAAGACCTTTCCGCCATCGGTGGTGACGCGAAAACCGGGGTCACCAATTTTCTCGATCGTCTCCACCATTTCGTTGAGATGGAAGGTCGGATGGAATGGCTTGATCTGCGCCATCAGCGCTTCGGTCAGGCCCTGGCCGGTGACGTAGGGGATGC
>Ga0164299_10000183_pt1 | contig 13095 bp, 14 predicted proteins | sample Whisoiple_221_MG_FD_109712 | JGI IMG/M metagenome (GOLD analysis project Ga0164299, IMG submission 109712) | Unamended control soil microbial communities from upstate New York, USA - Whitman soil sample_221_MG | ecosystem: Environmental > Terrestrial > Soil > Agricultural land ...
ACTCAAATTCGTAGACCTGCGGCTGTTGCCCGACTTGCTGCCGGCTCACTGCCCATCGTTTAGTGGCGGGATCGAGGCGGGCCTCGGTGTCGATCACTTTGGCGTTTTCCCGCTGGCTGAACGTGAAACGCGCAGGCGACAACGCCTTGGCGTCAAATGTCGAGGTGATGGTGTCGCGCATCTTCCAGATAAGATCGAGAGTTCTCGAGCTCTTGGCCTGAACTTGCACATGGTAGACTTTTTTTCCATCGATCACGCTGGACATCATTGAGATTTCTGCAGTTGCAACCGAAAAGATCCCGTTCCATGAGGCGGAGTAGAGTTCCTTTTCGCCGGCTTCGAATGGATAATGCTTCGGATGATAGACTGGCACTGCCTCGGGTTTGATGAGGGTTTGACCAGTCCCAAAAGCGCCGGTTTGGCAGAGATAAAGAATCGCAAGAGTTGCGACGATCAGCTTGGACGCGCGCATAACGACATATTTGACGAACAAAACCTGCAATAGTTTATCAGCAAAAATAACACAAATTCACGCTAAAAGAATCCGGCCAGCCATCTGTCACCGGATATGTTCGTTGAGCAACTGAGAAGAAGTCTGTTTTCGCTGGAAAAAAATTGCAGAGAGCCACCGATTTGGGTAGTATCCAACGACGACGATATGAAGGAGTGCTCATGCTAAAACGAATTCGCCTGCGGCTATTTGCAAATATTTTTTCCCTTCTGCTTCTTATCGGATTTTGGGTGTTGCCGTCGGCGGCGCAAGATTCCGGTCTGCTCGGTCCTCAAACGTCAACGCTGCCGACATTGCAGGCGGCAAAGAGCTGCATGAGCGGCAGCGCCGCTGCCGAATGTCTCGATCAACTTATTCGTGAAGCGCTGAAGACTCACTCGGTCAAGGAAGTCCTGCAACTGGTCGAACGATATGAGGCGGAAGATCCGGAATTTCGACGCGACTGTCACCCGGTGGTGCATGCCATAGGCCGGGAAACATTTCGCTTGAAGGGTAATATTCACGAAGCCTTTGCAGCTTGCGATCAGACCTGCCATTCCGGCTGTTACCATGGTTCGGTGGAAAGATTTCTTCGCGGCGACAGTATTTACGCAGCCGTCGATCGCCATCCGAGCATTGCGGAGCTTAAACAGAAGGCGGCAAGCGCGTGCGATCCGAACATCGCGCTGAGATTTCGCTTTCAGTGCCTGCACGGGCTCGGCCATGCTCTCATGTTTTTTTCCCGTTATAACTTGAACCAATCACTGGAAATCTGTGATGCCCTTTCCGACGACTGGAACCGCAACTCCTGCTACGGCGGCGTGTTCATGGAGAACGTTTCGAGCGCGACGCCCGAAAGCCGAGACTTGAGCCCGACGGATTACCACTACCCATGTAGCAGCGTCGCCGGCCGATACAAGGGAGAATGTTACGCCATGCAAACCTCCCGCATGGCCGAAATGGGATTGACAACTGAACAAATATTGAAGGAATGTGATCGGGCGAGCGAGTTTCGTATACCTTGCCTACTCTCCGCCGGCCGAGATTTATCCAACGATGTGCGCTTTGGCGATGGCCGCGCCGCCGCACAGAAATGCGAGCTCGTCGATGGAACCGGTCGAGCGGCCTGCATGCGCGGCGTGGTTTACGCTTTGATTGACAATACTTGGGACGGTCGCTATGCGCTGCCTTTCTGTACCGCGTTCAACCAGCAGGATGACCGGAATGGCTGCTTTACAACCAGCGCGGAATACTTAAAGAGCACGTTTGAGAAGTCGTCCACGGACGTGCGCAACGAATGCACCAAACACTTGAAGCAACCAGCACCGTGCGTCGAAGTCGCGGCGAGATGAGCCTGAACTAGGCGAATCGAATGGTCGGCAAGCGAATTAACCTTCCGTAGCATGTCTGCAGATCCACCCCCATTGTTACTGCTCGTCGACGACGAAGTCGGCGTGCGCGAATCATTGAAAATGGTGTTCAGCAAAAGCTATCGATTGCTGGAGGCAGATAACGTCGACGGCGCTCTCGCGCAAGTCCGGAACGCTCGCCCCGACCTGGTGCTGTTGGATGTGCTGATGCCAAAAACCGACGGCATCGAGGTATTGCGGCGCATCAAAGAGATTCATCCCGATTGTGCCGTTATCATATTGACGGGGGTCAACTCCCAGCAACTCGCGACCAAAGCAAGTGACTTCGGAGCTTTCGATTTTATCGGCAAACCATTTGACGTCATTGAGCTTCGACAAAAGGTCGCCCGCGCAATCGAGCATGTGAAATCACAGATGCCCTCGGGATAACATTGGGAACCACTTCTATGCGTCAATACAAGTTGAGACGCTCCGGGTATCCCAAGCTCGTCATATTGACGCTCATCGCGCTGCTCATTGCCAGTTGCGCCCGGTTAAAGCAATTCGCATATGAAGGTTTCAATCGCGATTCCTGGCAGCAGCCGGACAAAGTAATCGCCACGCTCAATCTTCATCCGGGAGAAGTCGTCGCGGATCTCGGTTCGGGCGGTGGTTATTTCACCTTCAAGCTGGCGAGGGCGGTTGCGCCCTCCGGAAAGGTCTACGCTGTCGACGTTGACAAAGATATGATCGAGCTCGTCGCTAAGCGGCTTAAGGAAGAATCCGGGAACAACGTCGAAACAATCCTAGCAACCGCAACGGATCCACTGCTGCCCCAAACGGGAGTCGATCTTATTTTCACCGTCAATACCTACCATCACATTGCCGATCGACTCGCCTATTTTGCGAATGCGCGCAAATATCTGCGTCCGGCCGGCAGAATTGCGATCATCGATCTCGACCGCCGCGCATGGTTGGAAGGTCTTCTAGGCCATTATACACCGAGCGAAACGATCAAGCGGGAAATGGAGCAAGCCGGCTACGCCTTGCAGCAGCAATTGGATTTCCTGGATCGGCAATCGTTTCTGATCTTCACTAAAAAAACTAGTCTATAGCTTGGCGAAATTCAGAGTCTATTGAGCTTTGGCGGGTGCGCTGCGCAGCCAACCTAGCCACGCAGCGCTGTGGAAGCGGTAAAAAACTGCTTGCCTAATTGTTCGGGGCAATTTCGCTGATTTTAGGTTGGCCGTCTTTCTCACTGAAGATCAGCATAACGTTAGCGCCTTCCTTGGCGTTCTCGATACCTTTGGTTTCCTTCGTCGTCAAAAAGGTCTCCTCGCCTCGTTCAGTCCGGAGGACAACGCGGTTTTCGACTTTGTCGACCTTCAAAACCGTCCCCCTTATTTCGGCGGCGCTTAGCACCGTAGGAACTAGGAGCACACAAATTAGAATGCCGATCTTGGTCATCGGATTAGCTCAGTGTCGCGCAAATTTAACCCTTTGGCGCTTTGCTGGTATCGTCCGGCTTCTGAACAGACCCGCTATCTGTGCTGCTGCCGCTGCTCGGCGCAGCAGTCGACTGGTCCGAGGATGATTTGTCGGTCGGTGCCTGGCTCGTACTCGTAGAAGATGGCGCCGTCTGGTCTTCTTTCTTCTCACAAGCTCCGAACAGCAGCGCGCATGCAAACATCGCTGCGGTGAGCGTAACAAAATGGCCTTTCTTCATTGTCATACCTCCCTTAGAATTTGGACATTCGGCACAGGCATTTAGATCTAAATCAATGGCGAATTCGCCCGACCAGTTTTTGGCGGGTATGTGTTTTACGCGCAAGGTTGCTGATCACCGAGCGCGCTGCGAGTCTTTCATAAGGTCCGCGAGAATATATGCGACGAGTTCATATGTCATTTTCTCATCGTGCACCTGTCGGTGAGTTTCGTCGGTCAGTGCGACGATGAGGTCCCCAACGGTAGTCTCTAATCTTGTTTTAAGCATAGCGCTCCACTTTCACAGAAAAGCGTACGAATATGGATATGACGGGATCTTCTTGCGGGCAGCGCAAGCGCTGTACCAAGAAGTGTTCCTTAGTAAACGGCCGATATAAATGCATTGGCCTTTGTGGCTGACGCCAAGTTGTATGACAAACCCTACGCATGGAAGGTGAAAAAGTACTCGGGTTGATACGTTGCCGGTCCTGGCTTCTCTTGATGCAGCAAATCCCGTTGGGTCAGCTCGCGTGGATTTGCTTCATCGCATCGGCATGGCTGTGAACTCTCTTCAAAAACCATTCTGCCATTCCAAAAAACATGCAGCTCTAGCTCGTCCAAACGCTTGCTGGACCAGAGGAAAACGGGTAATTTACCTGGCAATTGGAGTTTTCTTGACGACAACTTATATTTTGAAAGATTTCATTCCGGCCGATCGCAACACCTCCGGGCTAGATTACCGAAAAGAATTAAACGACGCACAGTATGAGGCGGCAACGAGCATGGAGGGGCCGCTTCTCATCATTGCCGGCGCCGGCACCGGTAAGACCCGGACCCTGGTTTATCGAGTCGCTCACCTGATCGACCAGGGGGTTGATCCGCGCTCAATCTTGCTGCTGACCTTCACCCGTCGAGCCGCCGAAGAGATGCTTCGACGCGCCAGTCTGTTGATCGACGGACGCTGTAAACAGGTGGCGGGCGGCACGTTTCATTCCTTCGCGAATTTGGTGCTGCGCATGTCTGGCCGCCATCTCGGTCTCGCGCCCTCCTTTACCATCATGGACCGCTCGGATAGCGAAGACGTCATTCAGCTGATTCGCACCGAAATGGGCCTGAACACCAAAGAAAAACGTTTTCCGCGCAAACAAACGGTGGCCGAAATCTTTAGCATGACCCTGAATAAGCAAACCCGGCTGAGCGATTTACTCGAACTGGAATATCCCCATTTGGTCGAAATCGACTATGAGCTCGGCGAGCTATTGCGTCGCTACACCGATTATAAGCGCACCAAATCGTTGCTCGATTACGATGACCTCTTGACGCTGTTGCGCGATTTGTTGGCCGACCATATCGCGGTACGAACCCGGCTGTCCGATACCTATCGCTTCATCATGGTGGACGAATACCAGGACACCAATTATCTCCAGGCCGAGATCGTGCGCCTGCTCGCCGCCACACATCAGAACGTGGCCGTGGTCGGTGATGATGCGCAGAGCATTTATTCCTTCCGCGGCGCCAATTTCCGCAACATCATGGATTTTCCGAAGCACTTCGCGGGAACACGGATCATCAAGCTCGAAGAAAATTACCGCAGCACGCAACCGATTTTGAATGTCACGAACGAGATCATTCAACGCGCCCAGGAAGGCTATGAAAAACGGCTTTTTACTCGGAAACATTCCGGCACGCGGCCCAAGCTCGTCCAGGCGGGAAGCGAGCAGATGCAGTCGCAGTTCGTTTGTCAAAAAATACTCGAACTGCGCGAGGAAGGTGTGCCGCTCTGGGATATCGCCGTGCTGTTCCGTTCGAGCTTCCATTCGTTCGATCTCGGAATCGAGCTGGCACGCCATAGTATTCCATTCGTCAAGCGCGGCGGTTTTCAATTCATGGAAAGCGCCCATGTCAAAGATTTACTCGCTCATCTGCGCATTCTCGCCAACCCGCAGGATACGATTTCCTGGCAGCGCGTACTGATGCTGCTGGAGGGAATCGGTCCGGGCGCAAGCCAAAAAATTACCAAATGGCTGGTCGATGGCAGCAATGCCGTCGAGCGACTGCGTTCGTATCCGGCCAAAGGCAAAATCGCTCAGGGTTTACGAACCCTCGCGCAGGTCTTGGAAGAGGCAGCGCAGGCTGAATTGCCATCGGAACAATCCCAATACCTGTTGCAATATTACATTCCGATTCTGAAGCAGAATTATCCCGATGATCACCCCAAGCGGCTGCGCGACATGGAGCATTTTCAAGGCATGACCGAGCGCTACCGAAGTCTCGAGCGGCTGTTGAGTGATATGGCGCTCGAGCCCCCCAATGACAGCATCGGGGGCGTTCTGGCGGTCGATCCGGATGAAGGCCCGCTGATCCTTTCAACGATTCATTCGGCAAAGGGATTGGAGTTTCATACGGTATTTATCATTTGGGCGCTGGAGGGCAGGTTTCCCTCCTTCTATAACATCAACTCGCAGGAAGAGCTCGAAGAAGAGCGCCGGCTGCTCTACGTCGCAGCAACCCGCGCCAAACAAAACCTTTTTATCAGCTATCCGACGCGTGTCTTCGATAAGACCTTGCGCATGGTGCTATCGCAACCATCACAGTTCATCGATGGCATACCGCAAAGGCTGCTTGAGCCGGTGGCGCTGGTACCGCAGGGTTCCTACTGGGACTGGGAGAATTGATTGATGCTCCAACTTCTGCTCAATATCGTCGTTTTCATTAGCGGCGCGGTTTTGATGGCTCTGGAAATCGTCGGCAGCCGCGTATTGGCGCCGTATTTCGGCAGTTCTATTTTCGTCTGGGGCAGTCTGATTTCCGTAGTGATGACCGCGCTGAGCATCGGCTATTATTGGGGCGGCTGGCTCTCCGCGCGCGAACCCTCCTACGGCAAGCTTCTCATCCTTCTCCTGATTCCCGGGATCATCATTTTTTTTCTGCCTTTGATCTATCCATCGATCAACGAATGGATCGCGAGCGTTGATTTTGGTCATCGGCTGAACCCGCTGATCGCGTGCAGCGCGCTTTTCCTCCTACCGGGAATATTCCTGGGCACGATCTCGCCTTATGTGATTCGCCTCGCTGCCACACAATTGCACACCGTCGGCAGTACCGCGGGGACGCTCTACGCCGTTTCGACGTGTGGCAGCATCGCCGGCACTCTGCTCACCGCGTTCTACCTTATTCCGGTGCTCGGGGTCAGCAATATCATTCACGTTCTTGGCATCACTCTGGTATGTCTGTCCCTGGTTGTAGTACCGTTGCTCCGGCTCCAAGGCGTTTCATTGTCACGCGCGATCGCGACGGTGTCACTGTTGTTGGGGTCAGTCAACCTGATTTGGACGCCCGCCACATGGGCGAAAACACTTTTGCAAAAAGATACGTTTTACCATCGCATCCGCATCGAGGAGGACGACGAAGCGCGCTATATGTACTTCGACCGCACGCTCCAGAGCGCCATGAATCTGAAAGATCCTACGGCGCTACGCTTGATCTACTCGCGCTACACATCCCTGGGGTTTGCCTTCCGACCGGATGCAAAAAAAATGTTGATCGTTGGTCTCGGCGGCGGGTCCATTCCGAAAAAAATCCAGAAAGAATTTCCCAACATCGAAATCGACGCCGTGGAGATCGATCCCGAAGTGATCAAGATGGCTAAGGAGTTTTTTAATGTTAAGGAAACCAACAATCTCCACATCCATGCGCAAGACGGCCGGCTGTTTTTAACGCGCACGCCGAATCAGTACGATATCATTCTGCTCGACGCCTACTTTACCGATGCCATGCCGTTTCACCTGACCACCAAGCAGTTTTTCGAGTTGGCGCAAAAAAAGCTCACGCCCAACGGCATCATCGTCGCTAATTTAATTAGTGCGGTGACCGGTCCCTCCGGAAGGATCGCCCGCGCTTTTGTTCGGACCCAGCGGCAAATTTTTCCGCAGGCCTATGTTTTTGCCGCACGCCGTCCTGATAATGCGAGCTTGGACACGATTCAAAACGTGATTGTGGTCGCCACGCGCGACAAACAGCGCCTCGACATCAAGGAGATCGTCAAACGCGCGACGGCGATCGACAGAGGGCTTTTTCCGGACCCGATCCAGGACATTGCAGTCGCTTACTTCGATAAACCTCTTCCCGAAGATGTGCCGATTTTGACCGATGATTACGCGCCGACGGATAACCTGCTTAATCCTTAGCGCCCTCCTCATCTCCTCCTGTGCCGTTCTTAATTCTGCCAATCAGCAGCAACGGAACGTGCACGTCAAAGTGCTTGCGGACGTTTCTTTCCGAGCACGTAATCCAGACTGGCGCGAGGAAGCTCGCGGGCTGATCGAGTCCGCTTCGGACTATTACGAGCGCGAGTTCGATATCCGCTTCGTTACGCAAAACGTTTTCGCGTGGCCCGAGAAAGATCGCGTGCGCTCGACGCCGGAATTGCTCGCCCGAGTCAAAAAAGAGTTCGGCGCTGACTCCACCGATGACTATGACCTGATCGTAACCTTTAGCGCCGAGGGCATCAGTAGGGTTTTAGCAGCCGGCCGGCCGCGCGTGGATCGTATCGGCAACTGCAGCCAGGGTTTGGCCCGGTATGCCGTCGTGCCGATCGCGAAAATCTTTCATTACCAGGGCGGAAACAGCGAGCCTGAGTTCGATGTCCTCGCTTTGATTCACGAGCTTGCCCACGTTTTTGGCGCCGAACACGTGGAAGATACAAATTCGATCATGCATGAAGAGTTCGGCTACCGGACGGAATTTGACGCCAAGAACCGCGCGGTCATCCAGAAAAATCGCTTATGCGCATTTGCCAGAAAGTAAGTAGTAGGCATAGTGTTTAGGCATTACTGTAGAACCATTCAGACCTATTTCCGACGATTGCGTGCTAGTCTTTCCTAAGCTTGGTGCTTGGATTTATGTTGGCTAATATTCGAGTGATTCTTGTTCGTCCGCGCGGGTCTGGCAATATCGGCTCTGTAGCACGCGCCATGAAAAATGTCGGCGCCCGTGAACTCGCCATTGTCGGGCAGGCGCGCACTCGCAGTTTTTGGGCGCGCGCGATGGCCGTCCACGGCAGGGAAATTCTGAGCGCGGCACAAAGCTATGCCACCATTCGTGAAGCCATTGCCGATTGCTGTCTGGTGGTCGGTACGACCTGCCGCTCTGGTCTTTACCGTAAACACAGTCAAACGCCCCGTGAACTCGCGCCGAAGATGTTTACCGCGACAAAAAACGGCAAAGTCGCTCTAATCTTTGGTCCGGAAGATCATGGCCTGAGCAACAAGGATTTGGAACACTGCCAATTGTTGGTGACCATTCCGACCCATCCCGATTACCCGTCACTAAATGTCGCCCAGGCCGCGGTGATCTGCCTTTATGAGCTTTACCTGGCTTCTTTGACAGATCAGGAGAATGCCGACATAAAGAGAGCCGACGCCGAACAGATCGAGCGGCTCTTCGATATCATGCGCAATTCGCTCTTGAAGATCGGGTTTTTGGATTCGGAAAACCCCGAGCATATGCTTCTCGCCTTTCGCCGCATTTTCGGACGCGCCGGTTTGGAGGAAAAGGACGTAAGAATACTCACGGGCATGTTTCGCCAGATCGAATGGTATGCGAAGGAAGGCTGGAAAGTCGTCGCAGAGAAAGAAAAGAAGGGAATGAAAATCAGATAGACCCGGACCACGAAAGTTTGCTCAGTTTCATATTCACGAGCAGAATTTTTCGGAGGGCAGATAATGAAAGCACGATGGATCGCCCTTGCCGCGTTTCTCTTACTCTCCCAAGTCGAAGCTCAGGCTCTTGCCAGTCATCGCCCATCAATCCGAGCGGCTTATCCCAGTCTCGGCCTTCCCCAAGCGCCGCTCTGGATCGCGAGCGCAGCAAATTACTTCAATGAAGTGGGCCTGCGCGTCGAGTCTCTGTTTATCCAGAATAGCTCTACAGTCATCCAGTCTTTGCTGTCGGATGAGATCGACTATGCCATGGTCGGACCCGCACCCGTGATCGCCGTGGACCTTCGTGGCGCCGACATCGTCATGATCGCGACGACGATCCCGACTTTGATTTTCTACGTGATCGCGCGACCGGACATCCAGAAGATCGATGATTTAAAAGGAAAGTCAATCGGTTTTGGCCGCTTTGGTTCCAACACCGATTTTGCCGCGCGCTTGTTGCTAGAAAAATACGGCCTGGTTGCGAACAAGGACGTCGCCATGATCCAAACGGTAGGTGGAACCGCGACCGTTTTGGCGGTCAGTACGGGCAAGGTTCACGCCGGTGTCACTACGGACGTGGGTATGTTGGAGGGAAAGAAACTTGGCCTCAGAGAACTTTTTGCTTTCAAAGACCTGGGGATTCCATTTGCCCACGCCGCCTTCGCCGCTAAGCGCTCGTTTCTCAAGAGCCATGAGAACGAAACACTCAATTTCCTGCGGGCTATTTCCAAGGCGGTCTATCGGATGATGACGGATAAGAGTTTCAGTACCCGGGTGATTCAAAAAGTTTCGCGCGTCGAAGACAAAGCAATCGTCGAAGCCGCTTATGATCTGCACGTTCAACAATTCCTTCAGAAGAAGCTTTATACCACGCCGCCCATGATTCAAACCGTGCTGCGTCAAGTTGGCGAAAGCCTTCCTGCGGCTCTCGACGCCAACCCGGTCGGTTTCATCGACAACCGTTATATCCAAACGCTCGATCAGCGGGGTTTCTTTGCGGAGCTAGATCGGACATTCAAGCCGCGATAGTAAACGCCAAACGCAAAATTATTATCAGGAGTACAAACTATGAACGTCAATAATTTCGAGCTCAAGAAAACTGCGTTGCTATTTTTCGACATACTCAACGGCTATGTGCCCGCAGCGGAACCAGAGAAGCCGCGGGTATTGAAACCATGGATTCAAAACGCCGTGAAACTGAGCAAAGCGGGACGCGCCGCCAGCCTGCCGATTTTTTTTGCCAAAGGGAATCACCGCCCCGACAATGCGACAACCGCCCTGCTTCTCACCGATACCAACAACTCGCTGCAACCGTGGGCTAACGGAGAAGTGACGAAGACAAAGATGCATGTGATCGCGGGCGACAAAAGCTCCGAGGTGCTCGCTGATTTGGAACCGCATCCGAATGATTATTACATTGTCAAATATCGCTGGAGCGCTTTTTTCCAAACCTATTTGGACCTCGCCCTACGAACGCGCGGCATCGACACCATCATTATTTCGGGCGGCTCGACCGACGTCGGCGTGACATCGACTTTGTATTCCGGCAGAGATTTGGATTATAACATGATCGTCGTGAGCGACGCCTGCGGCACGTCGCACGACCAGCGCGCCCATGACATGCTAATGGAACTCGTGTTTCCGCGCATGTCACGCGTGCGGACGACGAATCAGGTGATCGCGATGATTGAAAAGACGCGAGCATCATAATAATCGCTCGCAAGCATGTCTTGTTGTCATCCCGAACGGAGGTGAGGGATCTTTCTGCGTTTTAGATTTCTCGCTTGCCGGTCGAATGGCAATAAGCGGATCAACTAGGCGCTAATTTCAGGAGGAACTATGGCATCCAATGGCAGTGCTCCAGTCGGAGTTAGCAAAAACATCAGGCAACTCGGCCGCATGGATCTTCCCGGCGGCGGGTCGATTGTCATCGAAAACGGCTACGCCTATGTGGGCCATATGGATCCACCGCATGGGACATCGATCATTGACGTCAAAGATCCAAAGAATCCAAAGGTCGTCGCCCATCTCGAAATCCCCGAAGGTCTGCATTCGCATAAAGTTCGCGTCAGCGGCGACATTATGCTGATTAACGTCGAGCGCTATAAAGGGAAGCAACAATTACAAGCTGGGCTCAAAGTGTTCGACGTCTCGAATCGCACCAAGCCGCGCGAAATCTATTTCTACAAGACCGCCGGTAAGGGCGTTCACCGCTTCACCTTCGATGGCCGCTACGCCTACATTTCGCCAACCGTAGAAGGGTACAACGGCAACATCGCCATGATGTTGGATATGAAAAATCCCGAAAAACCGGAAGAGGTCATGCGCTGGTGGATGCCGGGGCAATGGACTGCCGGAGGCGAAACGGCAACGTGGCATGGTACGGCGACGCGCTGCCATCATCCGATTCGCCGCGGTGATCGCCTCTACATCAGTTATTGGCACGGCGGTTTTGCCATCGTCGACATCTCTAATTTGAGTAAGCCGAAAACTATCAGCACACTCGACTGGAGCCCGCCCTACCCCTGCCCTACGCACACCACTTTGCCGATGCTCAACAAGATTATGGAGCGCGACTGGTTGATCGTCACCGATGAGGAGGTCGGCGAAAAACTGAACGAAACACATAACGCTTTTCTCTGGGTCGTCGACATCACCAGGGAAGACCTACCGCTCCCGGTGGCCACGTTCATCGTGCCCTTCGACGGCCAATCGACCAACGAGTTCCGCTTCGGTGCACATCAACCCGCGGAACAAGTCTACGACAATACGCTCTACGTCACCTGGTTCGGCGGCGGTCTGCGCGCCGTCGATTTCTCAAATCCGTACGTGCCCAAAGAAGTCGGCTACTACATTCCAAATCCCGGCAAAGACCAGAAAGTCGTCATGAGCAACGACGTTTTCCATGATACCGACGGCAGGCTCTATCTCATGGATCGCTACGACGGGTTGGAAATTCTTGAGCCGCAGATCTGAAGCGGATTAATCACACGCTCAGATAGTCAAACCATCCATCCTAAGGAGCGTGGACATTCTTATCTGCATTAATTGGGGTGAGAGAACCGCCGTCCGATAACGATTTGAACGGCTTGAACTACTTGAACGGTTTGAATCTTACACAGTGTGAAATTATATAACGTCGCCTACTCCGGAAATTCCTACAAAGTTCGTCTGCTGCTCGCACAGCTCGCCATCCCGCACGAAATTATCGAGATCGATATTCTCAAGGGCGAAAGCCGCACGGCAGAATTTTTAAAGGCCAATCCAAACGGTCGCACTCCGGTCCTCGACGACAACGGCTTCATACTCGCCGAATCCAACGCGATTCTCGCCTATCTTGCCAAAGGGACAAAATTCCTGCCAGAAGATCGGAAAAAATTTGGCCCAGTTTGCCAGTGGATGTTCTTCGAGCAATACAGCCACGAGCCTTACATCGCCACATCGCGATTTTGGATTCAGCACAAACCCGATTCGCCGGAGAAAGTTTCGCTGCTCGCATCCAAGCGCGATGGCGGCTGGGCCGCGCTGAAAGTCATGGAAGAGCATTTGTCCAGAAATGCTTTCTTCGTTGGAGACTATACCATCGCCGATATTGCCCTGTTCGCGTATACGCATGTCTCGCACGAAGGCGGCTTCTCGCTGGACAATTTCCCAAAGATCCGGAAATGGATCGACCGCGTGAAGGCACAGCCTGGATTTGTGCCAATGATGATGCAGAGGCTTGGAGCAGTTTGAAACGGAGCTCTTTTCAGCTTCGAACCCTCTTCATCTCTTCCAATTCCTCTAGGCTTCGCGGCCAATCCTGTTTGAGCAGCCTCGATAGGCTCCGGTCGGCCAGCAGCTTGCCGCC
>Ga0164299_10000186_pt1 | contig 13036 bp, 12 predicted proteins | sample Whisoiple_221_MG_FD_109712 | JGI IMG/M metagenome (GOLD analysis project Ga0164299, IMG submission 109712) | Unamended control soil microbial communities from upstate New York, USA - Whitman soil sample_221_MG | ecosystem: Environmental > Terrestrial > Soil > Agricultural land ...
GAAGCAGGCAGCCGCTTGCGAAGCGCATCCTGTCCACTTCGTCGAATGTCCGCTCCTGGCACTAAGCGGACATGCAAACCGCGCTGATGAATGTGACTTTGAGGGGTATGACAGACATGACACGGACGTGACGCGATGTCTGCTCATGACCCAAAGCAGTCGACGCTTTGTGCTGCCTCGCAGGATGCCTCGACTGAACGGAGTCGCGACGGCGAAGCCAATATCCTTTGGACTGTCCCGCTTGATCCACCCCGGCGCGGTGCCTACTAAGTTGTGCTGCGGCAACTCAGTAGACGGGTCAAGAGAAATTGCGGCGTGCGCAGCCGAAAAGGTGTCGTGTGTGGGAAAGCGAGCCTATGAAAGAATGGGTCCATGAGACTACCACTTGTTGCAATCTTGGGGGTGAGCGCATGCGGAGCATCGGCGAACATTTGCCAACATCGACGGACTGAGCGGCCGCCGGCCCTCACCTCGAACCGCTTGCAGCCGTTTGGGGGGTTTCGCGGGGCATGGGCAGATGTGATTGTGATAGAGAACCGGACTTGGTAAATCGCGACCCCATTCTCATAGACTTAGCGCTGCAAGGTGGTGGTGCGCACGGAGCGTTCACCTGGGGCGTGCTCGATCGGCTGTTGGAAGAGACATGGCTTCGCATCGATGGTATCTCGGGCACGTCTGCCGGAGCCATGAATGCGGTGGTGCTCGCCGATGGCTCCATGCAAGGCGGTGGCAACGGCGCGCGGGCCGCGTTGGAGGCATTCTGGAGGAAAGTGTCAGATGCCGCGTTGCTTAGCCCTTTTCGGCGTGGGCCGCTGGATATTTTGATGGGCCGCTGGACCCTCGACTCCTCGCCCACCTTCATCGCCATGGATCTGATGGCCCGCTTGTTCTCGCCCTACGACCTCAATCCCGGAGGAGTGAATCCGCTACGCGACATCCTCGCCGAATGTGTCGACTTCAGCAGGGTAGCAAATAGTCCAATCAAGTTGTTCGTGACCGCCACCAATGTCCGCACCGGCCGGGGACATGTGTTCCGAAATGGCGACCTCACGCCCGACGTGCTCTTGGCCTCCGCTTGTCTGCCGACGCTCTTCCAAGCCATCGAGATCGACGGTGAGGCTTATTGGGACGGGGGTTTTGCCGGGAATCCCACCATTACGCCTCTGATCCGTGAATGCGCGTCGCGGGACACGATCCTCGTTCCGATAAATCCCCTCGAGCGCCCTGGGCCGCCCCGCGGGGCGCGCGAAATCCTCGACCGTGTCAACGAAGTGTCCTTCAATTCCGTCACGCTGAAAGAGCTCAAAATGATTGCGCTTATGCGCCAAGTGGCTGATCCGGGAACGACCGAAGGCGCGCTTTGGGCCGGAATGCGCGTTCACATGGTTGGCAACCCGATCATGACGGAGCTCGGCTACTCCTCCAAACTCAACGCCGAATGGGCGTTCCTCAGCATGCTGCGGGACGAGGGGCACCGCGCCGCCGAAACTTTTCTCGCCGAGAATGCCGACAATCTTGGGAAACGCTCTTCGATCGACCTCGACCGGTTGTTGGAAGGTCTGTGAGACCCTTGTCGAAGGTCTGAGAGAATATGGGACTTCTTGGCATCGTCGTCGCCCTTGGACTGCTGATCTGGTTTGCCTATCGGGGCTGGAGCATTCTGCTACTTGCGCCCGCTGCGGCGCTCGTGGCGGCAGCGGCCGCGCGAGAGCCGCTCCTCGCGCACTGGACTCAGGTTTTCATGGTTGGCGGGGCCCACTTCCTTGCGCAGTTCTTCCCGCTGTTTCTGCTCGGGGCCTTGTTCGGAAAGCTCATGGAGGACAGCGGCTCGGTCGAGGCGATCGCCAGCTTTATGACCAAGAAGCTGGGTGCGGGGCGCGCCATTCTGGCCGTCGTGCTCGCCGGCGCCATCGTCACCTATGGCGGCGTCAGCCTCTTCGTTGCTTTCTTCGTTATCGCACCAATGGCCGAGGCGATGTTCAGAGCGGCGGACATCCCGCGGCGTCTGATGGTCGCCGCCATTGGGCTTGGCACGCTGACCTTTACGATGTCGGCACTTCCCGGCACTCCGGCCCTGCAGAACGCGATCCCGATGCCCTTCTTCGGCACGACGCCTTTCGCCGCGCCGGGTCTCGGGTTTATTGCGGCGGTGATCATGCTGAGCTTCGGCTTGTGGTGGCTGGGCCGGGCGGAGGCAAGCGCTCGGCGCGCGGGAGAAGGTTTCGGAGCTTCCGTGACACCCGCCGTCGCTGCCGATCAATTGCCGGTGCGCGAGCGCGCGACAACCGCAAGCGAGTTCGATCCCGCCGAAATCCCGCACGGCGGTCACATCAAGGAGCTTCCGCCTACCTGGGTAGCCTTCCTCCCGCTCGTCGTCGTGATCTTGGTCAATCTCGCCATGAGCCTTTTCGTGCTGCCGGCCCTCGACACCAGTTTCCTCGCCGAAGAGCGCTTCGGAGCAACGTCGCTCTCCGCCGTGGGAGGCGTCTGGGCCGTCGTGGTCGCGCTGGCGGCGGCCATCGCCGTTGTGGTGGCGCTGAACTATCGCCGTCTGCGGTCGTTGCGGGATACGATGGACGCCGGGGCTAATGCCTCGGTACTCCCGGCCCTCAGCGTCGCAAGTCTGGTTGGATTCGGCGCCGTCGTCGCTGCATTGCCTGCATTCGCCGTGGTGCGGGATTGGGTGCTTTCGATCGGCGGGGGACCGCTCGTCTCCTTGGCAGTTGCAACAAACATTCTCTCGGCTTTGACCGGATCAGCTTCCGGCGGCTTAAGCATTGCGCTCGACGCGTTAGGCGAGACCTATCTTCGCCTCGCGTCAGAGCAAGAAATCGACCCGGCTCTCCTTCACCGAGTCGCCGTGATGAGCGCCGGCACGCTCGACAGCCTGCCCCACAACGGCGCGGTGGTGACCTTACTTGCTGTCTGCGGCGTATCCCATCGCGATGCCTACATGGATCTGTTTGTGGTCGCGATCGTCGGAGCATTGGTCGCACTTGCGGCCGTCATCATTCTCGGATCAACATTGGGTTCGTTCTGACAGCTCTTGTCGTGGCGACCTGAGATCATTTTGCACAGCGCTTCGTCGCAACTGATATTATGGAGTTGGTCCAGCCGGGCTTAGGGGGCCAGTTTGGAGGGGTCACTTTGCCAAGACATGTCGGCTTGCCACAATCGCTCGCGCGCCGGTTGAGTTCAGTCCTGCTGACGGGTTTGCTCGCAACGACGCTCGCCTCCTGCAAAGAGGAGGCGGTGGTCGCACAGCCTCAACCGAGGCCGGTTAGAACCGCGACGGTGGAGAAGAGCGAGGCCGGCGTCCCGGTCGTGGTGACTGGCCGCGTCGAGGCGCTCGACGAGGCAGCGCTCGGGTTCAGAATCTCGGGGCGCATGATCGAGCGGACCGTCAGTGTGGGTGATCGCGTGGAGCCTGGGCAGACACTCGGTCGACTCGAGGCCTTGAATGAGCTCAATGCACTTCGCGTGGCAAAGGCCAACTTCAGCGCGGCGGAGGCAAAGAAGAACCAGGTCAGCAATCATTTCGAGCGGCAGGAGACGCTCCTCAGGCAAGGATGGACGACGCGCGCAAATTTCGATCAAGCGGAGCGAGATTTGCGGACGGCCGAGGCGAATGTTGAATCCGCCAAGGCGCAACTTGAAGCCGCGCACGACCAGGTGAGCTTTACGGAGCTCAAGGCAGATGCCGAAGGCGTCGTGACAGCGGTCGGCGCGGAGCCAGGTGAAGTCGTGCAGGCGGGCCAGATGATCGTGAGGCTCGCTCGCCAGGGCGGACGTGACGCCGTTTTCGATATTCCCGCCCAAGTGCTGCGCGCGGCCCCGCCCGACCCCGTCATCAAAGTCCGGCTCGCCGATGACGCCACCGTGACAGCTACGGGCCGCGCCCGAGAAGTCTCCCCTCAAGCCGATCCCGTCACGCGTACATTTCAGGTGAAGGTGGGCCTCGCCGATCCTCCCGACGCAATGCGGCTGGGCGCGACGGTGACCGGCACGCTTGAGACCGACGCAGTCCCGATGATCGCAATCCCCTCATCCGCATTGACTGAGTTCAATGGCAACCCTGCCGTCTGGATCGTCGATCCCAAGTCATCGACCGTCGAGATAAGGAATGTCGAGCTGGAGCGCTTCGATCCCGCGACCGTTACCGTAGCGGACGGACTCGACACCGGAGATGTCGTGGTCACGGCCGGGGTGCAGGCGCTGCGCCCCGGACAAAAGGTCCGCATACTCGGGTCGGGTTCATGAAGCAGCTGAACCTGTCGGAGTGGGCGCTCAATCATCGCTCGCTCGTCGCCTATCTCATGATTGTCGCGGTGGCGGCGGGCGTCCTGTCGTATTTCCGCCTTGGCCGAGACGAGGACCCGAGTTTCATCATCAAAACGATGGTGGTCAAAGCTGTGTGGCCGGGCGCGACCACCGAGGAAACCCTCAATCAGATCACGGAAAGGCTGGAGCGCACGCTGGAGGAGACACCGCACCTCGACTTTCTCCGCAGCTTCACCACGCCCGGCGCAACCACAATCTTCGTCAACCTGAAGGGCAGCACGTCCGCGCAACAGGTGGCCGATACCTGGTATCACGCGAAGCAAGAGCATCGCCGATATGCGGCATACACTGCCGTCCGGCGTGCGCGGTCCCTTCTTCAATGATGAGTTCGGCGACACGTTCGGGATCATCTACGGATTCACCGCTGACGGCTTTACGCCGCGCGAGCTCCGGGACTATGTCGAGGACGCCCGCTCGCAACTCCTCAGCGTGCCGGATGTCTCCAAGATCGAGATCCTTGGGGCGCAAGACGAGCAGATCTTCATCGACTTCTCGGTGCAGGAGCTCGCCAGTCTGGGCATTGACCGCGGCGCATTGATCGCCGCTCTGCAGGCGCAAAACATCGTCAGACCCGCAGGTGTCATTCAGACGGGCAACGAGTCCGTTTCAATGAGAGTTTCGGGCGCCTTCAGCTCAGAACAGGATATATCCAACGTCAACTTCGCAATAGGCGGGCGAATGCTTCGCTTGAGCGACATCGCCCGCATCCACCGGGGCTATGTCGACCCTCCACAGCCGCAATTCAGGGTAAACGGCGAGCCTGCGATAGGCCTCGCCATCGCAATGCGCGAAGGCGGCGACATTCTCGGCCTCGGCAACAACGTAACGAAAGAAATTGAGAAGATAATAGCCAATCTGCCGGTGGGAGTTGAGCCCGTCCTTGTCGCCGATCAGGCCGTCACGGTCGAGAGCGCGATCTCCGAATTCATGACCTCGCTCTGGCAGGCAGTGGCAATCATCCTCGCGGTGAGTTTCATCAGTCTCGGCATTCGCCCCGGCTTGGTCATTGCGCTCGCCATTCCGTTGACGCTTGCCATCGTCTTCTCGCTGATGGAGATCACTGGAATCGACATGCAACGCATTTCTCTCGGGGCACTCATAATCGCGCTCGCCTTGCTTGTCGACGACGCGATGACGACGACCGATGCGACGCTCTCTAGGCTCGCGCGGGGCGATGACATCGTTGACGCTGCGACGTTTGCTTTCCGAACCTATGCCTTCGCCATGCTGGCCGGCACGCTCGTCACCATCGCCGGATTTGTTCCAGTCGGTTTCGCTGCAAGCTCGGCCGGCGAGTACACCTTTTCGCTCTTCGCCGTTGTGGCGATGGCCCTCATCGTGTCCTGGTTCGTCGCGGTGATCTTTGCGCCGCTCCTCGGCGTCCTCATTTTGTCTCCACCGAAATCTACCGAGAAGAAGGAAGGGTTCTTTCTGCGGGCCTATCGTGGCCTGCTCACGGGCGCGATCCGTGCGAGATGGCTCACGATTCCTGTCACGCTGGCGTTGTTTGTGGCTTCCCTTTTCGCAGTTCCGCTGATTCCCAATCAGTTCTTTCCGTCCTCCGACCGGCCCGAGCTCCTCGTCGATCTGACCTTGCCGCAGAACGCGTCCATCCACGCGACCAAGACCGCGGCGGAGCAATTCGACAAGGTTCTCAAGGGCGATCCGGACGTCGAGCGGTGGAGCGCTTATGTGGGCCAAGGCGCCATCCGCTTCTATCTCCCTCTCGATGTGCAGTTGCCCAGCGATTTCTTTGGTCAGGCCGTCGTCGTTGCGAAGGATGTGCCGGCGCGAGAGCGCCTCAAGGTCAAACTCGAGAAGATTCTCGCCGAAGACTTCCCGGCCGTCGTGTCCCGTGTCTATCCACTCGAACTCGGTCCACCCGTGGGATGGCCGGTGCAGTATCGCGTCAGCGGGCCCGACATCGTTCAAGTTCGCGAGATCGCCCTCAAGCTCGCGCAGGTCGTGGCCACAGACCCGCGCGCCAAGAACGTCAATTTCGATTGGATCGAACCGGCGCGCGAGGTGCGCATTCAGATCGACCAGGACCAGGCACGGCTTCTTGGCTTGAGTTCGGATACGCTGGCGAGCGTTCTCAACACGGTTGTCTCCGGAATCTCGATCTCGCAAGTTCGCGACGACATCTATTTGGTTGACGTGGTTGTTCGCTCGACGGACGAGGAACGAGCCTCTCTCGCCACCTTGCGCCAGTTGCCCGTTCCCCTACCTAACGGGCGCACGGTTCCTCTCAGCCAGTTCGCCTCGTTCGAATACACGCAATCCGCTCCCGTCGTCTGGAGGCGCGACCGAATTCCAACACTTACAGTACAGGCCGACGTCATGCCCGGAGTCCTGCCTGAGACGGTGGTGACCTCGCTCGCCCCGAGAGTGGAGAGCTTGGCCAAATCGCTTCAAGCCTCCTACTCGATCGCGGTTGGAGGAACGGTCGAGGAGAGCAAAAAATCACAAGCGTCGGTGCTCGCGGTCGTGCCTTTGATGCTGCTGATCATGGTCACGGTCCTAATGTTCCAGCTGAAGAGCTTTTCGCGCCTCTTTCTTGCGCTTAGCGTGGCGCCGCTCGGCGTGATCGGTGTTGTCGGCGCGCTCCTGCTTTCGGGGCGGCCGCTCGGTTTCGTGGCCATACTCGGAATCCTGGCGCTGCTTGGCATTATTACCAAGAATGCCGTCATCCTGATTGGTCAGATCGATGCGGAGAGGGCGCAAGGAAAGGACGTGATGCAGGCTGCGATCGACGCTGGCAGCGCCCGCCTGCGGCCAATCCTCCTGACCGCAATTTCCACGGTGCTCGGCATGATACCGATCGCCCCGACGGTATTCTGGGGTCCGATGGCCGTTTCGATCATGGGAGGGCTGCTGGTGGCAACCCTGCTCACTTTAATATTCCTGCCTACCGCCTATGTGGCCTGGTTTGGGACGGGATCGGGGGCAAAGACGCAGGAAGTGCCCGCCAATGCGCAAGCGTGAGACAAAAGCGTCAGACGGCTTCTTTTGGCTTTGGGCCCTCCTCACGTTCGTCTGGATCGCAATCAGCTCGTCGCTCGCACTTGAATCCGTGATCACCGGCGCCCTGATCGCGGCGGCGCTGGCCTACATGTTCGCGCGAAGGTTCGCGATCTGGCGCGGCATACGCTTCTCTCCCACGCGCCTCTATCACTTTATCATTTACACCGGGGTCTTCGTGGTCGAGCTGGTCCGCGCCAATATTAACATGATGCGATACGTCTATGCGCCCCGATTGAGCGTCGAGCCCGGGGTCGTGAAAGTGAAGACCAACCTGAAGTCGCCGATCGGCCGCCTCGCCTTGGCAAACTCGATCAGCCTCACACCGGGATCGCTGGTTCTCGATATCGGAAAAGATGAGCTCTTGGTTCATTGTCTCGACATGAGAGCCATTGATCCCAAAAAGGTCACCGAGACCGTTTCGGGCCCCTTCGAGGCTCACCTGGAGAAGGCATTTGGCTGACCACATCCTGATTGCCGCCGCCGTTCTCATCTTCTGCGGCGTCGGCCTCGGCGTCCTCCGACTGATCCTCGGCCCGACGGTGATCGATCGCATCGCGGCAATCGACATGCTCACCATCGTTTGCATCTCCATCATCTCGCTCTATGCGCTGGTCGCGGACCGCTTTATCTATCTCGATGCCGCACTCGTGTATGGCGTGCTGAGCTTCCTCGGCGTCGTTGCGGTCGCACGGTATCTCGAGCGGGGTCTCTAGGCTCTCATGCTGGATCTTCTCGTCTATCTCCTTTGCGCCGGCATTCTCGCGAGCGGACTGCTGGCGGTACGGCTCAAGAGCGTCCTGGCCGCCATCGTCAGCGCCGGTCTTGCGAGCCTCTTTGCCGCCGTCTGCTTTGTGCTGCTCGGCGCACCTGACGTCGCCATGACGGAGGCCTCGATCGGCTCGGGCCTGTCACTGCTCATCTTCCTTTACGCGGTGCACAAAACCACGAGGTCGAGGGACCGATGACGGAACTGATCGGCAGCATCGTCATTCTGATCGGAGCAGTCTTCCTGTTCTCGGCCGGGCTCGGCATGTTTCGCATGCCGGATGCGTTCACCCGCATTCAGGCCGGCACCAAGGCTTCGACGCTCGGCAATACGCTGGTCCTCGTTGGGATCGCCTTCTATCACCCCGAGTGGGGCCTGAAGCTCCTGATCGTCGTCTATTTCGTGCTGATGACGAATCCAATTTCCTCTCATGCCCTTGCCCGCGCAGCGCAGACGATTCTTGGACGCGCCATGCAAACCATCGACGCGGCGATGGGCACGAACGACCGTCGGAGCGATGCGTGATGCGGCGGGGCGCTATCGTCCTCGTTGTCGGACTGCTCGGGATCGTCTTTGCGACCATCGTCTTCAATTATAGCGAGCGCGCATCGCTGCCGTCGCTCGCCGAGGCTTATGTCGATCTCGTCCCGCGTGAGCTCGGGGCACCCAACGTGATTACGGGGATTCTGTTGACCTATCGCGCCTTCGACACGCTCGGCGAGGTCGCGGTTCTGTTCATGGTCGCTGCAAGCATTGGGCTATTGTTGGGCGCGCGCGATGCGGAGCGCGGCGAGGCGCCGGAGAACGACAAGGCCGAGGCGACAACTTCGACCGAAATCGTGCGGAACGGCTCAGATATCCTGGTTCCGCTCATCGCGATCTTTGCTGCCTATATCGTCATGCACGGGCATCTTGGGCCGGGCGGCGGATTTCAGGGCGGCGCGGTCATGGCGTCCTGCGTCCTGCTCTTGGTGTTGGCAAAACCCGAATTCCGGGTCAAACTCGCGCGTCTCAGCGCCATAGAGTCTCTGGCCGGCCTTCTGATCGTGCTTGTCGGCATCGCAGGCATCGTTCTCGCCGGAGGATTTCTCGACAACAGGATCCTGCCACTCGGCGAATTCGGCGCTTTCTTCAGCGCGGGTGCGATTCCTATCCTTTCAGTCCTGCTCGGCGCCAAGGTGGGCTGCGAGCTCAGCGTGATCATCGAGCGGTTCAGAGCATGAGAGGCAGGTGACGATCTCCACCATCGTTCTCGCCACGGGACTGATGCTCATCCTGATCGGCGTCTGGGGCATGCTGACCCACCGCGACATCCTGCGCATCATCATCGGCTTCTCCCTGATGGGAACCGGCAGTCACATCGTCATTATTGCCATCGGATACGTCGCCAACGGGACGGCTCCCATAATCGATGCCGGTCTCAGTCTTGCCGACGCCTCCTCAAGATCGGTCGATCCAATCCCCTCCGCGTTGGCGGTCACCGCCATCGTCATCGGGTTCGCCGTGACAAGCGTCATGCTGGCCTACGCCATCCGCCTGTACGAGGCCAAGAAGACGTTCTCGATCGACACCTTCACGGATTCGAAATGGTAAGCAGTCTCGCCCACCCGCTAAACATTTTCATTTTGGGTCTCGGTGGCGGATTCCTGCTCCCTCTCGTCAATCAGCTTGGAAAGAGGTGGGTGTTCGCAGCCTTCGTCTCGGCATTGGCGGCCATGGCCGCAATCTCGGCCGTTTGCGCAGTTCAGCTCTACCACGGCGCCGAGCCGATCAGGATCACGACCGGGGGCTCGATCCCGCCCTATTCGATCAACCTGCGCATGGGGCTCGCCGAGGCCTTTGCCGCCACGAGCGTCGGCTTACTTGGCCTTCTTGGCGCGCTCTATTTCGTGCGCGAGAAATACGCGGTCATGCTCCTTTACCTGCTCATCATCATGGGCATCCAGGGCATGGTGATGACTCGCGATCTGTTCAATCTCTTCGTGTTTCTTGAGATCGTATCGATTGCGACCTATGGCCTGCTCTCACTCGGCGCCTCTTCCGAGGCTCAATCGGCCGCGTTCAAATTCCTCATGGCGACCGTCGTCGCTTCGACGTTCTTTCTGCTCGGCACGATGTTCCTGTACGCGGCGAGCGGCATGTTGAACATCGACGAGTTGATCGCCAACCGCGACGCCATCACCGGGCCGATCGGCTTCGCCGCACTGATGCTTCTGCTCGGGTGCCTGCTGCTCGAACTGAAACCCTTCCCCGCGAACGGCTGGGGTCTCGATGTCTATCAGACGGCGCCGGGTCCCGTCGCCGCTCTCGTCGCCTCCGGGGTCTCGGCCGGGGTCTTCTTTGCCCTCTACAATCTCTTCCCGCTATTCGAGCGCTACGCGGCGGTCATCGCCGTGCTCGGCGTGTCGACCTTCGTCGTCTCGAACCTGATCGGGCTTAAGCAAACCGACGCGCAACGCCTGCTTGGCTACTCCTCCGTGGGGCAGATGGGATTGCTGTCTGCAGCGCTCGCGCTGCTACACCTCGCGGACAGCGAAGCGGCGATCCCGCTGGTCGTCGGAGGCCTGTTCATAAATCACTTCCTCGCCAAGGCAGGACTGTTCTGGCTCGCCGGCTATGTGGGCAAGAAGGACCTTGGACAATGGTCGGCGGTTGCGGGACGGCAGGATGCGCTGATCGCCTTTGGCGTCCTTGTCTGCGCGCTTGCTGGAATGCCGCCATTCCCGGGTTTTTGGGCCAAGTGGCAGTTGATGCTCGCCCTCGCCGCCCACGACACATGGGTGTGGATCGCGCCGATCTTGCTCGGGTCCTTGCTCGAAGTCGCCTTCCTTTTCCGCTGGTTCGGCCGGAGCCTCCACGCCGGCGGCGAACCCGGCAAATCGCAGGGCGACGGCATCGCCTTGTTGCCCGTGTTCGCAGCCGCTTTGCTACTTGTTACGTGCGGCTTTGGCGCGGCGAGGTTGTCAGGATTCACCGAGTCATGGCTTGCCCTTCCGCTCATCGCCGGACTCGCACTCTATGTGCTGGATGGTCTTCCCGGCCGCCTCAAAGGCGTGCTGACGCTCGCCGTTCTGGCGGCCGTTGGACACGGACTCGTCGGCGACTTATCCGGCATCGGCTTCTTGTTCGCCTGGCTCCTCTACGCAGGGTGCCTAGCACTGGCGATTGCCTGTCTCTATCGCGCCGATCCAAGACCAGGCTTCCATTCCTTACTCGCCTTGATGCTGCTTTCGTTGATCGCATTGCCGCGTGCCTCGACCAGCCTCGAGTTCTTCTATCTCTTTGAGCTCGTGACCCTTTCTTCGTATTTCTTGATTGCGCGCAGTCCCGAGGCCGTTCCGGATGCCTTTCGCTATCTGCTTTTCTCCATTGCCGCGGGCTATATTCTTGTCGCCGGTTTCGCCATGGCTAACGCCGTGACGGGAAGCGCCGCACTTGCAGCCTTGCTCGCAGCCGGTCGCGATGGCGGCTCGCTCTTTGTCCTGCTGGCCATCGGTTTCCTCATTAAGGCGGGGGCCATCGGCGTGCATGTCTGGCTGCCCGGCGCCTATGCCGAGGCTGATGACGACCTTTCCGCGTTGCTGTCCGCTGTCGTGAGCAAGATGGCGATCTTGGGCCTCTTGGTAGGCGCCTATGCGGCGACACGCTCAGAGGCTGACTTGAGCTTAGCCCATGTCGTCGGCTGGATTGGCATGCTCACGGCGCTTGTGGGCGCCATGCTCGCGTTACAGCAGGATAACGTGAAGCGTATGCTGGCCTATTCCAGCATGAGCCAGCTCGGATACATCGTTACGGCCATCGCGCTAATGAGTCATCTCGGCTGGGTCACCGCGCTCTATCTCACAGCCAATCACCTCATTACGAAGGGGATCCTATTCCTCGTTGCAGCTGCGATCATCCTCCGCACGGGCGCCAGGACATTCGCCGATCTCGGCGGGCTTGCGCGGTCGATGCCTCTCACCTTCGCCGCCGCGACAATTGCCATTGTCGCCATGTCCGGGCTACCTCCGCTTGCTGGGTTCGGCGGCAAGTGGCTCCTGCTGAGCGCGATGATGGAGAAAGGATGGTATGGGCCGATCGCATTTGGCGTGCTTGCGACCTTCGTCGGCTTTCTCTACATGGCGCGCTTTCTCCAAACAATCTTCCTCGATACTCCGAAATCCACGCGTCCTGGAGCCTCAGAGGGACCAACCGCGCTCCTCGTTTCTCAGTACCTTCTGATCCTCGGCATACTTGTGATGTCGTTTTTCCCAAAGCTGTTGATCGTTCCGATCTCCGAGGCGATCGATCCCTATTTCGCTTCGACGCTGGTGTGGGAAGGCATGTCGCTGGAGATGATCTACGGCTACTGGAACCCGGTGCCGACCATGCTCGCCACTGTCGCCGCATGCGCCCTGTTACTTGGCGTCTTGTGGCTGTTGCGGCACGCACATTGGAAGAGTGAGCAGTTCGCCGACTGGCAACAGCGCCCACTCGGCTTCTACACATTCTGCAAGCGGCTCTTCGTGAAGATGACGCCGCCTTTGGCCTTGGATTTCTGGAACGGCCTCGCCGCCCGCACGGGCACTCTCGCTGACGCGACACGGAAGATCTACACCGGCAACGGACAGACCTACGTGCTCTACGTTTTCTACTACTTCGTCACTCTCTACGCAGCATGCGCGAGCCTTAGCCATATTTGAACGAGTTCCGCTATTGGCACATCTGCGACATAGATGGACCGAAAATACGATGTCACTTGTCCGTTTGCACGCTCCCCTTGCTGCCAATGCAACACGCCGCCGCCTTTAACGTGTTCGCGCCCTCGCCACCATCTCTCCAGGACCGCGTGGCGTCTGCGCAAATGAGGAGCATCCTCACCTCAGGTTGTTCCCTCTATCGCCTCTATCACCACTATCCCACTGA
>Ga0164299_10000188_pt1 | contig 13018 bp, 9 predicted proteins | sample Whisoiple_221_MG_FD_109712 | JGI IMG/M metagenome (GOLD analysis project Ga0164299, IMG submission 109712) | Unamended control soil microbial communities from upstate New York, USA - Whitman soil sample_221_MG | ecosystem: Environmental > Terrestrial > Soil > Agricultural land ...
GCCGATGAGGCCACCGACATCGGTCCCCTTGTCGCCCAACGCCAACAGCACCGCGTGCAGGGCTACATCCGCTCCGGCCTCGACGAGGGCGCACGCATCGTCGTCGGCGGCGACGACAGCCCGTACGACCGCGGCTGGTATGTCCGGCCCACACTGTTCGCCGACGCCACCAACCAGATGCGCATCGCCCGGGAGGAAATCTTCGGCCCGGTGCTGACGGTGCTGAAGTATTCCGACGAGCGCGACGCGGTTCGCATCGCCAACGACAGCGACTACGGCCTGGCCGGATCGGTCTGGACCGCCGACACCGCCCACGGCCTGCAGATCGCTGAAGCGGTTCGTACCGGCACCTACGGCATCAACATGTACGACATCGACATCGCCAGCCCGTTCGGCGGTTTCAAACAATCGGGCATCGGCCGCGAGTTCGCCGCGGAGGGCCTCAGCGCATACGTCGAGCTGCAATCGACGGTCAGCGCCAGCGACTTGCCACCATTGGCGCGCCACCCCGAGGCGGAAGCACGATGACCGCCGACACGAACCCGCGAGTCCCACCACCCCTCGAAAACCGGCCGCGAGAACACCACGTGTCCGGGAAAAAAGTTGTCTCCGAGTGAGCCGCTGTGGTTTCTGTCTCAATCAGGGGTTCAAATCCTCTGGTAACACATATCGGCTGGGGCCTGGTGCATCCAGTGAATCGCCGAAGCGCGTGGTGAACCCACCGAGACGCTGCCGAACCCAGGCTCTGCTGGAGCGAGTGCGCGGCGGAATGCCGCGCTGATTCGGAAGTGACTCTCATATGCCGAATCATCCTGCGGCACAAACGTGTTCGAGTCTGCCCGTTTCCCACGAAACACTCGGATGACGGCTACCCGCCGAGTTCGTGGCCGACGTGCTCGCCCCGCTCCCACGCCTCGCGGATCGCGAACTTCTGGATCTTGCCGGGTCCGGTGAGCGGGTATCCGTCTACGGCGTACCACCTCGTCGGTGTCTTCTGCGGTGACAGGTGGGCCCGCACGTGGGGACGCAGCTCGGCGACCGTCGGGGGCGCATTCGGATCGCGCGGTCGGATGAACGCCCCAACCACCTCGCCCCAGTACTCGTCTGGCAGGCCGACGACCGCCACCTCGGCGACGGCCGGATGGCGGTAGAGGACCTCTTCGATCTCGGCGGGGTAGAGATTCTCGCCGCCGCGGATGATCATGTCCTTGAGCCGGCCGACGATCCGGCAGTAGCCGCGCTCGTCCATCGTCGCCAGATCGCCTGTGCGCAGCCATCCGTCGGAGCGCAGCGTCGCGGCCGACTTTTCCGGCATTTCGAAGTAACTGAGCATCGTGAAGTACCCGCGGGCCCACAACTCCCCGGGCGTGCCGATCGATTCCGTTTCCAGCGAGACCGGGTCGACGATGCGCACCTCGGTGTGCGGGAGCGGCGGTCCGACGGTCAGCCCCTTGTCCTCGGCGCTGTCGGACGGGAAGGTGCTCGTGAGCAAGGGCGAGCACTCGGTCTGGCCGTAGACGATCGTGAAATCGATGCCCAGTGCCTCCTCCATGCGCCGCACCAGCGCCTCGGGCACCTGGGCACCGCCGGACACGGTCGACCGCCACGAGCACAGGTCCCGGCGCGATGCGTCCGGGTGGTCCATCACGGCGATGAGCATCGTCGGGACGGTGTTGGCGAACCACGGCCGCTCCAGCTCGATCAACTCGAGGAACAAGCCGGGCTCGAACATCGGCATCAGCACGAGCATCGCCCGTCTGTCCAACGCCCCGAGCACGCCCAACACGCACCCACCCGTGTGGAACAGAGGCAACGGTAGGAGCCAACCGGCGCCGTCGGGGATCTCGACCCGGTCGGCCCACAGCCGGGCATTGTTGACGACGCTGCCGTGGCGCAGCACCGCGCCCTTGGGGGGCCCGGTCGTGCCGCTCGTGTACTGGATCTGCGCCGGGTCGTCCGGGCCGACCGCCGGCAGCCTGACATCGCGTCCGTCGATGCCGACGAGGTCGACGAGCTGATCGAGGCGCAGCACGTGGCGCAGCCCGGGCAGGTCGGCACGGATCGCCTCGGCGTGCGCCGCCAGCCGGTTGCCCCGGACCTCGGGCACGAGGAACAACCCGGCCGTCCGCGATTGCCCGAGCACGTAGGTGGCCTCGGCCGGGTGCAGGCTCGGGTTAACCGTTACGAGGGTCAACCCGGCGAGCGCCGCGCCGTACTCGAGCAGCACCCACTCGGGCAGGTTGTGCGCCCACACGGCGACGCGCTCGCCCGGCTCGAAGTGCTGCAGAAGGTATCGGGCGCAGCGCTCGGCGTCGGCGAGCAGCTCAACATAGGTCCAGCGCCGTCGCTCCGGCCTTGACAATCCCTCCACGAGGGCGACGCGATCAGGCACCTCGGCGGCGACCTCACGCAGCCGGCTGCCGATCGTGGCACCGGCCAGCAGCGGCGGCCCGCCGCGGTCGGGGATCCAGTGCGAGGTGGTCAGGGCGTTCACGCCGCTACCGCGCCCGCCCAGTGCCGGAATTGAGTTCGTGCTCATCCTTCAGACCCCGGATATGGTCCCCACCGATTCACAGGACAGTACTTTCAGGCCTGTGACTTGGCGGTGATATCGACGAGATCGTTATGGGCGGCTCACACGAGGGCATCGCGCAGGCTCCACGGCCCACCAACCCCAGCACATAAAAGTCTCCGGTCAAATGGCCAATTGGCCAGATAGTGGCCCTCCGTGGCGGATCCCAATGGGCTCGATCAGCGTGCCGTTGAGCTGGTTTAGCGCTTACCCGCGGGAGGCTGAGCACCGAGCCGCTGGTCGGTGAGCACTGTCGGGAGCGAGAGTCGATTCCTACTTCTAGATCGTGCCCCGGCCGGGTGGCGAGGCCGCCTGTAGCTCTGGTGGGATGTCGTGCCGGTCGAGCACTGATCCATTGGGTTGTCGCCGGGTGTCCTCAAGCTCGAAAGTGGTTGCACCACAGAACCGATCGAGGAGCGATCGATGATCTTTGTAGGTGACGACTCGGCAGAAACCACCACGACGTTCACGTGATGGACGAGGCCGGGCTGCGGCTTTCCTCGCGGCGGCTGCCCAAAGGGGTGCCGCGCGGCCCGCCGAGCGGCGCAGCGTGGGGCTGCATTCTCCGTGGCGGATGACGACGCCTCTACCAGAGCATTTGCAGAATTCTCATCAAAATGGCGGACGCTTTTTTCTCATACGCATGTTGGGCCCTCGCCGAACTGGTGCGACCGGATTCGGCTATCAGACCGTGACGATCCCCTATGCTGCCCGTCCAAGCAGACAGGGACGGAGGTTGCTTGTGACCGTCGAACCAAGTAATGCGAACGTTGTCGCGCAGCCGCGCCGTCAACCCGCGTAGGGGTTTTCCAGAACGACTGCGACACCTTGGCCCGACCCGACGCACACACCGACGGCGCCGTAGCGGACATTGCGCTCGCGCAACTCGGTCGCCAACGTCAGCACATAGCGGGTGCCGGTCGCACCAAAGGGATGCCCGATCGCCACCGCGCCGCCATTGGGAGTGAGCTTCTCGTAGGGAATTGTGAAGCCGCCCAGCTGGTTTGGGAGCTCACGGAGAACGCCCAGCGCCTGAGCACTAAACGCCTCGTGAACCTCCCACACGTCGATCTGCTCAGGCGTCAGGCCAGCGCGCTTGATCGCCAACGGCAACGCCCACGCCGGCGCCAGCCCCATGACTAACGGATCGATCCCATACACCGCCGAGGACACCACCCGCGCCAACGGCGGCACGCCCAGTTCGGCCGCGCGCTCCCCCGAGGCCAGCACGATTGCGCTCGCACCGTCGGTCAGCGGCGTGGAGTTCGCGGCGGTCATCTGCGTGGTGCCCGGCTGGGGCGACAGCGCGGCCAGCTGCTCGGCCGTGGTGTCATCACGGATGAACTCATCATGCTCAAACGTGCGCGCCGGAGTTTTCTTCGTCGCCGGAATCTCCACCGGCATAATCTCTTTGGCCAGCCGCCCCGAGTCACGTGCCGCCTTGGCGTGCTGCTGGGACCGCAACGCGAACGCGTCGATCTCCTCACGCGTCAAGCCGTACCGGTCGGCCACGTTCTGCGCGGTCTCGATCATACCGATGTAGGCGTTACGAGCGAGCAGTGTCGGATTGGGCGGGCCGCCCGCGCCCGCCCACATCGTGTCTAGCAGCAGCACTGGCCCGCGCGGGGCGAACGGCGCATCGCCCTTCATGTACGCCCAACCAGAGCGCGACATCGACTCCACCCCGCAGGCGATCCCGACACCCAGGTCACCGGCCTTGATCGCGTGCGCAACATTGATGGTCGCGCTGAGCGACGACGCGCAGAAGCGGTTGATCGTCGCACCTGCCACGCTGTCGGGAAAGCCCGCCGCCAGTGCGGCCCACCGGGCGACATCGCCCATGCCCTCATGGGCCGGGTTCACACAACCGGCCACAATGTCCTCGATCTGATCAAGGCCGACGCCGATACTCTGACACGCGCCCTTCATCGTCATGCCGAGCAGGTCATCGGCCCGGATATGCGATAGGGAACTGCCGTAACGGGCGAACGGGGTTCGAACACCACCAAGCACGAACGCATCAGTCATATTGAAGATCCTAAAGGTGGACGAAATATTAGTTATTCGAGGGCCTCGGAGGGACCGATCACCTCGCGCACGATGCAATGACAGACGCGATCACCGGCCGTGGTGACGCACCAGCCGTAATAGAGTTCGGGAAAAGTGCTCGCCTTGCTCAATATTCGGTGAGCGCGGCCGGCACCGGAGCGTCAAGGTGCTCCAGCAACGCGGCAAGCTTGTGACCCAATTCGATTCCCACCTTCGAGATTTGGGGTGTGTTGAAGCTGCCGAACCGGGTGCTGGATTGGTCCACGGTGAACCAAGTGGCATCGCCAACGTCTTGCACAATGGCGGTACGCAACGGAGCATAGAGCAGAATGGCGGGGTTGTAGCGGTACATTTTCTGCGCAATGGTGTGATTCCCATGAGGTACTCGACACAACGGCCGCGGTCTCCGGCCAGCCGCATCAGCGACGTAAAGTCGTGGGACCAGTAGAGCCAGTAAAGAATGAAGTCGTGTGGCGCGCTCGGCGAGATCGGGTCGGCCGCAACGAGGACGGGATCCACCACCGGTGGGCGAGCGAGCGGACGTTCGTACGCGGCGACAACAGCCCCCCTCGACTCGATCTGGCCGATCTGGGGCATTCTCGACTGGACAGGAGAACGGACGCGGAGAAACAGGTGCCTACCCCTCGCTGCAATACGAGTAGAAACCATCCTCGGATCAACCCCGCGCGTCAGACCGACAGCGACACCTTCAATACGATCACGAGCTGCAGCGTACTTTTCCCGAAAGCCCGTCAAGACCGATCACCACCTTAGGATCGCGACCATCGACATCACCTTCGGTGCCGGCGCAGATCTGCGGCAGCTGACCGCACCGCTTCTCCAATCCGGCCGACAATCGGGCTGTCGAGTGTCCAGCATTGCCAGAACAGCGGCACGTCGAGGTGACATCGGATATCCGTATGAACGAGCCGTCGGCCAGCGCGGGGACTGCGAGCTTCTCGGGGAACATGCCCCACCACAACCCCGCGCGCACCGCAGCTGCGAATCCCTCGGCCGCCGGAACGAAGTACGTCGGCCTTAAGATGTGATGGCGGAACACCTTTCGCACCATCATGTCCTGCAGGGCGTCGTCTTGATTCCACGCCAGCGATGGTGCCTTCATGACCGCATGCGCGGTGAAACCGTCGGGCAGGTGCTGCTCGATGAACGTCTGACTTGCCACCGGCACGTACCGCATGACCCCCAGCTGCTGCACTCGACAGCCGGGCACCAGGGTGCGCTCGGTGCTCACCATGCGACGACCAGATGGTGCGATCACCGCCGCGGTGGCGCGCAGGATCGCTCGTCGGGAGCGATGGCGATTCGCACCTTCGACTGGCGGATCCGCCGTCTTCCGCCATCCCAAAATGGAATCCGCCACGTAAGTCACGTGACGGTTATCCCAGACGCAGCTCTCGCATAGTACAGCGTCGGCGGGAGATGAAAGACCCAGCAGCACAATGTATCTGGCATCACCGTTCATGGATATCCTCGATTAGCCATCGTAAAGGTCGCCGTTTTCATCAGATGACGTTTCCGGTTGCGGCGCGGCCGGCCCGCCAACAGGTGCCGCCGCTGCCTTATTAGCACAGACGACAGGCGATGCGGCGCTCCCAGTGATTGTCCCGATGGGCGTTGACCTCGTCTATCTGATCCACTGAAAGGTAGAAGGTCTTCGCCTTGATCCGCTCATACGCCCAGTAGAACTTCTCGGCGTGTACCGGTTCAATGGCCGCTGCGTCCCGCAAATCGTGCAGCATTGCGTCAAGTTCGGCTTGGACGACCTTCTCGGTTGACCTCGCGGATGCGCACGATCCGCTCGTTGGTCGTGTCCGTGTTGTAGAACGGAATCGCCACTGCCTCAAACGTCTTGGTTGATGTGGAGTACTCCTCGGCGGGTATGCGGAACATCGCGATTATCGCGTCACCTCTCACTGAGCTAACTTGCGAACGGCTGTGGCGGCTTCATTTTGTCGCACGGCGATCACCGCTGTGGCATCAGTTCGTGGTAGCGGTCGGCGACCGTTTCGCGGATCGCCTGCAGCACCATCGCTGCGGCGGGTCTGCGTAAGCGACTCGGCGCGAGGCAGGCGGTGAATTCGAGGACGGGGGCCACTTCTGTGGGCAACACCCGGCGCAGACTGGCTTCGGGATCTCCGACGAACGCGGGAAGCAACCCGATTCCGGCGCCAGCGAGTGTCGCAACGCGCTGTGCTTGCACGCTGGTCGATCCGAAGGCCACTTGATGGGTGCCGGTGAGCCGGGTCAGCAGGTCGAGATCGTCCACACGCAAGAGGCTTTCGATGTAGAACACCAGCGAGTGATCGACCAATTCGTCGATCGACTCGGGGATGCCGCGATCCGTCTCGTACTCGTGCGACGCATAGAGGCCGAGGCGATAGTCGGTGAGTTTCTCTGCTCCGGGCCGTCCGACGACCGGTTCGCCGACACCAATTTCGATGTCGGCGCCGACGCCGTAGGCGGTCAACCGGGTCTGTGTGATGAGTTCGACGATCAGTCCGGGGTTGATCCGGTGGAGGTCGGCCAGCGTCGGCGCCACGAAATAGGCGCCGAAGGCGTCGGTTGTCGAGACGCGCACCAATCCGGACAGTTGGCGCTCGCGCGGCGTCGTGCTCACCTGATCGTGCACCTCGGCGAGGGCGGACTCGATCTGTTCACAGGATTTGAGCAGACTCTGCCCGAGGACAGTCAGTTCGCACCCTTGAACCCGGCGCACCAGGAGCGGGGCGTGTAGTTCGGCCTCGAGCGCCGACATTCGCCGCGAGATCGTTGCGTGGTTCAGGCCGAGGGTCGATGCCGCGCCAGCCAGCGAACCGCATCGGGCGATCTCGAGCAGGATGACCAGATCGTCCGCGCGCATCCCTGGCTCCCGTCATTCGACCTGTGCATTCCTGCACAGCAGCTCTACCGAACTGGGTCTTTTCGCCGTTGGCAATCTACCCCACCCTTGATGAATCGGAGCTATTTCCGCAGCGAGACGAGACCGGAAGGACGTCCACGTGAAGATCTGTTGGATCGGCTTGGGCAACATGGGTATGCCGATGGCTACACATTTGCACAATGCAGGCTTTGAGGTTTTGGGCTTCGACCTGTCGTCGACGCCCCGCGCGGCCGCAGCCGAGGCGGGCTTGCCGGTCGCGGACACGGTGCATGAGGCCGCGGACCGTGCCGATGTCGTGTTCACGATGCTGCCCAAGGGCGAGCACGTCCACAACGCGCTTTTCGACTCGCTCGCGCTCGCCGAAACCAACAGTGGCGCCCTGGTCATCGACTGCTCCACGATCGCCGCCGCCGATGCCCGCGACATCGCGGCCGGAGTAGTTGCCTCGGGGAGGCGATTCGTCGACGCGCCCGTCTCGGGCGGTACGGCGGGCGCTGAGGCGGGTTCGCTGACGTTCATGGTGGGCGGTTTTGAGGCCCATATCGACGACGCGCGCCCAATGTTCGAGGCGATGGGCTCGCGGGTCTTCCACGCCGGCGAGGTCGGCGCCGGGCAGAGCGCCAAGATGGTGAACAACTTGATGCTCGCGGCCAACATGCAAAGCACCTGCGAGGCCGCGGTCCTCGCGCGGCGCCTCGGCATCGCACCCGAAACCGTCATCGAGATCGCCAGCGTGTCCACCGGCGACAGCTGGGTGCTGCGCAACTACTACCCGGTTGGCGGTGCTGTCGAGAAGGCGCCGTCCAGCCATGGATTCACCGGTGGATTCGCGGCGAGGTTGATGCGCAAGGACCTCGGCCTGGCACTCGACGCCGCTGCCGAGCACGGCGTCGACTTGACCGCCACCGCCACCGTCGCGCGCCGGCTCGACACGATGATCGCTGAAGGGCACGGCGACCTTGACTTCTCGGCGATCGTCCGGCTCGCCGATGCGGCGGATGCGCAGGCTCTGCGATGACAAGCCTGATCGCCGGTGACACGGCCATCGCGCCATCCACTCGGGCGCCGAGGGGGTTTCGTCGGATCGTCGCCGCCTCGATGGCCGGCACCGTCGCCGAGTGGTACGAGTTCTTCCTGTACGGGATGGCGGCCGCGCTCGTCTTCGGCGACGTGTTTTTCAAAGCGACCGGCAACCCGCTCGACGGGGTGATCGCAGCCCTGCTCACATATGCGGTCGGCTTCGTCGCCCGACCGATCGGCGGAATCGTCTTCGGCCATTACGGCGACCGATTCGGCCGCAAGAAGCTACTGCAGGTTTCGCTGCTAATGATCGGTGTCTCCACGTTCCTGATCGGCGCCCTGCCCGGCTTCGACCAGATCGGCTATGCCGCGCCGATCCTGCTCGTCGTGCTTCGCTTTGTGCAGGGCATCGCCATCGGCGGCGAGTGGGGCGGCGCTGTACTTCTCGTCGCCGAGCACAGCCCCGACAATCAACGCGGGTTCTGGTCGAGCTTTCCGCAAGTCGGTGCCCCGTTGGGCAACGTCCTTGCAACCGTTGTGCTGCTGACACTGTCGAACCTGTTGAGCGAGCAGGCCTTCCTGACGTGGGGTTGGCGGATCGGCTTCTTCCTGTCCGCGGTCATCGTGCTGATCGGCTGGTACATCCGATCCAAGGTCGAAGATTCGCAGATCTTCCGCGATTCGGCCGAACAACAGCCACCGGCGGCGAACACATGGCAGGCCGTCCGCCGCGTAGCGCGCGCTCGGCCCAGGGAAGTGGCGACCGCGATGGGGCTTCGGGTCGTCGAGAACATCCTGTACTACCTCGTGGTCACGTTCTCGCTGACCTATCTGAAGGTGCAGTTGCACGTCGACACGTCGACGATCCTCACCCTGATGTTGATCTCACACCTGGTACATGCCGCGACGATTCTGCTGTTCGGGTGGATGTCGGACAGGGTTGGGAGACGGCCCGTCTACCTCGCCGGCGTGCTCCTGTCCTCGGCCTACTGTTTCATCGCGTTTCCCCTGATGGACACCAAGTCCGTCGCGCTGATTCTGGGCGCGATCACCCTCGGAATGGTCGTGCACGCCATGATGTACGCCCCGCAGCCAGCCTTGATGGCCGAAATGTTTCCCACCCACATGCGTTACATCGGTATCTCACTGGGCGCCCAGGTAACGGCCATCTTCGCCGGCTCGCTGGCCCCGGTGATCGCCACGCTGCTGCTGCGAACGTATGCGAGCTGGATCCCCGTCGCCGCTTACGTGACGATCGCCGCGGTCATCTCGCTCGTCGCCGTCGCGTTGCTACGCGAGACACGCGGCACGCCCCTGACGAACGTCGCGTCGCCGCACCACGATTCGCACTGATTTCTGTCAAAACCCATCATCCGAGAAAGGAAACAATTATGCGTACCATTCCCCACTGGATCGGAGGCGCTCCGGAGCACGGCGGCGTCGAGGTGATCGACGTCACCAATCCCGCCACCGACCAGCCGATCGCGACGGTCGCGATGGCAGATCCCGAGATCGTCGAGTCGGCCGTCGCCGCCGCGGAGGCAGCGTTCGGCGGCTGGTCGGCCACGCCGCTGTCCCGGCGAGCGCACGTCCTGTTTCGGTTCCGGGACCTGTTGCTGGACAACAAGTCCGACTTGGCGGCGCTGATCACCGCCGAACACGGCAAGACCGTCGACGACGCCGCGGGCGAGATCGCCCGCGCCGCGGACTCGGTGGAACTTGCTTGCGGCGGACCGGCATTGATCCGTGGCGGGACATCGCTGCAGAGCGGTCCGAACATCGACACTAAGTCCGTCCTACACCCGCTCGGCGTGTGCGTCGGGATCACGCCATTCAACTTTCCGGCGATGATGGGCATGATGATGGCCGCAGTCGCGATCGCGGCGGGTAACACGTTTGTCTGGAAGCCCAGTGAGCAGGATCCCGGCGTGTGCGTCCGCATCGCTGAACTGTTGACGCAGGCAGGACTTCCGGACGGCGTGCTGAACATCGTGCACGGTCGTCAGGATACGGTCGAGGCCCTCATCGACCATCCCCGCACCCGCGCGGTGTCGTTCGTGGGATCGAGCAAGGTGGCGCACCTGGTGTACTCGCGGGCGGCGGCCGCCGGCAAGCGGGTGCAGACGTTCGGTGGCGCTAAGAACCACATGATCGTGATGCCCGACGCCGACCTGGATGTGGTCGCGGACCAGCTCACCTCCGCCTCGTTCGGCGCGGCAGGGCAGCGCTGCATGGCTATCTCGGTCGCCGTGGTCGTCGGCGAAACCGCTGACCCGCTGCTGGACAAGCTCGCCCAACGCGCCGCGCAGGTCCGCGTCGGTGCCGGCGGCGAACAGGGCACCGAGGTCGGCCCGGTGGTGAGTCGCGCGGCACAGGAACGTATCCGCGCCGCGGTCAAGGACGCGGTCGCGGCAGGGGCCAGGGCAGTGCTCGACCGCAGCACCGAAGAGGTGCCTGGCTTCGACAACGGCTACTTCGTCGGTCCCACCGTGCTCGCCGACGTCGCGGTCTCGTCCTCGGCGTACCAGGAGGAGCTTTTCGGTCCGGTGCTCGTCGTGCATCGGGTGGACACCCTCGACGACGCGCTCGGCTTGATCGATAACCACCGCTACGGTAACGGTGCCTCGATCTTCACCCGAAACGGCGCCGCCGCCAACGAATTCGAGCGCCGCGCATCCGCCGGAATGGTCGGGGTGAATGTCGCGATCCCGGTCCCGGTGGCCGCCTACGCGGTGCAGGGTTGGAAGGACTCCGCCTACGGAGACACCGGCCTGAACAACGCATCCTGGAGCTTCTACACCCGCCCCAAGTACGTCACATCGCGCTGGGACAGCACCACCGGAACCGATTTCGGCTTCCGACCGAACTGATCCCACAGCCCGTGGGCGGCACGGATGAACGGTCTTCGTGCCGCCCGCGATCCACCCCACCCAGACCACAACTTCCAGGACATCCATCATGTACCTCACCCAAGGACTGCACCGGGCAGTGCAGCAAACCCCAGACGGTTTAGCGACCATCTACGGCGAACGCGTCCGCACCTGGGCCGAATCCGCCGACCGCGTGGCCCGGTTCGCCGGCGCTCTGCACGCACACGGCGTCGGTGCCGGCGACCGCGTCGGGCTCCTGGCGGTCAACTCCGATATCTATCACGAGGCGATGCTCGCGATCCCCTGGGCCGACGCGGTCGTCAATCCGGTGAATACCCGGTGGAGCGCGGCCGAGATCGCCTTCTCACTCGACGATTCCGGCAGCCGGGTGCTGATCGTCGACGACACCTTCGCCCCGGCGGTACCAGAGCTGCGCCAACACTGCGCCGCCATCGATACGGTGATCCATGCCGGCGATGGTGCCGCCCCGGAGCACAGCCTCGACTACGAAACTCTGGTAACCGGACACGATCCCGTTGCGGATGCGCGCCGCGGGGGCGACGATCTCGGCGGCATCTACTACACCGGCGGCACCACCGGCAAGCCGAAGGGCGTCATGCTCAGCCACGCGAACCTGCTGGTCTCCGCGCTCGGCGCTTGCGCGACAGGAGAGTTGATCACTCCACGCGGCCGCGTAATGCACGCCGCGCCGATGTTTCACCTCGCCGACATGATCACCTGGGTCGCCGGAAACCTGCTCGGGGCCACGCATGTGATGGTGCCAGGTTTCACTCCGACCGGCGTCGCCGATGCGATCGCCCGGCACCAGGTCACCGATGTTCTGTTGGTGCCGACGATGATCCAGATGCTTGTGGACAGCCAGGACACCGCCGGCACCGATCTGAGCAGTCTCCGGCGGCTGCTGTACGCCGGCTCGCCAATCTCCGAGGCACTCGTGGAGCGGACCCGCAAGCGGCTGCCGACGACTGCGCTCACGCAGGTGTACGGAATGACGGAAAACGCTGCCACTATCACCCTGCTGCTGCCGCACGAACACGACGACCCCGCCCTGCGCCGAGCGGCCGGCCGAGCCGAGCCGCACAACGAAATCCGCGTCGTCGACCCGCAGGACAACGAGGTACCGGTGGGCACCATCGGCGAGATCGTGCTGCGCGGCCCGAACGTGATGCTGGGCTACTGGAACCGGCCGGAGCAGACGGCCGAGACGCTACGGGACGGCTGGATGCACACCGGCGACAGCGGTTACGTCGACGAGCGTGGCTACGTCTTCCTCGTCGATCGGATCAAGGACATGATCGTCTCCGGCGGTGAGAACGTGTACTCGGTCGAGGTCGAAAACGCCCTGTGCAAGCACCCGGCCGTGGCGGCATGCGCGGTCATCGGCATTCCCGACGAGACATGGGGCGAGTCGGTACACGCCGTTGTCGTCCCCACCGTGGGCCACCATGCCACTCAGGACGAGTTGCGTGCGCACGCGAAGACGCTCATCGCCGGGTACAAGGCGCCCAGAACCGTCGAGTTCGTCGAGGCACTGCCCATCTCCGGCGCCGGAAAAGTTCTCAAGAACGAATTGCGAGCGAAGTA
>Ga0164299_10000189_pt1 | contig 12993 bp, 12 predicted proteins | sample Whisoiple_221_MG_FD_109712 | JGI IMG/M metagenome (GOLD analysis project Ga0164299, IMG submission 109712) | Unamended control soil microbial communities from upstate New York, USA - Whitman soil sample_221_MG | ecosystem: Environmental > Terrestrial > Soil > Agricultural land ...
GACATCAACGCGGACGCGACCCAGTTCACATTCCACATCCGCCAGGGCGTGACCTGGTCGGACGGCACGCCGCTCAACGCCAACGATTTCGTCTACGCCTGGTCGCGTGTGCTCGACCCGAATACGCTCTCCCAGTACATCCCGGCAATGTACCCGATCAAGAACGCCGAAAAGATCGCTAACGGCGAGGCCGATATCAGCGAGTTTGGCGCCAAGGCGACCGACGACTACACGCTCGTGGTTGATCTCGAAGCGCCGACCACCTTCTTCCCTCTGCTCGCCTCGACCTGGACCTTCGTGCCGGTGCCGAAGCACGTGATCGATGCCAAGGGCGACCAGTGGGTCGAGGCCGAGAACATCGTCAGCAACGGTCCGTTCAAGATGACCGAGTGGACCCACGACCAGAAGATCGTGCTCGAGCGGAACGACAGCTATTACGGCGAGAAGCCGACACTGACCAAGGCGACCTACACGCTCTTCGCCGATCCGACTGCGCAGGCCTACGTTGCTTACGAGAACAATGAGCTCGATTACTGCGCGCCGGGTGGTCCGGACCTCGAGCGAATCTACGCCGACCCGGCCAAAAACGCCGAACTGGTCCGCTTCCAGCGCTCGAACTGCTATTTCGTGGTCTCCGACTGCAGCCATGAGCCGACCAGCAAGGTCGAGTTCCGGCAGGCGCTCTCCAAGGCGATCAACCGTGAAACGCTCTCGAAGACGATCCTCAAGGACGAGTACGAGGCGGCCTACACGGTCCTGCCGAATGACATCCCGGGTCACAACCCTGATTCGGCCATGCCCGAGGGTATCGACGAGGCCAAGGCCCTCCTGCAACAGGCCGGGATCGACCCCAGCTCGATCACACTCGACTTCGTCTTCCTGAACCTCGCGTTCAACAAGACGGTCGCCGAGTACCTGCAGAGCGCCTGGCAGGATAACCTCGGCATTAAGGTCACGATGTCGCCGATCGAGGACAGCACCTACAGCGACTGGCGCGCATCACGCGAGACGCAGTCGTTCGGCGTTTACACCGGATCCTGGGGCTCCGACTTCGCCGACGCCTCCAACTGGTTCAACCAGAATTTCACCAGCTCGGCCGACCACTACCGCAACCACTGGAAGAACGATGAGTTCGACCAGATCTGCGCGACGGCCGTCGGCAATACCAATGCCGAGGAGCGTGACGCACAATACGGGCAGGCCGAGGTGATCCTGGTCGACCAGGCGCCGATCATTCCGCTCTTGCGCGACAAGGCAGTTCGGGCGGTGAAGCCGTACGTCAAGGACATCTACTTCCAGCCGGTACTCTCGTATGTCCATCTGCGCACGATCAAGATCGCCGCGCATTAGGATTCGGCTCGCGGACTGGTCAGCCATTTGGCCAGTCCGCATCGTTCATCCGCCCGCTGGTAATCGGGCAAGACAGGCAGATCGTTCGTGGGGAATCGCGGGGCCTATATCGTCAGACGCGTCTTGATGCTCATCCCGACGCTGCTGGTGATCTACACGTTGACGTTCGTGCTGATCCACGCCACGCCGGGCGGACCGTGGTCGCAGGGCGACAAACCGGTGCCTCCCCTCGTGCTCAAGCGGCTCAATGCCGCCTATGGCCTCGACAAGCCACTCTGGCGCCAGTACACCGATTACCTGTGGAATGTCCTCCACGGCGATTTCGGCCCGTCGTTCACCTCCCGCTCCCGCACCGTGACCGACATCATCAAGGACACCTTCCCGATCTCGCTCCAGCTCGGCATCGTCGCGATGATGCTGGCCGTCTTTGCCGGCATCACCCTCGGCGTAATCGCCGCAATCAACCACAACCGCACAGCCGACTACGTCTGCGGCTTCATCTCGATCGCCGGCATCTCGACCCCGTCGTACGTCGTCGTTTCACTGCTGGTGCTGCTGCTCTCCAGCCAACTCCACCTCGTGCCCACCGGTGGCTGGAACGGCATCACCGACACGCGCGTAATCATCCCGGCCGTCGCGCTGGCCCTCTACCCGGCGGCGGTCCTGGCCAGGTACACCCGCTCGAGCATGCTCGACGTGCTCTCGGCCGATTACGTCCGTACTGCCAGAGCCAAGGGTCTCAACGAAACGGTGGTGATCACCCGTCATGCAATCCGGAACGCGCTCCTGCCGGTCGTCACCGTCGGCGCGATCATCCTCGCCGATGTCGTGACCGGCTCGTTCTACGTCGAGACGATCTATCAGGTGCCGGGTATCGGCCGCTACTTCGTCGAATCGATCACCTCGCGGGACTACCCGGTCATTCTGGGCACGGTCCTGCTGTTCGGGGCACTGGTTTCAGTCATGAACCTGATCGTGGACATACTGTATCCCTTGCTTGATCCGCGAATGAGCAACTAGCCATGGCCACCGCAACATCCGCCCTGATTCCATCCGCCGAAATCGCCGCGAAGGCCGGCAGGGTCGAGGGCTTCTGGGGCAGCGCGCTTCGCCAGCTGACCCGGAACAAGCTGGCCGTCATCTCGGCGGTCTTCATCATCGTCCTCGGCCTCTCCGCGATCATCGTCCCGGAGATCTACCCACGCACCTACGCGGAGCAGAACTACGACGCGATCACCCAGGGTCCGTCCCGGGAATACCCGATGGGGACCGACCAGCTCGGGCGCGACATCTTCATCCGGCTCATCTTCGGCGCGCGGATCTCGCTGACCGTCGGGCTGGTCGTGCAGGCGGTAATTCTGCTGATCGGCGTACCGGCCGGGTTGGCCGCCGGATTCTTCGGCGGCAAGGTCGACACCGTGATCATGCGCATCGTCGACATTCTCTATGCGATGCCGAGCCTGCTCTTCGTGATCATTATCATGACCTACCTGCGCGGCACCCTGAACAGCAACCCGGGCGGATTCTGGGAGTACATTTCGAAAATCGACAAGGCCACCGGCGGGTTGGTCGGCGTGTACATTGGCCTTGGGCTAATCGGCTGGCTGACCGTCTCCCGCATCGTCCGCGCCAACACGCTCTCGCTCAAGTCGCAGGATTTCTCGACCGCTGCCCAATCGCTCGGGGCCAGCCGCGGCCGGATCATGTTCCGCCACCTGCTGCCGAACACCATCGCCCCGATCGTGGTCGCGACGACGCTGGGTATCCCGTCGGCCATCCTCTCCGAGTCGGGCATCAGCTTCCTGGGCCTGGGCGTGATCCCACCGATGCCCAGCTGGGGGTTGATGATCAGCGAGTCGATCGTGAGCATGCGCTCGCACCCGTACATGCTGATCTTCCCGGCGATGGCGATTTCGCTGACCGTCCTGGCCTTCAACTTCCTGGGTGATGGATTGCGGGACGCGCTCGACCCCTGGATGAAGCGGTAGCCGCTTCCCCGGGCATGCAGACGGTCGCGCCGGCGGCAGGGTGCGGCTGCCCCCAACACACTGCCGCCGGCCGGTTCCGGGCGCCTTTGCTCCGGCGCCGGGAGTTCGTGTCTCTCGTGGGACGGCGAAAGCTCACGATCTATACGTTGACCGGTTTACCTACCGAACGCAATCACCGTCAGACCCAATTTTCCGACGCGTCTAGGTGAATCGACCCAGTACCGTTGTCTGGTCCTGCTCGCGGACCGGTGGGCGGGGTCCGGCACTCCGGCGCATCGTCCTATGCGCCGTTCAGCGCGATCTGGATACTTTCCAGGTGACTATAGGGATGGGCAATCGGGTGATTCTCGATGAAATTCTGGACCGTCATCGGCGCATTCCAGGCGAGTGCGTTGGGCGCCACCCGATCCAGCTGCGCATCGCTCAAACCTCGGACCGTCTCTACCGCTGCCTGCACGTTGTTGCGCACCAGTGCGATGGCAACCGATTTGTCCGCAGCCGCGTTGGTCGTGGCGTGGTCGGCATTGATTCCGTGCACCGCCGGCCAGTCCACCCCGGGCGCTTCGCCATTCTCAGCGAGCATCCGCACCACATCGGCCTCGATCGGGTACATGGTGCCGACATGATGGACGAGGACACCGACCGACCGCTGCTCGCTCCCGCACGGCGTCTGCCACTGCTCGTCGCTCAAACTCTCGACTGCCGCGATGAACTCCTCCGCGCCCTGTTCAATCCGCTCCGCCAAGACCTCTGCCCGCGTTGCCACAGCTCGTCTCCTGCCTGGATCCAGACCACCGCTTCCGCAACGAAATTGTCAGCATCGTAACAGAAGTCCGCAGACAATCCATCGTCCCCCAACATTGTTGTCCCGGCAGGTCAGTCGAGCCGCCGAATGAGGACTCCCTCCCATTCCGATATTTCAGTCCTGCCGTAACGGCAGGCAGTCCCCGGCGGAGATACGCGAATCCCGGCGCGATCGCGCGCCAAATGTCTGTGTCAGCAGTTCGCGCGTCGATATGTCAAGAAGCGAACGGCCAGAACGCGGTAGAATTACGCAGATAACGGGTGGCTGCGGTGCCTCGGCAAGGATTCCTCATTGATCGAAAACGTTCAGACCGACGCTGACTCGTTTCCGTGGTGGAAGCGCGGCGTCATTTATCAAATCTACCCACGAAGCTTCCAGGACAGCAACGGCGACGGCACCGGCGACCTGCGCGGTATCACCGAACGACTTGACTACCTGAGCTGGCTCGGCATCGATGCCTTCTGGATCTCGCCCTTTTACCCATCGCCGATGGCCGACTTCGGCTACGACGTCTCCAACTACCGCGATGTCGACCCGCTCTTCGGCACGCTGGCCGATTTCGACGCACTCGTCGAAGAGGCGCATGCCCGCGGCCTCAAGGTCGTCATCGACTTCGTTCCAAATCACACATCCGACCAGCACCCGTGGTTCGTCGAGTCCCGCTCGAGCCGCGACAACCCGAAGCGCGACTGGTATGTCTGGCGAGACCCGAAGCCGGATGGATCGCCGCCGAACAACTGGCTGGCAACCTTCGGCGGCCCGGCCTGGACCCTCGATGAGGCAACGGGCCAGTACTACCTCCACGGTTTCCTGCCCCAGCAGCCGGATCTCAACTGGCGCAACCCCGAGGTCAAGGAAGCGATGCTCGACGCGCTCCGCTTCTGGCTGCGACGCGGCGTCGATGGCTTCCGGTTCGACGTCGCCCATCACATCATGAAGGATCCGGAGCTCCGCGATAATCCTGCGAACGAAACACCGGGCATTCTCCACAAACCGATGGGTGATTTCGATTCCCAGCTCCACGTCATGGACCGCATGCACGCCGATCTCCACCCGACGTACCAGGAGATCCGCGCGGTCATCGACTCCTTCAATACCGAGACTCAGCCCCGCTTCATGATCGGCGAGACGCACATCTTCGAGCCGGTCCAGTGGGCCTCGCTCTACGGCGAGCAGCTCAACGAGATGCACATGCCGGCCAACTTCGGCCTGCTTCGGGCCCAGTGGAACGCGAAGAGCGTCCGTGCCCACGTCGACTCGATTGAGGCGGCACTCCCGGCCGGTGCCTGGCCGAACTACGTGCTCAGCAATCACGACGACTGGCGCACCGCGACCCGCGTCGGACCGCCCCAGGCCAAGGTCGCGATGATGCTGCTCCTCACCCTCCGCGGTACGCCGACGATCTACTACGGCGAGGAGTTGGGCATGGAGAATGTCGAGATCCCGCCCGACCAGGAGCAGGACCCCGCCGGCCTCCGCGTTCCCGGCATTGGCATGGGCCGCGACCCGGAGCGCACACCCATGCAATGGGACGCGTCTCCGAACGCCGGCTTCGCGCCGGAAGGCGTCACGACCTGGCTCCCACTCGCGCCGGACTACAAGACACGTAACGTCGCGGTCGAGAAGGCCGATCCAAAGTCGATCCTGAACCTGACCAACGAACTGCTGGAGCTGCGCAAATCGCATCCGGCCCTGGCCGTCGGCGATTACGCCGCGATCGACGGAGTGCCGGACGAATGCTTCGTCTACACGCGGAGCACGGCCGGACAGCGGGTGCTGATTGCGCTCAATCTCACGAACCAAGAGCACCAGTTCACGCTGCCCTACACCGGCACCGGACAGGTCGTCACCTCGACCGGAAAGGACCGCACCGGCAAGATCAGTCTGACGTTCATGGTCCTGCAACCGAACGAAGGCATCCTGATCGACATTACCGGCGCCAAACTCGCCTAGATCGCGGCCGATGGTCGACGCTCGTCCCTATCGCCGGGACACGATCACGCTATTCCTGTTGGCCACCACCGGGATGCACCGGTCGGTGTTCCACTCGATGGGCGCGGTCATGCCCGCCCTGCGCAACGACCTCGACATCTCGGCCACCCTGACCAACGCCCATGTCAGCGCGATCGCGCTCGGCATGATGGCGATGGGCATGATGGCCGACCGCGTCGCGACACGCATCGGGCGGCGACCGGCCGTCTGGCTGGGCATGATCGGTATCGTGCTCGGGATGGTGCTGCTGGCCCTGGCGCCGGTGGTCTGGCTGACCCTGCCGATCGCGCTGTTGTTCATCGGTGTGCTCGGCTCGCTGGTGCTGGCGTTGACGCCCGCCGCGCTCTCCGATCACCAGGGTGAAAACCGGGCCGTCGCGCTCGCCGAATCGTCACTCGTCTCGAGCGTGATCGGCGGAATCGTCCCCGCCGTGGTCGGGCTCAGCCAGCGCCTCGGGTTCGGCTGGGGCGGCGCGGCGATCGTGCCGGTGGGGATGATCGGGCTCCTCGCCGCGAAATTCCGCCACACGCCGATTCCGGACGCCAGATCGCATCCCGGTTATGCGGAGCACGGGCAACCATTGAACCGCGGCTTCTGGTCCTTCTGGCTGACGCTCGTCTTCACCGACTCCTTCGAGTTCGGCCTGATCTTCGGCGCCGCCGTGCTCCTCGAATATCGGGGGATGTCGCAAGCGGGCGCCGCGACTGCGCTCTCACTCCTGTTCTGGGGCATGATTGTCGGGCGCTTTGCCGGAAGCCGTCTGGTGCGGCGAATCGCGCCGATCCGCCTCTTACGGATCACCTTTGCCCTGGCTGGCGTCGGCATCGTCGCCCACTGGCTGAGCCCAGTGCTGGCGCTCTCGCTTATCGGTCTGTTCCTGGCGGGTATTGGCATCTCGAATCTCTACCCCCTGACGACGTCGATCGGCCTCCAGGCCGCTGAATTCAACTCGAGCGCGGCCGGATCGCGCCTGTCCCTGGCCAGCGGGATCTCGATGCTGGTCGCACCGCTCATCTTCGGCATCCTGACCGACCTGGCCGATATCCGGGTCGCCTTCGCCGTCGAGCCGCTCTTCCTGCTGCTGGCAATTGCCGCCGCCGGCTACGGCGCCCGCTGGCTGGCCCGCCCAATCACCAAACCCGCGGAGGCCTACGCGTCATGACGAAACTGCAACTCGCCGTCGATCTCGTTCCGCTCGAAGCGCTGACGCGTGTGATCGTGCCGCTCCTGCCACTGATTGATGTCGTCGAAGCCGGCACTCCGTTGATCAAGCGCCATGGCCTGGATGCGGTGCGATCGCTCCGCTCCCTCGCGCCCGATCACCTGCTGGTGGCCGACATGAAAACAATGGACGCCGGTGCGCTGGAGGCGGAGATGGCGTTCGGGGCCGGCGCCGACCTCATGACCGTCCTCGCATGCGCCAGCGATGCCACCGTCCTGGCTGCGGTCGAGGAGGCGCGACGGTGCGGGAAATCGGTCGCCGCCGACCTGATCGGCGTGCCCGACAAGGTTGCGCGCGCCCGCCAACTGGTCGAGCTCGGCGTCGGCTGGCTCGGCATCCACACCGGCACCGACGACCAGGCCGCCGGCGCAAATCCGCTGGCAGATCTGCAGGCTGTGCGGGCGGCCGTCGACGCGCAAATCGTGGTCGCTGGCGGGATCAACGAGCGGTCACTCCCGTCTGTCCTGGCTCTGTCTCCGGCAATCGTCATCGTCGGCTCCGGCATTCTCGGCCAGCCCGATCCGGTAGTTGCCGCATCGACGCTGCGATCCACCCTCGACCACCGTGGTGAGTCGTGCGCCGGTTCCGGTTCGCGGGCGCGATCTTCGACCTCGACGGCACGCTCGTCCAGAGCGAGCACCTGCACCGCCAGTCGTGGATCGAGCCGCTCGAGGAGTTGGGCATAACCGTCGATGAAGACGCCTACTTGCGCGACTTTGCCGGCAAGCCGGGTATGCAGATCATCCGCGACCACGTCGGTCTCAAAGGCGATGATGCCGTCTCGCTCTACGAGCGCGTTACCAACAATTACTGGCAACTCGCCGTCGAGCACGCGCAACCGACCGCAGGCGTCGTCGCCTTCCTCGACCGGATCGCGTCCGTGCCGAAAGCCATTTGCACCTCGGCCCAGCGCGACTCCGCCCTGCGGATGCTCGACATGCTCGATTTGACCCGGCGCTTCGATGCGATCGTGACGGCGACAGACGTGACGCTGGGCAAGCCTGATCCCGAACCTTTCGTCTTGGCCGCGGCGCGAATCGGCATCGATCCAACCCTCTGCGTCGCCTTCGAAGATTCGACCAACGGCCTGATCGCCGCCCGCGCCGCCGGAATGACCTGCATCGGCATCGGACCCGGAACCGGCGCGACTGCCGAACTAGCCGACGGCTGGATCGTAGACTTCGCAAATCCTGCACTTGATCGGATGGTCATGGAATGAGCAGCACTGCGCCTGACCTCGCCCGGCTGATCTGCGATGAGATCGCGACCGCGGTCGGATCGATCCCGGAGGCCGAGCGGCAACGCGCAATCGAGACGGTCACCGCCGCCCGCCGCATCTTCGTTTTCGGCGAAGGGCGGTCCGGCCTGGTCCTGCGCATGGCCGCGATGCGCCTCGTTCACCTTGGCCTGACCGCGCACGTCGTCGGTGACGCCACCTCGCCGGCGATCGGGGCCGGCGATCTCCTGATTGCCGCCTCTGGCTCCGGCGAAACCGCGGTCACCGTGCTGATCGCCGAGCAGGCGCGACGCGCCGGTGCATCCATCCTCGCCGTGAGCACCAATGCCTCCGGCTCACTTGCCGCTCTGGCCGATACCCGACTCATCCTGCGAACCCCGGCCAAGGGGGGCCGAGGATCCAGCATATCGATCCAACCCGGCGGCTCGCTCTTCGAGCAGAGCATGCTGGTACTTTTCGACACGCTCTTCCTGATGATCGCGGGCGACACCGCTGCCCAACAGATCGAAGAGCGGCACGCAAATCTGGAGTAACACGTGATTGATCTCTCTTCCCGGATCGGCATGCCGATCGCCCTCGATTCCGAAACGGGCGAGCTGGAATTCGGCGACGAGGTTGTCGTTGACGGGTGCGGAGAGCGCCGGCTTGCGGAACTACGCGACGTGTTGGCCAATCCCGAAGTGCTCGACGACGTAGCCGATCGACCGGCCTACCTGCTCTACCGCGGGGTGCATTGCGGGGGGGATACGCGCCTGCTGGCGGATCAGGGGCTGCGATACGACCTGACCGTCACCCTGCCCGGCGAAGTGAACGGCGAGTTGGTCAAGACGGCCGGCCACATCCACAATGATGCACCTGATGGGGTCGGCTACCCTGAGATTTACGATGTAGTCCACGGCCATGCCGCCTTCATCCTGCAGGAGGACGAGCCGCTGCACGTGACCATCATCACGTGCGGTCCGGGCGAGCGGATCCTGATCCCACCCGGAGCGAGTCACCTCACGGTCAACGTCGGGAGCGAGCCACTGGTCGTCGCCGATCTCGTCGCCATCGCGTCGCAGAACGATTACGGAGATTTCCGCACTCGCCGAGGCGCGGCAGTCCACCTCTTCCGGGACGGGGACGCCTGGACTGAGCGGATCAACCCGAACTACCCCAATACGCCCGTCTGGCGCGTCCTCGATGGCACCCGCATCGGCGACTTTGCGCCCGGGGACGGCCAGATCTACACCGACGCGATCGCGAACCCGGACGACTACCGATATCTGACCGCGCCCGCACCGCGGCAAGCCGAGATGCAGGCGCTCTGGTCAAATCACGACCGATGAATCTACGCGGTCGGAGTCGCTGACGCCTCCTGTGCCAAGGAGTAGAGCTGATCGACGGTCCGCCAATTGATCAGGTTCCACCACGCGGTCAAGTAGTCCGCCCGCTTGTTCTGGTACTTCAGATAATAGGCGTGCTCCCAGACATCGATGCCGATGATCGGGAAGCCGGCGCCATCCATGACCGGGTTATCCTGGTTCGGCGTCGAGGTTACGCTCAGGGTGCCGCTATTGCTGACGACCCACGCCCAGCCGGAGCCAAACCGCTTCAGCCCCGCCTCGTTGACGGCTGCCTGCATCTGCTCGATCGAACCGAAATCGCGGGTGATCGCATCCACCAGCGCCTGCGACGGCTCGAGGCTCTTCGGCGTCATCAGCTCCCAGTAGATCGTGTGGTTGACGTGGCCGCCGAGATTGTTGCGCACCGCCGGGCGCACCGCTTCGGGCACGATTGTCAGATCGGTCAGCACCTCCCAGACCGAAAGCTCGCCAATCTCCGGGTGCTCCGCGACAACCTTGTTCAGGTTGTCGATGTAGGCCTGGTGGTGCTTGCCGTGGTGGATCTCCATCGTCAACTGGTCGATATGCGGCTCCAGCGCGGAGGTCGCGTAGTCGAGCAGCGGTAGCGTGAACGGACCGGCCAGCGTCTCCTGCGCAAACGAGCGGGCACTCGATGCAGGTCGGACCGGTGCTGCGATGACAGGCACTCGGGTGGCAACCAGCGCCCCGATCGTTCCGGCAGCGAAGCCAAAAAAGGCGCGACGTGTCGAAGGTACGGTCATGACGACAACCTCTTTCTCTGCGCCGCTCATCACGGCGCGTCTCAATTGAACGGACGATTTATCGATTCAACAGAATCTCGGTGATCCCCCGCGCGGTCAGGATGACACCGATGATTCCGGGAACGACCAACATGCCCCAGGTTTGCACCAGCCCGGGCGCCGGTAATGACGCCAGCCGATCCTTGAGCGCGAACCGGTTGACCAGCCAGGCGACGGCGCCGAGACCGACCACGATCATTCCGGGCGCGCCGACGATCATCGCGGAGACGGAAACCAGGAACCCGATGCCGGCCAGCACGGCGGCAGTGCCGAGGACCGGGATGCGCACGGCTGGCTGGAAGGACAGCGCCCGGGCCGGCAGACCCCGCTTCATACCCCACTCGTAGATCTGGCTCGTGAACAGGCCCAGGAAGATATAGAGCGAGCTGAACGTGGCGACGTTGAGCCAGGCCGAGCCGAACAGGTGGTAATCCTCGTTGGCCGGGTCCATCAGCACATAGCCGAACACCGCCAGCAGCATGACTCCGTACCCGAGCGACCGCCGCCAACCCGAGAACGGCAGCCGATTCCGCAGCAGCACGTAGATCAGGATCGTGACGATGCCGAGCGCGCCGGTCAGCACGCCCAGGAACAGCGTCCCTTCCAAAGTGATCTTTCCGACCCGGTTGCCGTTGTCGGTCAACATGAACCGGTTGCGATCGACGGTCAGGAACCCGGCCACGCGCATTGCCAGGCGGGAGACGACACCCGCCGCGAACCCGCCCGCAAAGCCGGCCGCGACCATCCAGGCCAGCCGCATGATCCAGCACGAGATGACGTTCCCGCGAGAAACCGCGCCGGCTTCGGCCTGCGGAACACTCGGAGCCGCGAACTCGGGACGCCAAAGCTCGGACGTACCGGCAATTACATTCGTCCAGATCAGGTTCTCGAGGTCCGCGTTGATGGACACCCCGGATTCCGCAGCGGTGATCTGGCGCACGGTCTGGATCAGCTCGGGCTCTACCCCGACTCGGTCCACCGGGTTGCCGGCCAGGAGCGTGTCCCAGGCAACGCTCAATTCCGCAGCCTTGTGATCGAGATCGTTGCCCATCATCGTGCCTCTTCCATCTGCAGGACCGGAACTGCCAGCAACTTCCGGAGACGAGCAACCGCGCGATATTGCATCTGGTCGATCGCATTCCGCAATTTCCCGAGCGCGGCGGCGATCTCGTTCGCGCTCAGCCCGGCCAATCGGAGCTCGATGATCGAGCGCTGCTCGTCCGTCAGTTGCCTGAGCGCCGCCGTCAGCGACTGTCTCTCATCGCCGGCGATCGCCAGCTCTTCCGGGCCGACGGCTTCGTCCGTCACCTCGATCGACTCGTCCAGAGTCTCAACCGGGCGGGCGGCGCGGTAGTGATCGGTAACCACGTTTCGCGCGATCGTGAACAGCCACGGTCGAAACGATTGCGCCTGGCAGGCGCCGATGTTGGCCAGGGCACGGGTGAAGATCGCGCTCGTCGCATCGGCGGCATCTGTCTCCGAGTTGAGCCGGCGACAGCAGAACCGGAACACGTCGTTGACGTAGCGGCGATACAAGTGCTCGAACGCCGGCAACGCATGTTGCGCGGCCCGGACGAGCTGATCGTCCGACGCTTCCTCTCCTGGTAAGACGATTCCGGTCATGGCCTCCACACGGTCGCGTTCATGCGTTCTTCACCTCTCCGGAATAGGAGACGGCATAAGCGCTATTCTCTTACGGGTCCCGGCGAAACCATTGATTTCCTGCCCGTCCTGGCGGGTTACTTACCGGTCGGAAAGTGTGTATACTGTTCCTCCCGATACGACCGGCCCGCCCACACCGAGCGTCCCGTCGCGTCGGGTCCTCTCGTCGCCGAGACCCGCTTCCACGGTTCATGGCTGCGCCGGCGGAATATCACCGCGGTACGGTCATGGAGGAGTTCGTTTGTGAGCCACCCCAACGGTCGTCCCACTTCCTCTCGACCCCAACCCGAGCACAACCCCTGGATCATTCTGATCGTGCTCTGTACCGCGGTCTTCATGCTGTTACTGGACACGACGATCGTCAACAACGCCCAGGTCAAGATCCGCGAGGGCCTCAATGCGAACCTCACCGAGATCCAGTGGGTGCTCGACTCCTACATCCTGACCTACGCGGTGCTGCTCCTCTCGCTTGGCCGCCTGGGCGATATTTTCGGGCGCAAGCGGCTCTTCATGCTCGGCATGGCGATCTTCACGGTCGCGTCGGGCCTTTGCGGCATCTCCTCCTGGCTCGGCGCCCAGATCGGCGTTTCC
>Ga0164299_10000193_pt1 | contig 12750 bp, 13 predicted proteins | sample Whisoiple_221_MG_FD_109712 | JGI IMG/M metagenome (GOLD analysis project Ga0164299, IMG submission 109712) | Unamended control soil microbial communities from upstate New York, USA - Whitman soil sample_221_MG | ecosystem: Environmental > Terrestrial > Soil > Agricultural land ...
GACCACGAACACGTTCTCATAGCCGACGAACCGCAGGATTTTGCCATGCGTTGATGGAGCTCTACGAATCGGAAGAGCTCTGGAAGCGACTCTCGCAAAACGGCATTAGCAAAACGCAAGAGCTCTATTCTACCGATGCTGCACGCGAAAAACTGGAATTTCTCTTCAGCGATCGGCACCTGCAAAGCTTGCAGCCGTCGCGGCCGGTTGCAGAGCACGAGCTCGTCGCAGCAGCTGATGTTGGTTACCGGCAGTGAATAAGAAGGAGCCAACCGGAGATTACCGGAAAATAAACGCGAACGCCATTCGAGTACCGGCGTCACTGGACGCTTGATGAGTTCCGCTTTTGGACAGAGGATTTGTTGCAGGCATTTTTGACATTCAACTCCGAGTTCTAGGTGTTACTAGCCAATTACTATCTCAGCCGTTATCATAAGGAGCACCTGCGAGCCACGTTTCCGGATCTCCGTCGCTGGATTGGAGGCAGCTTCTGGATACGACGAAAGCCCGTCGCGGAATTAAGAGCATCGCTAAGGGAGGATGACGGCGCGGCTCCCAAAGAACGCTGAAATGCACCAGGAGACTAATAAACCAATTTTCGTAGTGGGCTCGCCCCGATCTGGAACTAGCATTCTTGCGTGGTGCCTTGGCTACCATCCAAACATCTTTCCAGTGCCAGAATCCAACTGGATGGGAGATTTTGCGGTGAACGTCGCGATGAGTTACGAAATTGGCGCGGCCCGCGGCATCCTTTCGGTCTTAAGTGCGATGGACATCTCGCGCGATGAATTCTTCTCCCACATCGGACGCAGCGTCAACTCTTTGGTCCTCAAACATCGTTGCGATCTCGACCGAAAACGCCTGATTATAGCAGTCCAACGCCTACTCAAGGAGCGGGGATTTTACCTTGGCGAAGCGACTGGTGAATTCGATGCTGCTACAAGTGCAGCGATTCGGCAGTACGAAATTGCCGATGAAACACTTTACTCTGAACTCGTTGATTCGGTAAGAACAGCGGCTTCGGACTCGGAATACAAGACGCGGTGGGTAGACCAAACGCCAGAGTATTCCTTCCATATTTGTGGTCTGCGCAAACTGTTTCCATGTGCTTTATTCATCCACATCGTGCGCGACGTGGGTTCAGTCGTGCGCTCTATGCTTAACTTCCATCGCATCGCAGGGACGCATCTGGTGCCGAACGAGGAAGAGGCGTACAAATATTGGCTGCGCACGGTTAGAGCATGTTTGAAGGCTGAGGAAGCTTACGGTCCGCATGTAGTTTATCGCTTGCGCTATACCGCCTTACTCGAGAACCCTGAGTTGACTCTCCGCTCGTTACTCGATTTTTTGGGCGAGCCGTACTCTGCCAAATGTCTCGAGCCGCTTTCAGAGCGGATCAATAGCTCCAATGTACCGCCGGATTTCAAATCTGAGGATGCCGCTACTGATCCAGCAATTGTGGAAGAGGCGCGGCGACTTTCCGCCGAAATCGAGCAAACCCCCCGGCCTACCGAATACTCACCTGCCGCAGCCGACGAGTTGGAGGCCGAGTTCGGCACACGAATAAAACACCTTGCGAGAGTTCAATAGTGCATGTCACCGCAGAAACCGAACATGGAATGGTGTCACAGATCGATCGAAGTCTTTTTTAGGTTCAGCAACGATCGATGTTATAAGAGCGGTGCGTCAGGCAGGTTCGTCTACCTATATGCGAAGTGAACAGCTAAATTTGGCCGCCTACGACACCGACAAGATACAACACCATTATCTCGAAGTGTATGACCCTATTCTGTCACGCTGGACAGATAAGAATGTGAACCTTCTTGAGATAGGCGTCCGCAAGGGCGGCTCACTTGAACTGTGGCGCGATTATTTCCCAAGAGGTACCATCGCTGGAATCGATCTCGAGTTGCCCGAGGGCTTCATTCCCGGAGAGCGTATTCAGCTGTTCAAAGGCAGCCAGGCAGATACACAGTTCCTGTCTGAGGTGGCTATGAGCATCGCCCCTGTCGGATTTGACATCATCATCGATGATGCCTCGCATATTGGCGAGCTAACTAAAACAACGTTCTGGCACCTGTTTCATCATCATTTGAAACAAGGCGGGTTGTACGCCATTGAGGATTGGGGCACAGGTTACCTGGACGATTTTCCTGACGGCAAAAAATTCGATCCTAAGCCGTCAATTCTCGATCCTTTCCCGTGCCATTCCCACGGCATGGTTGGTTTTGTTAAAGAGCTGGTGGACGAACAGTGTGCCGGGAGCATCGCATCGGGTCGCGATGAACAATTCCGATTGTCGAACTTTGAAAGCCTGCTTATTACGGAGGGCGTCGTCTTCGTTACCAAAATGGCGCCCACCCTCAGCGCGTCTCCAAATCCGGTGCCCGCCGGCGAAGGACTGGGCCAAACGACGATTTCATGGAAGAGCGTTGACGGAAAAATTTACGTTTCGACGAACGGGCGCGAGGAGCTTTTGTTTGCAGGCTCACCGCGCGGTTCGCAGCAGGCGAATTGGATCGAAGCTGGTTCTACTCACGAATTTCGGCTTTACGACTCAGATCACAAGGAACTCCTGGCGAAAGTGACGGTCACCAAGGTCGGAAAATAAACATGGCCACCAACTTTCGAGGGCGTAGCATTTCCCTGTGACGACGGCGCCGCAGATCCTCGGACAGTTGGGCACAGGGCGTAGCCTTTTTCTACCGGGGAGGCGTTCACAGAGAATGCGGCGCGCATTCTCCGGCAGGTCCCCCATCTTCGGCGAGCGCGGCCAACTTTGCCTTCATCTCGGACGAAATGCGCACGCTCACCACGGACCCCATGGAGCTTGGGATTTGATCGCCCCGACCTTATTGGGGTTGTAGTCATTTCCAAAATGTTTGATGTCGCTCAAACCCAAAGCATGAGTTTGCTATAAAGAGAGAATCGGATGCAGCATTCGACAATCTCGGGTGAGCACGCGCCACAATCCCGCTGCCCCCGACAACTCCAGAAAAAACCGACTGGTAAGTATTGCCCCTTCATCAACCTTTGTTCCTACGAAATAGGTTATATTTGACAATCACATAAATCGCTCTCACGCCATCACGCCATCCTATCTTTTTTCCCTCTTCGTACGTTCGGCCGTTATACGAAATTCCGACCTCGAAAACTCTACAGCCGGCTTGCGCGACCTTGGCGGTAATTTCAGGTTCACAGCCAAATCGGTTCTCTTCAATGGTTATGTTACGCAGGAATTCGCGCCGAAACATTTTGTAACATGTCTCTATGTCAGTGAGGTTCAAGTTTGTAAACATGTTTGAGAGCAACGTGAGAAAGCGGTTTCCCACCATGTGCCAGAAATACAACACGCGGTGAGGCCGACCGCCCAGGAAACGAGAGCCGAACACAACGTCGGCACGACCCTCCAGAATCGGTGCAAGAAGGATGGGGTATTCGCCCGGGTCATACTCCAGGTCGGCATCTTGAATGATTACTATGTCTCCTGTTGCGTTCTGAAAACCAGTACGCAAAGCTGCGCCTTTCCCGAAATTGCCTTCCTGTAATACGATCTTATCGACCCACCCCGGAGGTTTCGCTTTGAGAACTTCTTGTGTTCCATCAGTCGACCCATCGTCCACCACGATAATTTCCACGTCTTTGACTGGTGCCGAGCGAACTGCTTGGACTGCGGCTTCGATCGTCGCTCGCTCATTATAACAAGGGATAACTACGGACAACTTCATTGGCATCATTTGGCACGGAGCCAGAAAACGGAATCTAAGGTGAAAGCGACCACATCGTTTGTCAATGTCATGATCCCAGGTCTCGTATTGGATTTCTCACTCTGTTTCGAATTGTAACCTTGGATCAAGGGCAAACGTTTGATATCTTGATCAACACCTTTCGAGGGTAACAGAAGAGCGTACATAGGAGTCGCGCGACCGAGATCATTTGCGACTAGTTGAGCCGCCTCGGCCTTCCCATAATGGCAAAGCCGGGCTATAGCAGTAGTTATGGTTACCGTCGATTGGAGCGGGTACAAACAGCTTGGGCAGTAGCGCATTGAAATAGGGGGCGTTTGTCCGATAAAACAATGCCAGGTACGTCTCGGAAGAGGCCGATTGGATCAAGCCGGCTCGCATTATGCTTTCCGGCTTTACAATTCATCTCACAACCAGCTTCTGGCGAAGGTAACCGTCACAAGCAGCCCGAAATAAACACATTCCTCGATCCCACTTTCGATAGCTTATCAGGGGCCATTGTCCAACCCTACTCGTTACGCGCATGGAGTGCCGACGGCTCCAAATCCGCGCTAAATCGAACAGGTTCCGCGGTGGGCGCCACGGCGTAGGCGGGCCCGCTCGATGCACGTCTTCGAGCCTATGCTATAGTCGCGACTACTCTCACATGAGCACGAAATTTGATGCGGCTAAAAAAGTGGCGGGATGGTGCAGTGATCAGCAAAACCAGGCTCCCGGCACGCAAGGGCTGGAGGTGCCGGGCGCCCAAGAAAATGCCAACCGTCGTGCGACCGGAGATTCCGCCATCGACTGGATCGATCATTCGGCGAAACTGCTGCCGAACTTCGGAAGACCAATCAAAGCATTGTCGATTGGTTGCGGTTTCGGCCCAATCGGGCGGATTCTCCGCCGTCGCGATTACTGCCAGCTGATTCATAGCATAGATGTGGCTGAGAGCGCCATCGCAGCCGCAAGGAAAGCGGCGACAGCCGAGGGCTTGGATGGTTTTGCGGAAAGCTGGACCAATGCGTCACCGGCGAGCGAAACAGCGAGGGCAAAGCGGCCGAAACTCAACAGCTGGAGGACGAATTGATTGATCAATCTGATGAGGGTTGGGTCGTGAGTAGCAGTGAGCAGCCGTTGATCAAAACGAAATGGCCATGCAAATTGATTCAAATTGTTTCCTACATTGTCGAAGTGCCCGGTTCCAATACGCCATTCGCGCTCTGGCGAGCCTGGCTATTCATCGGTAGTTTCCAGCACGCGCCAAACATCGATGCTGTCCTCTTTTTTCTGAATAAAATCTACCCGCTGCTAGGCGGGCACCTGGGCGATGCAAAATTTTATATCAATAGGCCACAAAGCGCCTCCGGAGATCGTCGCGTTGGCAACTGAAAGAATCATTGTCGCGGGATTGCAGCGAGACGTGCGTCCATTTTTCGACGGTATAAGACTGTCCGTCGCGCCGTTGCGATTTGGCGCGGGCGTGAAAGGCAAGATCAATCAAAGCATGGGCTTGGGCGTACCGGTAGTGGCGGCGTCTATCGCTGTAGAGGGAACTGACCTGCGGAATGGCGAAGACATTCTCGTTGCGGATGAACCGGAGGCCTTTGCTAGAGCATTAATTAATCTCTATCACTCCGAAGAGCTTTGGCATCGTCTTTCGGGAAACGGCCTCAGGAAAACTCGCGTGTTGTATCCCGTTGAGACAGCTCGGAAAAAGCTGGAAGTTCTCTTTAGCGATGAGCACATGAGAGGCTCGGAGCAGGCGCCGTCCGTCGGGGAACAACAGGCCCTCGCACTCTCTGCAAGCTGATCGTGGTTTTTTCACCGTGACTAAAAAAAAGCGGGCGATGGAGATCACAGGGAAAATATTTGCTCAGCCAAATCCGATCTATTTCGGCCAAGGCGGCGTTGTGATTTCGTGGCAGACTAACGATCCTGCCGGCGCGGAGATACGCGTGTTACCCGGGACCGAGCAGGAGAAGCTTGTGACCCGGAAACGAAAATCTGGTCAGCTTGAAGTTCCCTGGATCACAGACTCCAGGGTTTATGAATTTCGGCTGTATGGAGCCAGCCGGCCTGATGTCGTCCTCGACCGTGTTAAGGCGAGGCGCGCGATCGAATCGGCGTCGGTCGCTCTAGATCAAATTGCTGACGAAGTAAATCACGGAAACATCGGTACGGCGGAACTTTCGCGTTTTGTGGAGGCTGTAATTCCGAGGTGTCTTAACGCTACATTTCCAGAACTGTTCCGGCGGTGGGAGCGACGCGGCTTTCACGTCACGCCAGTGAATTTCTATCAGCCTATTCCCGAGACTGGGTCGTTGCCCGAAACACTATGGAATCGACTGAGCGAGTTGCATGGCATCGACATGAACGACGCGCTGCAGCTTGAGCTATTGCGTAATCAGTTTCCAAGATTTCGCCACGAATACGAACAGATTCCCGTCGAGCCCACCGGCGAACCGGGCCGATTTCATTGTAACAACGACCTGTTTGGTGGCGCTGATGCGCTGGTCGCTTACTGTATGATCCGCCATTTCCAACCACGCTTGATCATTGAAGTGGGTAGCGGGTTTTCCTCTCTTATCGCTGCTGAGGCCATCGCAAAGAATAAGAACTCCGCGTTAATCTGTATCGAACCCTTTCCGCAGGATTTTCTCCGGCAGGGATTTCCGGGACTACGTTCGCTGATCGAGAAAAGGGTTGAAGAGATTGACCTCGAATTCTTCTCACAGCTAAGCTGCGGAGACATCCTTTTTATCGATAGCTCTCACACGGTGAAGATCCGCGGAGACGTCAACTACCTGTTCCTGGAACTGCTGCCGCGTCTCAAGCCAGGAGTCATCGTGCACGTCCACGATATCTTTTTCCCTTTCGATTATCCGCGCGACTGGGTGATGGATGAACTCCGCTTTTGGAGCGAGCAATACCTGCTTCAGGCGTTTCTAAGCTTTAATTCTGAGTTTGAAGTGTTGATCGCTAACCACTATCTGGCGCATTATTATCTCGAAGACTTTAAGCAAACATTCCCGCATTCACCATCGTGGAGTAAAGGCAGTTTTTGGATGCGGCGGAAGGCTCTCATGGACTGACTCGATCTGGCGAGAACAGTAGAAGAAGACCGTCGAACTGCTAGCGAAGTGCAACACAGACTAAACACACCTGTTTTTGTAGTCGGATCGCCGCGCTCGGGAAGAAGTATTCTCACCTGGTGCCTGGGTCACCATCCGAATTTGTTTCCGGTGCCAGAATCAAATTGGATGCGGCATTTCGCCGTCAATGTCGCGATCGCCTACCAAACCGGTGCAGCACGCGGCGATCATTCGATTGTGAGCGCCATGGATGTTCCCGAGGAGGAGTTCGTCGCCGCGTTCGGGCGGGGCATCAACGACTTGATCCTGCGCCACCGCAACGCGACGATTGACTAACCCCATTTCACGTGCCCACCGCCCTACGTTGCGCTTCCGAGGAGTCTTTCGATAATCGCGTCCAAACATTTTCTTCCCATAAATTAGATGAGTAACTTGCAGACTCTTTCAGCCCCCACTACCACAAGCGATCGGCTCAAGCGATGGTGTGAAAATTCAGCAGTTGTACTGCTATATACAGTTTTAACTGCGGCAATGACCTATCCAGCTGTTTTGTTTCTCCACACAAAAGTGCTGGGCGGACCCGGAGACAACTTGCATTTCTTGTGGGAGCTGTGGTACGCCGCACACGCTCTTTTCGACCTGCATAAGTCCCCTTTCTTCGACCCGGACGTGTTCGTTCCGTTCGGATTCAGCTTGATCCGTAATCAAGATCTGTCTCCGGGAACGGTCCTTCTATTCTCGCCATTAACGCACTTTTTCGGCGAAGTATTCACCTACAATTTTCTTGTCCTGGCTTCCTTTCCGCTAACCGCCTTTGGGACCTATCTCTTTGCCCGGGAATTATGGTCTAACCGGCGCGCAGCGCTGTTGGCTGGAATCATTGTTGGATTTTGTCCGTACCGGTTTGCCCATGCCGCCGGGCATTTGTCTATCGTCTCCACACAATGGATTCCCTTTTTCTTTCTTTATTTGGAACGGCTGATCTCCAGGCCACGACTAAAAAACGCCGTGCTCACCGGCGTTTTCTTCGGCCTGTCAGCATGGACGACTTGGTACTATTTCTTCATGGTACCCCTTGCGGCGATAGCTTATGTGGCTTTTCGAGTTAATTGGAAGTTACCGGCTGCAGAGCTTTGGCAATTGTTAAGGCTTGGTCTTGCGGCGACCGGTGTTGCTCTAGTTTTTGTGCTGCCGTTTTTGATTCCTTACTACCTGGCAACGCACGGCGGGGTCGTGGATTACCGCGGCGCCGGTGAATCGCAGGCGTTTGCCGCTGCATTAGCTGATTACGTTATTCCAGCTACAAATCATTTTTGGTGGGGTCCAGCAGTAGATCGGCTGTGGCGTCAGGGACCAAACGGGCTATGGCAATCAGAATGGCAACTCTATCTAGGAGTCGTCGCCCTGTTGCTGGCCGCTGCGGGTGTTTTTCATCCACGCCGCCGTGTGGTCGCTGCGCTTATCGCCATGGCGGTGGCGTGTCTCGTGTTCTCGTTTGGACCGGGGCTTTACATTACGCATCCGGCACCGTTGAATCCAAATACCAACGACGTGCCATTGTCGCACATTGCGATGCCTGGTCGGCTTCTGCGAGAGCTTGCCGGATTTAACAACCTCCGTGGCTGGGCGCGCCTTGGGTTTTTTGTCCAGCTTTCGGTGGGCCTGCTGGCAGCTGCTGGCCTGACCCGGATTCTCGATAAAACTAAGAAGCGGTTTCAGCTATCCACCGCTGTCCAAACAGGAGTAGCTGCTATTGTAATGGCAGCTGTGATCTTCGAGTTTTTCCCGCAGGCAGCAGGTATGACCGTTGTGGCACCGCGAGCGGTCGATCAATGGCTCTCCAAGCAGCCCGGCGACTTTGCCTTTATTGAGTACCCGATACCCCGACACGGCTTTGGTGGTCCCGCAATCTATTCCACGAGATTGACGGGGAAGAAAATCATCATGGGCAGTTCCCAGAATCCACCGAACCTGTCATACTGGAGCGATCTCAGCGCGTTTCCATTGCCGTTTACCATCGATCTTCTTCACGGCTGGGGTACAAAGTACGTGCTTGTGGACCAAAATCTTTACCAAGACGGAAACACGTTTTGGAACATTTATCAGACCTGGGACACATTGCTGTCGGCTATCAAAAAGAATCCGCAATTACAAGAGGTGGCGGTCTTGGACAAAGTACATGTTTACGAAATCGTTCCCGGAACGCACAACGATAGCGCAGAGCTACTTAAAAACGGCAGCTTTGAAGAGGGCACCGCGGGATCTCTGCCCGGTTGGAAAATGGCAGGTAAACCTAAGATTGATCGAACAAGCAAGTACTCTGTCGGTGGTAGGTCGGGGTGTCGCGTTACGACAAAAGATTTTTTGTTCTCACAACCCGTTCCTATCGAATCAGCTCGCTGCTATCGCCTCAGCATTCGTGACAAGGGTGGTTCGAATTCGGCCATACTCGTGATGCAAGTAAACTGGAAAGACGAGTCCAACGAAGATGTTGATGTTCCCAGCAAGCTCCGAGTGCGCGCGCAGCCAACTCGGCGATGGGAGCACCCGAGTCTGACTGTTCGTGCACCCGCCGAGGCTAAGAGTGTGGTAGTGCAGGCAAAGGCAGCCGACGGCAACATTTGGATAGATGATTATTCACTCAAGAGCATACCTAGCGAATGTGAGCCAGGGCTGTTTGTTACCCCTAATCCGCTTTATTCAGTGGACGGTCAAATTGGCCGCGCTGCTGTATCGTGGAATACCTGTTGCAGCTCGGAAGGCCGTGTAACGCTGACGAAAAGCAACGGTGTCGAGGAAGTCTTCTCGAGAGGATCTTCCGGTTTAGCATTCCTTGATGGAATCAAGCCCGGTGCACAGTACGAATTTCGCCTTTACTCGGAAGAAGGGTCAAAAGTGCTGCAAAGCGTCAACGTAAGCACGAGAGAAAGAACGCCCACGATTGCTGCCGACCCGAATCCGGTTCCTACCGGTGCTGGTTTAGGGCGAACAACGATTTCCTGGACGACACTGGCCAAAGATGTCGCAGAAGTTTATGTGTCAAAAAACGGCGGGCCGGAACAACTTTTCGCTCGCGGGCCATACGGTTCGATCGAAGCCGGTTGGATTGCGACGGGAAGCAGTTACGAGTTCCGGTTATACTCCGGGGATGCATCACGACGGTTGTTGGCGAAGACCATCGTCAAACGATAAGCTGGCGTTTTATGCGCGAGAATACCGCGAAATTGTTTGAATGGCTGATTAGAGGCTCACCGTGTCTGCGTTGTGTTGCGGTGGTCCTGGGATTTTCCATTTGGCTCACCGTACCTGCGTGTGATACTGGGCGGCGGCAGGCGACCCACATTGGAGCGGCGCAGCCGGTTCTGTCCGCCAGCCCTAACCCAGTTCCCGCTGGCGATCTCGACCAACCGCTTGCATCAACAGTAATCACCTGGAACACAGGAACGGGAGTGATTGGCGATCTCTATGTAAAAGTGAATCGAGAACCGGAAAAATTCATGGCCCGTGCTCCGAGAGGAACCATAAAAATTGATTGGATTCAGTTCGATTCAACGTACGAGTTCCGCCTATATGGTAAAAAGCATTCACGGCTTGTGGCGAAACTGGATGTTACTCGAGACAATTGATATCCACGTGCTGCAATGAATCAAACAACAGCGCTCTTAGTCGGTTATAGGAATCGATTTGGAACGTAACGCGACTCGAAATCACCATGCAACAGGCCGACCCAGCAAGCGTGGCAAGCACGGCAGCCTTATTACAAAACCGAACGGACGACCGGATAGGTGCTCCCTTGCAAAATTGGTGCCGGCATCGGCCAGTCCTGTTATCGCTAATAATCTACACCGCGATAATTACGGCAGCGACTGTATCAACCTGGGACGTTTACATGTGGTGGGGACATTACATGCTGTTTCCAGTCGTCCAAGTGTATGAGATCTGTAAGCTTTGGACCGCGCAGGGGTTTGGCCACGTGCCGTGGTCTCCAGATTTCTGTTTCGGCTATGGCTATCCTTACTTCGCACTGTACGGGCCATTGGGCTTCTACGTTGGTGCTCTCTTTCACCTTCTCCTGGGATTAGATTACGGCCCGGCGACGAAGTTAAGCTTTTATGCGTCGCTCTACTTAAGCGGGCTATTCATGTACGCCTTTGTCTATACCATCGGATCGCGAGAACACTGGCCCCGGCTTGCCTGGTGGGCATTAGCCACGGCTACTGTTTACGCCCTGACCAGGTATCACCTCACCGACGTTTTCTCGCGAAGCGTTCTAGCCGAATCATGGGCGTGGACCGCATTACCCGGTGTTTATTGGGGCATGGAGGTTACACGAAATCGCCACTGGCCAGGAATACTGTTAGTTAGCGTCATGTATGCTGGCCTACTTCTTAGTCACAATATCACCGCGTTGTGGGCCAGCCTGTTTATCGCGTTATACCCGCTCCTCACCGATGGAGAATGGAAATGGCCGATCAGGGTTGCGGCCGGCGGGGCGCTCGGCACTGCTATGAGCGCGTTCTTCTGGTACCCCGCTTTGAAGCTGAAAGTGTTGACACAGAAAGCAGGTGATGTGGCAGCAATGTGGGGCACGCCAAAGTCGCTTCACACTCATGCCATCTATTGGCGGCAGCATTTCTTCGAGACCATTGGCTATGGCGCAAGCATTGCCGGACCGAACGACAAACTCGGGATCAACATAGGCCTTGCCGTTTTAATTGGTGTTCTGCTTGCTGCAGTTGCAGTGTTTTGCAGGGGTTATTTCACCGGGAGACAGCGCTACCGCCTCGCATTTTTTCTCCTCCTCACGCTGGCTGTTCTGTTTATTATGTCGCCCCAAATGCCTTGGGGCAAAGTGCCGTCGCTCCTTCGCTATGTGCAATTCCCATGGCGCCTTCTGATTTTCACCGCGTTTTTTGGAGCAGCAGCAATGGCCATGGCATCGCCGGTGATCGATCGCTGGATTCATCCTGTTATTGTCGTTGGAGTGGCGGTGATCTTTGCTGTTCCGACACTGCCGATGATCTCAGTGCCCCAAGTTATTAAGAAAATGGCTCCCGACCAGATACCAAGGTGGAATTATCGATGGGAAAGGAAGGGCCTTTACGGCGGTACTGCAATCCAGGAATTTCTTCCAAAATGGGTGCAAGGCGACTATTTGAAACCGGAGTTTCTCGAACTACATCCCGTACCAGAAAACCGTCTCACGGTGATCGCCGGCGATCTCACCTGCGATAATTATATCCATCAGGGAACTGTTTACGAATGGGGCTATAAAGCGTCCGCGAACTCGGAAGCGCGCGTCGCCCTGTTTTATTGGCCTGGCTGGGAGATATCGATTGACGGCAAACTTCAATCAAACAACGTTAGGCCCGACGCTAACGGTTTAATCTCGATTAACCTCCCGGCAGGGACTCATCAAGCAAGATTACGGTACGATCTGTCGCCCGAGGGAAAGGTTGGCCGAGTGATAGCTAGTGCTGCCACCGTCGTATGGTTTTCAATTCTCCTTGCTTGGTTGTTGTCCGTGTGGCGAACATATTATCCGAAAACCAGCGTTCGTTCCGGGGTTAGCGGTAACTTATGACCGCAACAGAGCCAGTCGTTTCAATCATCGTCCCTGTCTGGAACGAGGAGGAAACAATCCCATCTCTCATTGAGCGTTTGCAGAAGCTGTCAGGGGAGACTCCATATCTTTTCGACTTCATCTTCGTTAATGATGGCAGTATCGATCGAACACAGGACAAACTTGTAGAACTCTCGCCGCAATTACCTCGTTGGCGGGTTGTAAAACTGTCTCGTAACTTCGGCCAGCAAGCCGCCTATCGCGCCGGCTTAGACCAAGCTGATGGCGACGCTGTAGTTTTTCTCGACGGCGATTTGCAAGACCCGCCGGAGATGATACCTGAAATGATTAACCTCTGGAAACA
>Ga0164299_10000194_pt1 | contig 12735 bp, 25 predicted proteins | sample Whisoiple_221_MG_FD_109712 | JGI IMG/M metagenome (GOLD analysis project Ga0164299, IMG submission 109712) | Unamended control soil microbial communities from upstate New York, USA - Whitman soil sample_221_MG | ecosystem: Environmental > Terrestrial > Soil > Agricultural land ...
CCCCCAATCTCCCCGCCCCCGCGATGTGGGGCCGCGCTGTGAAGCGCGTCGACCTGTTGGAGACCTACCCCCTCCGTGAGGGTGGTGCGCTGGTTCGCCGCCTCGTCCTCGCGCAAAAGGATACGCCTCGTGCCCACGAGAGCGACTGGGTGGTGAAGGCGATGGAGACCCATCCGGGTGGCATCGAGGTGACCCTGGAGAGCGGTGAGAAGTTCCTGCTCCAGGCCACCCGCTACCTGAAGGCGCACTACGTCTAAGTGGCCTGAGGCATAAGATCGCTCACAGGGGGTGCTTGCGGGACCCCCTGCTGTACCTGAGCTTCCTGCTGGGCCTGCATCTGCTTCATCTGCTGTTCCTGCTGGGCAGCATCCTGTAGCTCCTGCACTTGGGCACGGAAGAGGAGAAGCAATGCGAGCTTCTCCTCGTCCAGCCCGTGCAGTTTCCCCTCCTGGTAGCGCTCCGCCACCAGCTCGTCCGCGAGCGCGAGGTCGTCCGAGGGTTCCGGGGGTGTGTACTTCCCCTCGTCGGTGATTTCGTCCAACACCTTGCAAAGGTAGTCCTCCGCCGCCTGCTGGCCGCTGTCCACCGACTCCAGGTCCGGGAAGTCGAGCAGCTTCTTCGCCTGGCGAGGCGTGTAGAAGCCGGCTTGGACGTACTCCTGCACCGTCTGGAGACGCCCGGCAGGATCTGAGGGGAGCGAAGAGATAGGGAAGCACTGCATGCTGTATTCCTCCTCGGACAGGTCCGCATCCGCGAGGTCGATACCCTCCAGGAAGCCCTTCGACGGGGTGCGCACCTTGTAGTGTCCACCGTGCCGCGAGGCGATGTCCCGGGCCACCATGAGGTCCAGCCGCGCGAGGTCCAGGTAGTACGTTTGGTAGCGCTGACCCGGGGTAAGGAAACGGTCGGCAGCGATGTCGTCAAACTCGCGCATCGCTTTTCCACTATTGAGCCCAACCGGCTTTTGGCCCGTGGCGTTCATCGTCGAGATGCCCACCTGCTCATAGGCGCGTTGGATCTGCTGGTTCACCTCCTGGAAGATGACCGGGTCCACCGACTGCGGGACCACGTACTCGGGCTTCGCACCGCGGTAGTAGACGATGCCGCCGATCTCGTTGTTGATGGCCTCCTTCACCACCTTGGAGCCCATCTCCAGGAAGATCTTGTAGGCCCCGCCGAGGTGAAGCGAGCGCTGGATGACCGCAAGCAGCTCGTTCACCTGGAGCTGGATGTTCTGGATCTGCTCCGCGATACCCTGACTCCAGTAGCCCCAGAGCCGGGGTGACCACTTGAAGCGCGCGAACGGGAACACGTCGTGCTCCCACGGAAGCATCTCGGTGAGGGCTCCGCCATCCACAGTGACGATGGTCTTCCCGTCCTTCGCCTTCGGTCCGCTTGGGAGGTGCCAGCTCTGCCGCACCGTCACCATGTCGCTGACGTTCTTGTACGAATGGTTGCTGGTGTCTTCCAGGTCCGAGAGGCCAGCCTTCAAGATGACGTCGGCCTTCTTCGGGTAGAGAGCAAGCAGCACTTCCCGGTCCACGTTCTTCACCCGATGAAGCTGCCGCGGCTTTCCATAGGTCGCCTCCACCTCATCGATCCACAGCTCGAACGGGAGTACGGGCTCGTGCGCCACTCGTCCGTTTTTCTCGAAGACGTGGGTGATGCCATCCCCGAAGACCGCGCCCTGCCTGAACGCTTCCGCCCCCTCGTCATAGGCCCGGTTCTCGTAGAAGGCGCCCTCAATGAAGCGGTTGAGCAGCTTCGCCTTCCGATGGATGCGGTAGTTCCCACCCGAGGAGAGGAAGTAGGGCTTGGGCTTGTTCTTCACCATCTTGGACTGCGCGGTGTCGATGACGCTCTGCACCACGTTGTACGTGAGCCGGCTACGCAGGGCGTTCTGGGAAGCCGCGAGCTTGGAGGCGGAGAACCCGAGGAGCCCCATCAAGGGCAGGTTCCCGTAGAGGCGCGCGCTGAGGATGTACTGGGCAAGGCGCTGGCGCTGGTAGTCCTTCAGGGTCTCCAGGACGGAGGTGATGGAACGGGATGCCTCCTCGGGCTCCATCGTCCACCAGCGCTTGTCCGGCGGGAGGTCGCTCTCAGGGCGAGGCTTGCCCCTCTCGTAGAAGTCCTTGTGGTCCATATGGCCATTTGACCATATGTGACCATACGTCCGCCACGGCGAGGTCTTCTTCAGTCCTTGAAGGGTAAGCAGCAACACCCGTGGTCGTTCGTGTACGGACCGATGGTGACCTTCAAGGTCGCGCCGGGAGGCGGCCGGCAAGCCTCCCAAAGGTCCGGAGGTTCTACCCGAGATTGATCCAGCCAGTTCTGAAGGTGAACCTCCTCAGCCATCTCCAACCCAGATCGCCCCACCGCTTCCAACACGTCCAATCCAGCCATATCCATAGAGCCTCCCTCACCACGCATCTGCTCGGCGAACTTCTTGATGTCCGCAACCCACCACCCCAAGAACTCTTCGACAGTAGTGCCCTCGCTCAAGGCTTGACCTCCGGGTCCAGCGTGTCTTGCATCTCCTCGCCCGTGATGGGAACTCCTGATCTAAGAAGCATTTCCATCCGCTCCTTCCCGGGGTCGAGTGGCGGTAGAGGCAGCTCAGGCGCTTCCACCTTGGTCCCTTGAGCCGGCATCTCGATGGCTGCTCCGTCAAGCTGGAACCGGGTGATGCCGTGCTCCTGCATCACCTTCGCGTACGCAGAAAGTTCAGCGGGCGTCACCTGAGGACTCCTTTCGCCTTCAAAAGGCGTTGCATCCCCTCAAAGGCTTCCTTCACACACTCGTAGCAAGCCCAGCCACCATAGGCGTGAAAGGCAGCTACGGGGTTGCCTTCGCACTGCCGTCTACAGCCCTCGCACGCGCTGGGATAGTCTCGGATCTCAACTTCGACCGCAGACACAACTGGCTGGCTAGCGGGCGTCACTTGACACCTCGTTTCTCCTTCTCCCACTCGCGCATCATTGAGAGGTACTTTGCCTGAAGGTTCGCAAGATCCTCGATCTTCCTTTTGAAGACCTCCTTCCCGTCGCCGGGATAGTCGGCCAAGCGGATCGTCACGGACTGGAAGTACAGCTTAGGATTCACGCTTCACCTCCAAGACATCAAGCTCCACCCGCTCCTGCTCGGGAGGCTCACTCAAGACCCCCATCACGTCCTCGAACTGCGGACCCTTGAAGATGCGGTCCCAGTTGTCCCGGTAGTCGTTCGTCACGCCGCAAGGTCCATCGAGCTTGGTGAACTGCTTCATCAGACCAGCCTTCTCACGGTGCCTGCGCTTCAGATAGCCCATCGCCTCGTGATGCGAGCCGTACTCGTGATGGATAGGTCGCCGCTCCGCACGGTCGCGGGCGACGGCCTCCTCCGTGGAGATAGGCCTGCGACGATCTGCTTTGTTAGCGGTCACGTCAGATCCTCCCGAGCGCTAGGCTCAATGACTGGACCAGGCAGGTCGGGTGTGGTTGCAGGCTTTCGCGGAGCGCGTTGGGCAACCCGCCCGGGGCGAGCGCTGTTCAAGAACTCTTGCTGCTCCCGCGCCTGCCTCTCCGCCAGCGTCTCCTCGCGAGGAGCTACTCCAGCCTTCTGCATCGCGGCTTTCATCAAAGCGGCCTCCTCTTCCCGAGCCCTCAGAGCCTCTTCATTTGGCGGCTCGTGGTTGAACATCAACGGAGACGTGTCTGTTACGGGAGCTTGGGCCTTGATCGTGTACGTCCGCCCTCCGAGCAACGCTTGCGCGCGACGGACCTCGGCTTCCACCGCATCGTTGGCCGCAGCTAGCTCCTTGGCATGCTCGCGAAGCAACTTCGCGGCATCCCCCAGAACGGCCAATGTACCTCGGAGGTCACCCTTCTTGCGCGGCATCTTTAAGACTCCGAATTGAACCAACCCCAAGAGGCCAGGTCGGCGAGGGTTGGGGGCAACGGGCGGTAGATAACGTGCTCCATGAGGTACTTCTCCACCTCAGTCTGGTCGAACGCGGACACCCACATGCGGCGCCAGATCGCCGCACTCTCCTGCCAATTCTTGGCCCACCAATCAAGCACGACCTCCGAGACTAGATCCTCTACCGTACCCGGCATCTCCTGCTCCTAGTTCAAGTACCGCATGATCTCACCCAGCTCGGTGTCTTGCTCTGCCCTCTGCTGGGCCACCTGCGCCATCGCGTGTTCCAGCATCTCTTGCTCCTGTTCGTCCCGAGCTTCGGGCGAACCGGGTTGCGCCCGCTCTTTGGTGGGTGTAGATAGGTAGCTGTAGCAGTAGCGCCACCCATAGAGGGTCGAGTCGCAGTTATGGTTACTTAACCCGCGCTGCTCCTCCATCTTCCCGATGGCCAGCTTGCGAACGTCCTTCACCAGCTTCTTCCACTCGCCCACCAAGTCCGAACAGGGAGACGGACGCGGGACACCGTCCGAAGGGGTGAAGGACTTCAGGGCCACGTTGACCTTGATGTAGCCCTGGATCAGGTCATCGTTGAGCAGACGGATGAAGTCAAACTTGTCCGTCTTCTCCGCAGCCGTAACGCTCACCCCATGGCGCGCACGCATCTCCTCCACGGCCTGCTTGTTCGCACCATCGATCTGCGTGGTCTCTAGCTCCCCGCCCATCTCCTCGCAGAGGCGCTCGTAGCGCTGGATCTCCTTGGCGGTTGCCGTCACGTCCATCTCGGCCGCGCGCCAGCTCTCCAAGATGAAGAGGGGGCGTAGGTTGTCGTGGTAGGTGAGCCAAGTGAACGCGGTGGCCCCCCACCCGAGGTCCACGCCCTTTACTAAGTGCCAGCCATCCCCCGAGACGTTGCGCGGGAGTACCCCATCCCAGTCCGCCCGGTCCGGGATGTAGCGGTACACGAGGTTCGTGGGGTCGATGACCCACCGACCTCGGTAGTGCTGCTGAAAGGTCGGGGTCTCCTCCACCAGCGGGTTCGCGGCGAGCATACGGGCCAGCTCAGCTTCCCACTGCGCCCGCATGTGAGGGTTGTCGTAGGTGGTCCAGCGGTGCCCGCTCCAGCCCTTCACGGTGAAGGTGCACGCTTCCTGGCTGTCCACGTCCCTGGTCAGCTCGAAGAAGAGTCCAAACTGCATGTCCGAGGGCGTGCCGCACAGGACTAGTTCGCCACCCCCCTCGATGAGCGTGTAGTCCGCGAGCGCGTAGCCGATGTTCGCATCCACCATCTTGGTCAGGTCCGCGTGGATGAAGTCCTGCGCCTCATCCACCACCACCCGGAAGTACTTGCCTCCGAGCAACTTACGACGCTCATCCTCGGAGGCGTCCATCCCGAGGATGTAGATGATGTGCCCGTTCCAGAGGGTGAGGCTGAGGTCCGTCTCGTTCGCCCGAGCTTCCCCATACGCGAGCGGGCGCGGGCCGGCAGGGACGATGGTCAGCCCGGCAGCACGAGCGGCAGGCTTCAGGCACGGGATCCAGAAGTTGCGTTTGGCGCTGTCCCGGCTGATGGAGATGTAAAGACTCGCTGCATTCGGTTGCTGCGCCGCGCCGTCGAGTAGGTAATCCGCCGCACCGTAGGTCTTCCCACTACGTCGGGTGGTGAAGACCACCTTCCGCTTGGAACGGTCCCGGAGGAACCGCGCCTGAGGTACGTGCGTGTCGTCTATGAAGCAGAAGGTGCACGCTTCAACCTCGGCCTCCAGCGCGGCCTTCTCTGCCTCTACCTCACGACGGAGACGCTCAAGCTCACGAGAGGCCATCGTCAACCGGATCGGGGCTGGAAGGGGCCGTCTCAGCTACCACAGGTCCCTTTGTGATGGGGTTCTCAGCCGCCCACTTCAAGGCCTCCTGGATCGTCTCCCTGTCCCGCTCGTACCACGGTGTAGTTCCAGGTACGCCTGCGGTCGTGTTCCCCGCCTCGAACTCTGCAAGGACGAGATCTACACCTTGACGCATGTACTCCGAGGCCGAGACCTTGGTGCGCTTGGACAGCTCGCGGAGACGGTCCGCTTGGTCCTGGCGGATGTAGCCCGAGAAGAGGACGTGCTTCGATGCCATATGTAACACTTATCAGCAACATATGGTCACGGCAATATACGTTCACGTACGATATTCTCCGACACCACTTTCTACGAAACGAATAAATCCCTCGCGAATCGAACTCCGGTCCTTTCCGGGGTGCTGTAGGAGGGGGTGTAATGGGGACATAGATTTCCATCTAGGAAGTTCTACGGGGAAGGACTGGCGGGGACTCGGACCCTCCGCCTCCCCCTAAAACCGAAGCGAACGGCCTCGCCGGCTCGGTAGGCACCAAGGCTCGCCGCGCCACTTCGGGTAAGACCACGTACGTTTCTTGGGTTGCCAAACCCCGAACAGGGAGGGAAGCCCCGGTCGGGCGGAGCTACCTCCTTGGATCATGGGGCAGCCGCACGTGGCGCAGACCATCATCGTCCCCGAGACCTCGCGCCAGTGATGTGGACGCGTCACTCGGAGTCCACCATCTCTTCGGCGTTCCAGGCGGCCTGCTGAAGTGCCTCTTCAAGGACCACCGCCAGCGTTCTAGGATGACACATCCTCTCCAGCTCCTCCCAAATGGGAGGCTGCTCGCAGGTCTCGGGGTCACTGTCGCGGACGCCCAGGATGCCGGCCGCGAGGTCGTCCAGCACGTCGTGGAAGACCATCTCCATCATATGCGGTCCGGGGTAGCTGTACCCGAGCACTTCCAGCTTCTCTGCAATTGTCAGCTTCTTCATGCTGCTTTCCTCCTTACCCATGTCAGCCTCCGAGCTTGTAGTGACCGTGCTCGCAGGAGGTGCAGGCCTCTCCAAGAAGGAGGCCTTCGGGGGCGAGTAGCCCACACCAGGTACAGCGGATCTCCTCTTCTGGGAGGATGTTGGTGCAGCGGAGGCTAGCAAGGCTGGTATGGCTGTACTTCAACCGAGCCTGATACTCAGCATCGGCTGCCGAGAAGGCTCGAAGACTCACCACGTCCGAGAGGGCTGCATCCACGGACGACGGGATGATCTGGAAGACCACGCGGTAAACGTTCAGTCCCATCGCTCAGCCCTCAAAGGTGTCGTCCGGGACGTCGTACCTGAGCGTCCGGTCTCTTCGGCTCAGGACGAAGCCCTTCAGCCCCAGCTTCATGATGACCTTCTCGACCTCTGGCAGCAGAGCTACCACCGTGGCGTGAGGGACGTGGTCTTCAAGCGGAATCCGCGTGCCGGGGTTGGCCAGAGCTTCCCCCACTGACTTCAGCACAATGGCCAAGGTCTTCCCCGTTCGCCGATTCCAGACCTCGGCACCGTACTTCGCCACAAGCTCGGATCGCTTCATCGGGAAGACCCTTCCAAGTAAGCGGTGAGCCGGTAGCGGGCGCTCCTTCGTGGGGCATCACGGAAGCGTTTGTAAGGATACTTCTGCATCTCCTCCAGCAGCGACAGGACGTCAACGGCATCTTCCCGATCCCACTGCCGAACTTCATCCTCAGACTTGCACGAGCCCGGCAGGCACTCTCCACCCTTCCCGGCCAGAGTCTTCCTTCGAGGCAGCTTCCGCTGGCAGCAGTTCATCCCGTAGCGCTTCACGTTCCCTCTCCTTGCGCCTCATCTCCAAGGCACGCCCAGCCAGGTCGCTGGCGCCGCGCGAACAGCTCGACGTAAGGCCCGCCTGGGACTAGCTTCTCCACGATCTCGTAGAAGGCATCCGGCTTTGCAGAGTGCCTCCCCGCCGGAGCCTCGAACATGGTGCGCACGTTGCGGAGGGCGGGCTTGACCTGTCCCCTTACACACACGAGGCAGACCTCGTGCTCCGCGCGCAAATAGTGCCCCATCCCGAACCAGCGCTTGCCCGTCTTGGTTATCTTCTTCCACACCAGCTCGGTCTTCGGGGTGAAGCCCCACGCCTCCGCGACGTCCAGTGCTTCTCGCTGCATCGAGGCCACGCGCCACAGGAAGAGCCATGCGTCTGACGCTACTAATGGGAGCGAGAACGCCTTGAGCGCTTCCATGTCGAGCAGGTTGTAGTGCTTGACCGCTCCTCGTCCCGGGCCCGGGAGCCTGTCCCTGAAGGGCCACGGAGGATCAGCGACGAGCACCTTGGCCGGGCGCGGGGCTTCATCGTCTCCATCCCTAAGAGCGCGCACGTCCCGAACACTATCCCCACCATGTCGGCCAATGCTCGCTCGGAGGCGCTTGATCTTCTCCATCGCGTGGAGCGCAGGGCCTTCCTTGATCTCTTCCAGCGTGTGGCGCTTGAGCTTGCTTGGCATGTTGCTTTCTAACGCCTGGCCTTGTGTGTTGCGAGCCACTTCTCTACGCACCTCTTCGCAGCCTCCCGCTGGGCTTCTTCGTTCTCCACACGCACCCGGAACACCCGTGAGCGCATCTCCTCGGTACGGGTCCACGCGAACGCCTCGAAGCGCCTCGGGTTGACGCGCCAGGTGACCATCCCGCCCGGACTGGCCATCCCAGGGCCATCGAACGCCTGGGAGCCGATGTGGAGATCTTCTCCGTCCTCTTGCCACCTCATCGCTCGCGCTCCCACGCCGTCACGTCTCTTGCCCTCCGTTGATCGCCCTCAACCTTCTCTCCTTGAGCGCCTCCACCTCTTGACGGAGTGTGCGTAGCTCCTCGCCCTCCTGCTCAAGTTGGTGGATAGCGACGGTCTCCTTGGCCGCCACGATCAGCACCTTGGCCGCGCTCTCCTCGCCGATGGCCAAGTCCTGCGCCCGCTTGACGTAGGCCGCTGCTTCCTCCTCGCTCATGTTGGCCATCGCGGCCTCTTTCTTGGCCGACCTGCCGGCTAGCTCGCGAGCGCGCTCTTCCACCGCTGCCGCGACGTCGCTGAGGAGCTTCCGTGCATCCGCCAGGTTCGTGAGCTGGCGGGTGACGCGAGCCAGAGAGACCTCGGCCACTGCGTTCCTCGCAGGCTTGTACGCAGGGTGGAGACCGGACCCGTCTCGCTTCTGGACCTTGCCCGGGAACGCCTTGATCGACAGGTCCAGGGGCACGCTCAGATCCTTCACGTAGGGCGGTAGTTCCCCGTGGGCCTCGATGTGCTTCTCCGGGACGTTCCAGCGCTCACCCGCCCGCGGGTTGGGGGGTAGAGCGGTAACGGAGATGAAGTTCCGCGCCCTGGCAGCACAAGCGTAGACCTGCTCGCCAGGCTCAAGGGCGCGATCCTTGCCGGGCCAGGGTACCCGGATGGTTGCGTTGGGGGTGGGGAAGTTGGTTGGGTCGCTCATGCTTTGGAGCTTACCTTACGCCGTGGGGCTTGTTCGAGCCTGTCCGCACGGGCATCCAAGCTGGCGATGAAGTCCAGGTAGAAGGCATCAGCCGCAGCCCAGCCCATCCCCTGACCCTCGACGAAGTCCGCCCACCCGGGCGCCTCGTGGTCGGCCTGGAGTGCGGCTGCTGCGGTCCGGAGCAAGGCGGCCTTCTGCTTCCGGGTGAGCTTGGACCTGGACCTGTCGATCTTCACCGCTCCACCCGCACCTTGTGGGTCGTACCCTCCCGCTGGCACTGCTCTTCGAGCCTGACCTGAAGCGCCCTCGCGGATTCCTCGGATAGGGGGCCCAGCTGGTGCACCGGACGAGTGGCGCCCTCGGCATAGATTCGCACGTAAAATTTAGTTCCCACGCTCTGATTATCGTCCGGGCTCGGGGGAAGTTGCTCGGAAAAGTGAGAGGAAACTTCGCGCCCGACCCACCGATAATCAGGACATGAACGAGCTAATCACGACTGGGAAACCGAGCTCACCCACAGCGAGCGGCTACCGATGATTCATGGCCGAGCTGGGCATCGTCCCCTGATGTGGGCTCACCTCTTACCCACCTATCAACACACTCCGGGACGGTCGTTAGATGTTCGAGCCTCGATTTCGTTCCGGGGCAACTTCGGGCGGACAGCCCAAGGAGGAGCGCCTCAAGCTCGTGCGCGAGGATGGCCAGCCCGGCTTCTGGTGGGTTGAGGCGATCGCCGTTGAGAAGGTGGAGGCAATCTAGCCAAGAACATCGCTACACGTGTGCGTAGCTGCCCACATGATATGAATGTCATAGCTGAACACGACATGCGTGCCATGGGTGTCTTTCTACCCCGCCCAGCTTCGGCATTTTCCCCGGCAACTTTCCGGGCGTAGGTCCGATAACTCTTATGTAGGTCTCTTCGGGAGGTAGGCACCGTGCGGGTCAAGATCCATACGAAGCCCGGTGGAATCCCGGAGGCTAGAGTTTCAGCAAGCCCGGGGTTGACGGATCGAGGCGTTCGTCAAGTGACCGTCTTCGTGTCCGCACTGGATGCCTGGGGGATGCCCGAGGTCGCTGCCTCGATCCGGTTGAGCCCTGCTGAGGCCCGCGAGGCGGCCTCTGCACTCATCGCAGCGGCTGACAAGGCAGAGCAGGCCTGAAGCAACCTTTCCGCACATCTCACGACAATTAAGCAGGAGGTAGCACCATGGGCACTATCAAGGTTTCGCGTCGCACGTCGGTCAGGTTACAAATCTGGAACGCCAGGGGTGACCTCGTTCGGACCATTGAGGTGAAGGGCCTGGACCTCCCGGGAGCCATCTTCGAGGCCGTGTGCCGGGGCTACACCTCGGGTAACGACTTCAGCGTGATCGAGCCCGAAGGTGCACCACTCAAGTCCTACTGGAGCGGGCAACGAGCCGATCCTCGAATCGTGGTCCCTGCCGACGGAGAGGACCCACGGACCATCTCCGGACCCTCCCTCTGGGAGCTGGTGAAGGCCAAGGCAGCAGTCTGAAGCAACTTCAATTTCCCCGGCCCGATAATCCTTTTGTAGCCCGCAGCAATCAACCTCTTACCCCAACTTGCAGGAGAGACCCAAATGGCAACCAAGTCCCTGGAGTCCCTGAACCACCTCCGCTCCATCCTGAAGCCTGGCGACGTGCTGTACACGGTCTTGAAGCACGTCTCTCGCTCCGGGATGCAGCGCGAGATCCAGGTCGTGATCGTTCGCGACGGAGAGATCGTCGACCTCACCTGGCATGTAGGCCAGGCCCTTGGCTGGAGCATTGGCAAGCATGACGGCGTGAAGGTGGGCGGTGCCGGGATGGACATGGGCTTCCACCTCATCTACTCGCTCTCGTCGCTGCTGTTCGCTGGCAAGGAGCGGGCGGGCTGCGAGCTTAAGCACCGCTGGTTGTAGATGCGGCTTTGGGGTGAGCACCGCGCTCTGAACGGGTGTCAACCCGTGGCCCTCAGGAGGCCTCGCATCGCGGATCTCTGGCTCGCGTCAGAGGTAGCCCCTTCAACCTCAACGTTGCTCTACCGGGGAGATGAGCACCCCAAAGGAGACATGTCATGATGCGTTTCCTCACGTTGTGGGAGCTGTACGAGCGCCTTGCCGCTTCGTGGTCTCGTGTTGCGGGCGAGACCTCGGACGCGCAAGTGAAGATCAAGGCGAGCCTGAAGGCGTCCGAGATGGCCATGAAGGCCCACGCGCTCCAGCAACAAGAGCGTTACCGGAGAGCAGCGTAAGCAACTTCTCGCCCTGCGCGACGATAATCAGGCAGGAGGAAGCCAACATGAAAAACATCTACCACGTTCCAGGCCAAGGCTCATTGCTCATCCCAAGGCACGATGAGGAGAGCACCCAAAAGTCTCTCGCCGAGTTCCTTGCCGCGCGCAAGGAGGCCCTCCAGAAAGCGGCCCCGGACCTGTACCGAGTCGCCCTGGCGCTGAAGCTCTGGGGCGAGGGTACGTTGAGGCATCAGGGAGACCTCGATGCCATTATTGAGCTGGCCGTAACCACCGTCGGCAAGATCCCCTAGGTGCCCAAACTCACCTACCACTTCGCGAAGGACGTAGAGCTAGACCTCCTCTACTCCTTCGAGACCCGAGCGGACCGCGACCGTTGGGTTAGGCAGGGTGCCGGGAGAGCGAAGGTGAGGGCCTTCGGGGCCACCTCTGAAGCGCTCCTCCTGGTGTGGATCGAGGGCACCCGCTGGACCTCCCACCTCGGCGAGGTCGGCACGTAGATTTGCATGCAATTGAGGACCCCTCCGAACCGGATTTCCTCAATCATTTCAACGCTTGGAGCCCTACCGAAATGGTGGGTGGGGCCCCCGCTAGGGACGCGGCCCCTACCATACCGGCGGAAGACGCGGGCGTCAAGTAGGTCGCGGAGGCTTCTCCCGCGTGAGACACATGTTGGCCTTTGGAGGCAAGGAAAAAGATGAAAAGGTGACCAGGAGTCCTTCTGCCGGTGCTGTAGGTCGGTTGTGTCGGTGCTGCCGCGACGTTCGACGCTGTGCACGGACGCGGAGAATGGCTGTATGGACTGCCGAATCTGCCCGGCCTCCCAGCGCTACGTAAGCCCCTAGCTAAGCAACTTCAAATCACCTCCGCAGATAATCAAGTATCAACTCTCACGGAGGTACACACCATGTCGCATGCTTGGCACGCTGGGGTCTTGAACGCTTCCTCTTGGCACGGGCTGGAGTCGGTGGAGGCTCTGCCCGACGCTGCAACCCTCATCCGCCGAGGTGAGGAGACCGGAGCGTGGCCCGTGAAGGTCCAGCTCGCAGACATCCAGACGCTCGATGGGCTCAAGGTGCCGGGCTTCAGTGCCGTGGCCACCTACTTGGACGGCTCGCGCAAGGCCAACACCCCGGTGGGGAGCCGGTACACCCCGCTCAACCCCGCCGAGTGGCGCGCCACGGTGGAGGCCGCGGTCAGGGCGGGGGCCAAGCCTGCCGGAGCGTTCGCGCTGAAAGGCGGGAGCCGCATCCTCGCCACCTTCGAGATTGAAGGGGGCA
>Ga0164299_10000196_pt1 | contig 12701 bp, 12 predicted proteins | sample Whisoiple_221_MG_FD_109712 | JGI IMG/M metagenome (GOLD analysis project Ga0164299, IMG submission 109712) | Unamended control soil microbial communities from upstate New York, USA - Whitman soil sample_221_MG | ecosystem: Environmental > Terrestrial > Soil > Agricultural land ...
CCGTTGCGCGGCGATAAGGGTCTCCGCGTTCATGGCTGCCTTGGCCAATGTCTCTTCCGCGCCGGTGGTTTCGAACAGGATGCGCCGCTCGGCGTCGCGATCGGGATAATCGACGTCGATCTCCATCAGAAAGCGGTCGAGCTGGGCCTCCGGCAGCGGGTAGGTGCCTTCCTGCTCCAGCGGATTTTGCGTGGCCAGTACATGAAACGGCTTTGGCAAATCGTGACGCGCGCCGGCAACCGTGATGTGTTGCTCCTGCATTGCCTGCAGCAATGCGGACTGGGTGCGTGGGCTGGCGCGATTGATTTCGTCGGCCATCAAGAGCTGGGCGAATACCGGTCCGGAGATGAAACGGAACGACCGCTTCCCGGAACTGCTCTCGTCCAGCACCTCGGCGCCCAGAATATCCGATGGCATCAGGTCAGGCGTGAACTGGATGCGCTTGGCGTCCAGCCCCAGCGTAATGCCGAGCGTTTCGACCAGCTTGGTCTTGGCGAGGCCGGGCACGCCGATCAGAAGCGCATGGCCGCCTGACAGAATCGTCACCAGCGTGTTGTCAATAACCCGCTCCTGGCCGAAAATGACGGTGGAGATCGCATCCTTTGCCGCGCGGATTTGACCGGCGACCTGTTCGGCTGAACGGACGATCACGTCTTCGAGTTTTTCGACACTGTCTGCGCCAGCCATGTCTTCTCCTTAAATCCCGATCCTTGCCGGAAACGATGATTGCGTCGTCATGCCACGAAGCCCATGCTAAACTTATGCGAAGGCCATGTATTCGTTGAATTAAACTATCCCCACATTAACGGTATTTCAGGGTATGAACTGCATCACGATGTGGCGAGTTTAATCCGGGGATCTCCCCCGAGGAACCAGTCCGGTACGGAGCGGAAGACCTGCACCAATCGTGCCAAATCGAGGCGGTCAGACTCAGGGCAAACCATGGCGAAGCAAGGGCAGACCGATCAGGGGCTTGAAGGATTGACCGCTGCCGCCAGGGACGCCGCAAACACCGGCGCCGCCGCAAAGGGGCTACCCCCGGTGCATTTGTGGAATCCGCCGTTCTGCGGCGATCTCGACATGCGAATCGCCGGCGATGGCACCTGGTTCTACATGGGAACGCCGATCGGGCGGCCGGCGCTGGTCCGGCTGTTTTCGACCATCCTCAAGCGCGAAAACGGCAAGCACTTTCTCGTGACGCCGGTCGAGAAGGTCGGCATACGCGTCGACGACGCACCGTTTCTTGCGGTCGAGATGGTCAAGGATAGCGATGGCCGGCGCCGGCTCTTGCGCTTCCGCACCAATGTAGACGACTGGGTGACCTGCGATTCCTCCCACCGCCTGCGATTCGAGGCCGCCGCCGACGGCGGCCTGACGCCCTACCTTCACGTCCGCGCCGAGTTGTGGGCCAAAGTCACGCGCGCGCTCTATTACGATCTGGTTGACATCGGCGAGGAGCGAGTGGTCGATGGCCGCCCGATGTTCGGAGTGGCTTCGTCAGGCGAATTTTTTGCGATGGCGGATGCGGCGCAGGTGAGGGGAGCGTTTTGAACGAGCCGATGCTGAAGACCGACCCTGCCAAGATCAGTTCAGCGGAGTTCTTCGAGCGCAGCCGCGCCCGGCTGCGCTTCGAGGTGCCGCCGGGCCTGATCGACCCCAATATCATTCCGCACACTGGCGATCAGGGCACCGATCGCATGCTGGAGATCATCGCCCGCGAACAGCCGGTGCGGCCCGCGGCGGTGTTGATCCCGGTGGTGGACCGTCCACAGCCGACCGTGCTGTTGACGCAGCGCGCCGCGCATCTCAACGACCACGCCGGCCAGATTTCCTTTCCCGGCGGCAAGATCGATGCCATCGACGCTTCCCCGCTCGATGCCGCGCTGCGCGAAGCCGAGGAAGAGATCGGCCTTTCGCGCGAATTCGTCGATCCGATCGGTTACCTCGACCTGTACGCCACCGGTTTCGGATTTCGCATCCTGCCGACGGTGGCGCGGGTAACGCCCGGCTTCAAGCTGCGCATCAACCATGCCGAAGTCGACGATGCGTTCGAGGTGCCCTTGGCTTTCCTGATGGACCCCGCGAACCACCAGGTGCACAGCAAGGAATTCCGCGGCATGGAGCGCTCGTACTACGCCATGCCGTTTGCCGAGCACTATATCTGGGGCGCGACCGCGGGGATTCTGCGTGTGCTGTACGAGCGGATCTGCCTGTCATGATCCGTCCGGTTCTCACCGAGATCGGAATTTTCCTTATCCCGTTCGCGATCTATGCGCTGTTCTTGATCGCGACACGCTCCGGACTGCTGGTGCAGTCGTCATGGCCGGTGCAGATCGTCGCCAAGCTGGTGCTGGGTTCGCTGCTGCTGGTAGTGGTGAGTTTCATATTGCTTGCGCATTTTTCCGGCGCGCCGCCGAATTCGACTTACGTCCCCGCGCATATCGAGAACGGCAAGCTGGTTCGCGGAGTTGAAAAATGAGCAATACGCGCGTGCTCGACGACGCGCCCTGGCTCACATCCGGTCCAGCCGCCCGCGTTCTCGCATTGCTCGGCGGCAACGGCGAGGAAGCACGCGTGGTCGGCGGCGCGGTGCGCAACGCGCTATTGGAGATTCCAACCGGCGATATCGATATCGCGACCACGGCGCTGCCTGATGAGGTGATCCGACGCGCCAAGGTCGCCGGCATCAAGAGCGTGCCGACCGGCATCGACCACGGCACCGTGACCCTCGTCGTCGATGGGCAGCCGTTTGAGGTCACGACGTTGCGCGAGGATACCGAGACGTTCGGCCGCAAGGCCAGGGTCGCATTCGGCCGCGACTGGATCCGCGATGCGGAGCGGCGCGACTTCACCATCAACGGCCTTTCGGTTGACGCCGATCGCGTGGTGCACGATTACGTCGGCGGACTGGACGACATCGCCGCAAGGCGCGTGCGCTTCATCGGCGATCCCGACCGGCGGATCGCGGAAGACTATCTTCGCATCCTCAGGTTTTTCCGCATTCACGCAGCCTTCGGCTCGGGCGAGCCAGACCGCGAAGGCTATCTCGCCTGCATTCGCGCGCGCGCGGGCCTTGCCAGCCTTTCCGCCGAGCGCATGCGGATGGAAATGCTGAAGCTGATGGTCGCTGAGGGCGCCGCCGTCGCCATCACCGCGATGGCGGATGGCGGTTTACTACTGCCGATTTTCGGCGGCGTCGCCTATATCGGACCGTTCAGGGCGATGATCTCGGCGGAACGCGTGCTTGGCTGGACGCCTGACGCGATCAGGCGGCTCGCCGCGCTTGCGGTCGCCGTTACCGAGGACGCCAAGCGGGTCGCGACGCGCTTGCGGCTGACCAATGCCGAAGCCAAGGCGCTGGATTCCATGGGCCATCGCTGGTGGCGGCTCGCCGGCATGGACGAGGCGACTGCGCGGCGCCGGCTCTACCGGCTCGGCGCGGATCATTACCGCGACCGCTTGCTGCTGGCATGGGCGCGGGCCGGCGGAGATACGGATTCCGCCCATTGGCGCGAGCTTGCGCTGCTGCCGGAGCGCTGGCACGCGCCGAAATTTCCGCTCAAGGCGGCCGATTTCATCGCGCGCGGAATTGCCGAAGGCCCGGTGCTTGGGCAGGCGCTGGCGCTGGCCGAAGACGCCTGGCTGGCCGCGGATTTCCCCCTCGCGGAAGCCGCGCTCAAAACCATCGCCGACCAGGCCGCGGCACGTTTTAGCCGCGATATCAGGCCGTGAATATCATTTCCGGCTTCGCCGATATTTCCTTGCTTCAACTCTTGCTGGTCGCCTGCGTCGCGCTGTTTGCGGCCATCGTCGGGGGCCTTGCCGGCTATGGCACCGGCGCCTTGATGCCGCTGGTTCTGGTGCCCCTGATCGGCGCCGAGCCGGTGGTGCCGATCATCGCCATCTCTTCGATCTTCACCAATCTCAGCCGCTTCGCCGCCTATCTCCGCTACGCCGACCGCCGCCGCGCGCTGATCGTGATTCTGGCTGCCGGATTGACGACGGCGCTCGGCGCTTACGGCTATACGCGGCTCACCAATGCCGGCGCGGCGCTGGTGATCGGCGCCATGCTGATATCGAGCGTGCCGCTGCGTCGCTTGCTTAAACGCCACGATCTCAGGATCGGCGACACCGGGCTCGCCGCCGGCGCAGTGGGTTACGGCGTCGTGGTGGGCGGCACATCGGGCTCGGGCGTGATCCTGCTGTCGCTCTTGATGGCGGCAGGCCTCGAAGGCGCGGCCGTGATCGCAACCGACGCGGTGATATCGGTCGCTACCAGCATCATCAAGATTTCCGTGTTCGGATTGGCCGGCGTCGTTACCGCGCAGGTGCTTGCCTTCGCTCTTCTGATCGGCGCTGTCGCACTACCCGGGGCGTTTTTCGCGAAAGCTTTCGTCGAGCGCATGCCGCTGCATATTCACACCGCGATCCTCGATGTTGCCGTGATCGCCGGCGGCGTGGTGATGATTTCCACAGCGTTGCGGCACTGACGCGGTCAGCGGTTATGGATCGGCGCGGTTCTGACCGGAGTGCAATAATTGCTGAACAGGCTGACGATGGGGGTGACGAACGGAATGTGGCAGACGAAGCCGACCGGCCGGTATTTAACGCGAATGTTCTCCATCTGGAACATCGCCAGGCTCATGAAGGCGTTGAGCCGCATCACCTGAGAGTCGAGCTCGGTCCGGGCCTGCTCCCGCTCAGCCAGGAATTTGGCCTTTCTTTGCGGGCTGAGATCACTTTGCGAAGCCCAGTCCCGTGCCGGCAACAGTCGCGCATGCAGGGCCTGGAAACAATAATGCATAGTCAGCACCTGGTGTTTGGCACTGTACCAGTGGATCGTGATCGCCGGCTTGCCTGGGACGATCGCGCCGTTCTGTCGGGCGCATAAATTGACATAGGATTTTGGCGGATCGTAATTGCCCTGGTCCTTGTCGACCTGGCAGGGGTCTTCGTTTGGTTTGCCCGAAGCCGGTTTGGCGGAAGCGCCTTTTCCGCTCTCGATGCTGGCGGTCTCGAATTGTGGAAAGTTGGCGGCATCGTCGCAATCGAAGTTATAGGCTCCGAGCAACGGTTGGGTCAGCGGATCGGTGGTCGGGGTTCGTGCTTGGGCCGCGTCGCGACCGAAGTCGCTGGCCCAGTCGATGTAGATTTCCGCCTTGCGCGCCAGCAAACTGCTGTTCTGACGCAGTGTCTTGCGCGCGTGTTCATAGGCCGGGAAAATTCCCCGGGCGTCCTTCGTGGTTAAAGCCTGCTCGCTGGCCTCGGTATTGTCATCGAGCGCGCCCGAAAAATCGAAAAACAGAATTTGCTGCAGCGTTTGCGCTTCGGAAAATGCATTCGCTATTTCGATGAACGTGTTGGTCGCCGCGGTCATATCCTCTTTGGCCTGGGCGCTGACCTTCTCCTGATAGGCGTTGAGATACTGAAAATAGCCGACCAGCAGGCTTCCCACGAGCGTGATGACGGGCAGGCCCTTGGCGTAGGACAGCACCCGATTCGTCTTGCCGAAAAACCTGCCAAGCCGGCCCGACCAACCCTTGCGTTCCGGAACCGGTTTGCGGTCCGGCGAAAGTTGGTTCGCGTCATCCCCGGCGATGGACGAGCTCCCGATTTCGGATCGGAAAGCTACAACAATCAATAATTGCGGTCTACGGCCACTTCACTTCAGGTGGCATTGACGACAATATTGATTCAACATTGCCGCCGGTCTTCAATCCGAAGATGGTGCCGCGGTCGTAGAGCAGATTGAATTCGACGTAGCGGCCGCGGCGGATCAATTGTTCGTCGCGGTCGGCCGCGTTCCACGACGCGCCGAAATTGCGCCTGACAAGCTCGGGATAGATTTTCAGCAAGGCGCGGCCGACATCCTGGGTGAAGGCGAGGTCGGCGTCCCAGTCGCCGCTATCGTGCCAGTCGTAGAAAATGCCGCCGATGCCGCGCGCCTCCTTGCGGTGCGGCAGATAGAAATATTCGTCGCACCATTTTTTGTATTTTTCATAGTTCGCGACCGCGGGGTGAGCATCGCAGGCGGCCTGCATCGCGGCATGAAACGCAACGGTATCGGGGTCGTCCCGGGTCCGCCGCCGGTCGAGTACCGGCGTCAGATCCGCGCCGCCGCCGAACCACGCCTTGGTGGTGACCACGAACCGGGTGTTCATATGCACGGCGGGGACGTTCGGGTTGCGCATATGGGCGATCAGCGAAATGCCGGAGGCCCAGAACCGCGGATCTTCGGCCGCGCCCTGAATCTGCGCGCGGAATTCGGGGGCGAATTCGCCGTGCACGGTCGAGCAATGCACGCCGACCTTCTCGAACAGCCGTCCGCGCATCACGCTCATCACGCCACCGCCGCCGGGCTGGCCGGTGTGATCGGTGCGGTCCCAGGATGTGCGCTCGAAGCGCCCGGACGCGCCGGGATAGAGCGACGCCGGCGCGTCGTCCTCGAGCTTCTCGAACGCCGAGCAGATGTCATCGCGCAAGCGCTCGAACCAGCTCCTCACGCGTGCCTTGCGATCCTCGATCACTGACATGTCCATCTGCGCTACCTTAATTCTGCGCGGCGATTACGGAACTGGTTTGCCGCAGCGCCTCACCTAATGCCATCGCCGCCGCCATCGCGACATTGAGCGAGCGCAAGCCCGGCTTGATCGGGATGCCCAGTCGCGCGTCGGCAGCGGTGGCGACGTCGTCGGGGACACCGGCGGATTCGCGCCCGAACAGCAGGATGTCCACCGGGCTATAATGATAATCAAGGTACGAGTGGACGGCCTTGGTCGTGAACAGGATCAGCCGATACCTCTTCTCGTTACGCCATTGCTCGAATTTTGACCACGAGTCGTGACGCATGAGGGTCACCTGGCCGAGATAATCCATGCCGGCCCGTCGGAAGTGCCGGTCGGACACCGGAAAACCCGCGGGTTCGATGATATGGGCGGCCACGTCAAGGCACGCGCAGAGACGCAGAATCGTCCCGGTGTTCTGCGGGATGTCGGGCTGGAAAAGCGCAATCTGCATTTCTGTGACGGCCCTTCGGGTACCCCATGAAATTTCTGAATAAATCAACGCTCCACGCGGAATTAGTGCCTTGCACGCCGGGCAGCCGATACCGGGCTTGCGCTCTTCCGGCAAGGGTGCCAATAGAACGATTCTGGACTGCTTGTTCCGCCCGATTGGCCGGGAAAAGCGGTCTTTCTGCCGCCGCGGGGGACGCGGGCGCCGGCAGCCTCCCTTGGTCCGTTTGTGCGTTGCCTGGGGCGGTTCCACCGGCTGCAGCTTGGAAAGGGTTGTGATCGTGACGACAGCGTCTGCGGCGGAGCATCCGACACGCCGTGATTTTCTCTTTGTTGCAACGGGATGCGCCGCCGCCGTCGGCGGAGTGGCCACGCTGTGGCCGTTCGTTTCCCAGATGAATCCGGACGCCTCGACGATCGCGGCCGGCGCGCCGATCGAAGTCGATTTGAAGCCGATTGCCGAGGGGCAGGACATCAAGGTGTTCTGGCGGGGCAAGCCGATCTACATCATGAACCGCACCAAGAAGCAGATCGAAGAGGCCCGCAGCGTGACGGTCTCGAGCCTTCCGGATCCGGAGTCCGACCAGGCCCGGGTCAAGGAGGGTCACGACCAGTGGCTGGTCGTGATCGGCATCTGCACCCATCTCGGCTGCATCCCGATCGCCTATGAGGGCAACTACGACGGTTTCTTCTGCCCCTGCCATGGCTCGCAATACGACTCCTCAGGCCGCATTCGGCAAGGACCAGCACCGGCCAACCTGCCGGTGCCGCCCTACCAATTCGTCTCCGATAGCAAAATCCAGATCGGCTGAGCTTCGGATCGATATCCAAGAGTTCAAGCCTGTCGCGTCGTTGTACTTCCTCAGGATCGCATCATGAGCGGACCATCCGACTACCAGCCGACAAATCCCGTGATGAAGTGGATTGAACGGCGTCTGCCGATTTTCGGTCTCGTGCACTCCTCGTTCGTGGTCTATCCGACCCCGCGCAACCTGAACTACTGGTGGACCTTCGGCGCCATCCTTTCGATGATGCTCGGTTTGCAGGTCCTGACCGGCGTGATTCTGGCAATGCACTACACGCCGAATGCCGATCTTGCCTTCAAGTCGGTCGAGAGCATCGTCCGTGACGTGAACTACGGCTGGCTCCTGCGCAACATGCACGCCACCGGCGCCTCGATGTTCTTCTTTGCCGTTTACATCCACATGTTCCGTGGCCTGTATTACGGATCATACAAGGAGCCGCGCGAAGTTCTGTGGATTCTCGGCGTCATCATCTATCTCCTGATGATGGCGACGGGCTTCATGGGCTACGTGCTGCCGTGGGGCCAGATGAGCTTCTGGGGCGCCACCGTCATCACCAACCTGTTCTCGGCGATTCCGTATTTCGGCGAGAGCATCGTGACCCTGCTGTGGGGCGGCTATTCGGTCGGCAATCCGACACTGAACCGCTTCTTCTCACTGCACTATCTCTTGCCGTTCGTGATCGCCGGCGTCGTGGTCCTGCACGTTTGGGCGCTGCATGTCGCGGGTCAGAACAATCCGGCCGGCGTCGAGCCGAAGACGGAAAAGGACACCGTGCCGTTCACGCCGCACGCAACCATCAAGGATTTGTTCGGCACCTGCTGCTTCCTGCTGCTCTACGCCTGGTTCATCTTCTACATGCCGAACTATCTCGGCGATTCCGCCAACTACATTGTCGCCAATCCTGGCGTGACCCCGGCCCATATCGTGCCGGAATGGTACTATCTGCCGTTCTACGCGATGCTTCGCAGTATTCCGAACAAGCTCGCCGGTGTGGTCGTGATGTTCTCGTCGATCCTGATACTGGTATTCCTGCCGTGGCTCGATACCGCGAAAACCAGGTCGTCCCGATATCGCCCCCTGGCGAAGCAGTTCTTCTGGATATTCGTCGTCGTCGGCGTGCTGCTGGGTTACCTCGGCGCGCAGCCGCCTGAAGGCATTTACGTGATTGCCGGGCGTATCCTTACCTTCTGCTACTTCGCCTACTTCCTGATCGTGCTGCCGCTGTTGAGCCGGATTGAACAGCCGCGGCCGGTTCCGAACTCGATCGCCGACGACGTGCTGGCGAAAACCGGAAGCAAGACGGCGCCGATGGTGTCGACCGTGATCGCGCTGGTTGTCGCGGGTGCGCTGTTCGCCGGCAGCACGCAAAACGCCCGCGCCGAGGAGGAGGAAGCACCGCCATCGCAGAAATGGTCGTTCTCAGGCCCGTTCGGCAGTTACGATCGCGGAGCGTTGCAGCGCGGGCTGAAGGTTTACAAGGAAGTTTGCTCCGCCTGTCACGGCCTGTCGTACATCGCGTTCCGCAATCTCGCCGATCCCGGCGGTCCCGGCTATTCTGTTGCGCAGGCGGCGGCCTTCGCATCCGAATACAAGATCAAGGACGGCCCGAACGATCAGGGCGAGATGTTCGAGCGGCCGGGCCGGCCGGCCGATTACTTCCCCTCGCCGTTCCCCAACGATCAGGCCGCCCGCGCTGCCAATGGCGGCGCGTTGCCTCCCGACCTCTCCCTGATCACCAAGGCTCGCTCCTACGAGCGCGGCTTTCCGAAATTCATTTTCGATTTCTTCACGCAATTCCAGGAGCAGGGGCCGAACTACGTCGACGCAATCCTGCAGGGCTTTGAAGAAAAGCCGCCGACCGGCGTCACCATTCCCGAGGGCTCCTACTACAACAAGTATTTCCCTGGCCACGCCATCAAGATGCCCAAGCCGCTGAACGACGGCCAGGTCACCTTTGACGACGGATCGCCGGCAACGGTGGCGCAGTACGCCAGGGATGTCACCACGTTCCTGATGTGGACCGCGGAGCCGCATATGGAGGCCCGCAAGCAGCTTGGGTTGCAGGTGTTCATTTTCCTGATCCTGTTCACGGGATTGATGTATTTCACCAAGAAGAAGGTCTGGGCCGAGGCGCATTGACGCTTTTCTTCGTGAGGTGAGCTCGAAAAGCCCCCGCGGGGGCTTTTTTTGTTGGCCGTCATTCCGGGGCCCGGAATCTCGAGATTCCCCAATGTGCAATTGCACATCTGAGGTCTGGTGCTAACGCACCATCCCGGAATGACGGAGTCTTGATTGCTTCCTGAGCGCACAGCGGACAAAATGGCCGCCGGTCGGCCCCCAAAGAAAATCACCGGAGGACCTCATGGGTACCAGCATTTCGTTCAAGCGCCCGGATGGCAAGGACGCCAGCGGCTATCTCACCAACGCCGAGCGCGGCAACGCGCCGGGCGTGGTCGTGATCCAGGAGTGGTGGGGACTTTCGGAGCAGATCAAGGGACTGTGCGACCGCTTCGCATTGGCCGGCTTCGATGCGCTGGCGCCCGATCTCTACAACGGCAAGGTGGTGCCGTATCACGACATGGATGCCGCCGCCAAGGAAATGAACTCGCTGGATTTCATGGACGCCACCACGCAGACCGTGCGCGGCGCCGTGCAATATCTTGGCCGCAACGGCGTCAAGGTGGGCCTGACCGGCTTCTGCCTCGGCGGCGCCGTCACCATCATCGGTGCTGCCAGGATTTCCGAACTCGCCGCCGGCGTGGTGTTCTACGGCATTCCGCCGGAGCAGGCGGCAAAGCCCGCGGATGTGAAAATTCCGCTGCAGGCGCATTTCGCCAACAAGGATGACTGGTGTACCCCGGAGCTGGTCAATAGCTTCGAGAAGGCAATGAAGGCCGCCGGCAAGTCGCTCGAGCTGTATCGCTATGACGCCGAACATGCCTTCGTCAACGAGCAGCGACAATCGGTGCACGATCGCAAGGCGGCGGAGCTCGCTTGGGATCGCGCCACGGGATTTTTCAAGAAGCATCTGGGGTAGGGACACTTCATCGTCATTGCGAGGAGCGAAGCGACGAAGCAATCCATGTTGCGCTCCTGGCGATGGATTGCTTCGCTAAGCCTGTCGACGGGCGCGCACTCGCGCGACCGTCGGCTGGCGATGACGCTGAGTGGCATGCACCATGAAAATCTTCTGTACGGGCACGTCGGGCTATATCGGCGGATCGGTCGCCGCCCATCTGCTCGCCGCTGGCCATCAGGTGACGGGCCTCGTTCGCTCACAGCACAAGGCCGATGCGGTGCGCTCCCGGGGCATCGAGCCGGTGCGGGGCACGCTGGACGATGCGGAAGTTCTCGCGCAAGCAGCGCGAGCCGCCGACATCGTCGTCAATGCTGCCAGCGCCGATCACAGGGGCGCGGTCGTAGCCCTTCTCGATGCGCTCGCGGGAAGCGGCAAGCCGTTCATCCACACATCGGGGTCGAGCATCATCGGGACGCGCGCCGGCGGCGAACGGTCCGATGCCGTGTTCGATGAAGACACGCCGTTCACGCCGTCACCCGCGCGGATGACGCGGGTCGCGTTGAACAAACTCATCCTGTCGTATCGCGACAAGGGCTGCCGCCCGCTCATCATCTGTCCGAGCCTGATCTATGGCCAGGGTCTCGGCGCCGGGCTCGACAGCGTGCAGGTGCCGCTTTTGATCCGCCTCGCCAAAAAAAGCGGCAACGCGGCGCACGCCGGCCCCGGCGAGAATATCTGGTCGAACGTTCATATCGACGATCTCGTGACGCTATATGCGCTTGGGATCGAAAAGGCCCCGGCGGGCGCCTTCTATTTCGCCGAGAATGGCGAGAACTCGGTGCGCGAGCTCTGCGTTTCCATCAACCGCATGCTGGGCTTTGCCGGCCCGCCATCGGCGATGACGATGCAGGAGGCGGCTGCCGAATGGGGCGAGGGCACCGCGGAGGATACCATGGCCTCCAACAGCCGTGTCCGCGCCAAGCGCGCGCGGGAACTTGGCTGGAAACCAACGGCGCGCGGCGTGATCGAGGAGATCGAGCAGGGGTGCTATCGGGAGTAGAACCGCAGACTCACCGTCGTCCCTGCTTTTCGCAAGGACGACAGCGATGGTTAGGCGCGGTCTACTGCTTCACCCCGTCCCACCACGCGCACGTGCCGGACATCAGCTTGTAATTCCCCTCCATCACCTGCACCGGCGCGCGCTTGCCTTCGCGGGCAGCGTTCATGCGCATTTCGCGCGCGACCTCGCGGTCCGCGGCCGGCAGCCAGACGCGTTCATGGCCCCACAGGCTCGGTCCGTCGAACGTCTCGTCCGCCTGCCAGTTCTGCGGATCGATCTCGCGGCCGCCCCAGCCGCATTCGATCATGAATGACGATGGCGACTTGCAGTAGAACGAGGTCATGAAATCGTTGGTGTGGCGACCGAGCGTGACGCCGACGCGGTTCTCCTGGGCCAGGGCGATGTCATAGGCCTGCCCGACATCGTCGAGCGAATATAATTCCACCATCAGATGATGCATGCCGCTCGTGCCGGTCTCGATCATCGCAAGGCTGTGGTGCCGCGCATTGACATGGAAGAAGTAGGCCCGGAACGGTTTTGTGATGTAGTCGCTGAGTGCGAAGCCGAGCAAATCGACATAGAACGCCATCATCGGATCGATGTTCTTTACCGTCAGCACGGCATGCCCGAGGCCGAGTGGGCCGGTGCGGAAACCGGAGATGTTGCGGCCGGGCCGAAACGGCGTGTCGTCGATCTCGGCGCCCCAAAATGCTTCGAGCCGGTTGCCCTCGGGATCGCTGAATGAAATCAGCCCGCGCACGCGCCTCGCATCGGCGAGCGTCGCCGGCTCCGCCGTCACCTCG
>Ga0164299_10000202_pt1 | contig 12593 bp, 16 predicted proteins | sample Whisoiple_221_MG_FD_109712 | JGI IMG/M metagenome (GOLD analysis project Ga0164299, IMG submission 109712) | Unamended control soil microbial communities from upstate New York, USA - Whitman soil sample_221_MG | ecosystem: Environmental > Terrestrial > Soil > Agricultural land ...
AGAACAGGTTGATCAGGGTGCGGCCACGGAGGTCATCGCGCTTCTTGGCAACCTGGCGACTGACGCTTGATGCCTGTTCGGCAAGGTCGAGCAGGCCCACGATCTCGTCGTGCGAAAGGCCTTCGGTCCCAAGCAGATGGCGATGAGGGAAGGAGAATTCGGTCGCTTCGGCCGCAATGCTCATTAAAGGGGACTCTATAGGCCGACTTTGCCCGGCCGACAAGCGGCCCTGCGCGATAAGCTTGAGAAGTGGTCAAAGACGTGAAGGTGAGTCGCTAAACCTTTGTTTTTGCCCTATGCATGTCTAAGCGCGCGATGTTCTGACTGCGGGAGTGGCAATATTGTTTGCGGGGCCACTTCCTTGGAATGCCGAAGCGACGACCGTGACCGGAGTCGTTACCCTCGGCGCCCAAGGCCTACTCCCGATCGTCAATGAAGTCGGTTGCCGCCTAAATGGCCCTTTGGTTGGGGCCAATGGCTGCCGCCGTGGAACGCACCAGGTCTGCAAGAAAAAGACTGGCTGCGTGTGCTCCTTGCTAGTTTGACCGAAGCGTCGGCGGTATTTACGCTTTTTCGGGGGCGCCCTCTAGCCGGCGCCCTCGTTTTTATTTCTGGGGGTGCAACTGCACGATAAGCTTGGGAAGAAGACTAAGGGAGGTGAGCTGTCGTGGCCATGGCTCGCAAAACGGAAGCGGATTTCAATCAAAGTCCGGCGTTTACCGACGTGAACTTGTTCACGTCCGATACCGCTCTGCGCGAAGCCGTCGCGCGCGAGGGTGCTTCCGAAGCGGCCGAAAATCTCGGAGCTTTCGGGCGGATCGCCGGCAGCGCCGCTGCTGCCGAGCTCGGACGACAGGCCAATGAGAATCCACCCCGGCTTCGCGCCTTCGATGCACAGGGGCGGCGGATCGATCGTGTCGACTACCACCCTGCCTATCACCGACTGATGGGGTTCAGCACGGCGCAGGGGTTGCACTGCTCACCCTGGGACTATCTCACGACGGGCGGCCCACGGCCTGGGGCCCACGTTGCCCGCTGCGCCGGCAGCTATATGGCGGCACAGATGGAGGCCGGCCATTGCTGTCCGATCACCATGACCCACGCCGCAGTGGCTTCGCTCCTGCATGAGCCGGCCCTCGCCCGCACGGTACTGCCGAAGCTGCTAGCGCGGAGCTCCGACCCGCGCTTCGCCCCCTGGCAGAAGAAGCAGGCCATCACTATTGGCATGGGCATGACCGAACGCCAGGGCGGCACCGACGTTCGCGCCAATACGACGTCTGCGGTTCCTGTCAACGGCACGGGGCCGGGCAAGGGCTACGCCATCAGCGGCCATAAATGGTTTCTGTCGGCGCCGATGTCTGATGCATTCCTGGTGCTCGCCCAGGCCAAAGGAGGGTTGTCCTGCTTTTTCATGCCACGCTTTTCGCCCGACGGTTCGGTGAACAGGCTCAGGATCGAGCGGCTCAAAGACAAGCTCGGCAACCGCTCCAATGGCTCTGCCGAAGTGAGCTTCGACCGCGCGATCGGCCATCTCCTGAGCGAAGAGGGGAGAGGCGTCGCCACCATTATCGACATGGTGACATTGACGAGGCTCGACTGCGCCGTGTCCTCGGCGGGGCTGATGCGGCAGGCGCTCGCCCGCGCCATTCATCATGCGCAGCATCGCAACGTCTTTCAGAAGCGGCTTATCGATCAACCGCTGATGCTCCAGGTGCTTGCTGACATGGCGCTCGACGTGGAAGCTGCCACCGCGCTCGTCTTTCGGCTCGCCCGTGCCTTCGACGGACACGACGATCCAGACGAGACGGCCTATCGGCGTTTGATGACGCCGGTCGCCAAATATTGGGTGTGCAAGATCGCGCCCCCGCTGATCTTCGAGGCCATGGAGTGCCTCGGCGGAAATGCCTATGTAGAGGAGGGCGGCTTCCCGCTGCTCTATCGCGAGGCTCCGGTCAACGCCATCTGGGAGGGATCTGGCAACGTCATGTGCCTCGATGTGCTCCGTGCGGTCGAGCGCTCGCCTGAGACCTTGGAGCGGGTGCTTGCGGCAATCGATGCCGCGAGCGGCAGCGAGCAGCGATTGAAGTCTGCCGTCGATGGCGTGCGCATCATGCTCGGCGAAGCCGTGAGCGACCCGGCAAGGGCTCGGTCCGTGGTCGAGCTGCTCGCGCTCACCGCTGCAGGTGCGCTGCTTCAGGCCCATGCACCGCCGGCGGTGAGGGATGCCTTCCTGGCGACAAGGCTTTATGGCGCGTTCCGGCACAGCTATGGCGTCGGGCTTGGCGGCGGGGACATTCAGGGCATCGCCGCGCGCGCGGCGCCGATGCTTGCCTGAACAGCCCATTTTTGATCTTGGTCAAGGCCGCTGTGGGGCCTAGGCGGGCAAATGAGTGCTACTTTCTCGCCGGCCGCGCCAGGCCCAAATTTCAATAAGTTGCGGTTTACGCCTGGGCGCGAATCATTGAGGATTGCCCCGCGAGCGATCTTCGGGGGACGCCGTCAGTGGGGTGACGGCGCTATCCGGAGACATTTGTTGTCGCAGTCGATCGCAGTAACGGCGTCATAGGTTCGGTCAGGCGGAGGCTAAACCATGATGAGCTTGCCCTTCCTTCTGTTTGCCTGCGGTCTCGGCTTGGCATGGACGAGCCGGCGCGAGGCCGCGATGGGGTTCTGGGTTGCCGGCGTACTGATACTGCTTGTGCTGTTCCGGTTTCACGCGACGGACGTGCTGAATCTCGGACTGTAGTAGGAGAGTCAGTTGACGGCAGACCTGTCGAGGCTGCTCAACGCTCTGGCGCTCGTCGCCCTCGACACGATCCTGGTGCTCGCCTTTGCCGACCAGCTCTGGTTCCGCGATCTGCCCTGCCCGATCTGCATCCTGCAGCGGGCCGGCTTCGTCGCCGCGGGATTTGGTCTTGCGCTCAATTTGATGTTCGGCCCGCGGCCAAGCCACTACGGCCTCGCCATCATTGGCGCCATGGTCGGGGGCGTCATGTCCGCGGACCAAGTGCTGCACTATATCGTTCCGGGGACAGGCTCGTATGGCAATGCCATATTCGGACTGCATTTCTACAGCTGGTCGCTGATCGCGTTTGCAGTCGTCGTGGCAGGAAGCGGCGTCATGCTGATGTTCGACCGCCAGTTCGAGTCGTCCTCGCCGCCGCCCTTACCACTGACCGTTTTTCCACTCACGGCAGTGGCACTCCTTGCGCTGCTCGCAGTCGGCAACGTGGCCTCGACGCTTGCCATCTGCGGCGTCGGTCTGTGTCCCGAAGTGCCTGGCGGTTATCTCATCTTCCATGAAAATCTCGGACTAGCGCTGCTCAAGTCGCCTTAGCCGCTCGAGTGCCCCTTGCAGGATGTAGGCGGCGGCCATGCGGTCAACGACTTCGGCACGCCGCTTGCGCGAGGCATCGGCTTCGATCAGTTGACGTTCGACCGCGGCGGTCGAAAGCCTCTCGTCCCAGAAAACTATGGGCACCATCACATGAGCTGCGAGGTTTCTGGCGAAGGCGCGGGTCGATTGGGCGCGCGGACCTTCGCTGCCGTCGAGATTGAGGGGGAGACCGATTACGAGAGCGCCGATCTGATTCTTTTCAACGACTTCCCGAATCGTCTTGGCGTCGGCCGTGAACTTGGTACGGCGGATCGTGTCGAAGGGCGTGGCGACGCTGCGGCTCACGTCAGAGAGCGCCATGCCGACGGTCTTGGTGCCGACATCGAGGCCGAGCAGCCTTGCATCGCGCGCCAGGAGCGGCGGCAGATCTTCGATGGCGATTGTTCTTGCGTCCGTCACCGGTCAAGGGGGTGCGGCACCGCTGCGAGGTTGTCAACTCGCTCCGCTTCCCTATAGTCCGAGACCCTACTGCTTTTCGCTGGACAGACCATGCACATCACCTGGTTCGGCATTCCTGCTTCCGCATCGATACGGGCAAATCGCGCATCCTGGTCGACCCCTTCCTCACCGGTAATCCGGCGTGACCCACGTCGCGCATGGGCACGAGGATCACACCGGCGATACCGTGGCGATCTGCAAAGAGACCGCGCCACCGCTGATAGCGGTATATGAGCTCGCCGTATATATGGCGAGCCTTGGGGTGGAGAAGATCGATCCAGGCAATACCGGCGGCACCCAATCTCACAAGGACTTCGACCTCACCTTCGTGCCGGCCTGGCACTCCTCCTGCATGTTCCACGAGGGACGCTCGATCTATCTCGGCGCCTGTTGCGGGCTCGTCGTCGCCGCGCGTGAAGGCAAGACCGTTTACCATATGGGCGACACGGCGATCTTCTCCGACATGGGGCTGGTCAACGAGATCTATCGGCCGCAAGTGGGCATCGTGCCGATCGGGGATCGCTTCACCATGGGGGCGAGGACCGCGGCGCTCGCCTGCAAACGTTTCTTTCAGTTCGAAAAGGTGATCCCCTGCCACTACGGGACCTTTCCTATCATCGATCAGACGGCGGACAAATTTGTCGCGGAAATGGGCGGCAACAGTGTGGTGGTGCCTAAGGTCGGCGTTCCTTTCGAGGTTTGACCGCCAACCCCGGGGCGAGCCAAGTTGCTGAGGCCCCAGGCGGGTGCTACAGGAGCGCAGACAAGCGTTTCAGGCCTGCCAGAGTCCGTCATGTCCGTCGATCGCGCGACCGTCCACCGCATCGCTCATCTCGCCCGCATTGCCATCACAGAAGGCGAGGCCGCGCGGCTCGAAAAGGAGCTGTCGGGCATTCTCGATTGGGTCGCTCAGCTCGATAAGATCGACACGTCAGGCGTCGAGCCCATGACCCGCGTGGTCGACATGACCATGAAGCAGCGGCAAGACGAGGTGACCGAAGGCAATTGCGTCGACGACATTCTCAAGAATGCGCCGGCCGTCGACGACCATTATTTCGTCGTGCCCAAGATCGTGGAGTAGGGATCGGTGATGAAGCGAGCCATTCTGTTCGCGACGGGGCTGTCGCTGCTCGGTGCCGGTATGGCGTTTGCACAGGCGCCCGAGAACAGTCTCCCCGAGGGCACCTTCGCCTCGTCGCCTGAGGACTGCGCCACCCTCGCGACCAAGACGCCGGCCGAGCTCGGCGAGGATTTCGATTTCGAGGTGCTCACCAGGAAGGGTCTCGTCGCCTATCAGCAGGCTTGCGACTTCGTCAATGTGTTTGCCCATGACGCCAAGAGCTGGGTGGCGACCGCGTTTTGCGATGAGGCCGGCTACACTTATCCCGACCTGTTCTCGATCAAGCAAAAAGACGACGGCAAGCTCAATATCACCAGGATCACCGACCTGACCCAGCAAGGGGGCTACGACGCGTCGGCGCAAACTGACACCGGAGAGTCCGACGCCCCGGAGCAGTCGGCTGCCAGCGCCGAGCCGGGGACAGCCGGTGAGCCGGGCAAACAAGGCGCCGATGAGCAGAGCGCGAGCGAGTCCTACAGCGCCTTCGTCAAGTGTGAACACGTCAAGCCGTAAAGTGCATGGCCGATCCAACCGACCTTTCCATTGCCGAGGCGCGTGAGGCGCTTGCGCGCAAGGAGCTTTCCGCCGAAGAGCTCGCGCGGGTGCATATCGAGGCGATCAGCCGCGCCAACGGGGCGCTGAACGCCTTCGTGCTCCCGACGCCTGAGCGTGCGCTCCAAGCGGCGAAGGAGAGCGACGTGCGTCTCCGCCAAGGCGAGGCGCGGCCGCTGGAAGGCATCCCGCTCGGCATCAAGGATCTGTTCGCTACCAAGGGTGTGCGCACCACAGCGTGCTCGCACATTCTCGACGGCTTCACGCCGACCTACGAGTCGACGGTGACCGCCAATCTCTGGGCTTCGGGCGCGGTGATGCTCGGCAAGCTCAACAATGACGAGTTCGCCATGGGGTCGTCCAACGAGACGAGCCACTACGGCCCGGTGGTCAATCCCTGGCGGCGCAAGGGCTCGAACGCCAAGCTCGTGCCTGGCGGATCCTCGGGCGGCTCCTCCGCGGCCGTGGCGGCGCGGCTTTGCATGGGCGCCACCGCCACCGACACCGGCGGCTCGATCCGCCAGCCGGCGGCGGTGACCGGCACGGTCGGCATCAAGCCGACTTACGGCCGCTGCTCGCGCTGGGGCATCGTCGCCTTTGCCTCTTCGCTCGACCAGGCGGGGCCAATCGCCCGCACCGTGCAAGACGCGGCGATCCTGCTCAAGGTGATGGCGAGCCACGACACGAAAGACACGACGAGTGTCGATGCTCAAGTGCCAGACTACGAGGCAGCCGTGACTCTCGGGGTGAAAGGCCTCACCGTAGGCATTCCCGAGGAATATCGCGTGCCAGGCATGGCGGCGGAGATCGATGCGCTGTGGCAGCAGGGGGTGAAGTGGCTAGAGGCCGCCGGTGCCAAGATCAAGCCGGTGAGCCTGCCCCATACCAAATATGCGCTGCCCTCTTATTATATTGTCGCGCCGGCGGAAGCGTCCTCGAACCTCGCCCGCTATGACGGCGTACGCTATGGATTGCGCGAGCCGGGCAAGGACGTGATCTCGCTTTACGAGAGCACGCGTTCGGCCGGCTTCGGAGCAGAGGTAAAGCGGCGCATTCTCATTGGCACCTATGTGCTGTCGGCGGGCTATTACGACGCCTATTATCTGAAGGCGCAGAAGGTGCGAAGCCTGATCAAGAGCGACTTCGATACCGCCTTTCAGGAGGTGGACGTGATCCTGACGCCAACCACGCCGTCGCCGGCCTTCGCGCTAGGCGAGAAGTCCGGCGATCCGGTTGAGATGTATCTGAACGACGTCTTCACGGTGACGGTCAACATGGCGGGGCTGCCGGGGATGTCGGTGCCCGCCGGCCTCTCATCAGAAGGAACGCCGCTCGGCTTGCAGCTGATCGGCCGGCCGTTCGATGAGGAGACATTGTTCCGCACCGCCCGCGCCATTGAAGAGGCGGCGGGACCGTTGGTCAAGCCGCAGGATTGGTGGAGCAAGGCAGTATGAATGAGCATTCGGTCGGGCCGGTGGGCGAGCGGGTTAACGTCTCCTCGGGAACCCCCTATGAGCCGATCATCGGCTTTTCGCGCACGGTGCGCGTCGGCAACATCGTCGCCGTGGGGGGGGGAACAGCACGGGGAGCGGCGGGAAGATGGTAGGCGTCGGCGATCCCGCGGCGCAGACCCGCGCCATCCTCGAGATTATCGGCAAGGCGTTGCAGGATGCGGTCGCAAGACTCGAGGACGTGATCCGCTCGCGCATCTATCTCGTGGACATTGCCCATTGGGACGTTGTCGGCCGGCTGCATGGCGAGGTGTTAGGCGACATCAGGCCGGCAGCCAGCATTTTGCAAGTCTCGCGCTTCATCAATCCGGACTGGCTCGTCAAGATCGAGGCCGACGCCGTCATTCCGTCCGCGGGAGGGTAGTCGCATGGCGCCCCGCAAACCAGAGGACTGCGCCGACATGGAACAGGTGAGGGCGGAGATCGATCGCATTGACACAGCGCTCGTCGATCTCATCGGCGAGCGCTTCACTTATGTCGATCGCGCTTGGCAGCTCAAGCAGTCGCCAGCGGAGGCGCGGGTGCCGTGGCGCATTCAGCAAGTGATCGACAAGGTGCGGGCGCGGGCAGCGGAGAAGGGGCTGCCAATCGAGCTGACCGAGGCCTTGTGGCGGCAGATGATCGGCTGGTTCATTCAGTATGAGGAGGAGAAGATCCGCAGCCACGGTGACGACGAGGACTAGCCAGGCGCGGATTGGGGTAAGATGCTGTGCTGACATGCAGGAACGTGCAAAGCAGAACAATTTAATCGAAGGCGCGACCGGTCCCTGGGAGGTGGTGATCGGCATGGAGGTTCATGCCCAGGTCACTTCCAAATCGAAGCTGTTCTCCGGCGCCTCGACGGAATTCGGCGGCGAGCCGAACTCCCATGTGAGCCTGGTCGATGCCGCGATGCCAGGCATGCTGCCGGTGATCAACGCAGAGTGCATCGCCCAAGCGATCCGCACCGGGCTCGGGCTGAAAGCCAAGATCAATCTCAATTCGGTGTTCGACCGGAAGAACTACTTCTATCCCGACCTACCCCAGGGCTATCAGATCTCACAGTACAAAAGCCCCGTAGTCGGCGAGGGCGAAGTCATCGTTGACCTGCTCAGCGGCGAGCGGGTGATTGTCGGCATCGAGCGGCTGCATCTCGAACAGGACGCCGGCAAGAGTCTCCACGACCAGCATCCCAAATTTTCCTTCGTGGATCTAAACCGCTCTGGCGTCGCGCTGATGGAGATCGTGTCGAAGCCTGACCTCCGCTCCGCCGATCAGGCCAAGGCCTATCTCACCAAGCTCCGCACTATCATGCGCTATCTCGGCACCTGCGACGGCAATATGGAGGAGGGAAGCCTGCGTGCGGACGTCAATGTCTCGGTGCGAAAGCCTGGAGGACCACTCGGCACGCGCTGCGAGATCAAGAACGTCAATTCGATTCGCTTCATCGGCCAGGCCATCGAGCACGAAGCGCGCCGCCAGATCGAAATTCTAGAGGATGGCGGAACGATCAAGCAGGAGACGCGGCTATTCGATGCGCGGACGGGCGAGACCAGATCCATGCGCTCCAAGGAAGAGGCGCATGACTATCGCTATTTTCCGGACCCCGATCTCCTGCCACTTGAGCTCACAGAGAATTATGTGAACGCGCTTGCCGCCGACCTGCCGGAGCTTCCAGATCAGAAACGGGCCCGGTTCATCGAAACGTTCGGGCTCTCGTCTTACGACGCCGACGTCCTTGTGGCCGAGCGCGAGGCCGCGGACTATTTCGAGGCGGTGGCGAAGGGCCGCGAGCCGAAGCAGGCTGCGAACTGGGTGATCAACGAGCTGTTCGGCCGCCTCAACAAAGAAGGCAAGAGTATTGCCGACAGCCCGGTCTCGGCGGACCGGCTCGGCGCCGTCCTCGATCTGATCAAGGACGGCACCATTTCCGGCAAGATCGCCAAGGACGTGTTCGACATCGTGTTCACCGAAGGTGGCGACCCGCGCACGATCGTCGAGGCGAGGGGCCTGACCCAGGTCACCGATATGGGCGCGATTGAGGCGGCGGTCGATCAAGTCATTGCCGCCAATCTCGAAAAAGCCGAGCAGGCGAAAGCGAAGCCTGCCGTTGCCGGGTGGTTCGTTGGCCAGGTGATGAAGGCGACCGGAGGCAAAGCGAGCCCGCAGGCAGTCAACGAGCTGGTCAGGAAAAAGCTTGGGATTTGAGCACGCCGGATGCTTGATCCCCGCAAACTTTCCCAGTTTCCATCTCTTGCCGAGCTGAGCGTGGCTGGCCGCTTCCTGCTGCTCAGCGCCACGTTATGTAACGCTACCGCCCTTTGCCAAAGTCATCGAACGAGGGGATAAGGTTGCGGCGGCCTATCTCGTTGAAGCTGGTGCCTTGCGGATTTACTACGTCAGCTCAGAGGGACGCGAGGGGACGCTCTATTGGGTCGATCCCGGTCAATCTTGCATTATCGCCCTCAATTGCCTCTTTGCTCGATTGCCTTATCCGGCCTGGGTCGAGACAGATCAGGCCGAGACCGAGGTCGCGATCGTATCCGGGGACGTGTACCGCGAACTGTACCTTGCAGAGCCTTCCCTCGCTTCACGTTCGCCACTCTCTCAACTCGGCTCTTGGAACTGATGACGCTGCTGCAGGAGACCGCATTGTTTGGTCTCGAACAACGTGTTGCAGCGTTTCTTCTAAGACGCTCGGGAAACGGTCACGTCTTGGAAACAGCACACGAACAGGTCGCGCACGACCTTGGATCTTCCCGCGAAGTGGTCTCAAGGGTTCTCCGCAACATAGCAAGAAGCGGTGCGATTAGACTTTCGCCGGGGTCCGTCGCGATTGTGGACGCTGACAAGCTCCGCAGTGCCGTCGAATAGATTAGACGCTGCGCTAAGTGAGCGATCGAACACACGAACGTCCTCCATGATCATTTTGCGTCGGGGATATTGAGTTTTCTGGAGGCCTCGATAGTCATCGCGAGGTGCTTCTTGAAAGCCGGCAGCACCTCCTTCAGGTGAGCTGCGAGCGCAGGCTCCTTCACGGTGGGAAGAAGCGTCTCGCTCACCAGTGCAATGAACGCCCGATAGTCGATAATCGCCTCGGTGATGTACTCGCGGTCGAAGTTGGCGCCGCTCCTGGTCCTCAGAGAGTCAATGACCGCCTGGTGGCGTTGCTCAGTCGCCGCGTTGTCGGAAGGGGCTGTTCGTTTGATGCCGTGCTTCATGAAAATTCGCTCGAACGCCGCAATGAACCCGCTGTGATCCTTCGCCAGCATCTCTCCGTGCTGCTTGACTTCTGGTGCCGTGCCACGGGCAATGCCGAGCTTGGTCTCCTCCACGTCGAACTGATTGGCTTGAAGGTAGATTTAGGCAATTTCACCGTCTGTAAGTTGGGTGGCGTAGGCCACCCTTGAATCACGCGTTGCGATCGTGTTGACGCTGATCACAAACCACAAACTGACGATGGTAAAGACCGATTTGTACATGTTTGCTCTCAGCTTGAACGGGTTGACGATGCCGAGAGCCTATTCAGGGAAGGGCGTGTGGCTGGGACTCAAGTCCTCCGCCAATTTGCCTTTTGACCGACAGAAGAACTTGCCATGCGTCTGGTTTGTTTTTCCCGTCTGCAGCAACAAAAAATCTGACATTGCCAACTGTGTTTTGGTTTGCTCAATGAGCCGCAGAATGGAGAAGATGCATGACGCAGGCGATCCGCGTTCACGCCTATGGCGGCCCAGAGGCCCTCAAATGGGAGGTGATTGAGGTCGGCACGCCTGGTCCAGGGGAAGTGCGGGTCAGACAGACGGCGATCGGCCTCAACTATATCGACGTCTATTCAAGGACCGGGTTTTACCCGCAGCCGTCGCTGCCGTTCATCCCAGGTGTGGAGGCTGCCGGCGTCATCACCGCCATTGGTGAAGGGGTGAAGGACCTCAAGGTCGGCAGGCGGGTCGCTTATGCCGGACCGATCGGCGCCTATGCTGAGGAGCGGTTGATCGCGGCGGATCGGGTGGTCAGGCTTCCCGCAGGGCTTAGCGATGAAGTCGCTGCTTCGATCATGCTCAAAGGCATGACCGCGCAATATCTCCTGCGGCGAACCTACGAGGTCGGCCCCGAGACGACGCTGCTATTCCATGCGGCGGCGGGAGGTGTTGGGTTGATCGCCTGCCAATGGGCAGCTTCGCTGGGCGCCACGGTGATCGGCACGGTAGGCTCCGCCGGCAAGGCGCTGATTGCACGGGCGCATGGCTGCACTCACGTCATCAACTATCGCGAGGATGACTTCGTCACCATGGTGAAGGCCTATACCAAGGGCCAGGGCGTGGACGTGGTCTATGACTCAATCGGCAAGGACACGTTCCCGGCCTCGCTCGATTGCCTGAAGCCGCTCGGCATGTGGGTGAGCTTCGGCCAGGCCTCTGGGCCGGTGCCTGAGTTCAAGATCACGCTGCTGTCGCAGAAGGGCTCGCTCTGCGCGACGCGGCCATCCCTCCACCATTACACGGCCAGCCGGAAAGATTTGGTCGCCGCGGCCAACGATCTGTTCGACGTGGTCGGCTCAGGCAAGGTGAAAGTCTCGGTCAACCAGACCTATCCTTTGGCCAAGGCCGCGCGCGCGCATCAGGATCTCGAGGCGCGTCTCACCACTGGATCGACGGTGCTGTTGCCCGCCACGCTGCCCGAATTTTAGCGCACCCGCCGATCTCCGGGTTTTTAGCCGTTCTTGGTTAGCGGCCTGTGACGTGGATTGGTCAAGGAGTCGTTGCCCGAACCCCCCAATTAACTATTGCCCCCGGCAAACGCGTTCGCCCGTCAATCAGTGTTACTTCCCTGTTTAGCTTTGGTGAGCTTGCGTTAAGCACGCCGATTCAGACGTTGTTTAACGCGCACGCCGAAGATCACCAGCATCGAAGTTGATCGCGGCGGGACAGGGATCAGGAAGACAATAGGGGGCGGGTAGAATGGCACGCATGGACATGGGGATGGATCGGTTCGCGGTTGCGGCTCAGAGCGGTGCGCCGGACGCGCTGTTTGAGCTCGGATTGGTATACGCGACCGGGCTTGACGTAGAGGCGGACCTCGTCGTCGCGCATAAATGGTTCAATCTCGCGGCGCTGCGCGGCAATCGCTCGGCTCTCGCTCGCCGCACCGAGCTTGCCCGCGAAATGACGGCGAACCAGATCGCGCTGGCGCAGAAGCTTGCCCGCGAGTGGCTGGCCACCAACTAAAGGATTAGTTCGGCGGTTGCGCCGCGTCGCTGCCGCATCGGCGGAACAGCGAGCGGACACAGCGATAGGTGTTGCGCGCGAATGATCCGACCCCGCGCCTGTGCTCCGGCGGCGGAGGGTCACTGTCTGCGGGCACCGCGCTCAAGGGGACGGCGGGCGTCCCGTGCGGCAGTTCTGGCAATGGCTCTTGCACTGCTGAATGGCTGGGCGTCGAGCTGCTCGGCGCCGGAGCTTGGTTCGCCTCCTCGTGGGCGCCGAGCGAGGCGCGCATGTTACGCCAGCCACGGCGGGACGCGCTCAGCGCATCGCCGGTGACCTCGACCAACGACTTGCGCTTGTCCTCCTTGTCGAAGGCCTTCTGGTCCTTTTCG
>Ga0164299_10000203_pt1 | contig 12552 bp, 13 predicted proteins | sample Whisoiple_221_MG_FD_109712 | JGI IMG/M metagenome (GOLD analysis project Ga0164299, IMG submission 109712) | Unamended control soil microbial communities from upstate New York, USA - Whitman soil sample_221_MG | ecosystem: Environmental > Terrestrial > Soil > Agricultural land ...
CATATTAAGTTCAATGGTGGTACTCTGACAAAGCCCAAAACGCCTATTCCAATCACCGTCGCTGCAAAGAGTGATAAAATGATGGGTATTGCCGCAAAATATGATGACGTCTGGGAAGCGTCTTATATCTCGCCTGAAAAGTTCAAACTCTTATTTGAGAAATTCGTGAAGATTTCAGATAAATCCGTGGGAAGAAGCAATAAAATAACAAGCTCTATCTACTACTAGATGTCATAATAGCAGAGTCTGATTCAGAGTTGGCCTATAAGGAAAAATTATTTATGATGGATAGAGGACCCAGTGTTTACAACCAGATTTTGCGAAACGGCTTGGTAGGTACACCAGACAGAGTAAGAGAAAAAGTTAAGGAATATGTAGATGCAGGGATAGAACAATTCTTTCTTGCTTTTCATGATCCATTCAATCATCGTGACCTTGAATTATTTATGGATACGGTAAAATGATAAGTTGTAAGCCATGATCTAAAATGTGAGAAAGTTCGATTCAATCGGCTTACTAAAGGAGAATAGGTAGTAAAGTATCCCAATTCAGTTGGTTACAATTTTTACAACGCTATAAAGAAATTAGGGTGGCAACTTTTAACAAATATGTCAGAAAAAGAAAAACAATCGTCGTCACATACATTCTTAAGGTACAAGGACCTTGAAGACATGCTCAAGGTAATCCTGTTCTCAGCACAGTCCCCTTTAGGGCTCGTCCCAATGTTGTATCACATAGAAATCAAGCAAAGACAAATCATATTCATTCAAACTGGCACTATTGGAGGGGTAACAATTCACTACACAGTAGAAAAAGAAAAACCAAGCAAGAAATTTATAGAATTAAATAGGTTAACAGGACAATTCAGCTTTGTTGAAAGTCTGGGTTCTGATACTCAGTCATTATACATTCCAGTGCTGGAGCTAGAGGATGTTTCACTCAAATTTCCTTCTTGAAAATTAAATGAATGGAATTCATGAGTAACGTTGGGAAAGACTACCTCTATTCCCTCACGTTTTGATTGATCTTTATGACTAGTCTGAAGGGGCATTTTTTCCATCAATTTACTTTGTCAAGAATAATACGAAATTATTTCACTCTGTAAGAAATGAATAACGGTTTGTAATGTTTTCTATCGATTTCTTGAACTTTATTTATCCTTTGTCGAAGAGTTCTTGGTTTTGTCTTTATTTGAACTTTCTCTAACCGTTCAATATTCGCATGACAAGAGTAACAATAATAGCATTTTACGCAGGCATGGGCCGTTCTATTGTTGCAACTGATACAATCTCTGTAGATCGAAAGATTACCCGATGAAAGAAATTCATGCATCGACAAGATAGGAATTAGATGCAAATAACTATTGGAGCACAGATGGGGGAGGGGGGGCATTATTCTTAGAACAGTAGTAACAGTATGATTTAGTATATTCAGTGATGAGAATCCAATAGAACTAAGTTCAGCATGACAGACTGTATGAAACGAGGGTATCAATATAGTTGCAGTTTCTTTAAACCGTCTCTTAAAGTCTATACTTATTACTCAATCAATTTAGCTACTGGTTCATACCCTATAAATAATTTACAATTAACTTGTTCTTGAAACATATGAAATCCCTACGTTTGAGATCAACAATAATGGCAAGCAATGCTAATATGTACCATGCTATTGGGATCCGTCCTGATATCTAATGTGTATGCAAAAGGAAGTGGTAGTGAGAAGTCAAAATATAATCTGGACGAAAATTGTAAGGATAGTCATAAAGGACAACAAATTACTATAACGGGTGATAGAACCGTAGAGACTATAGACACTAGTCTGGATCAAAAAAGCAATAATAAACTTAAGACAACAACTGATGAAGACGCTATAGTGGATGAGATGCGACCGCAGGAGGAAATATTACAGGAACACTTGGATTTGTTAACCCCTTTCTTCAATTCAGCGTTGATACGAACGGTATTCCAGACCCAGGGTTGAACGTTAATCTTCTTAACCAGATTGGAACTCAAATTGATGACAACCACTTTGAAATCGGCGATAATTTCGTACCGCTCAATCCAGACGGATCAGTCAGCATAATTCCGCTGAAGGATGTTACAAATCAGAAAATTAAATCAAAGCTGAATCAAGACGAGGACCAAAGAATCAAAGATACACTGAAGTACAAGAAAACCTTCCCACTGAAAGAGAGACGGGAATTCAATGTCCGTGGTCTTCCATTGGTAACATCGTAGATGAATTTCAGTATAATGAAATTGACGGAACGAAAAAAAGTGATATCCTCTTGGGAACTAGCGCAGCTGACGACATCAAAGGTAAGGATGGTGGAGATGTAATTCAAGCGAGAGACGATGACGATATAGTTCATGGCGGTAGGGTGACGACTCCGTTCAAGGAGGCTTTGGCAACGATAACATTCATGCTGACGATGGAGATGACGCCGTATTCGCTGGGCCAAATGATGATTATGAAAATGGAGGCAATGGGAATGATGAACTATACGCACAAGATGGAGACGATGCTCTAGAAGGTGGACCTGGCGCTGACTTCTTCGACTGTGGCACGGGATTTGATACAGTAGTTGACTTTAATCCCAATGAAGGCGACATCACAAACGATAACTGCGAAGATGTAAGAACCCAGCTCTAACTTCCTTTACCTTTTACTTTTTCTAAAGAAGTTAGAAACAACTCTATGCATAAATCTAGATCGGGAAACCTGGAAACTTAACATGCACATTCTGAAGGAAAAAATTTTAAGCCAAAATAAAAAATGTACGCTGGTTAGTACGTTCATTAGCCTAAGGAAGAATAGAGGATATAAACTACTTCTCTGCGATTATTGCAGTATCTGACGATGGACTAGATTTCGTCTCATTCGTGTCTATATCTCGCTTAAGTAATTTTTCGATGATAGCAGAAGATACTTGTGTCTTGTTGGCCGGCAAGGCAGTTTCGTTATTTGAAATTGTTCCATTATCTGATGTAGAAGCAGACGATGGTGCCGACTGATTTGCAGTACTTGCTGGTGTGGCAGCAGTGGAAGCAATGCCATTTAATTCAATAGAATTTATTATCTCTTTTGCTAGGGGCAAATATTGGGCAAATTTGTCTTTTTCAGCTGTGAATTCCACAATAAATGCTTTCCCATTCTGAGATGTCCATTCTTGGAAAGTCTTGATAATATCTGATTGGTTAGCAAGATTCGGATGATCAAAAACCCTCTGATATGTAGCACCGCCTGCAATGGAATTGTTTGCCAGTACTTTACTAAGGCCACTCGAAGACAGATTTTCAACTTTTAACAATACATAATCTCTAAATTTATCTGACGAACCCTCGAGTGGTGAGAGAAGGTTGGCGATGACTCCTTCACCAAATGCTTTCATAGCTCTGCCGTATTCCACTTTTTCCCAATTACTAGGATATTTTATTTTCAAACCAATTGATGGAAATTCGTATAATAACGTGCCATTTGTAGCTGCATTCCCCCTGCCCGTGGTAGGTGTTGATGTATTGTTATTAGCATCACCGGAATTTGGGGTGGAAGATTCATTGTTGTCTGCGATAAATTGGTACGTAGCAAAAGCCCTAGTCAGACTGTTATTACCTGAATAATACCAAAATATCGTGACTGACGCTACGCCGAACAACATGAAAAATAATCCAAACGAAATTATTCTATTCATTGTGTTCACCTGACACCAAAGGTATTATTGTAAGTACTGATATAGACATGCTAACCCATAGTTCAAAAAATAATGATTAGAGTGACACTACCATAGAACTAGCGCCGTAGCAAATTCTATAAAAGGTCGGTGCGGAGTAAAAATCCGAATGTAGCGGGAATTTGTACTAACCTTGCGTTCGGTAAATAATGGTCAATTAACAAAGCGGCAAGACGCAATTTATTTGTATCTGTAAAAAAACCCCCCAAAATGTGGTTTCTAGTACTAAATAATGTCATCAGAATCTGATAAAAATTCTCACCGCGATTAAGGAAATGATAACTGGCTCGATAAGATCTCCTCTGCCAATTCCATTGCGTAACACTAAATGGACAAAGTAATCTACATAACTCGTTCAACTAACCACAAGGTAGTCAAAAAATAGTCATGGGATGAAAATTAAGGAGTCGTGAACGGAGGGATGAAATCAGTAGCCTGTTGTGTCTGGTTTTTTGGAGATGTAGACTGAGTGCTTTGTGTTTGCTCATTCTTTACTGTTGCTTCCTCTCCATCTTCTTGGCTTTGAACCCCATCATTTTGGGTCTGCCCTTCCTCTGCCGTTGACGTGTCTTCGCTTTTGTTCTTTTGCTGCGAATAAGAATAAACAGGTCCACTTGACTGGGCGGTATCGTTGCCATGCTGCGTTGATGTAGTATTTGTAGTCTCTGGAGGCATGCCTGCTACCCCAGTTACATTAATGCCGAACCACTTTGTTAATTCCGTCCCGTTTCCAGGACACATTGCTCTAGAAGTAATCTTGTTCTGTCCTTCCTTTAGAGAAGTATAATTGGATCCCAGAGTAAACTTCCACTGTGAATAATCGCTAGATCCCTTCGGTCCAGTGGGAATAGATGCCTGGTACGGTTTGACGTCATTAACAATCACACCCACCTGACAATTAGTGGAATTGTTGTCAGACGAGGTACCTGTTATAGTTAAATTTCCTGATAATGACACCTTGTCCCCATCAGTTGGTGATGTAATCTTAACGGTGGGGGCAGCGGGTGGAGGTGTTTGTTCATGAGAGACAGCCAAATTGGTTAAAATTAAGAATGTAGTAGCTAGGATAATCGACAATGTGAACTTGAATAAGCCATTTGATCTTTTCACATCAGCTATTCCAAGCGATATTATAACTGGCATTGAGTTGGAAATAGTTTAGTCTTAATTAAAAAAGCGTAGACAAGAATAGTTCAAGATTATCATCTATAACCAGTTTATCTTCAACTGGTAAATAATTCAAAATTAGTCCTATAGCTTGGATATTAGCTCAGACTTGTTACTCTGGCCTTTTATTGGCAAGGACAAAGTGCAATAACGACTATTCGATCAGCCAATCTCGTTTTCTCATGATAATTTCAGAGGATAGTTAGTAACGGTTCAATCCAAAAAATAATTACAGACTCGTCAATAATTCTTTTAAGCGACTTAATTATTAGTTCAGAATATACTAGTGAATACTTTCTATGAATTGGAATCTTAACGAATTTACAAAAAACGCATTTGCAAAGTTAGTAAAGGAATTTGAGGAAAATACTGACGACGTCGTTAAGATTACTAAAGCATTCAGTACGGCGGCAGATCTTCATTCAGGTCAGTCACGAGACGGAAGCAAAGAACCATACATAAATCATGCACTAAAAGTGGCACTTATTTTGTCAGACGAGCTTAAAATTCATGATGTGGATCTGATATGCGCTGCACTTCTTCATGACATTCTACATGAGGGTAACAATTTCGAAGAGGATAAGCTTGATCAAATAAAGAAAGATTTTGGTGAGAATGTGTATAATATAGTACAAACTCTGACCGAACATCCCAGTGCGAATGAGAATCGACAGCAAACCCTGGATTCATACTTTCAAAATTTATCTAAAAGTCCAAAGACTTTGAGGGTCGTAGAATTAGCAGATCGACTGGACAATGTACGATTCTTTAAAAATGCAGTTAAGAAGGACAAAGCAATACGGTACAAGGAAGAAACTCAAAAGTATGTCGTCCCAATCGCCGAACAAACCGACGAAACTCTTGCATTCAAGCTCTCAGTAGCACTTTATGAGATAAAATAAGTTAAAGATGGCGGAACTAGGAGTTTTTTTGTTCACACAAACCATCATTGTTTTTCTTATGGTGGGCCCAATGTTTTGCACAGCCGAACAACTTATGTTCTGAACAGCCACATATAGGACAATTTTTCACAACTTATGTTTGTGCTCCTCTAATATGAAATTTCGCAGTAACTACAGTAATCTTAACCATCCTCCTATACCATTGAATATTCTTCGCACATTCTTTGCTCACGAGTTCAAATATTTTCAAAATTGCTCCTGATCCAATAACTTTAGTACTTCCGAACCTACAGCTTCAATCTCTCATTTTGTCAAAAGAATGATAATACCTTGTGTATCATCACAATCAGACAACGTTGGCTGAAAACTCGACACGAAACATAAAAACAATTAGGGATATGGAATCCGTAAAACGCGAGTTTCAAATTCGTTGCAGCCATTATGAACTTGAATTGGAAGTATCTGACAAACAGATCAGTTGCACGATTTGCGGCAAGAATTGGTACTTTACAGAAGAGAGGGGATACTCGATAAAAAAGAAGGTCTACTTGGCAGAAAAGGACGTTTGACTCAAGATAAAGCTTGAATATTTGCAGATTATTCCAACATTGATTTGGTAAAGAGAATTTTCCGTATATGGAAATATTGAATTAAAATTAGTTCTGGATACTGAATTTCGACGGTGTAAATAGCAATGAAAGTCGTGATTGTGCCTTTACTTTACATGAACAAAAAAGAAACATAGCCTTTTAAATTATTACCCTGACGTTAATCAACAATATACTCGGTGCACACACGTGAAAAAAAATTACAAAATTGCACTAGTCCAGATGAAATCTTCCACTATTAAGAGTGAAAACCTTAAACTTTCAGTAGACTACATACGACAAGCCGCGAAGAAAAAAGTTGAACTGGTATGCTTTCCTGAGTTTCAAATGGCTTATTCTCCTCCGGAACAAACTGCGAAGGAGTTGTCGGCAATATCAGAAAATGCAATCAATGGGAACTTTATCTCAACGCTACGCAAAGAGGCTAAGAAGCACAAAATCAACGTCATTGCAACGATCTATGAAAATATGGATATCAAAAGAAAGAAGAAAAATGATTATCGTGTTTCAGATACGGCAATCATAATATCAAACAGAGGAGAAGAATTGTCAATTTACAGAAAACTCCATCTGTACGATGCACTTGGATTCAAAGAATCTACTAAATTGATTGGAGGAGATAAAATTGAAAGTCCGGTAAAAGTCGGCATTGGAAAAATCGGACTCATGGTATGCTATGATATAAGATTTCCGGAGATGTCGCGAATATTGACGTTAAATGGTGCCGATGCATTGGCAGTACCTTCTGGATGGGTACAAGGTATCATGAAGGAAGAACATTGGCAAATAATGCTGAAAGCTAGAGCAATTGAAAATGGTTGTTATGTAATTGCGCCAGATCAAGTTGGAAACATATTTTCAGGACGAAGTATGGTTATCGACCCCTTTGGCATCACGTTACTTGACATGGGTAATAAAGAAGGAGTTGAAGTAGTTGAAATTGATCGAGATCGTGTAGACTCTGTTAGGAAGACGTTGCCTTTACTGAAAAACAGAAGAACTGACGTATATGCCGATCACAAAAGCTCGTTTATCTGACAGACTTTTGTTACTTTTGATCTTGGAATTTTTCCATGAAACGCATTAATTCTTTGATTCACAATTGGAGTTAACACAAAATTTCCATGGTTTATTCCTTCCAAAGATGCGAATCATAATAGGCCAACGGCATGTTGGACAAGCATGTTTACTTTTTACCAGCTTGCCCGACTGCGGAAGTGGTGCTGAAGCACTGCAACCACTTATTTTGTATTGAGAGCAGACGATAAATCTTTTTCTGCTTTTCAATGACTTGATTATCAACAACTTACCACCTTTGCATATTGGACAGACACCTAACATTGAACTATCCTTGCCTGTTTTCTCTACAGCATCATTGAGCTCCCGTCCAATCAGCAATTCACTTGCTTTAATTTTCATCACAGCGGTTTCGAGTGTATCGACAGCTTTGGCAATGACGTTCTTGTCAGGTATCTTTCCAGTTTCAATTCCTTCAAGGTCCTCCTCAAACGATCTAGTCAAATTGGTGGATATTACAGAAGGTATGAATTTGGTAATTGCGTTGATTACAGCAAAACCGATTTCTGTTGCCCAAAAGCCTGAAGATTCTTGAAGAATATATCTACGTTTTATCAATGTGTTGATAATTTCAGCTCTTGTGGATTTCGTTCCTATTCTCTCACGTTCCATCGTTTCTAATAACGTAGCCTGATTGAATCGAAGTGGAGGTTTCGTAAATTTCTTGACTTTGGTGATATTTTGTACGTGAACTACGTCGCCCTTTCTGACATCCGGTAATTCTGATTCTGAAATACGAAAATATGGCCTGTAATAATAGATCCATCCTTCATCCAATACATTTTTACCCTCAGTAGTGAATGAATGGCCAGAAACATCGAGCAATATCGTAGAATTTTGAATTATTGCTAGACTGCCAAAAGCTGCAAGAAATCTTTTTACAATTAGATCATAAACCTTGCCTTGGATACTGTTCAACTTATTTGATTTTTCACCAGTCGGATATATGGCAGGATGAGCGGGATCATCTTTGGTGCCTTGTATAGGATATAGATCTTCTTTCAGGAGTAAGGAATTTGCATTATCGTAATATTCGATATAATTTTTTGCAAGTTTAGACAGAATATCCCTGTAACGTATTGAAGTCGGTAATTTCTGACTAGAAGTACGGGGATAAGAAATAAACGCAGAAAGATAGAGCGATTCTGCTATTGACAGTGTAATGTTTGGCTGTATTTTAAAAATGCGATAAGCCTCTTTTTGCAACTCACCTAGGTTGAATGCAGCTGGAGGATAGATCGTCTTTTTTTGGATTCGTACCTCATCTGTCCGTCCATCCTTGTCCCTGCATTCGTCCACTATGCGGGTCGCCTTCTCGCAAGTCTGGATAGTCTTTGGCCAGTAAGTAGCATTGAATACAGTATCCCCTTTGTTAAACTCTGCTGATACGTTCCAGTATGGAACTGGTACGTGACGATTGATTTCCACCTCTCGCTGTACCACAAACGATAAAGTGGGCCCCTGTACTCTTCCTATGGTAAAATTACAATACCCTTTGCGATCAGGATATTTAATAAAGGAATTTGAAAGAGCTCTTGATAGGTTTATCCCAAATATGAAATCTAGATTATGTCTTGTTTTTCCAGCAGTGGCAAGCATGATATCAGGTTCTGACAGGTTAGCAAATGAATTCCTTATGTCCGAATCTGTTAAGGTCGAGAATTTTGCCCTTTTTGATTTCTCATACTTGTTCTTACAAGCAAGCTCTAGTATGTTATATCCTATGAGCTCACCTTCAATGTCATAATCACACGCATGAACATATCCTATGGCCCTTTTAGAGACTTCTGAAATTTCAGATATGATCTGATTTACTTTGTTCTCGTCCCTCGAATTTTTAGAGTGTCTGGGAGCCCATTGTAAATCGAAGACAGGAAATATTTTTCGGTTCTTATTGAGAGGTACCAAATTGTATAAATGGCCTAGCGCAGAACAGATAACGTAATGTTCTTTGTTCTTTGAGGTTATATCAAAAATTGGGATATGAGATTTAGTAGTAATCTTTCTAATAGATTCGTCACCAAGAATAAAAGCAAGTCTTTTGGCCGCATTAGGCTTTTCACAAATTACTAATTTGTAATTACCACGAATCATGTCCATCGCTATCTATAATCAACACCTAAACAACCTTTAGCAGACTAAAGTATATTGTATATAATTTGGCTTTTGACAGGAATTATAGAAATAAAAGGCTAATCTAGACTAAAATGATTAGTCAGCCAATTTCAGAGGAAATATATGATTTCTAATGGAAACTATCTGGTTATTAAAGACAAGACGATGAATTGTCCTGAGGAATTAATAATTCAGACTATAAACGCTTTGAGGAATCTTGACTAATCGTATGAGCTCACCATAAATCATGTAAATGTGTAATGGTTGAGCTGTCAATTCCAGAATTGATTATTGTTTTCTGGAGTTAGAATAAAATCAAAATTGGAGTTTATACTATCTATCATTCGATATATTTCCTATGTTATACAACAAATCGCATTGTAGCTGTCTAACATTTTTATATGCTGTTCACTACTTTTTAATAAATGACGAATAGTGTCTGCATTCTTGGAGCAGGAAGTACAAAGTATGGCAAGCTAAATGAAAGTATAATTGAAATAGCATTAAATGCTGCCAAGGGAGCAATCGACTCAGCAGGCATTACGCCAAAAGAAATTCAGGCGGGATATATTTCGAATGTTTTTGGAGTGGCTGATAAACAAGTACATATGGCTCCGGTTATAATGAGTAATTTGGGAATTCCAAACGTTCCCGGACTGACCATCGAGTCAGCATGTGGTTCGGGTTCTGTAATGTTCAGGGAAGCATATGCCAACGTTGCTGCTGGTTTTTATGATTGTCTTCTAGCCCTGGGAGTTGAAAAAGTAACTCATACGGGTACAACCCAGAGTACGACTCTTTTCTCGTATTGTTCAGATTTTTTTTACGAAGGTGGCAATGGTGCTTCCTTCCCCGGACTTTTTGCATCCATAGCTCGTGCATATCTGAACACGCATAAGGCAACTGAAGAAGATTTGGCATATGTTGCAGTTAAGAACCATGATAACGGACTACTCAATCCAAAGGCGCACATCAGGAAAAAAATCACTGTCGAGGATGTAATGAATTCTCCTGTGGTGGCCTCACCGTTAAAAATATTTGATTGCTGCCCTTTCTCAGATGGAGCGTCTGCCGTGATTTTATGTACCGAGGAATTTGCTAAGAGGTCAGGTAAACCGTATGTGAAGGTAATAGGTACAGGGAGAGGAGCGTCACCTGCCGCAGTCCAAGGTAGAGCAGATATTACGACTATTCCTAGTACCGTTGCAGCTGCAAATCAGGCTTACAAGATGGCAGGCCTAAGTCCAAAAGATATTGACTTTGCTGAGGTTCATGATTGTTTCACAATCGCAGAAGTAATTGATGTCGAAGATTTAGGTTTCTTCAAGAAAGGAACGGGGGCACAAGCTGCTAGGGAGCGAGCAACAAGGAGAGATGGTCAGATTCCAATAAATCCGTCTGGCGGATTAAAATCAAAAGGACACCCAATAGGTGCTACCGGGATAGGACAAGTGGTAGAAGTATTCGAACAGTTTACGGGAGCTGCAGGCGACCGAACTGTAAAGGACGCACAAATTGCATTGACGCATAATTTTGGGGCGACGGGAGCAAGCGCGGCGGTTCACATTTTCCAAAAAGTATAAGCTGGAGAGTTGTTAGATTATGAAAGATGAATCGATTCAGACTCAGAATAAATTCATAGATTCTGCAATAAGAGGAAAAATATTAGTTAACAAATGCAAAAACTGCGGACAACTCATGTTGGAGACTGTGTACTACTGTCCTGTTTGTTCAAAAAGTGATTTTGAATTAGTAGAATTCGATGGAGTGGGAACCGTAGTCACTCATACAATCCAGGCAGTAGCTCCTGAAGGTTTCGAGGATCTTGATTCTTATGCATGGGTGGTCTTCAATGTAGACAACACACCATTAAGAGCTTCAGGGTTCTTAGCTGGGATTAAGGTGCCAGCTGATTTACCGATTGGCTCTAAGGTCAAAGTTACCGGTTACAATAAGAAGCATGGGCTATCTCTTCAGAAGCTACCATGAGAATAGCAGAAAAAAGCAACGGAAAGTTCGTCTTCTAGTTTTCGAACGCCTTGCTGTAATATCATATTATAATAATATTTCTTTGACAGCCTGCGTTCCATGCAAGCAAATAGCATATCTACACGGATGACATTGCGAATTATACTAGAATTTCTTTACATCAGCTTTATGATACTTTCTGGTTCATACACTCTAACAATAATCCTTACATTCTATCCAAAACGATCTTTAACAATGGAGCACCATAGGCAATTCCAAAGTGACCTAACAAACGCAACCCAAATCGTAAACAATCAAATCGGCAGGTTAAAGACGCTCCACAAAAAGTTTTCCTCAATGGATGTAGATTTCAGAAAACAAATAGGTGAAAACATTAAGGCAGGCAATAATGCGCGTGCAAAGGTGTTGGCAACTGAATTGGCAAATATCAGGCGGGTTCAACACACTACTCAAAATATGGGCATTGCCCTTGAAGTTGTGGTCCTCCGTTGTTCTACTATAAATGAATTTGCAATGATAATGGACACGATTACACCAACTGTCCAGATGATTAAGGAAATTCAAAAAGACATTTCTAAAGTTGTTCCTATAGCAAATGAGGTTATTGAAGATGTTACAAAGACCACCTCCCATGTCTTAATGAATTACAATGTTAACGCTGATTTAGGTAAGATCTCTACTCCGCTAGATGAGGATTCATTAGGCATTCTAAACGAAGTGGAAGAACTTCTGGAGGAAGAGACAAAGTCAAGACTCCCTGACGTACCTGAGAATATTAGTGTTGAAAAGAAGGTGAAAGAACCATCTGAAATGCTACTTGAACAAAATCGGGTATTGGTAGAAACCTGATCAAAAATGAGGTTCAAGCTGAGATGTAGGTACCTTTATACCATTGGTAAAGAAATATTTACAAAGTAGTTTTAATTAGTTAATTAGAATAACGGCAGCGAGGATCATTTGAGTC
>Ga0164299_10000206_pt1 | contig 12507 bp, 9 predicted proteins | sample Whisoiple_221_MG_FD_109712 | JGI IMG/M metagenome (GOLD analysis project Ga0164299, IMG submission 109712) | Unamended control soil microbial communities from upstate New York, USA - Whitman soil sample_221_MG | ecosystem: Environmental > Terrestrial > Soil > Agricultural land ...
ATCAGCTTCGGCAGGTATTTGCGCTTTTGCTGCTCACTGCCGTTGCGCCGGAGCTGGTTCACGCAAAGATTGGAATGGGCGCCGTACGACAGGCCGACGGCGGCGCTGGCGCGCGAGATTTCCTCCATCGCCACGCAATGCTCGAGATAGCCGAGGCCCGAGCCTCCATAGTCTTCCTCGACCGTTATGCCGTGAAGGCCGAGCGCCCCCATCTCCGGCCACAGGTCACGGGGAAAAACATTGTCGCGGTCGATGGCGTCGGCGCGTGGCGCAATACGGTCCTGCGCGAAACCGTTCACGGATTTCCGCAGCATGTCGACATCGGTACCAAGCCCGAAATCGAAGCCCGACCATGCGTTGGGAATCATGCGCCGCCTCCGCTCGCGCGCCCGGACAGGCGCCGTCGGCGACTTTATAAGCTGTTCGTCACGCTGTCAGCGCCTCGCCCGACGCCGGCCTGGGCATGCCGTCCTGCCGGGCCTTTTCCAGCAGCACATCGATCGCGCTTGCCGGCGCAGGCTTGGCAAAGAGGAAGCCCTGCATCTCGTCGCAGCCGGCAAGCCGCAGCAGAACGCGCTGGTGCTCGGTTTCGACGCCCTCGACGAGCACCGACAGACCAAGCGCGCGGCCAAGCGCCACCATCGCCTGGATGATGACGCTGCCATTGGCGGAACGGCCGAGCGCGGCCACGAAGCTCTGATCAATCTTGATCTTGTCGAGCGGAAACCGCTGCAGGTATCCGAGATTGGAATAGCCGGAGCCGAAATCGTCAAGCGCAACACGCACGCCGAGCTCGTGCAGATCCTTGATGCGCTTGACCATCTCGTCAGGGTTGTCGATGAGCACGCCTTCGGTAATTTCCAGCACCAGCCGGCTGGGCGACACGCTGCATTCGGCCAGCGCCGATCGCACCAACTCGACGATAGTGCCGTCGCGCACCTGCAGCGGCGACAGGTTCACCGCAATGTAAAGATCCTCGGGCCATCGCTTGGCCTCGTGCAATGCGCGGCGCAGAACGAATGCGCCGATCGTGCCCATCAATCCCATCTGCTCAGCGACCGGAATGAACGTCGCCGGCGGGATCGAGCCGCGCGTTGCGTGGTTCCAGCGCAGCAAAGCCTCGACTCCGACCATGCGTCCACCTTGCGACGACACGATGGGCTGATAGTGCAGATCGAGATCGTTTGCGCTGATTGCCCGCGGAAGCTCGCGATGGATGAATTTTTGATCGGTGGAAATGGTGTCGATGGCGACATCGAACGCGACGATCGCGCCTGGCCCGCGTTTCGCTGCGGCACGCAACGCAAGGTCGGCGCGGCGCGTCAGCTCACCGCGGGTCGCGGCGTGACGAGGCGCCTGGGCAAAGCCCGCATGTGCGCTCACTCGCACGACTGTGTCGACCCAATGGGGACGCGCGATGACGTCGATCGCGGCGCGAACGACGGCCTCGGCGTCGGCATCGTGGACCGCGGTCATCGCAATCGCGAATTTATCGCCGGCAATGCGCCCACAAGTCACGCCCGCGGGCAGCGCCTCCCTTATCCGGCCGGCAACTGCAACGATAAGCTCATCGCTGCCAAGGACGCCGTGCGTCGCGGTGACATCATCTATGCCATCCAACTCGATCAGTGCAAAGGTCGTGCACTCATGGTCGGCGCGTTCTGCAAGAGAAAGATCCAGAAGCTCCAATGTCTTGGCGTGATTGGGCAGCCCGGTCAGCTTGTCTTCATCGGCGGCGCGCGCGGCCTCCACCTCGCTCGCCGCAAGCTCCCGTTGGGCCCGCTTGAGCTGCCAGAGCGACAATGCCGCAAAGCCGAATACGACGACGGCGACGGCTGCGAAAAACGCCGCGAGCCGCCCCATGACCTGAGTCATCGGACGGTTTTTGTCCCACGTAAAAAATCCGGTAATTCGGCCGGCGGAATCCATCACCGGTTGCGCTTCGCGGTCGCGCGTGGGGCTGCTTTCAAATTTCAGGTTTTTCAGTCCGGGGATCTGCCCTGCCATCCGCAACAGCCGCGGATCAATTGCCGCAGAACGGTCGAGCGTCGGGCGGAATTCTACAATGGCACTGCGCAACGCTGCGTGCTGGCTGAGCGACAGTCGCTCGTCGTTATGGCGTGCCAAACCGAAACCGACGGCGGCGATCACGAACATGCCCGCAACGGCGACAAATGAAAGCACGCCGATCAGCCGCGAAGCCGACAGGATCCACTTTGCCGGCGTCGGCCGCGTGAACTCCAATGACGGCGCATCGGGACGTTTCGTCCAGGCGGGCAGCCAGCCGCGGGGGCGCGAGCCCGCTGGTTCAGCATTGGTTTCGTGCACCGGGAGCGCTCCCAGCCTGCGATGCGGCGTGGGGTATAGGGTTACGGTGCGGCCTTTAAACGTTGGTCAGCAAACAAGGTGAACAAGGTGTAACCGGGGCTTCAAAACCCCTCACCTGAGGCCGAACCACAGCGTGGCAATGCCGAGAAACGAGAAGAATCCGACGACGTCCGTCACTGTGGTGACAAAGGGGCTCGATGCCACCGCCGGATCGAATTTGAGCCGATTCAGCACGAGTGGAATGAGGATTCCGCCAAGCGCGGCGGCAACCAGATTGCAGATCATGGCAAGACCGATCACCAGTCCCAGGCACGGCACCCTGAACCAGACATAAGCCGCCACCCCGGTGATGATGGCGAAGGCGATGCCGTTGAGAATGCCGACCATGAGCTCGCGCGTGATCACGCGCCACGCATTTGCGTCGCTCAGGTCGCGGGTTGCTAGCGCACGCACGGCGACGGTCATCGTCTGCGTCGTCGCATTACCGCCCTGGCTCGCCACGATCGGCGCCAGGACCGCCAAGGCGACCATTTTCTGCAACTGGCCTTCGAACAGGCCGAGCACCGAAGACGCTAGAAAAGCAGTGGCAAGATTGACCAGCAGCCAGTTGAAGCGTCCGCGCGCAATCTTCCAGACCGAATCCGACAGTTCTTCGTCGCGCACGCCACCCAGCGCCTTGATATCTTCTTCCGCCTCCTCTTCGATGACATCGGCGACGTCGTCGAAGGTGATGATGCCAACCAGCCGGTCCTCGGCATCGACCACCGGTGCTGCCACGAGGTCGTAGCGCTGAAACATGCGCGCGACTTCTTCCTGATCTTCGTTGGCGCGGATCCGGCGGCGTTCAGGCTCCATGAGTTCTGAGATCGGCACGGGACGCTTGCTGCGCAACAGGCGATCGAGCGGAACCGCACCGCGGAAGCGACCGCCCTCGTCAGTGACGTAAAGCTCGAAGAAGCGCTCCGGCAATTCCTGCGTTTCGCGCATGTAGTCGATCGCCTGACCGACATTCCAGACCGGAGGCACGGCGATGAACTCCGTCTGCATGCGCCGGCCGGCCGACTCTTCTGGGTAATCCAGGCTGCGGGCGAGTGTCGCGCGGTCCGGCTGCGGCAACTGCTCGAGGATCTCGGCCTGCTCTTCCTTCGGCAGGTCCTCCAGAATTGCGACGGCGTCGTCGGATTCGAGCTCGCTGACGCCTTTCGCCACCGCCTGCGGCGGCAGCTCATCAAGAATTTCGTCGCGCACCGCATCGTCGACCTCGGTGAGCGCCGTGAAGTCGAAGTCGATGCCGAGCAGCGAGACAAGCCGTGGCCGCTGCTCCGGCTCAAGCGCCTCGATCAGCGCGCCCATATCGGCTCCATGCAGGTCGCCGACCAGTCCTCTTAGCCCGGATGCATCGCCCGCCTCGATTCTGCGCGCGACGCTTTTGACAAATGTTTTGCGGATCGAGCCGTCCTTGTTGCGCGGCAGTTGCGCAATCTCGGCCGCCTCGGTTTGGTCCTGTTCAAGCATTACGAAAGCCGTCGACAATCGGTTAAAACGCGATGCTTGTACGCCCTTCTCTGCGCGCGGGGCAAATGATTAGCGTGTGAATTTCGTGTAACAGACCGGTCATGACCCGCTTCGTTGTCATTTTGATTGTCGCCGTCCTTCCGGCAGCGGCATCGGCCGAGTCCTGCCCCGGCAATCCGCAGGCACTGGGGACCGAACGCGTCATGGAGGTGAATGCCAGGGTCACGCCACGCGTCGGGCGCAAGCATTTCCCGTCGACGCTCCCGCTCAATGCCAAGGAACTGGTGCTGACCTTTGACGACGGCCCATGGCCCGGCACTACGTCCAAAGTCTTGGACGCGCTCAAGGCGGAGTGCGTCCGCGCCACGTTCTTCCTTCTCGGGCGCAATGCTGCCGCCCACCCGCAGCTCGCCCGCCGTGCACTGGCCGAGGGTCATACGCTTGGCCATCACAGCTACTCTCACCCTCTTCTCAGCCGCATGGCATTGCCGCGGGCGGAAGCGGACATCGACCGGGGCATCGCGGCGGACGAAACCGCCATCTACGGCAGCCGCCGGTCGAGTCCGGCGACGCCGTTTTTCCGCTTTCCGGGCTTTGCTTCAAACCGCGCCTTGCTCGATCGCCTGGCGGCGCGCGGGATCGTGGTTTTCGGCGCCGACGTCTGGGCGAGCGACTGGCTTCCCATGAGCCCCGAGCAGGAGCTGCACCTGATCCTGTCGCGCATCGAGCAGGCCGGGCGCGGCATTGTTCTCTTTCACGATACCAAAGCGCAGACCGCCCGGATGCTGCCGGCCTTTTTGCGTGAGCTGAAACGTCGGGGTTTTCGGGTGGTGCACGTCGTCCCGGAGAACGCGGGCCGCAATTCACGGTAAATGTGTCGCCTATTTACCGCGCCTGCAAAAAAACCACTGGAATGGGCTTAAAACGTATTCACAACGCGTTCATGTCGCGCAACATACTGTCGGGTCCTCTCGCCGGAGGTTGCCGTTGCGAGGTCGGGAGTTTTGATGCGTAGCGTACTGGTTCTTGCACTTTGTGTTGTTGGAAGCGTTGCCGCATCCGCTGCGGAGCCGTGCCCGGGCAATCCGGATGCGCTTGGCACCAGTCGCGTTCTCGCCATCAACCCGGCTGACTTCGCCCGCATCGGCAGCATGCAATATGCGAAAACGCTGCCGCTGGAAGATCATGAGGTCGTCATCACCTTCGATGATGGCCCTATCCCTCCTTACACGAACGCCGTCCTCGACACACTCGCCTCGGAATGCGTGAAGGCGACCTATTTCCTCGTCGGCGAAATGGCACACGCCTACCCGTCCATCGTCCGGCGCATCTACAATGCCGGGCATACGATCGGCACCCATAGCCAGAATCATCCCCGCGCCTTTCAGCGCCTAAGCGTGGAAAAGGCCGAACGCCAGGTGGAGACTGGAATCGAGTCGGTCGATACCGCACTCGGTGATCCAAAAGCGCTCTCTCCCTTCTTCCGCATCCCGGGCCTTGGCAGGACGAATGCGATCGAGAGTTACCTTGCGTCGAAATCACTTGTGACGTGGAGCGCGGACGTCGTCGCCGACGATTGGAAACACATCAAAGCGAGCGAGATCGTCCGCCGTGCGATGCGGCGGCTTGAGGAGAAAGGCCGCGGCATCCTGCTTCTGCATGACATCCATCCGGCGACCGCGCTTGCGGTGCCAGTCCTGCTCAAGGAACTGAAGCAACGCGGGTACCGCGTCGTCCAGGTCGTCGCGGCAGGCGAGCGCCCCGAGTCAGTGCCGGAGTTGCTGGGCACGCCCGAGTACAACAAGGAAGGTTGGCCTCGCGTGGTAAAGGCCAATGTCAGCCGAGAGACGCCGACCAAGGTCTCGCTGCGGCATCGTGCGAAGAGCGACGCCACCACCAAACGCCGCCGTCCTGCTGTTGCAGCCCTGCATGGCGACGCTGCCAACACCAACAACTGGTGGCACGGCCACCAGCCCCAGCGCGGTCTCACATGTTCCTTTCCGGGATGGTGCGGCCAAGAGAAAACGCAGACCCGCTAGCGTCCAGGCCTACGTCTCTTGTCGTGGCTGAGTGTCGCCGAGCTGTGTGGGGTCAGTCCATCGGTACACGACCCAAAATCCGATCAGCAGGCCGGACGTCAGAAACAGCAGCGTGGCTCCCATTGAGAGGCCAAACACGCTCCATCTGCCCGGAAAACTCATCAGCAGGGAGAGTGCCATGGTTCCTAAAAGAAAAGCGCCCGCGAGCGCTCCGCCTGCGCATAACCACACGCGCGCAGCATTGGGTGAGAATTTCAGCAAGCCGAGATAGACCAGGGCAGAAGCCACCAATCTGATTAGAATTTCCTCGTCATGAATCGCCAGCCACACGGCGCAGTGGGCCACAATAGCAAGCGCCACCCACATGGCCGCCCTGCTTCGCATCCTGATGGAAAGCACCACGCAACCGATCAGAACGGCCATCTCCAGCCAAAACAAGGATATCGATGTGCTGTAGCTCATCGGGGCCCTGGTTGCGAACGACCAGGCTTTTAGCCGAGCCTTGCTTTCAATTGCTTTAAAGGGTGGATGTTCTTCAGTTTGGTGCGGCCGAAAGATGTCACACAATCGATGATTTTCAATGAGATAGGGACAAGGTGACGGCCGATGGGTACCTTTGAAGCGTAACCGTTATTTTCGACCGCGCCCTCACCTTCCTGCGCCGACACAAACTACGCCAACGCCGATGTCCGCTTTACTCCCGAAAGCAGACACACGCACCGCAAACACAAATGGCTGCTTTGGGCCAATAGCGCACATTGGCCATCGCTGTGACGGAGCTGCTGCGCGGTGGTTGCTGCCGCGCTGGTAGTCTAACGATCTTCGGTCATGCCACCGAGGGTTGGCGGTGCTGGAGCTGGCTGTGATGGAACCATCAGACTCCAGCACTCAGCGGAACGGGGTGTGGGTCGGCCAGCTTTTGTTCGAGAGCATCTTTTACGGGGGAAGCTCCCGGTTGACGGTTAAACAACGAACTAAAATTCGATAGTATGCTGGAATCAAGAATCAAAGATCATGTTGGACCAACCGGCTCAACAAGCACACCACTCCGCGCACGTGGTCGTGCTCGGCAATGAAAAGGGTGGCTCGGGCAAGTCAACTACAGCGCTGCACATCGCGGTGGCGCTGCTCAAGGCCGGCCAGCGCGTCGCCACCATCGATCTCGACGGCCGGCAGAAAACCTTTACCCATTACATCGAGAACCGCCGCGCCTGGGCCGCGCGCCCAAATATTCAGCTCGAGCTGTGGGCCGAGCACGCAGGTATTCAGCTCGATCTGCCGACGCATTACTGCGTCGAGCGCGCCGAAAGCGGCTCGATCGAAGCCAACGAGACGGCAGAGGTCGCCAACTTCTCCGCCGCCGTCAGCGCGATTGAGCGCAGCTATGACTTTTTGGTGATCGATACGCCCGGCAACGATACTTTTCTGATGCGGCTCGCTCATTCTATAGCCGACACGCTCATTACGCCGATCAACGACAGCTTCCTCGACCTTGATGTGCTTGCCGCCCTCGACCCGGTCAATTTCGTTGTCACTGGCGAAAGCCACCACGCCAAGATGGTGCGCGAGGCCCGCCGCCAGCGCCGCATGACGGACGGTCGGGTAACTGATTGGGTTGTCGTGCGCAATCGTCTGTCCACGCTCCGCTCGCGGAACAAGCGGCTGGTGGGTGAGGGACTAACCGAATTGGCCAAACGTATAGGCTTTCGCTGGGTTGACGGCTTTGCCGAGCGCGTAATCTATCGCGAATTTTTTCCGCGCGGCTTAACCGCACTCGACGATTTCGACAAGGCCACGCTCGGCACGCGGCCGAGCAAGTCGCACGTCGCCGCGCGAGAGGAAGTAATCGCTCTGCTCAACCTGCTGCACCTGCCGCTGTCCGCAATTGGCAAGCGGCGTGCCGCCGCCCGTGCGGAATGGCATTCGGTCATGGACCAGCCGCTGCAGGTCGACGACCTCATCGCCTAAGCGTGGCCGGTCCCGCAGGGTCCGGCCACTATCGCCAAGCTTGCGGGTACCGCGTTACTGAGTAGCAAAGCAGTAGAACAGCCCGTCCCCGCCGGTGCTGCGGAGATCGCTCTGGCTGCAACCGCCATCGGGTCCGCGCGAGGGATGCGATGAGTTCCACGACCGCTGCGCGACAGTATCCTGCCCGCCTTTGCGGTCGATATGGCCCACCATGGCCGGGCCTTGGGTGCTGCTTGTCCAGTTGCGGCAGGTGCGATCTTCGCCGGGCGGGAACGAGCGGCCCTCCGGGGTGGAGCCGGTCAACACGTCGTGACGATTCGGCGCGAAGCCCACGCCCGGAATGAACTGGCCGCGCTCGCTCAACGAGTTGTCAAAGCCCAGTTTATTGTTGTCGCTGTGCAGATCGTCAAGACTGGTCGCGACGACCTGGCCTTTGAAATTCTGCCACGGGCCGTTGCCGATGCGGTCGCGTGCATTGACCGCCGGCTTCCCGGCAGCCTCCTGGGTACTCAGATAGGCGCGCCAAGTTTTCCCTCCGGCGCCGTGACGCTGCGCCAGCATCTGGCAATGCTGGTCGGCGCCTTCGATGCCGCCCAGATCGGCGCCCTTGCCGGGCCCGGCACCGGTGACGAAGAACGTCATACTGGGCGCTTGCGGCAATGGTGGTGGCGCCGGCGGCGGCTGTTGTGCATTGACTCCCGACGTTACGCCCAGTGCCAGCGTCGCAATGATAAGTGCCTTCGACTTGCTCATTTCAGTCCTCCCTTGGGATTATTGATATCGTCGCAGAATTCCCACCTCTTGCTCCATCAGGCATAAGAACAAGTGTTGCTTCCGGCTTATTCCGTCAGCGCGAAAGTGACGCAACATGCTGAGGGCGGCCATATGACCGATGGTCGCTTCGGGTCAAAGCGGACATGTGCAGTGCAAGAGGCGATGTCCGCTTTGGGCCAAAGCGGACATTCGCATTGCACAAAGTCATGTCCGCTTTACCCCGAAGTGGGCGCGTGAGGCACCGCGGTCTTGCAAAAAATTCGCAAGGCGTCAGAATTCCCGGCACGACCCGTTGGATCCTGGATTCGGCGGATTTTGTCCTCCGCCGATGTTGGAGGATGACATGGCGACATTCACTCGCTCGCAAAGCTTGTTGGTTTCCGCGGGAGCCGGGGCGCTCAGCGGGGCGGCATTGCTCACGGTGCTGGGCGGAAACATTTTTACCGTCGCGGGTGCCGGCGCGACTGCCATAGACCTGTCGCCGTCGGATTTTCCAATCTGTCACACGCCGGCGGCAATCGGCTTGCCGAGCATAGTGCTTCGCCTGGCGCAGACCGAAGTGCCGCGCGCGGAAATGAGCGCAGCCAAATCGGCGCCGGCATTCGCGGACACCGAGCCGCCGCTGTGGCCCGGCCTCGGCGCCGTCACTTACGAGATCACGACCACAAACGAGCGCGCGCAGGCTTATTTCGATCAGGGCCTGCGTCTCGCCTATGCGTTCAATCACGGCGAGGCGCAGCGTGCGTTCCGCATGGCACAGAAGCTCGATCCCGGCTGCGCCATGTGTTTCTGGGGCGAGGCGCTGGTGCTGGGCCCCAACATCAATCTTCCGATGCAAGAGGACGCGATGGCTCCAGCCTACGCCGCCGCGCAGAAGGCGAAAGCGCTTGCCGGCAAGGCAAGCCCACGCGAACAAGCGCTGATCGGCGCTCTTACGACGCGCTATGGCAGCAATCCAAAGGCGGCCCGCCCCGCGTTCGATAAGGCCTACGCGTCCGCAATGGCGAAGGTCGCGGCGCAATATCCCGACGACAACGAAATCGCCACGCTCTATGCGGAGGCGGTCATGGACATCAGCCCCTGGGATTACTGGAAGCCGGGCGGCCGCAAACCCAACCCGCAGAGCGTGCCGATCGTGCCGACGCTGGAGCGCGTGCTGGCGCGCAACCCGGGGCACCCCGGTGCAATTCACCTCTACATCCATGCCGTCGAGGCGTCAGACCGGCCCAAGCGCGCCGAGCCTTATGCCGACCGGTTGCGCGGCGCTATTCCCGGCGCCGGTCACCTCGTGCACATGCCGAGCCACATCTACTACCGGGTCGGCCGCTATCTGGACGCGCTCGAGGATAACAAGACTGCGGTGAAGGTCGATGAAAAATACCTGGCCGACACCAACGCGCCGATGGGTGTGTATCGCCTCGGCTATTATCCGCACAACGTACACTTCGTGATGGCGTCGGCACAATTGGCCGGGGACGGCCCGACCGTCATCGCGGCGGCGGAGAAGCTCAGCAAGCTTATTCCTGACGAAGCCGCGCGCGGTATTGCGATGGTGCAGCCGGTCAAGGCGGCACCGTATTTCGCACACGCGCAGTTCAGCGCACCCGAGACGATCCTAGCGCTGCCCGATCCCGGCGACACGATCCCCTACGTCAAGGCGATATGGCTCTACGCGCGCGGCGTTGCACTCGCGGCGCGTGGGGATTTCGCGGGCGCGACAAAGGCTGCTGAAGCGATCGAGACCCTTGAGCGCACTTCGGATTTCAAGCTGCTGAAGGAATCAAACGTGCCGGTGCAGGAGGTGCTTCATATCGCACGTACAGTGGTCCTGGCACGCGTTGCCCAAGCCAGAGGAAATAAAATTGCCGCCGTTGCGCGCTTCACGCGGGCGGCCGAGTTGCAGGACGCGTTGCCCTATACCGAGCCGCCCTACTGGTATTACCCGATCCGGCAGTCGCTCGCCGCCGCCCTGCTGCAGGCCGGCCGCTACGCCGAGGCGGAGCGTCAGTTCCAGCGTGCACTGGCGCGAGCGCCGGCGAACGGCTGGTCATATTACGGACTGGCGGAACTGTATAAGGCCCGCGGCAATACCGCCGCTGCGCAGAAGGCCGAGACGGATCTAGCCAAGACGTGGATCGGTGACCGCAAATTGTTGCAGATTTCCAATCTCTGAATCCTGCAACGTAAGGTCCGCTTTGGCTCAGAAGCGGATGTGTGCATTGCAAGAGACCGTGTCCGCTTTAGCCCCGAAAACGGATATCGGTCACACTTTTGGTCTCTTCCTTAAACGTCGGCGAGATGGCTGTGGGCGTGCTTCTCGATAATTCGGGACGGTCGGCTTCCGCGGTGGTTCAGCCCCGTCGGTATCCACGTACAAATCTTCGAAGGATCCGCCCATACTGTCGCGACCGCGCTCGGCACAAAGAATTCCGAGAAGATCAAGTCGCCATCGGTGCCGCCCTTCACCCAGTGCGGCTCGAGGTCGTAATAATAGACTAGGTCGCCGGGATGTACCGTCATGACCTGGTCGGAACCCGCATAACAGGTGCCCTGTCCGGCGAGGAAATACATGAAATAGGCACCTCCTCGGTGGTGGTGCACCGGGCATTCAGTGCCGGGCGGATAAATGATCATCTCGCCGCGGATAGCGCGGGTGCCAAACATCTTCGGGGTCACGAGATAGATGCGTTTTCGCGCATCGTGCTCGGATTGCAGGAGGGGCTCGTTTTGCCAGTCTAAGACGCGAAAAATCGGCGGGTCGCCGCTGATGGCGGGGTCGAGTTTTTGCACGTCGGGCACCAAAGCGAACAGCAAGGTTGCGCCAGCATCGCTCGAGAGCGTTCCTTCGAAACCGGGAGGCAGCAAGCCGATGTGGTTGGCTGTAACTGACAACTCATGTTCCGCTGTATGCATGGTCGCAGTGCCGTCGGTCATCTGAAACCAGGCAAGTTCGGTAGATGCAATCGTCAGCGCCTTTCGCCCGTTCGGCGAAATTGTCAGCCGGTCGAGTTCAAACAGAATATCCGGCACAAACTGTTTATTGAGTAATGGCTGGCGCGAAATGCCACCGGCTGTGACGACTGGCACGATCGTTCGCTGGTTGAAATGGATCGCCATGGTCCCACCCGCTAACGGCAATGTATATTCTGCGTCAAACCTCCAGCGGTTTCTAGACGCCGCTGCCGTACGGGTCCACTTTACCCTGGAAAGCAGACGTATGCGGTGGAACTAGCGATGTCCGCTTGGGCCACCAGCAGACATGTGCAGTCCAAAAGAGTGTGTCCGCTTTGCCCCTAAAGCGGATTCCTGCAAAGGGTCATGTCTGCTTTACCCCTGAAAGCGGACATGTGCGGCGCAAACCGTCATGTCTGCTTTGGGCCAGTAGCGGACATCAGGTCAGAATTCATTCGCGATGGTAGCGGCCCCAGAGATTTGCTCTCCGGGGTCGCTAACGAAATCAGTTGCCAGTTGGCAAGGCGATGGTGACGCCTTCCTTTTTAAGTTGATCACGGACCCATTCGAACCTCTCATAGTTCGAGAGCGTGATCGGACCGGTGTAGCCGTAGCTCTGCACCTTACGCGGCGGGTACTTGATGTAAGTGGCCATGATTTTCTTCAATTCCAGCTCCATGGGCACGCCCATCCATGTCCGTTCCGTGAAGTTGTTCATGAAGATGTCGTAGCGCTCCTGCGGATCTGCCCAGAGATCGAAGACCTGAGGCACGGTGGCGACGTATTTCTCCGCTCCTTTCCAGCCGAGGTTTGTATCTACGGCCATCCCGCCGGTGGACGCCCCGTCATCGCCGCGAAGATTGAATACGAACTTATAATTGTGGTAGCGGACTGCGCCGGGCGAGAGTTCGTTCTCGGTGAAATAGAACCA
>Ga0164299_10000209_pt1 | contig 12471 bp, 10 predicted proteins | sample Whisoiple_221_MG_FD_109712 | JGI IMG/M metagenome (GOLD analysis project Ga0164299, IMG submission 109712) | Unamended control soil microbial communities from upstate New York, USA - Whitman soil sample_221_MG | ecosystem: Environmental > Terrestrial > Soil > Agricultural land ...
AACCTCGCCCTGGAGCTCGCCCGCGTCACCGAGGCAGCCGCCATTATGGCTGCGCGCTGGATGGGCCGGGGCGACAAGATCGCAGCCGATCAGGCGGCGGTCGACGCGATGCGCAATGTGCTGAACTCGCTCGATATGGGCGGCATCGTCGTCATAGGCGAAGGCGCAAAAGATGAGGCGCCGATGCTGTACATCGGCGAGGAAGTCGGGACCGGCGCCGCGCCGCACGTCGATATTGCCGTCGACCCGATCGATGGCACTCGCCTCCTGTCGTTCGGCATGCCCAACGCGATCGCTGTCGTTGCGGTGGCCGAGCGGAACACCATGTTGGCCTCGCCCGACATCAGTTATATGAACAAGATTGCCGTGGGTGCGGAGTCCGCGGGCTTCATCGACATCAAGGCATCGGTCCAGGAGAACTTGCGCCGAGTTGCGGCGGCCAAGGGCGTGACTATCGGCGACCTGACGGTTGTGGTCCTCGATCGACCCCGCCACGATGAGCTTATCCGCGAGATTCGGGAAACCGGCGCGCGGATCAAGATGATTCCTGATGGTGACGTGGCGGGCGCGGTCATGGCCGCGACTCCAGGAACCGGCGTCGATGTGCTGCTTGGCATTGGCGGAGCGCCAGAAGCGGTTGTCGCGGCCTGTGCGATCAAGTGTCTCGGCGGAGAGATCCAGTGCGTCCGCTACCCGCGCAATGAGGCCGAGCGCCAGATCGCGATGGACCAGGAGATCTCCCTCGACGAGGTCCTCGGCACGAACGACCTGGTCAAGTCGGACAACGTCTTCTTTGCGGCGACGGGCATCACCGATGGCGAGCTGGTCCGGGGCGTGCAATTCTTCGAGAATGGCGCCCGCACGTCTTCGTTGGTGATGCGCTCGCGCACTGGGACAATACGGAGGATCGATGCGACCCATCGGCTCGACAAGCTCCGGCAGCTGAGCGGGCTGCCATTCGATTAGGACCAAAATCATGGTAATTCGGGGCATTGCCGCATGAATTCCTGTTGACACTCTTCGATACGCGGTAGTATCCTTGTTACTAGCCACTCGGCGATCCAACCCCTTGCCAAACAGGCATTCGTATTCCGATTTGACCTAGTTGCGCCCCTACTCCGTGTGTCTCTTGAGATGAGCGAGACCGACGCGCAACCGTGAATCAAGGAACTACTTCTGACGCCCGCCAGCCGAATATCGCACTCAATCTTCCAGGGCTGACCAACGTCCCCACATATCAACACGCCAAACTGGAACTCAAGATGTCCCTACCTGAACTTATAACCAGAAACCGACCGTACCTGATGAGGAGGAACGCAATTGTCTGACCAGGAAATCCTGAATCCAACGCCGGCCGAAGACGGTCAGAGCGAGATCCAGGAACCGAAGCCGCGCGCATCGCGGGGCCGGCGCCGAACTACGCCTGAGAGCCAGGACGGCACCGCAATGGCAGACGAAGGTCAGACCGCGACCGCCGTCATCGACGCTCCGGATGTGACCGATACCTCTGCTGAGCGAACCGAGCCACGGGAGCGCGAATTCAGCCGCCGAAATCGCAATGGCGGCCGCAATGACCGTGACCGCGACCGGCGTGGGCGCCGCGATCGCCACGACCGAGGCGATCGCCCGGAACGCGGCAATCGCGCTGATAGGGGCGAGCGGAGCGACTACGGTCCGCGCGAAATCCGATCGCACGAGATGGAACCGCAGGAGTTCCCCTCGAACGGGACCAATCCCGACGTTCCCCACTTCACCGTCACCGAGCTCGACCAGATGGAGCCAGAGGCGCTGATCGAACTTGCCCGCACCTTCGAGATCCAGGGATTCAGTCGCATGAAGCGGACGGATCTCATCAGCCGGCTTCTTCGAGCCCGCACGGAGATGGAAGGCAACATCTTCGGCGACGGCGTCCTCGAGATCGTCGATGAGGGGTACGGATTCCTGCGGGGCTCGCGCCTACTGCCCGGATCGGACGATATCTACGTCTCGCAGTCGCAGATTCGCCGCTTCGGCCTGCGCACTGGAGATCGCATCTCCGGTCAGGTCCGTCCTCCGAAGGACAATGAGAAGTTCTTCAGCCTGCTCCGCGTCGAGGCCGTCAATGGCGTCGATCCCGAAGTCGCCCGCCGCCGGCCGAATTTCGACACACTGACCCCGATCTTCCCGCTCGAGATGATCAATCTCGAGACGACGCCGAACATCCTCTCAACCCGGCTCCTGAACCTCGTCGCGCCGGTCGGCAAGGGCCAGCGTGGTCTGATCGTCTCTCCGCCGAAGGCCGGCAAGACGCTTTTGCTCAAATCGATCGCCAATGGCATCACATCGAACGATCCCGACATGCACCTGATGGTCTGTCTGATCGGTGAGCGGCCGGAAGAGGTCACCGACATGAAGCGGTCGGTCGAAGGCGAGGTCATCTCGTCCACGTTCGACGAGCCAGTCGAAGACCATACGAAGGTTGCCGAGATGGCGCTCGAGCGCGCCAAGCGGCTGGTCGAGGCGGGCCGCGACGTGACGATCCTGCTGGACTCGATCACCCGCCTTGCCCGCGCCTACAACCTGGCCGTGCCGCCGAGCGGACGCACTCTTTCCGGTGGTATCGACCCGGTCGCGCTCTACCCGCCGAAGCGATTCTTCGGCGCCGCCCGCAATATCGAGGGCGGTGGCTCACTGACGATCGTCGCGACCTGCCTCGTCGATACCGGCAGCCGCATGGACGACGTCATTTACGAGGAGTTCAAGGGCACCGGCAACATGGAACTGCACCTCGACCGCAAGTTGGCCGAACGCCGGATCTACCCGGCCATGGACATCCAGCGGTCCGGCACTCGCCGCGAGGAGCTGCTTATGGACGACGCAACCCTCCGCCAGGTCTGGACGATGCGCCGCATGGTCTCAATGCTCGGTGGGTCGGAAGGCACGGAGCTGGTCCTTGGACGACTTTCCAAGACCGGCAGCAATGCCGAGTTCCTGGCAACCTTGAACAAGGACGTATAGCGGGGGTCTAGAGACTTCTGACTTCAGTCACGTGAAACGGGCCGGCGGGGTTGTTCCGCCGGCCCGTGCGTCGTTAGTTGATCAGCAGAGGTGTACGTGGATGCGCTCGCCGAATTCGGGCGCGGACATGGTGTCGGTCTGGAAAATGTACGTCTTGCCTTCACTTGTCGAGACGGCGTTGTGCGTGCCATCGACATCGATCGCCACGATATTCATCTCGCTGGCATACGGATCATCGAGCGACCGCAAGTCTTCAGCGGCGAGTCGGAGGGCATCGACGAGCGACATGCCGAACCTCATGAAGGTGACCACGCTGTGCGCGGTCAGGCACCGCTGCGCCATTTCGCCGCGCCCGGTGCACGCCGCGGCGCCGTACCGGTTGTCAGCGTAATTACCCGCGCCGATGATCGGAGAATCGCCCAGGCGCCCTGGGTACTTCCACGCCCAGCCCGACGTGCTCACACCGCAGGCAATATTCCCGTGCAGATCCCTGGCGATCACGTTGACCGTGCCATGGGGCGGCTCGGGGAATTGAGGATCGCTCGTCGTCTCCCGAACCAGCTCCGACATACGCTCGTAATACTTCGAGCGCTGCAACGACGGATCCGCGCGCTGAAGCCAGATCGCCCGTGCCTCGTCCGTGAGTAACTCAACCCTGGGCAGTTGCTGTTCGCCGGCGAAGCGCTCGGCACCGTCGCCCACGATCAGGACGTGCGGCAGCTCCTCCATCACGCAGCGGGCCAGGTCGATTGCGTCCTGGTGGTTCCTGAGCGCTCCGACCGAGCCAGCCCGCAGGCCGCGCCCATCCATGATGCTCGCGTCCAGCTCGACGTCGCCGAGAAGATTCGGCAATCCAGAAAATCCGACACTATGGTCGTCCGGATTCGCCTCCACTTCGCGAATGGCGGCGAGCACCGCCTCGATCGCCGAACCACCATCCCGAAGCACACGTGTGCCGCGCTCGAAGCCGACATCGGCATTCGAGCTGCCGGTCAAAACCCATCCCATTCGTAGCTACCCCGCAAACACACGCGCAATTTCATCGACCGCGAAATCAGGCAGGTCGGCTTCTGCCATACCGGACCGCATACGCATACCGGATTCTGGTGGCGTCAGTTTTCCGATCCACGCGAAGGGAATACCCGCTTCCGCCAACGCTTCCTCGGCCGCCTGCAATGCGGATTTCGGCACGGCAGCCAACAGACTACCCGACGCCAGCATCCCGAGCGGATCGACGTTCAATGCGGCCGCGATCTCGCTCGTCTCGTGAGCCACTGGAATGGCGTCGCGGCTGATCACGACACCGCACCCCGAGGCCAGCGCAAGCTCGCGCACCGCCGTCGCGATACCCCCTTCGGTCGGGTCGTGCAGGGCATGGACCGCGTCGGCGGTACAGAGTGCACGCGCCTCCGCGATGACCGAGATCCCGGGATCCTCGATCATGGCGACCGCCGCGTCGATTGTCTCGCTTGGGATATTCCGGGACAGGAGCAGCGACCGAAGTTCATCGGCGAGGATAACGGTGCCTTCGATCCCCGACGTCTTGGTCATCAGCAGGCGGTCGCCGGGAACCGCGTCGCGAGGATCGATCAAGCGATTAACCGCAACCTCACCCAGCATGGTGCCGACGAGTATCGGCCGATCGAGCCCGATGGTGATCTCTGTGTGCCCACCAACGACCGATACGCCGACCTGCCCGGCGGCGGCATTGACCTCCGCAAACATGGCAGCGGCAGATTCTGCCGACGTCGAGCCGTGCGGGAGCAGGGCGGTGACCAACAACCATTTTGGGACCGCCCCCTGGCAGGCGATGTCGTTCGCGTTGATGTGGACCAGATGCAGTGCTGAGCGGTCGGTCGGGAACGTGATCGGATCGGTCTTCACGACCAGGGCCGAGTCGCCGAATCGTATCGCCGCCGCATCTCGACCGGTACCGGGTCCAATCAGCACCCGCTCGTCGTGAACGGCATGGCGTTCAAGCAACCGACCAAGCAATTCGCCGGGCAGTTTTCCGGGCGGCAGAATATCCCCCAGCTTCGACACCTCAGGACTCCAAACGAACCCGGCTCGCCAGCGGCCCAGTGCCCGTATCGCTGCCTGCGCCGTCGAGCTGGGTAATGCGCAGTTCGGCGGCATCGAGCAGCTTCTGGCATTGCTCTGCCAGCTTGCGACCGACCTCGTAGGCCCGCACGGAGTCGTTCAAACCGAGTCCTGGCTGCTCAAGGAGCGCGATGACCTGCGTGAGGCCGCTGCGGACGGCTTCATAATCGTCCGACGACGAAAGCTGATCGCAACGGTCCAATAATTGCGCGGTTGTAGCTGAGTCCGTCATCTGGTTCCTATCGGCTCTGGGGTCGAGATACGCCGGTCACATTCCCCGATATTGTGCCATCCCGCACGACCGCGCGGATGGAGTCGCCTGGCTGAATCGCTGTCACGCTCCCGACCACGTTGCCTTCGGGCCCGGTCAGCAGCGCGAATCCGCGATTCAGGACCGCAGCGGGGTTCAACTGCAGAAGTGCCGTCTTTTGCACGTCCAGCTCAGCGAACGAACCGGCCAAAACTGCCCGGGTACTTGTTTCGACGCGTCGCTGGGCCTGATCCAGCCCCGCCCGCCGCTCGGCAAGCTGAACGCGTGGTAATTCGCGCATGTGGCTCTGCACACTGGCCAGGTCAATCCGCTGCCGGTCCAGCACACGTACGCCGGAGCCATGCAATTGGACCGAGATCAACCGGCAATCTGACTGCGCGTCCCGGAGGTGGCGCCGGACCGCCGACGACAGCCGCACTTCGAGCTCCGTCAGGCGTGCGCGTCTCTCGGCAAAAATCAGGGATGGGCTCGATCGATCGAGGCGCTGGGTCAGCTGCTGAAGGTCCGAACGCTGCTGGTTCAGGACATGCGCGAGCGATCGAGACATCCGCTCTCGCGCGTCGATCAGGTCCAGGGCAAAGTCGGCGATGTCCGGAGTCGCCAACTCGGCAGCAGCGGTCGGGGTCGGCGCCCGCAGGTCGGCGACTTCGTCCAGGATCGAGACGTCTGTCTCGTGACCAATTGCGCTGATGATCGGTCTGGGAGCGGCGTAGACCGCGCGTGCCAGCCGCTCATCGTTGAATGCGCTCAGGTCCTCGGCGGAGCCGCCGCCCCTGGCGATGATGATCACCTCCGACCGGCCGTCATGGATCAGGAGATCGAGGGCGGTCAACAGGCTATCGACCGCGCCCGGCCCTTGCACGAGGGCAGGGGAGATGATCAGGTGCGCGAACGGGAATCGGCGTCGAAGGACCGTCTGAATGTCATGAACCACCGCACCCGTCGGTGACGTTACGACACCAATCGTGCGCGGGTAAACGGGAAGGGGCCGCTTTCGTTCTTGCTCGAACAGGCCGTCGGCCTGGAGTTGTGCGCGCAGTCTCGCCATGGCCAGTGCTTGGCCGCCGACTCCGGCGTGATCGACAAACTCGACATAAATCTGGCAGGTCTGGTCCTTGCTGTAGATCGTTACGCGACCGCCAACTGTGAGATGAGCACCGGGCGAGACGAGATGCTGGACCCTCAGCGCGGCATTCCGGAAAGCGACTGCCTTAAGCGACGCTTGTCCATCGCTCAACGTGAAATAGAGATGTCCCGCCTTGGAAAGGTACACCTCCGTGACTTCGCCTTCCACGAGCAAGTTGCTGAGAAACGCGTCGCTCTCGGTCAGTAGGCGAAGGTAATCCGAGACCTGGCTGACCGTGACGACCTGCGCTTGCATGTGGTTATGGTCCGAGACGGATGAGCGGGGAGCCGTATTCGACTGCCGTCGCATTATCGGCGATCACTTCGAGGACCGTACCGCTGCGATCAGCCGTGATCTCGTTCATGATCTTCATCGCCTCGATGATGCCGATCAACTGGCCGGCCTCCACACGGTCGCCTGGTTGAACGAACGGCGGATCGGTGGGGGAAGTGGACCGGTAGAACGTGCCAACCATCGGCGCGGTGACCACGTAACCGACCATCTCGATGTCGGGAGTGAACGGGATCGGGGTCTCCACCGGTGCCACGGCCGATTTTGGCGCGGAATTGGATGAAACCTCGACGACTGACCCGGACCTCAACTCAAGCTTGAGATCCTCAGTCTTGATGCTGAGCGTCGCCATGCCAGCCCGCTGCGCGACCTGGACCATGCGCTCCACGAACGCCGCCAAGTCTGTCAGATCGGTCGAAGTATGCTCGTCGCGCTCCTGGTCACCCTCGCTCAAGTCCGTGCTCCTTTAGCTGGCCCGCTCGATGTAGTCGCCGGTGCGAGTGTCGATCCGCAGACGGTCGCCAATGTTGATAAAGAGCGGCACGCTGACGACCACGCCTGTCTCCATGGTCGCCGGCTTGGTCCCGCCGCTGGCTGTATCGCCCTTGAGGCCGGGATCGGTCTCGGCCACTTCCAGGGTGACCGAAATCGGCAACTCGATATCGATCGGTTCGCCGCCGTAGGTCAGGAGATCGACAACGTCATTCTCTTTCAGATATTTGATCGCTTCTGACACGGCCGACTCGTTGAGTGCGAACTGCTCGAACGTCTCAGTGTCCATGAAGTGGAAATGCTCACCATCGCCATACAGGTACTGGACGTGCTGGCGCTCGAGGCGGGCTGGCTGGAACTTCGTTCCGGCCTGGACAGAGTGCTGCGTTGTGGTCCCGGTTCGAATATCGCGCAGCGTCAGCCGGACTTGTGCCGAGCCGCGGCCCTGCTTGTTGTGAGCAAAATCGATAACCTTGACCAACCGACCCTCATAGTCAAGGTTCATGCCCTTGCGCAAATCTCCCGTATCAATCACAACGCCTTGCTCCTCTGTCGCAGTGACTTAATCGAATTCGAGCTTCGGAGCGGCTGTCAGCGTTCTGCATCCAGACTCGCCAACGACAACGACATCCTCAACCCGGATTCCGCCCCAACCGGGCACGTAAAGGCCGGGCTCAACTGTCACCACCGCATTCAGCGGCAGGATAATATCGAGGTCCGACCGGATGGCCGGCGATTCGTGAATTTCCAACCCGACGCCGTGGCCGACGCTGTGCAAAATGTACTCTCCGAAGCCGGATTGCTGCAGCGATCGGTCGGCCGCGGCTGCCACGTCCCGGACCGGAGTGCCGGCGGTCATGACTGCCTTCGTGGCCCGCTGAGCTTCAAGCACCGCAGCATACATGTCGCGAAATTGCTGGTCCGGACCACCGAGCCAGAGCGTCCTCGTCAGGTCGCCGCAATACCCGTCGATGCGGGCGCCCATATCGATTATGATCGGCTCGCTCGCCTGGATTTCCCGATCGCCGGGGCGATGATGCGGCCGCGCGGCATTCGGTCCGCTGGCCACGATCACGTCGAAGGCAAGCCCGTCACCGTCACCGTTCTCGATTAAGCGGGCGGAAATTCTCCGGGCGACACTTGCCTCGGTCTGGCCTGGGGTCAGCGCTGAGCAGATTTCAGCGAAAACCTGATCAGTCACAAGCGCCGCACGCTCCAGCGACGAGATTTCGCCTTCATCCTTGGAGGCGCGCCATTGATCACGCAATCCCGTTACGAACTCGATCCTGGTATTCGTCACACCGACTTCGATATCGCGGGCGATTGGATAGGGGAGGGCATCGGCCTCGATCGCAACCGAGTTGAACGCGCGCTCATTCAGGTACGACGTGAGGCTGGGCACGAATTGCCCTTTATGAGCAATGATGCGCGTGGTAGCAGCCACTTCTCCACGCGCCCAATCAGCATGGATCGCCGCCACGAGTAGTTCGACATACGCCGGCGTGATCACGGCGACGTCTGGAGAGAATGCAACACCCGGCGCGGAAGTGAACCCGGTAGCCCAGCGACGATTCGCTGGGCTGGTCAGAATCAACGCGTCCGCGCCAATCGATTCGAGTGTTGCGCGGACCTGCTCAATACGCTGCGTCGTCATGCCAGCACATTCTCGATTACATAGCGCAGCGCCAGTACATAGCCAGCGGAGCCGAATCCGGCGATCTGACCGATCGCGATTGGCGCGATGTAGGAGTGGTGCCGGAATGGCTCCCGGGCGTGGATATTTGACATATGCACCTCAACCACCGGCTTGCCAATACCGGCAAGCGCGTCCCGCAATGCCACGCTCGTGTGAGTCAGGCCACCTGGATTGATGATGACGGCGTCGATTTCGTCCATCGACTGCTGAATCGCATCGATTAGCGCGCCCTCATAATTCGACTGAAAAAAGGAGAGGTCGACTCCCGGCGCCAGGGATGCGGCCAAATCCCGCATTGCGGTTTCGATCTCGCCGAGCGTGATTCGACCATAGATCTCGGGCTGGCGCGTACCCAGCATGTTCAGATTCGGACCATTTAGGACCAGGACCCGCTTTTCCATTCACCCCATTCCCGGCACTGCGGTGGCTATCCGACCGGCGCTCCAGAATTCGACAGCGCTGAGACATACGCGGTGATCGGGTAGGTGCGTTCGTCGCCCTCCGGCCGAATCCGTCCTTCGAAGACGTAGACCGGCTGGAGATACTGGCGCCCGCCCGGAGGTCCCGCGGTCGCATACGCGATCGAGATTGAGTTGAATGTTACCCGGCCCTTGACTTCCGTCCCGGGGTCGATCCCGGCCTCGCTCAAATCAGGCGCCAGGTAAGCCTGTCCGGTCGAGACGAGTTGCCAGGCTTGGTCGGTAGACATCAGCTGATAGACATCGGAGCGGACGATGTTGGCCCATCGGATCTGTGCCTCGATGACCGAGGTATCGGGCGCCATGGTCAGCGTAATGCTGGGATACCCGGAAAGCACATTCTCCGGTTCTGCCGGTACGTAGTTGACCACCAGCCGATTCGAATCCGGCATGCGCTGGACGACTGTGCCCTTGCCGATGTCCGGCGGGAGGAGCGACGCGTGGCGGAGCCAGTCGCGTCCTGCGGCGACCGCCTTCTCATCCGATGGCAGGTCGCCCGCCGGCACCTGCGCCGACGAGAAGTAGTTGATCATGTCGATCGTGACGAAGAGATCGCCGTTACCAGTCGCCGTAAACGACCCGTCGCCACGATCCTCTACCTTGCCTTCGATGCCGAGGTTGTCGGCGATCTTCTGAACGCTATCAACTGTCGGCTCTTTGCGCAGCAGCTCATAAACCGCTGCCTCACGCGGCACCTTGTCGAGCTCCGCGCTCAGGGCATACCGCAGGTCGAACGTGTATCCCTCGACATTTGCCGACGGGAAGTCGGGCGGCGGCAGCTCCGGCGAGAGCTCGCTGTTGCTGCCCTTGTTGTCTGTTCCATCCGGAGTCGGGGTGACGGGAACTGTCGTGCCATAGGTGGGTGAGGGGCCGGCGAGCTGAAACGCGATCAGCGCGATCAGCGCTACCCAAACAACCGGCAAGATTCGGACCAACTTCACGGACTACACTGCTCCTGACATAGGTCGACCCGCGGCGGCAATCGGATCGACTTCCATCATGCGGCGCAGCTCCACTATCTGATCGCGGAGGAGCGCGGCCTTCTCGAATTCGAGATCGCGCGCCGCGATCTTCATCTGACTTTCGAGATCCTTGACAATCCGCAAGACCTCGTCCTTCGGCAGCTCGGCGATAACTCCGGCCTTCGACGCGGCGCCCGAATCGTACGATGCCGATTCCTCAGCGGCGGCTTTGACCCGATCGGTGAGGTCTTTGATCTCCTTGACGATGCCGCGCGGCTGAATCCCGTGGGCCTCGTTGTGCTCGGTCTGCAGAGCGCGCCGGCGATACGTCTCGTCGATGGCAGCACGCATCGATCGGGTCACATTGTCGGCGTACATGATCACCTGACCGTCAACATGGCGCGCGGCGCGACCAACCGTCTGGATCAGCGAGCCTTCGGAGCGAAGGAAACCCTCCTTGTCGGCATCCAGAACCGCCACCAGCGACACCTCGGGCAGGTCCAGACCCTCCCGCAGGAGGTTGATGCCAACCACCACGTCATAGACACCGAGGCGGAGATCACGGAGGATCTCGACACGTTGGAAGGTGTCGATTTCGCTATGCAGGTAGTGGGTGCGGACCCCCATCTCCTTGAGGTAATCGGCAAGGTCCTCCGCCATGCGCTTGGTCAACGTCGTGATAAGCACGCGCTCACCCTTCGCGACCCGCGTGTTGATCTCGCCGAGGAGATCATCGATCTGACCCTTGGTTGGCCGGACCGAGATCGCCGGATCGACGAGACCGGTCGGGCGGATCACCTGCTCGACGACGCGCTGGCTATGCTCCATCTCGTATGGACCAGGCGTCGCACTCACATAGACGACCTGCTTGACCATCTGCTCAAACTCGTCGAATCGCAGGGGCCGGTTATCCAGCGCCGACGGCAACCGGAAGCCGAAATCGATCAGCACTTCCTTGCGGGAGCGGTCGCCGGCGTACATGCCCCGGACTTGAGGGATCGAGATGTGCGACTCGTCGATGAAGCAGAGGAAGTCGTCCGGGAAGTAGTCCATCAGCGTCGACGGCTGCTCGCCGGGTCGCCGCCGGGAGAGGTGCATCGAGTAGTTCTCGACACCGGCACAGTACCCGGTCTCGGTCAGCATCTCGACATCGTAGAGCGTTCGCTGCTTGAGCCGAGCAGCCTCGAGGATCTTGCCGGCTGACTCGAGACGCTCGACCTGCTGATCGAGCTCATCGCGGATGTCATGAATCGCCAGTGCCAGTTTCTCGGAGTTGGTGACGAAGTGCTTGGCAGGGTAGATATCGATCTCGAGCCGCTCGACCAGCAACTCACCGGTAAGCGGGTCGACCTCGACTATGCGCTCGACCTCGTCGCCGAAGAACTCGACCCGAATGGCGACCTCTTCGTAGGCCGGGTAGATCTCCAGCGTGTCGCCACGGGCCCGGAACGTGCCCCGGATCAGCGTCATGTCGTTGCGGTCGTACTGGATATCGATCAGATGGCGCATGACCTTGTCGCGGCGGAGGCTCGCGCCGCGCCGGATCTGGACGACGGTGTTCTGGTACTCCTCGGGCGAGCCAAGACCGTAGATGCAGGACACCGACGCGACGATCAGCGTGTCCCGTCGGGTCAGCAGCGATCGCGTGGCCGCGTGCCGCAGCTTGTCGATCTCGTCGTTGATGTCGGCGGTCTTCTCGATATAGGTATCCGAGCGAGGGACATACGCCTCCGGCTGGTAGTAGTCGTAATAGGAGACGAAATATTCGACCGCGTTGCGCGGGAAGAATTCCTTGAACTCGGAGTAGAGCTGCGCGGCCAGGGTCTTGTTGTGGGCAAGCACCAGGGTCGGTCGATTGACCTCCTGGACGATGTTCGCCATCGTGAAGGTCTTGCCGGAGCCGGTCACGCCAAGCAGCGTCTGATGGTGTTCGTCGGCACGGAGCCCCTCAACGAGGCTCGCAATCGCCTTGGGCTGGTCGCCGGTCGGTTGGATATCGGCGACGATCTGAAAATCGGGCATCTGCCTGTCCTGACTCACGGCATGGCGTGCCGTGT
>Ga0164299_10000211_pt1 | contig 12434 bp, 15 predicted proteins | sample Whisoiple_221_MG_FD_109712 | JGI IMG/M metagenome (GOLD analysis project Ga0164299, IMG submission 109712) | Unamended control soil microbial communities from upstate New York, USA - Whitman soil sample_221_MG | ecosystem: Environmental > Terrestrial > Soil > Agricultural land ...
AGCACCTGTACGTCGTCGTGACCGGTGAAGGTCCGCATTACCTCTTCGATCTTGCCTCTATCCTCTGCGTTCCCAACAAGTTCCGCACTGACAAAGGCCCTTGTCGCAATGCGATTTTGATGCGCTGGGTATGCCCATCGTTCGCCATTTTCAAACCAACTTTTGGGCGTCAGAAAGATGAAAATTAGAATGACAACGCACAAAGAATCCCATTGCCAGGTGTTCCTGGCGTAGTTCCAAAAAAACAACTTTCTTAACACGTTTAACAAACTAAAGCTCTCAAGACTTCCTCTAATTCAGCAATTCGCGGGCCCGAAGTAAACATGTACTGGCGGAATTCTAGCCTTTGCCAGAAACCCTGTAAATGCGCTGCTTACCGGTCTACAACTGAATACTTGTGGCAGGTTCGACAATATGTCCGTCACGCATTTGGACTATGTGTCGGCACATTGCTGCGGCTTCGGGGTTATGAGTGATCATAACGATGGTTTGATTGAATCGGTAATTCAACTCCTGAAACATATTCAGGACCAGAGCTGAATTTTCCGAGTCGAGGTTGCCGGTGGGCTCATCGGCCAGGACAATCGCCGGTCGAGTCACAACAGCTCGTGCCAAAGCGACGCGTTGCTGTTCACCGCCGGAAAGCTCCAACGGCTTATGGTGCAGTTTGTCTTCAAGTCCCAGAAGTTTCAACACTTCACGGCGTCGCTGAGGATCTTCGCCACCGTTACCATGAATGCGTTCAGCAAGCCGCAGGTTCCCTTCGGCTGTCAGGGTGGGAAAGAGGTTGAATCGTTGGAATACAAAGCCAATCTTGCGGCGACGAATATCGGTTCGCTGCGCGTCGCTGGCGGCAGTTAGATCTTCGTCGTCCACTACGATGCGTCCCGTGGTCGGAGTTAGAAGGCCGCCGAGCAAGTGAAGCATGGTCGACTTGCCACAGCCTGATGGACCCATGATAGCGACGAATTCGCCCTCGTGAACCTCAAGCGAGACGCCCCGCAACGCCGGCACATCAACCCTACCGACGCGATAGGTTTTTACGAGGTTCTCAGCCTTTAGGATAGTTCTCATCAGCGATATCGATTATTTGGACAGACAGGTCGCCTGATGTTAATACAGGCAGAGGTTTAATAGCTACCGCGCCGAATCTTTTAGGGCGTGACTGCAGGCTTATTGTGTTGCCGTGTGTCCAGGTCGACTTCTGGCAACTGCCATCTGTTTTCCAGCACAAACGCTTCCGGCTGGAACTCTCGATCTATCTCAGCCTCGGCAGGAGATTGGTAAGTGATACTCAATTTGTAGTGATCATGGGGACGCGTAATCTCAATACGCGATGGCAGGCGAAGTTGCGCGGCCTCACCAAATGGCTTTTCATCCCAGTAAGCAACATCAGTTATAAGCAAGCCCTGGTTGTTGAAAGACTGAATGCGCGCCAGGCGAATACCACCGACCCGATCAAACCAAAATCTGCGCAAGAGTCTGGCTTCACCGGAACCTGGTTGCGAAAATTCCTCTAAAAGATAATAACCCCTCACTACTCGAATACCAGCTTTGGCCTGGGGACGAGTGTCTGGTTCGTCTTGATAAAACTCACTTCGAACGTAGGTTCCGGCCTCCAGAGCAATTCCGGATACCATGAGCGCATCGGTGAGATGTTGCGGTCGCAGGTTTGAAAGGGCGTTGACTGCTTCTTTAGCATTCATCACCTTCTTCGGTTTTTCAGAGCCTGTAGTCGATCCATCGAGGTCTAGTTTTTCATAGACAGCGCTATTCGTTCCTTTCACAAAACGACGATACTTTTCATCGCCTTGTAACACCGCCACACGAAATGATTCGCCGTTTGAAGTCATCTGCGCAATATCTTTTGCGATAAATGGCACCTGGATTATCAGGTAAATGTTGCCCGGCCGTTGCACTGTAAGTTGGCCGTCAGCCTGTTTATATTTCTCTGCAATACCGGCTTCCGCAAACGAAGTATCTTCAAACACGATATCGATTTTTCCGTGTAAAGATTTGACGGCGGCCAGACGATTTACTTCGCTAATAAGTCGAGCTGTATCTGCTTCAGTTAAGGGAGTCAGAAGTTGCGGGACCTGAACCTTCTTGTGAGTACCAAATAGTCCTCATCCGCCCGCGACCACCGAGAGCAGGGTCAAAATTAGAATGAAAGGAAGCCGTTTAAGCGAGTGGGGCTGAGCAGCAATTGGATTGGGCATTTAAAGGAATCTCTGAATAACCCCAGGCGATCATAATATCCTATGAAATTAGAGGCTCAAGCTAACAAAGACGTTTTTCCTTGTCAACGCGCCGTTTTTCGTTGCCAGCGCGCAGCATTTCCTCATCTAGCGTCGGAAGGCGGCAGCGCATTGTCGTGCTCCTTTGTTGAAAGCTGAGGTGATGGCGGTCTGTTAATCCAACACCAGACTGTCCTTGCCAAACCTGTGCCGCAGTTTATTGATCGCGTTAAAAACCCGGGGTTGGCTGACCAAACGATGTTCGAGATCGCGCTTCCCGGGAAAATCAAGCAGCATTATTCCCAGCAGTATCGTCAGTATTCCTTGCCCCGGCACACCCGGAATTGACATCACTATTCCCAGGGCAACAAGTAAAATCCCCAGGAGATTCTTAAGGAAGATTCCCAGGAAGCGTACGATTGGATGCTTATCGGACCATAGCTCTCTCGGCGTGTCCTTCCGAAAGTACTCGGGAGGAATTTTGACCATAATGAAAGAGACAATGGCCAGACTTATAGCAAAAGTTACAAGGAAGAGCAGGCCGCCCAGTAGGACACTCTGCCAGGTAATTGATCCAATTGCTTGCATCTCGACCTTGTTCGCCTCGTCTATGCGATTTTGCTGCGGGCTTCGAGTAACAACCTCAATACCTCGTCCACTACTTGATCTGCGACTGGCGGAAGGTCAAAAGCCGGTTGCTCTGCGACTTGCCAAAACTCATCAAGACCTCGCGCGCCTGCACGTTGCAAGGCGTAGGCCTGAACCAACAAATCGATGACATCCGCCGCCTTAACCAGTCGCGCTTCGAGGCTGTTGCGTTCTTCGTAGTCTTTATACCCGCTCAGGTATTCCGATGCCTCCAATCGCAATCCCTCTAGGATATCCGCCAAGGCTAATGTCTCAGCAGTCTTTCTCGCATCCACGCCAAAATAACCAGTTGCTGTTCGGGGCATATCGCCCACGCGTGTCTCCGCCCAATCGTGAAGCAGTGCCATGCGGAGCAGGCGTTCGCAATCGACTTCCAAACCGCGCGCACGAACTTCATCTGCCAGCATCATTGCCGTGACACATACCCCAAAAGAGTGGGCTGCTACTGACTCTGTCCCATTGGGCAGGCCCCGCAACGTCCAACCAGTTCGTTCCAGGCGTTTCAATCGTTGAAGTTCAATCAATGTTGCAAGCATTTCACTACTTTAACGCGCCGAGTCGCGCCGGCAAAACTTCCCTGGTTGCTGACGCTCACTCAAATCCCGCTCGGACCACAGACTTGTTGTGGCCCGCAAGCCGATTTGCAGGACGAACAAAGAACAGCTAACACAACAAAGACGACTCGATTTCTCGCGCCGCCGTCTCGGCCTTCAGGTGTATGACGAAATTAATGGTAGTGTTTGAGGATGAGTATTCAGTGAGGCGTGGAGTCGGTAAGTACCTTGCGAATTGATTGCAAAAGGAGGTTACAGTAAGAGGTAGCGCTCGGGGGTAAAGCGAAGTTGGTGATACCGTGCTTGCGCGTGTGACCTTAGCAGCCGGGGTGCTGGCAGTTGCAGCCTATCTCCATCACGTGCGATTTTTCGGCCTCTTCACAATACTCCCCACAATACTTGCTATCTTTTTCCGCCGGACAATCGCACGCCGGATGCGCGCATTTGTTTTCTGCGTTCTCAGCCATAAAACTTCCCTGCTTTCTGGTGGGTTCTTGCTCGATCTTTATCCTAAAACTCAGAACTTCAGTGGTCAAGGACGAAACGCGTTCGAGATCTCAAGGAGCCTCGCGCAATACGATCGTCCGATCCGCGTCGCCCAATTTCACCACCATCGGTTTCTGCAATTGAATAGGATGCTCTTCTCCGTCCACGCTTATGACCAGATTCAAATTGGTTCGCCCAGCGTTTGCACTGACCGGACCCGGAATAAAATCAGCAACTCTGGGGATCAAGTTGCTCGGCACTATTCGCCAGGTTGAGGGCGCACAACGGATCCGAATTCCGGGTGTATCGGTCTCAAATGCTTCATCCGCACTTAGCGCTTCGGCTTTGAAGACACCCTCGCCGCAACGTACTCCAGCGGCATCGTAAAATGTAACCAGACCGGAAACGAATACGTAGGAGACACTACTGGAGTTTCTTACCACCAGACTGATGTTGGTTACCGGAGAATCTTCCGACCCATTAAGCGCGGTGGTCTTTAGAGTTGCTTCCAGTAGTGCTCTGCCACCTCCGTCCACTGCTACGGCTTTCTCGTTAAGTGCCACTCGCTTTTCTGACGGTTCCTGAGCGGCTACACTGATACAACTTATCAAGAGCGCTGCGCCAATCAGAATCACTCTCATATTTATTCGTCTCCTTCAGTTGAGGCTGGGAAATCCAAAACGTGAAAGGATTGATTCTAGAGCCACGACGCTCAGCAATCAATCCCAATAGACCTTTAAAGCTCCAGTCGTTATTCGATGCGCGGCAAGAACCGCGCGCCATAGGGAATGATGTAGCCTGGTTGCTCGCCTACCTCACGCAGCGCCTCAGGCAAAGACTGCATTGAGATCATTCTCATCTGACGAACTTTGTCCGGCGGCAACTCTGAAACAAGGAGAATGCGATAGCGCTCGGCTTTGGTCAACAGCGACCAGGCTGTCTGACCATTAACTTCGTAAGCATTGCGCAGGCGGTTTTCGAGCGCTCTAGAGCTTTTTTCTTCAAACCACTTAAGAAAAGTCGGATGACCGAGCCCGTCCCCACACTCTGCGAGCAGCAAGATCGTACCGCCGTCGCTACACGCGTGTGCTGCCATATCAAGAGCCTTATGCGCCTGGATGAGGTTGAGATCGTAAGGCGAACCGCCGCAGCTGACAATGACAACTGCGCGTTTCTCATCGATTCCTGCGGAATGACTGGAAAGATATTCCTTGCAGCCGGTGTAATGCGCAGCTCGCCATTCGCCGGCATAAATGCGCACCGCGCGACCTCGTTCATCGACCACGGAATTGACGCTAAAGCAAGGCGCAATCAATGCAGCAACTCGTTCGCATTCCTGATGAACCGCGTTGCCGTTTAGGACTCCAGTGCCGACGCCTGCCCGGCGCCCGCCAGTTTCGAAGTCAAGCGCTAACTTGTGCGTAGCTTCAATCGTTCGGGCGGACGCGAGTCCGGGACAAATTGCTTTGCGGCCCCCGGTAAAACCGGCGAAGTAATGAAACCCGATTGCCCCGGTGCTGATCACATGGGAAAAATTCTTCAGCGCACGATTGACTTCTATTGGCGTGCCGCGCTCGGTTACTCCCAGAGAGATCATCTGCGAAGCGTCAGCCGCGGAATGGTCAATCGTTCGAATGCGCTGTGCAATGAAGGGAGTAAGGAGTTCAACTTTCTCATCCGCCGTAACAGGCCGATGTATACCAGTAGCGAAAATGATTGCTATATCACGGGGTGACACGCCCGCCTGAATCAAGCGGCGCAAAAGTAAATTCAAAATCTGCGCGCTTGCGGTTGCTCGTGTGGCATCAGACACAACCAGCAAAACCGAGTCGTCCGTCGAGACAATATCTTCGAGAGGAGGTGATTGGATAGGCGCACTCAAAGCTTCGCCGATTTCAACGTCGGAGAGTGGCTGGTCATTGTTTAAGTCTCCGGAAAGTATCCGGTATTGCTTACCATCGAAGCTGAAACTTTTGAAACTCTTGCCGTAGCCTAATTTGATTTCGTTCATAGCTCGGCTTGACGTCAAAAGGCGCTTAGACGCCAAAGTCCAGCAGCGCGCGCTCAATGATGTGCAACGACGCCAGGTCAGTGTCACCGGCTGTGCGCGACTCGGCGAGCCACTTGCGAAGCTGGCGGGCTTCCTCGATCGAAGAAATGCGGCAAGCGCCTGTTAAGGCAAGCGTAACCAATGCGTCCGGTGCGCCGTGTGTGACAAGTGCCGCTTGCAACGCAGCCTGTTCACGGAGATCCAGCGTGAGCAGAAGTTTGATTTCCATCAGGAGTCGAAACAGTCGATAGTCGACAAATGGGACTGTGTGTGTTCCCGGTTGAAACGTTTTGCAGTTTCCGCTAGAGAGAACTCAGCGCTTGCGTGACATCAGCGATTATATCGGCGGCGTCTTCAATGCCCAGCGCAAACCGAACTGTTGCCGGTGAAACACCTGCCGCCTTCAGTTGCTCTTCAGAGAATCCTGCGTGTGATGAATACATCGGATAACTCGCCAAAGTTTCAACGCCGCCGAGCGAAGGAGCCGTACGTACGAGCCGAAGCGAATTGAAAACCTTTTCGACTTCGGGCTCACCACCGACTAGATCAATCGCGACAACTCCGCCAAAGGCCTTCATTTGGCTTTTCGCAAGCAGGTGGTCCGGATCACTGTCGAGTCCCGGGTAGTAAACACGAGCGACCTTTTGATGTTGGCGCAAGGCTGTGGCCAGTAGGAGCGCGTTGTCGCAGGAGCTGCGCACACGCACATCCAGCGTCTTCATGCCTCTCGATAAAAGATAGGCAGCCGCGGGATCTAGTGTCGCGCCCACCATCACCGACATTTGTCGCACGCGATCGATAAAGTCTTTGCGACCCGCCACCGCTCCTGCGGTTAAGTCCGAATGTCCCCCGAGATACTTCGTCGCACTGTGCATCACGGCGTCAATTCCATGAGCGATTGGTTGCTGTAAGACGGGAGACGCAAACGTGTTGTCTACCACAGAAAACACTCCCGCCTTTCTTGATTCCTCCGCGGCCAGGCTCAAATTGACGATTCTGTTTAGAGGGTTAGCGGGCGACTCAAACCAGAAGACTCGGGACCTTTCCTCGGCAAGGTCTGTCAAATTTGTGATTTCATCGACACTGATTAAGCGCGATCGAATTCCAAAACGGTTCAAGACTTTGGTAAGGATCTTGACGGTACCTCCGTACACTGAATCGCAGGCGATTACTTCATCTCCCGACATGCAGAGCGTTGCTATCGTACAGAAAGTAGCAGCCGATCCCGACGAGGTGACGACGCAGGCTTCCGCGCCTTCCAGTTCTGCAATTTTTCTTTCTGCCTCAGCAACTGTTGGATTTGCGTAACGTGAGTAAAAGTAAGCGTCAGGCAATTAACCCCGGGCGTATCGACGCATCTCATCGAAGTCTTTGAAAGCAAAAGTTGCGGAATGGAAAACCGGAGAAACCACGGCGCCGAATTCCTGCTCGTCAGTTCTCTCGCCCCCATGGACCGCGATTGTCCCCGGTGATCGTTTTAGATCATTTGCTGAATTGCCAGCACTCATGAACTCTGAAGCTCCATACGTCGGCGGGTTTACGGCGGGCTAAGCTTAGCAAATTCGACCACTGGGCGACAGAGAGAGGAAGGGAGTGCCTTGGCGCAACTACCAGGTTTCGCAATTGCGGGTAGCTGCTGATAAAAAAGGGCCATGTGAGTGGCCCTCGAAAACGCGAACTGGAAAGTTGTGGTCCGATGGAGACCACGTCGGTAGTTTCACATTACAAGGCCTGAACACCTAATGTGATGTTGAAGTCTTTATAAAGCTCGTTGTATTCACGGACTTGGCGTTCTATAAAGGCCGGCAGTTCGTCCAGGTCGCTGACATTGATGATGGCGTTAACGTTATTAAGGAATGCAGTATGAGCGTCCATGGTTCGCAACGAGGGCGACATAAGAACGAAAAATAGCCGTCGGCGCTGTGCAGGCCTTAAGATGTTTACCTCGCGCGTCACAAAGACAGACCCTTGTTCTACCGGATCAAATCTTGGATCCAGCAAAACTATGTCCAGCAGATTTTCGCGCATTCGATCGACAGCTTGCCTCGAATCGTCTGCCACGAAAACTTGATATCCGTTTGCTGCCAGGCTGCGTGCAACCGATTCGCGATATTCCTGAGGAACGCAGACTAGTATTTTGCGCGGATCCCAGGAGGGGCGAGCATAAGAAAGTTTTCGGTTTGTCGCCGACGGCTGATTAATCAACCCAGAAAACAACTCAGCCAACCTATCTGCGGAAACCCCCGGAGAAGGTTCTGGTGCGTCCTCCCTTAGTTCGAAAAGTGGAGCAGGATTTGGCTGTTCGAAACGGGGGTGTTCTCCTGAAGTCGAGCCGATTACAGCAGGTTGTTCCAGCGCAGGACTGGGAAAACCTGAGTCCACGCTGCTTTGACATTTAGGACAACGAATGACGAAAGGCCTTGACGGCACCTTCGCTTCGTCAACCTGCAACCGGGAATCGCATTTTTGGCAAACAATAATCATGACAAATTCAATTAGTTTAAGACGAGCGTTGATTACTCAATCATATTCAGCATAGAGTCACGATCCGGGACCACGCCCAACGGGACACCGTTTCCTTCACGATTCAGATAGTCTTCGCCCGTAACGCCCTTCAGCTCCAACAACAAATTGTTTTGATTAGTGGCGAATGCCAGCCCGTCCTCTCGCGAAACCACCCCTCTTTCAATGAGGTCCCTAATCACGCTGTCAAAATCCTGCATCCCATCCAGCTTTCCATCTTTCATGGCGTCAAGCAAAGACTTTCCATCTGCCTCGCCGGCCTCAATGTACTCACGAGTCCGTGGGCTGGAACGAAGTATTTCGACAGCGGCAACACGCCCGCGCTGGTCCGCGCGGGGAATCAGGCGTTGCGAAACAATGTAGCGGAACGTTTGGGCGAGGCGAGTTCGGATGACAGGCTCTTCATTTTTTGGGTAGAGACCGATTATTCGATCGACAGTTTTGGAGGCATCGATTGTGTGTAGCGTCGAAAGAACCAGGTGACCCGTCTCGGCGGCCTCCAGCGCGATTTCTGTTGTTTCGAAATCTCTCATTTCACCGATGAGGATCACCTTTGGCGCCTGACGCAAGGCTGCTCGCAATGCTGACGGGAAGTCCTTGATGTCGTGCCCGACTTCGCGTTGATTGATCGTCGAGTTCTTATGTGTGTGGAGATATTCGATGGGATCTTCGATTGTTACAACGTGGTAGTGCTTTTTCTCGTTGATGATGTCAATGATCGCAGCTTGAGTCGAGCTCTTGCCGGCGCCGGTTGGCCCCGTCATAAGAACCAGACCGTTCCTCAGTTCAGCGATTTCTGAGAGTTGGTTAGGAAGGTTGAGCGACTTCAGAGTGGGAATATCTGTGGGGATTACGCGCATGACAATCGAGTAAACACCACGCTGCTGAAAGATGTTGACGCGAAAACGAGCTCGTGAAGGAAGTGAATAGCTGAGGTCCGAGGTCCCCGTGTGCGCCAGCCTTTCCGCCGCATCTGGATTTCCATGCATCAGCGCCATGGCGATGACTTCAGTCTGATAAGGCGTGAGCTTTTGCATGCCCAGCGGCTGAACAGGTGTCAGTTTCCCATTTATTTCAACCTGAGGTAGTTGGCCAACTGAGAAGTTAAGATCACTGATCTTATCGGAAACTAGCAACATTCGCTCGATAATGGGGGGCAGATCGAAGAAGCTCATTACCAGTGACTCCAGTTGGACGTGTGCGTGGAATAAAGGGGATTGGCGGGCGCCAAGCTTGGCGTTACCCCTAAGTCGAAAGGATTCTCGCGCATAACTTTGCTAAACGCAAGTAAAATTTGTTGTTTCGTGAAGGGCGGGTTATGGAACGCTGAGAAGGTGTTTTGTTTTTCTCTCGGCATCTGCTGCAGGCACCCAGATATCACGAATCACCGCTACCATGTCGGCACCCGCCTCCAAAACTAGATTTTTGTTTTCGCTCGTAATGCCGCCAATAGCGACTAGCGGAAGCGTGCTGATGGTTGCCCGAATGCGCGCTAATCCTTCAAGGCCAATTGCTGGAGTTGGCGACTGCTTTGTCGTTGTCGTAAAGATCGGCCCAACCGCAATATAGTCAACCGGCATATCTGCAGCGAGACGGGCCTGATCCAGGTTGTGTGTGGAGAATCCAATAATAGCGTCGTTGCCCAGGATGCGTCGCGCGGCCTCCGGCGCTAGATCCTCCTGCCCAAGATGAACGCCATCCGCCTTCAGTGCCAAAGCGATATCAACCCGGTCATTGATGATGATTCTTGCGCCGCAATCGCCTGCGACACGCAAAGCCGCCACCGCCTGAGAGAAAAACTTCACCGGAGAATCAGTCTTTTCTCTCAACTGAATCAACTTCGCTCCATAACTGCATAACCGGGCTACTTGTTCGGCGTGTGAGAGGCCAGAGAGGCTTTGGTCAGTGATTGGATAGAGGTGGGTGCCGGCCATGGCCTCTGTGAAGTTGTGACCCATTTCTGAGTTAGCTTTCTTTTTTCTTCGGCCGCTCGTTGGATTTAAGAACTCGCTTGCGCAGGCGAATATTTTGAGGGGTAACTTCCACCAATTCGTCATCGCCGATGAACTCGATCGCCTGCTCGAGCGACAATTCTTTTGGCGGTACCAGGCGCATCGCCTCATCGGCAGACGAGGCACGCATGTTGGTCAGTTTCTTTTCCTTGATGGCATTCACATCCAAATCAACAGCGCGCGCGTTTTCTCCGATGATCATTCCCTCATAGACCTTGATTCCGGGACGAATGAAGAGAGTTCCTCTTTCCTGAAGATTGAACAAGGCATAGGTGGTGGTTTCACCCGTTCGATCCGCTACCAGTGAGCCGGTGGCCCGTCCGCGCAACGCTCCCTGCCAATCGCCCCAGCGAAGAAACATCGTATTGAGTAACCCGGTGCCTTTTGTCTCAGTCAGAAATTCGTTGCGAAACCCAATTAGTCCTCGAGACGGCGTCTCAAACTCAAGCCTAACCCGGCCGGTACCGTGATTGACCATTTTCGTCATCTGTCCTTTACGACGCCCAACCGCTTCTGTAACCACTCCAATGAACTCTTCCGGACAATCGATCACCACCTGCTCGATCGGCTCCAGGGTACGTCCGTCGCTGACGCGAGTGATCGCCTCCGGCTTGGAGACCTGCATCTCATAGCCTTCTCGACGCATCATCTCAATCAGTATCGAGAGTTGCAGTTCACCGCGACCAGAGACTTTAAATAGTTCCGGCGACTCCGTTTCTTCCACGCGGATGGCGACGTTACCCAAAATTTCCTTGTCTAATCTTTCTTTGACCTGACGCGACGTCACATACTTGCCATCTTTCCCTGCAAAAGGAGAATTGTTAACGCCAAAAATCATCGAGAGTGTAGGTTCATCTACGGCAATGCTTGGCAGGGGTTGAGGGTTGTCAACAGACGTAATCGTGTCCCCGATCTCAACGTTGTCGACACCGGCGAGGGCGACAATCTCGCCGAAGCCAGCGCTCTGGACAGGCTCTCGCTTCAAACCTTCGAAGGCGTAAAGTTGCGAGACGCGGACCTTCTGAAAGGATCCATCAGGCTTCGCCACAGACACCTGATCGCCCAGTGCAATTTCACCCGAGTAGATTCGGCCAATCGCCAGCCGTCCCACATATTCGCTATAGTCGAGATTGGCAACGAGCAGCTGTAAAGAATCGTCTCTTATTTGCTTTGGCGCCGGAATCGTCGTTACGATTTGATCGAAGAGAGGTTTGAGGTTTGTTGATTCATCAGTGAGCAGCCGTTTCGCCACGCCTTCACGAGAGACGGAATAGAGAATAGGAAATTCGATCTGCTCGTCTGTCGCATCGAGATCGAGAAACAATTCATATATCTCATTCACTACTTCTTCGGGGCGGGCATCTTGGCGATCTATCTTGTTAACTACAGCGATTGCAGGCAGCCGGGCCTCGAGTGCCTTTCGCAATACAAACCGTGTTTGCGGAAGACACCCTTCGGCGGCATCAACCAACAGCATCACACCATCGACCATCTTCATTACTCGTTCGACTTCGCCACCGAAATCTGCGTGGCCCGGTGTGTCTAGAATGTTGATTTTCACATCCCGATAGTGAACGGATGTGTTCTTGGCCATGATGGTGATGCCTCGCTCGCGCTCAAGGTCCATCGAATCCATTATTCGGTCGCGAACCTGCTCGTTATCGCGAAAAGTTCCGGACTGCCGCAGCATTGCATCTACTAGTGTAGTCTTGCCGTGGTCGACGTGAGCGATGATTGCGATGTTGCGGATTTTTTCTCTTTCCTGACTCATTAATGGCCCTTACATGGATGACTGGTTACATGGATGTGATCGGTCTGGAATTGGTAGTAATAGCGAAACTCATATCCTATCACTTTGAACTGAATAACTCCCGCAGGCGCTCAGTACTTGTCGAAAACGTTGAACGGAACTTGAGGCAGTCCA
>Ga0164299_10000214_pt1 | contig 12409 bp, 13 predicted proteins | sample Whisoiple_221_MG_FD_109712 | JGI IMG/M metagenome (GOLD analysis project Ga0164299, IMG submission 109712) | Unamended control soil microbial communities from upstate New York, USA - Whitman soil sample_221_MG | ecosystem: Environmental > Terrestrial > Soil > Agricultural land ...
TAGCGCTGCGACGATGTGCTCGGAGATCGCGAGACTTCTTCGCAAAATTGCCACTTCAGCGCGCTCCCGAAGTTTTTGATAAGCCGGAACGGTGTCGGCAAGCTCTTCGAAGTCGTCCAATATCGCAACTTTGAATTTTTCGGCTGTCATACTTTTCAGAGTGTTGCAGTGACTTCGACTTCGCAGAATTTTCCTTCCGAGGAGTAGCCGTCGACGAAACAGTATTCCAACTGCGGGATTTTCGCCGAAACATGACGCGAGAAGAGCACTTTTAAATGATCCAAGCTCTGACTGCGATGCAGATAAAACGAAACGCGCACGACCTTTTCCCATGCAGTTCCCGCATCGGCAAGGGACCCGGTGATACGCGGAAAAATATTGTCGAACTGTTCCGCAAGGGTGGGCAGAACAGTCGTGACCCCGGAAAGGACAACGACGGAGTCATAGACGAGAAAACGAATCGGCGCGATCGGCGGCTCATATTCGACGATGTGCTTCTGCGCGCCGGCCATTGTCGGTCTCATGGCGATCAGGTCGAGTGCGACGCTGGCGGAGGAATCAAAATGAGCCGGGGCGATATAGCTCGAGCTTGCCGAACGCGCCTTGCCGGAAAGAATTTTTACGCGCTCGACGCTGCCTAAATCACGGCTTTGGCGATCGCGACCCCATAGGCGTGAGCGCACCGTATGGTCGAGTGATAGACCGTGCGAACTGAGCTCTCGGTTGAAAGTGTGGAAAAGCTGCTGTGTTTCGATTCCGGCATTTGCCGCGGATTTAGCTTCACCGTTTAACTCGACAAACTCTCTGCCGAGCCAAGTAAAAATTCGACTGCGCATAGGACTCTCCTCTGATCGCGGCGATCCTATATGAAGGCGCCGTTCCGATCAACGCAGAGTTCGCTATAGCAGGTCAGGTTTTACGATAGAACAGGAACCAGTATTCCCGAACCAGTTGGGCCAACGGTTTCCCGAGAAAGAACTCGGAGGCAAAGCTGAGGAGACCAAAAACGATGACAAGCAGAAGCAAGAAGAACACGATTGCACCTACTCTTCGCGACATCGGCTACTCGTTTCAGATTTGGGAAAGATCTCTCACCTTGGTCGATATAACTCATTTCCACTGCTGACAATAGCGAAGAGTCTTTCGCGAGCGCATTTCAAGAAAATGCCGTTTCTTCAATTGGCCGTCGGGATCGGCACGCAGCAGGTTGCCTGAGCGGATTGCGGCCCGGTTCGATTCGATGCTTCCCAGAGTGTGCGTAAATCGGGAGAATAGGGGTAACGAATGCCGTTTTCTTCGAGGATTTTGCCGGTGGCTTCGATCAGATCCTTGCGGTTAAAGACCATGGTCTCATGCGTTAGAACACCGGAGCTGGCAAACTTGAAGGTAATCCGCTCATCCCGGCTGTCGCGCAGGATTTCCACCAAATGGCGGAGGTTTTTAATCGGGGTTCCATTGACTTCGCTCACCACTGAACGGTTGGGATCGTCATATCCTTTGGTGATCCGGCTAGGGAAGAGCGGTGCAGCGACGACAACCAGCTCTTCGTTCTCGAAAGCGGGCTTATCGAAGCGTCGCGTGACGAGGGGACTTGGACGGTGGCCGAGCGTCGGTGGTTGTTGATTTCCGAGCCGCTCCAAATAGTCTTGGGTGGTTGGCGCAAATACGAATGGGCCGAAAATAAAAAACCGGGGATTCTTATCCATCAAATAGGGAATGACCAGTTCGCGTTGAGGCAACACGGGCAAATTAACATCGATGAGCCTGCCATCGCGATAAACGGTCAGCGGTACGGTGCCGTTTTTGGCGTACTTTTGGACGAGGTAGGAAGCCGAAAGCCGAAGATCATAACGGATCGGCACTTTTCCATCGCTGTCAATCGGCATATCACCGATTTTGGTAATAACATCCCATTCCTGAAGCGGGTAATCTGTGCTGTCGCGATAGGGCTGCGCGACCATGACCCCATTGATACCTTTCGGTAAACCCAGCCTTTGACGCAGAGTATCATTTTCGACTGTCTGGATAATGTCATAGAACTGCGGTTTTCCGTCGTAAACACCATCGGCGATGTCGTTTAGAAACAGCTGAATTTCTCCCACCTGAATGAGTTAGCCGATATTCTGCGCATTCTGGATCAGGCTAAACACAAGCCCGACCAATTTCCCATCGGATACGGCGGGGCCGCCGCTGTTCCCGAAGTTGAGAGCGGCATCTACCTGGATGCGAAGTCCGGTCGCCTGATAATAATAATCCGTATACTCGATGCGTGAAACGATCCCCTGAGTGACCGACAGCTCGGTACCCCCGGTGGGATAGCCATAAACGTTGATGGCGTCCTTCACACGCGGCAGCTCTTGAGCAAAGGGGAGCACGCCGCGATTTTCAAAGAATGCCTCGTCATCAAGCTTCAACACGGCGAGATCCATTCCGGGAGTCATGGCTTCAACGCGCGCCGGTATGTAACTAGCGGACTGGTTAGGCTGTACGTAGATTTGACTGGCGTACTTGACCACATGAGCATTGGTGAGGATCCGTTTACCGCTAATGACGACGCCCGAGCCTTTGACCTGGCGCGGAGCACTCTTTGTCCACGGCCGCAACAGATCCGGGCTGTGGTGAATCGCATGAATCTTTACCACCAGGTCGCGAATAGCGTCTTGCGCCTGAACGGATGACGGCAAAATCGTGCACAAGCATAGAACCAACCAACGAATCAACACTCGTTGCATGATATCTCCTCGATCGATATGAAACGGAAAGAAAACGGCCGCATTATATACGAAAAGGCCGCGAAGTGAAGCAAAAGAAAACTGCGCGGCCCGAGAAAAACCTGCGGATTCACATGCGAAGTGTGAGTGGATTATGGATACACTTTGGGTGAGAATTCGTTTCAAACGAAGGAGGGTTGTATGTGGTATTTAGTTTTGCGCCGGCCAACAAAGCCGCGGGAGCAATGGACGATTACTCTTGACCAGCACCTGATCTGGATGAAGCAACAGCATCACTCGGGGAAAATTTTATTTTCCGGACCAACCACGGACAGGAAGTATGGGGTCTACGTCATTCGTGCGGAGTCGAAGCAAGAAGCAGAACAGATCGCCGCCAGTGATCCCTACACCGCGGCCGGATTTTGCGCCTTTGAATTGCTTGAATGGGAAGTGCATCAGATCATGGGAGTCGGGCCATTTACGTCTGCTGAAATGCGCGCTCATCGCTGACGAAAAAAACTTTTAAAAAATCTTGACACGAGTCGTTCTGGGAGTTAGGGAGAAGCTAGCCCCATCCTGCTAGGGGGCGCGAAGAGCGGCGAACAGAGCGCGCCTGTTGCAGCTCTTCTTAAATCGGAGGGATTATGCACGGAGAAGATAGTCCACCGGGCCAATCACGCCCGCTAACGGCGGGCACCGGCAGTTCGTCAAGCTACACGTCGAGCATCGAGCTGCGTGAATCAAGCCCTCAAATTCTGCGCCAAATGGCGTGAACCCGAAAACAGGGTCAATCAGAAGGTTGGGCTTCCTCAAAGCGGCGCCGAGTTCTTAATTGACGGTAGCCGAACCGAGCCTTACGCCGAGTGAATCGTCCGAACGCGGGTAGCAGTCGTAAAAAGCTTAAATCAGAAAAAATGACGCGATGGCGTCCACAGGACGGGTAGTGGGCATGGGCACACTGCCCGTCCTGTTTTTCGGGCACGTGCCAGGATCGTCAGCTGTTCAGCAGTTTTCCGTAGCCCGTGATCGGAGCTTTGATGCCGAGCGTGCGCATAACCCACCATAGAGATGCCGCGGTACTCGCAACCACCGGCTTTTGAGTATCGTCTTCCAACTCCTGGACGTAAGCGACGGAGCGCCATCGGCCTTGAATCAGCAGGCTGTCGACCGCTGGATGGCGGTGAAAAAGATTGCGGGCAACTTTATATGACGCGTAGTCAGGTAATTTAACTTGATCCACTGGTTTAGAAACTTCCAAGCCTTCGATATCGATTACCTCTAAGCCGCCGTCTTCGTAATATTTCTTGACGGCCTGGTTGATGGTTTTTTTATAAGCGGTGGCGATCACTGTGGTGCGTACTTTTAGAAATTTAAGCGCTTCGATGGTGGCGCTCATGGCCGTGCTGATCGGAAGTCCAATCTGCTTGGACAGCTGAGCTACGATCTGTTGCTCCGCGGCGTAGCCCCGCTGGGTCCCTAGAGTAATTCCACCCATTAGGACCGCATCGCACTCTTCCGCTGTGAAAATTCCCAGCCCAGCGGCCAGGGCATCGATCGCTTTGTTGAATTCAGCATCTGTATGGGCCTGAACATTCAGTCCTGAAGCGACAATGGTGAACCCTTTGGGAAGAATTAAGTCCCAATCCGACGGACTTTCAAAAACTGACGGCGATAAATAGCCGATTCGGGCTTTCCACCCTGACATGATCTCCTGCCCCGCTTTCGCTGTTTAGATTTCCGATTCCTTCTCATAGCGCAAGTGCCTCTCAGTAGAAAGGTCGAGCGGCACGAGAACTGTCGTTTCTATCTCAGAAAATGCTATTCTGGGCGTCAAATAGGTTGATGGGAGAGCAATGATTTGCGCGCCGAAAGACTTGGCGCACAGGCTTTAACTATTATGCTGCTTCAATTTATGGCTTTTAAACGATTAGATTCATGGAAAAATCGTGCTTTTGCAGTGTTCCTGATGGCCCTATGGCTCATGCCTGCCACCAGACCGGTCTTTGCCAGCAATGATGAGCCTGCCGAGTATAACCGGCGCGCAACGGCGACAGCACAGATTCTTGCGGGCATTACACCAAATCCGGCTGATCCCGCGTTGAAGGGCCTGGTCGAGAGCGAAGCATTCAAAGAACACCAGCAGTGGATGACCACTAGCTGGAATCAGGTGCGCAATCGAATTCAGACTATGGATGCGTGGCGCACCCACGAAATCAAAATTCCGGGCGCCCAGAAAAAAAATCTGCTTTATCCTTTCAGCGGTCCGGATTTGCTGAACGCCTACGTTTTTTTTCCCGATCATGCCCGGTATGTCTTTTTCAGCCTCGAACGGCCCGGTACACTGCCGGATCTCGAATCGGTCACACCGGCGCAGTTCTCTAAGCTATTGCAAGACGTGCGCAGCGCCTTTCACGATATTTTCGAGCGCAACTACTTTATTACTTCTTACATGACGAAGCAGCTGACGACGCCGTGGATTCGCGGCACGGTTCCAGTGATGGCAACCATGCTGGCGCTCATGAATCGGCGAATCATCCGCATCGAACCGCTCGACCTTTTTCCTGATTTGACACATGCGTACGAACTGCCCGATGCCAAGCGGCCGCCGGTGCTGATGCGCGCGGTGCGCATTGACTTCGCGAGCGCAACGAACGGAGCGGGTATACAGCAGCTTTATTACGTCTCGCTTGATGCAGCGGACAAGGCGTTGGAGTTTTATCCTGATTTTCTGAGCTGGGTGAGCCAGTACAAGCCGGCCACGGTGTTAATCAAATCGGCCTCCTATCTGCTCCACGATCACCAGTTTTCGAAAACCCGGACGATGCTTCTCGATGCAGCCGATGTTTTGGTCCAGGACGATACCGGCATTCCATTTCTATTCATCATCCAAAATCCCTTGCATGTTAAGCTGTATGGTCTTTATCATCGGCCGATTCTCCCTATGATGTATGGCTACCAAAAAGATTTAGAGGCGGCATTCAATTCACGCCAAGAGCAAAATTCACTGCCGTTTCCGTTTGGTTATCACTGGCGGGGGCAGCAATCCGGGCTGATCGTCGCACACCGGTAGGGGTGGCGCTGCGGCGGCAGTGGTACTGCGGGCTCTTGCTGTTGATGATGACCACGCCGTCCACCGCTCAACCGATTCGCCACTCGTTTCAAACCACGGACGGCGTTACGCTCTCATTCCTCGAGGCCGGCTCTGAGCACGGGAACGAGATTAACATCGTTTTGGTCCCTGGCTGGCTCATGCCGGGCCGTATCTGGCAAAACCAGATAAATGATTTCAGTCGAACCTATCACACGCTGGCCTTTGATCCCCGTGGCCAAGGTGAATCCCAGGTCGCTTCCAGTGGCTATACAGCCGAACGGCGCGCCACCGATCTGAACGAGCTGCTGCTTAAAAGATCAAGTGTTCTTTTGGTCGGCTGGTCCCTGGGAGGCATCGAGGCGCTCCAATACGTTCATATGTTCGGAGCCGACCATTTGGCCGGTCTTGTCCTGGTGGACAGCTCTGTGGGCGAAGAGCCGGCTCCCGGCTCGAGCGGAGGTTTCAAAGACAATCTGCGGCGTGACCGCGACAAGACGCTGCGTGAGTTTATGGGAGCAATTTTTGCCAAGCCGCGTCCCGAACAGGAACTGGCAGAGCTGGTACGCGGCGCCAAGCGTATGCCGGTAGAGGACAGCCTTGCATTACTGGACTATCCTTTCGAACGCGCCCATTGGCGAAACATTGTGCGCAGGTTCCAGAAGCCATTGCTTTACGTCGTGACGCCGCAGTATGAGCAGCAGGCGGCGAATCTCAAAAAAAATCGACCGGGAACGCAAGTCGAACTGTTCAAAAAGGCTGGCCACGCGCTCTTTGTCGATGAGCCGCAGAGATTCAATGCGGTGATTAGAAAATTTGCCGTGCGGCTTTCCTGAGTTAAGCACAAGTTGTATTCTCGCCCGAGTTTTGACCAGACGGAGGAAACCCCAAATGGCTTCTCGGTGCCGTTGTTTCATCAGCGTACTCGTCACGGTCGTCCCCCTCATTTGTGTTCCGATCACGGCTCACAGCGCAAAGCTCTATGTTGTTTACGCTTCAATCGGCGGCACCCAGTCCATTGGCTGGATCGCCAAAGAAGCAGGACTATTTGCCAAGCACGGCCTCGATGTGGAGCTGCTATTTACCGGAGGCGGCAGGGCGATCACATCGCTTTTGGGTGGCGATACTCCCATTATCACCGTGGGCGGTCCCTCCGTGATCGCCGCCCGGTTGGCAGGCAGCGATGTGATCATTCCGGCCCACGTGTTCGACACAATTCTCTATTCGCTCATGGTCACTCCGGAGATTCGCACGCTGGCTGACATCAAAGGCAAAAAACTCGGCGCGAGCCGGTTCGGCTCTGCCACTGATTTCGCCTTGCGCTATGTGCTTAAGCAAAACGGGATCGATCCGGTAAAAGATACGGTAATTTTTCAGATCGGCGGCCAAGCGGAAACGCTGGCTGCTCTCAAAGCCGGTTCGATTCAAGGGGGGGTGATCGCATCGCCGGCAACGGCCGAAGCAAAGCGACTGGGTATGAGAGAGCTTATCAACATGGCGAACCTCGGTGTCGAATACCCACAGACGACGATCGCTACAAACGGACGTTATCTACGCACCAACCGTGACACGCTGCTGCGCTTTACGCGAGCCTATGTCGAAGGCGCGCACCGGTTTGTCAACGACCGCGAATTGGCACTGAAGGTAATCGCGAAGTATACCAAAATCCAAAACCGAGCGACGTTGGACGCGACCTATGATGATCACGTACCCTACGTCAAAAAAGTCCCGACTCCGTCCGCCGGCTCCATTAAAACCGTTTTGGAGCAGCTGGCGGTGACCGATCCGAAGGCGCGGAGCGCGCGACCGCAGGATTTCTACGATGGCAGCATCATTGCTGAGTTAGAGCAGGAAGGTTTTTTCACTCAGGTCTGGCGCTAACTCTAAGCTACGGTTCACCAAACAGTCGCACCGTGTTGTGATAAAGTAGCTTTTGTTTCTGTACTTCTGAAATATCTTTGCGCTCCAATATCTCCATGGTCGCATTGTTGCGTCCCTCGCCGTGGGGAAAATCGGATGAAAACAGCACCTGGTCTTCCCCGATCAGCGCGAAGAGTTGCATTAGCATACGATCGTCTGCTTCCGCAGCGATAAAAATCCTCCCGGACTTTACATAATCGCGGATGCTTTGCCGCGGCAAATCGGCGGCATTCGGCATGCTCAAGCCCATCGGATGCGCACCCCGATCAAGAGGCAGGTAATGATCCATTCTCGATACCATGTAAAAAATCCATTCTGCGCCGAACTCGAGAAAGGCCACTTTCAAATCCGGGTAGCGATCCAACGTGCCGTGGCCAACGATCGCCATGAACGCGAGCTGCGCCGGCAAGGACATGCCGATGATGTGACCATCGTAGATCGACCGGCCCAATTGTGCGAGCGGTGGATAGCTCATCCCCATATGCACGCAAAGCGGCAGGCGAGCGCGGGCGAATTCTTCCCATACCGGCAAAAAACTCGGATCGGAAAGCATGCGCTCGCCCACGCTGCCGAACACAACAGCGGCGCACGCACCGAGGCGTTGCATCTCTTCGATCGCCTCGAACGCTTCGCGCCGGGTGCGGAGCGGCAAGAGCCCCGACCACTTCAGGCGCTTGGGCGCGTGACTGCACTGTGCGGCGACATAACGGTTGTAGGCGCGAAACAGTGCCGCTTCGAACTCCGGATCGCGTGTCATGTGCGCGTAAAGCGTGCTCGGAAAAAGCATCTGCGCATCGAACCCCATGCGGTCCATATCGCGGAGACGCGCTGCCGGGTCATTCAATGTCATGCTGCCGATGGAGCAATGTTCGCGCTCAGTGTCGGCACCAAATTCCGCCAGCACGTTGCGCGGTGTATTCGCCTGTTGAGCGCCGGGACCCAGGGCGTGGGGCTCGAGAGAGCCCTCGATCAGCCAACCGGCGTTGAAGTTTGCCAGACCCGCCTCGTCGTGGATTGTGACGGGGCGAGGCCGGCGTGCACGATAGCGATCCGGTAGATCTTGCCACATGCTGGGATTAATCGATCCGTGCGCATCAGCATCGAAAACCCGGAACCCTTGGAGCATGCCTCTGTTCCTTTTTTTGGCTTCAGCGCAATTTTTTGCGCGCCTCAGCCAGAAAGCCGCTCTCTTCGAGACTGTGCATCGGCAGCGGATTGAGTACCTGACTCAGATCGACTTGCGACACCTTGGGATTGATCCTGGCGGTAATCTTCTGCACGAGCTTCCACGCATTGGGATCGGGCGTCATGTCGAGGGTCGCCATGATCGTGAGAACTTTGTACGAGGCTTCAGCGTCTTGCGGCTTGGGAAAACGAAACGCTTTACGCAGGATTTCGACAATATCTGTCTTGGCGCTTGGATCATGGATGAGTACGACCGCATCGATCAGCCCCTTGAGCAGGCGCGAGACTTGATCGGGCGAGCTGGCGGAGGATTCCTGGAGAAAGCAAATGGTCGTGCCCTGATAAGGGAAGCTCAGCTTGCCGATGTCGGCGAGCACGTTCGCACCCGCTCGCTTGGCGGCTTCACTGTAACTGTACGGGATCACCGTAGCATCGACGCCGCCCGAGTTCAGCGCTTGCGTTACGGTGGCGGTATCGCCGAGAATGCGCATTTTGAGATCGTATTTCTCTGGATCGATGCCGAGTTGATCCAAAGCGATCATCGTTTGCAGCCAAAACCCGCCGCCGATGCTCTGCACGCCGAAGGTCTTACCGCGAAGATCCTCGACGGTGCGAATTTCTTTACGGGTTACTAGCTCACGGGGAATTTTTTGCACGGGTGAAGCGACGCATTGTATTTTCATGCCGCCCACCGCCGCGCTAAGCGCATTGCCAGGCGAACCGTAGTTGTACTGAACCTGACCCGTGGAAAGTGTCGCCATGCTGAGCGCGCCGTTGCGCATTTGCACGAGACGCACGTCGAGCCCATATCTTTTGAATGTCCCCCTTTCGATGCCCACCCACATGGGTCCGACGGTTTCGTTTTGACCGGCATAGGCGACCAATACGGGTGCGCCAGTTTGCGCCAAAGCGGATATTGGCACTTGCAAATAATAAAGAAGTAGCAGGAAGCATAGCTTTATCGCCGCCGCTTTGGCGTTGCGCGCGTTGGGTCTGGCGCCCGAACGAGTGAAGAGTAGAGCAGGCGAAATCATCTACGATATGTGTCGATGGCAATTTCTCGAGTCATTTATTGTGCGTTAGATCGCGTAAAAACGTCTGGCGTTGTCGCCCAGGATCGCCGTTTTGTGTTCGGGCTTGAGGTCGTTGCGTTCGAGGATCTCGTTGATTTCTTCCATGCAATTATCGAGGGAAATCTCATGCGGGAAGTCGGAGGCGAACATGAACGGTTCCGGGCCGACCCGCTCGATGCCGTAAGCGAGCGCTTTCTCATTGCCCTCGCAGCTGACGAATACTTTGTCGCGGCTAAAATAAGCCACCGGTTTGCGCTCGATGCGGAGGCCGCCGTATTCCAGCTCTCTTTCCAGGCGATCGAGCACCATGGCTATCCAGCTCGTGCCGCCTTCCAGGAAACCGACGCGCAGGGTGGGGAATGCGTCGAATACGCCGTCGACGATCATACCCGTGGCGGCGATGGCTAATGGGACCGGCATACCGAGTGCGCGCGTGGCCGGAAAAACCGTGTAAGTATTGAAGCCGAGATCGCCGTAACAGCCGCCGTGTACGGCGAGGGCGCAGTCGAGCCTGGCGGCTTCCTCATACACGGGCCAGAAATGCTTGGCGCTCAGGTGTGGATGAAGACCGTTGGACGGCAGCATGGCGCCGACCATGCCTAAATCCTTGACCGCGCGCCGGAGTTCCGTCACCGCTGCGGGAACATCTTGCAACGGAATCAATGCCATCCCCTTCAAGCGCGGATTGAATTGCAAATACTTGGCGTGCAGCCAATCATTGTAGGCTTTGGCGTATGCAATCGCCCACGGCGGGAAAGCGACTTGCCCATAAGCCAACCCTTCGGTGGGATACAGCACGCTCGCTTCGAGCCCGGTCTTGTTAAGAAACTGCAGCCACTTTTCCGGTCCGACGTTCGGATCGAAGGTGCCGGGTTTACGTTCTTCCAAACGCGGCGTGTGAAAGCGATCAAGGCTTGGCAACATGCGACGCGGATTCATATGGCCGGTGGTTTTAAATGGCTCGCTGACATAGCTGATCAGCTCGTCGACCTTCTCCATTACATGACCATCGCAGTCTACGTAATTGCTCGCCATTTCTCCTCCATCGAGAACAGAGCCGACTGCCGGTCGCTCTCACGATTTTGTGTTTTTTGTTCAGAGCGGTTTTTATCGATCATATTTTGTAAAAGCGACGGGCATTATCGCCGAGGACTGCTGCTTTGTGCTCTTGTTTCAGATCCGTGCGCTCGATGATTTCGTTGATTTCTTCCATGCAGTTGCCGAGCGAAATCTCGTGCGGGAAATCGGACGCGAACATGAACAGTTCCGGGCCGATCCGCTCGATGGCGTAAGACAGCGCCTTTTCGTTGCCTTCGCAACCGACGAAAATTCGACCGCTGGTGAAATACTCTTCAGGTTTATGTTCTAGTCTAAGGCCGCCGTATTCCATCTCCCGCTGGAGTCGATCTATCACGATAGGGATCCAAGCCGTGCCGCCTTCAAGAAAACCGATGCGTAACTTGCGAAACTGATCGAACATGCCTTCGACGATCATGCCGGTCGCGGCAATCGCCAGCGGGAACGGCATGCCGAGGGCACGCGTCGCAGGAAAAACGCCGAAGGAGTTGAAACCCAAATCGCCGTAACAGCCGCCGTGGACGGCGAGCGCACAGTCGAGCTTTTCCGCTTCCTCGTAGATCGGCCAGTATTCCTTGGCGCCGAGGTGAAGGCGAAGACCATTGGACGGCAGCATGGCGCCAAGCATGCCCAGTTCTTGCACCGCCCTGCGCAATTCCGCCACCGCGCTCAGCACGTCCTGCATCGGGATTAACGCGACGCCTTTGAGCTTTGGACTGAACCTGAGATATTTTTCACAAAGCCAATCATTATAACCGCGCGCGTAAGCCACCGCCCATGGGGCAAAAGAAATCTGGCCGTAAGCTAGTCCTTCGGTGGGATAGAGTACGCTGTATTCGACTCCGGTTTTGTCGAGAAATTCCATCCATCTTTCCGGGCCGATTGACGGATCGAAAGTCCCGGGCGTCCGCCGTTGCAGTCGTGGTGTATGGAAACGATCCAGGCTCGGCACCATTCGACGCGGATTGATTTCGCCCTCGATGCCGTTCACTTTGCCGATCCGTTCGGCGATCTCATCGACTCTTTCCATCACGTGACCGTCGCTATCGACGTAACCAGTCGCCATATGCATACCTCTTCATTTACTTTTTTGCGGCATTTCGGCGAGCAAACGGCCATAGCCTGGAATCTTATAACGCAGGCCGAGGCGCAACTGTGTTTCCCATGCGCGCGCCGGGCCGGCATGGACAACGGTCAGACCGGTTTCCTTCTCGAGGCGGTCGATGATTGCGACGGTCTTCCACGCGGAACCGAGCATATAAATACCGTGAGCGTTTTTGTGCTTGGCGGCGATGCGCTTCATGAATTCCAGGATTTCTTCGGGCGGGACTCTCGGGACGGCGGCGAAGGACGCA
>Ga0164299_10000218_pt1 | contig 12381 bp, 13 predicted proteins | sample Whisoiple_221_MG_FD_109712 | JGI IMG/M metagenome (GOLD analysis project Ga0164299, IMG submission 109712) | Unamended control soil microbial communities from upstate New York, USA - Whitman soil sample_221_MG | ecosystem: Environmental > Terrestrial > Soil > Agricultural land ...
CGGTTCGGATCATTTGCGCAAATTCCATCAAGATTGACCGCTCACGTTTTGCCAATTTGCCTGCCGCACGGCAAGGGCTGCAGCGCCACTCGTACGGAAGAGTTTGCGTCGTCAAATTGTCATGAACGCAGCCTGCAGCGCGGCTCAGCGCAACGATGCCGCATGAGGGCCGGGCGACACCTCTCCTATCGCGCGGTGAAACGGCGCGGAAGGTCGCGCGCCACCAAGCTTGGCCTGATGCGCTTGCTCGCCAAGGCGACAACAACTCCCCAGCCAAGCGCCCGGGCCTTGTTGACCGCGAGCTGAGCCGCTCTCGCTCTGAACTCGGCAAGAGGTTTGGAGGCGAAGTTGGGAAGCCAGTTGCGCGTGACGATCAGGCGAGGCTGCGCGGAGCTTTCTTGAAAGCGATGAGAAAGACACTGCCGCGCTGCCAAACGACGATCTCCTCGCCGTCGAGATGCACCTTGAGACCCCTCCCCGCCTGATGTGGAACGGCCATAACAAAACTCCTCAAGACCAAGGTCCGGTTTCTCCGGCCTTTGTCGGGAGGGGCTAAGAGGGGCCACGTGAACGAGGTCTGAGGGGTCCGTTTATTTGGAATTCAGAAAGAGATAGAGAGGGTGCCGCCCGAGGCCGATGGCCAAGAGACTCTCTTGGAAAAAGATCGGTTCGCTCGCTATCCTGCCAATCACGTCCATGCCTCATTTCAGGTGTTGACCCAGGGCGGGGAACGTGGGGCCCGGTTCAAGCGCCTGAAACTGGCCCATTGAAACGAGGAGAGGTCGATATGGGCAGGTCGATGGACGGATGGAACGGGCTCCGCTTTATGGGCTGGCCGGTCTTGCTTGCGGCGTTTGCATTGGGGTGTGGAACGACTATCGCGACCGCCCAACAAGGCCAAGAGGTACCAAAGACAGCGCCAACGACGGCGGGAGCGGGCGCCGAAAGCAGCTGGGTCAAGGTTTGCACGACGGATGAGAAGACCGGCAATAAGCAGGTTTGCCTCATCAGACACGAAGGGCTCGATCCCAAGACAGGGGCGATTCTTATTTCCGTCGCCGTGCGCACTATCGAAGGCGAAGACAAGAAACACCTGCTGGTCAACGTGCCGACGGCCTATTCGCTGGTGATGCCTGCCGGCGTTCAGATCAAGATCGACGAGGGCGAACCGGTTCAGCTGCAATATGCCGTCTGCTTTCCGACGAGCTGTCAGGTGCAAATGGAGCTGTCCAGGGAGATTGTCGACAAGATGCGGAAGGGCAAGCAGATGATCGTCGCTGCCCTGAACGCGCAGCAAAAAACGATGGCCTTCCCGCTTCCGCTCAACGGTTTCAGCAAGACCTTCGATGGACCCCCGGTGGACAACGTCGCATATCAAGGGGCAAGGGCTCAGATGATGCGAGCGTCCCGCGAGCACCAGGCCGAGCTTGCCAAGGAGGCGACAGAAGCACGTATAAGGCAGCAGGTAGGCGCTCAGCCTCAGCCAGAAGGCACTCCCGTGCAGCCGGCCGTGCCCAATGCCACGATCCCGCCGGCACCTCAATAAGCCAGGCGCGTAATCGGGGCCGGCCGAAGCCGACGCCCCATTGCTTGGGATTGATCAATTCGCCGCGTCCGGTTTCACCACCACCGTTCCGCCCATTGTCTTGCCGTGTATCTTGCAGTGGTACTGGAACTCGCCTTCCTTATCGAACTCCACTGGACTCGAGCTTTCACCAGGCTTGATCTCTCCAGTGTCGAAGGCCTTGCCGTCGTCTTCTGAAGTCGCGGTGTGGTTTGTGAACGCCTTGTTGGTCCACACGATCGAACCACCGACCGGAACCTCTACACTTTTTGGATCGTAGCTGATGCTCTTCATCTCTACAGAGGTCAGTTTTGCGTCCGACTGCTTGGTCCCGTCATTCTCTTCCGCGGATGAGGCAACCGATGCCGCAAAGACAAACACAAGGGGGACTGCCAACTGCAAAACTCGATTCATGATGACCTCCGTTTCGGACAGCCGACGCGCAGGGCACTCGTCAGAAAGTTTTCATGTATTCGATCAACGCCTGCTTATCCTGGTCACTGAGATCTCGCCCAAAGGTATGTCCGCGAGGTCTCCGGTGCGGCTCAGGTCAATGTGTATCTAACGCCACCCGGCGAGACTGGCTTGCTACCGCACTACGACACGCACGACGTCATGGTGCTTCAGGCGAACGGATCGAAGAATTGGCAGATCTTCGGACGTCCAGTCGATGCCCCGACCAGGGGCCAGCCCTATGAACGGGGCTTGGAGCCTGGTGAAATCACACGCGAGTTTGCCATGGAAGCGGGTGATTTCTTGTATTTACCCCGAGGATTCATGCACGTCGCCGAGGCTCGTGACCAGGTATCACTCCACCTGACGGTTGGCATACATCCCATCACCGTCGGCGCCATCATCAGCGCCACCGTAGAGAGGGCGATTCGGGACGATTCGCGATTCAGGAAGGCCCTCATCCCAGGTTTCGCGCATAACCCTCCTAGCCGTGACCGTTCGGTTCGCCAGGTTCGTGAGGCGCTCGATGCTCTGCTGCAGGGCGCAGACGCGGCTGGAGCAGTGGACGAGGCCGTGAAGTGGGCGACGGTTTCCGAACCGCTATCGCTCGAAGGGCACCTGCTTGACCTTGCAGCGGTGGATGGTTTGACCCTTGATACCGAACTGCGATTGCGGATCGACCTGGCGTGGCGACTCGATACGACGGACGAGCGTATCTCGATCACGTTCAACGGCAAGCATGTCACCATGCCGATCTTCGTCGAGCCCTGTATCCGACACATAGCATCGGGCGACGTGTTCACCATCGGCAGCCTGCCAGACGCGATTGACGATGAGGGCAAACTTGTTCTCGCCAAACGTCTACTATGCGAGGGGTTCATACAGCGCGTTCGACGCTAGCGTGACGGCAATCCCCAGTCCCCAGAACTAGTTGGGGCTTCCAACGAGTAAGGATTGGGCTTGATGCTCCTCAATGTCGGCTATTGGCACTAAGCGGACGTGCAAACCGCAATGATGAATGTCCGCTTTGATGGGAAGAACGGACGTGACGCGGAAATTCCCCACTCTGTGTGAACCTTTTCATGGTGATAATATCGGGGATAGGACGGGAGCCAGAGCGCGGAGGCTGTCATGTTCAAGCATCTTGCATTGGGCCTTTTTGTTCGTCTTGTCTTGCCTGCCGGTCTTGCCCTTGCCGGTCTCGCGCTGGCCGCTCCGGCATCGCTGCAGGCGCAGGAGCATGAATCGGTCAGGGTTGCGACCTTCAACGCCTATCTCCTGTCGCCGATCTTCAAATGCGCCAATGCGCAATTCGCCGACTGCCTGTTGCAGATCAACGGCAAGACGGAAGCGCAGGCAAAGAAATTGGCCGACACCATCCTCAAGGACGCCGGCCGTTTCGACATCATCGCTATCAACGAGGCCTGGGACGAGGACGCCAAGCAGGTCCTCGTCGACAAGCTGAAGCTTGAATATCCGAACTATGTCCGCAAGATCGATGCCGACCTGATCCAGCTGCGCGGCGCCACGCTGCAGGCCATCCTCAACGGGCTGAGCCCGGCAGCGGCCGTCGCCATCTACGGGCTGCCGATCGAGAAGATCAACGGCGAGGACAGCGGGCTGATGCTGTTTGCCAATGCCAATTTCAAATTCCTGCCGCTGCCGGACCAGAGCTTCAAATGGGGCGATGCCAAGGACGAGACACTTGAAGCCAAGACCGACGAGGTCGGTTTCACTTTGTTCGAGCCGTGCGAAGGCTTCGACTGCCTGTCGGCCAAGGGCGCGGCCATCGTGCGGCTGCGCCATCTGCCGTCGCAGCGCAACTACACGGTCGTCTTCTCGCACCTGCAGGCCGATTATTTCGACAAAAGCCCGCCAGAGATCAACGCCGGTGCACGCGAGGGGCAGTTCGCGCAGGTCGAGAAACTGATCGAGACGACCTTGTCGCCGCTATCGGATTCTGAGCGCCGCCAGGAGCGCGTGCTGATGATGGGCGACCTCAACGTGCCGCTGTTCCACCAGCCGGCCGGCGAGTGGGCGGGCCGCTTCGCCACGCCCGGTACTTATTGGACCGACAATTTCTACGATGCCTGGGCCGCCACCAATTCGCCGACCGATCCCGGCATTTCCAATCATATCGACGCAGAACGCTACGACTACATATTGGCTTCGCCCAAGCGCTATGAGAGCGGCGGCATCGAAGGCCCGATCTGCATCCAGCACATGACGATCCCGAAAGATTTCGTGGATCTGGAGAGCGACCACAACATGGTCACCGCCGACCTCAACATAGGCAATTATTTCTGCCATCCGCAGATCGCCCACAAGGTCGCGCTGAAGAAGACCAAGGTCGACGGCAAGCCGCGCGAACAGGAACTGATCGATCATGTCGGCGGCACCAATGTCACCGAGATCCGCTATCCCGGCAGCATGCAGTGGTTCCATGTCGTGCGGCCGGATGCCGGCACCTATTCGATCGGTCCCGACCGACCCGACGTCAACATGGACATCTATCTGCCGGACAATTTGACCACGCCGATCTCACGCTATTTCGGCGACACCGAGGTGATCACCGAGGGCGAGCGCAAGATGTTCGTCCAGACCTTCGTCCTGCCGCGCGAATTCTACATTCGCATGAACGGCAAGGACCGCGACTTCACCGGCGACTATGCGCTGCTGATCCGGCATCACAACTGCGCTACCAGGGAAGAGGCCTGTTTACTGCAGCCGGGCGAGGAGCCGCAGATGGCGACGCTGACCGGGGCCGGCAGCCTGTTCGGCACGCAGGACGAGGCTTGGTTCGAATTCGACGTCGTCGGTGCCGCCGACAGCGGCGCCTACCAGACCGTCAAGCTCGCCGCCGAAGGCCTGCCCGATCCCGACAATTTCAAGGTGACGCTGGAGGACTTCGTCAACACCAATGGTAACGGCCCGCCGCCCATCGAGGAGTCCGGCACCAGCCGCAAGTTCACCGACAAGATGGGTCCGGGCTCGACCGGCTATGTCGTGATCCGCCAGGCCTCAGCCGGCGCCGGCGATGTCTCGGTCTGGGCCTTTATGGAAACCACCGTGCGCAACCTCGAACTCAAGGCGCTGATCTGCGAGGACGAGACGAATCCCGAGCTCGGCTCCGACGACATCTACACCGAACTCACCATCGACAGCATGAACAAGCGGTACCCGCTTGGCGGCACGCTCGAATATGACTGCGACGATTCCGCCGCGCAGAAGAACTGGCCGGGCGATTTCGGCTTCCCCGCCCGGCTGACCTTCGTCGAGCATGCCGGCATGAAGCTGGTGGAGGACGACGATTCCAGCCCCGACGATCCGAGCCGGTTCAACAATTTTCCCGACCTGGCGCCCGGCGTCACCGTCATCGACGGAATGATGACGCCGTTGATCTGGCGCTTCGAGGGCGGCAAATACCGGCTGAACTACGAATTGCGCCTGCGCAAGAACGAGCCGGTGAAGGCTTCACCATAAGGGCGGGCGATCGCATGGACTCGCGAGGCGTCCGCATCGATTAAGTGTTGCCGGGACAGCACCCTCCATTGTCCTGGGGGAGATCGGACATCTCCGAGCCTGCACTTCCGCAAAGCGGACATGACTCGAACGGGCCGTATATCGGCTAATGACCCAAAGCGTCCCAAAGCCGAGGCTAGTCGGCGGCGATAGTCCTCCTGCCACTCATTGACGCTGCGGTATACACGTCCAAACAGGCGTTTCGACCCCATCATCGATCTTGATGGCTGCAACCGCCTTATCGGAAACGGAACGGTGAAACCTGAAAAACATTAGTGCAAGAGAGCGAAATACTGCCGTCGACAACCGTTTTTCAATCTCGGCTGCCACGTCGCCGTCATGGACGGGCCAAGCGAGAAAAACGAAAACATTGACAGGCGTATCCGCCGCCTTCTCGACCTTACCTTGTTTCAATCCTGCCAGTTTGAAACCATAGACGAATTCATCCGAGGCTTCGGTCGCGGTCCAATAGATTGTGCTGAACGGATCGGGGAAATTCACCGCCGAGACGTCCTTGGCAGTGGTTAGTAGACGTCCGAGCTCGTTATTAGTGCAATTGTCTCCGATGCAAGGACCGCTCCCGTCTAGATTGAAGGCGCTCGGGAGTCTCCAGCCGCGCACTCCGCAGTAGCCAAGCCCCGCGACCCAAGACATGGCCTCATACCACGTCATCCCACCATTGGGGGATCGGCCAACAGTTTTTGCATAGTTGGCATCTTTCAGCCAAGTAAGGTTCAGCTCGCGGTCGTAGATCAGGCCATAGCCGCTGTCGACGAACGGCATCAAGAACAGTCGAATTTGCGAGACAACTGAAACAGCCCATTGGATCATCGAACTGACCTATGCTCAGACGATCGTCGTAGTGGCGGTCCGAAACTTACATCGATGCATGTTGTCAATGAAGGGTCACTAGAACACGTGGCTCCGTTATTCCCGCTGTTCTACGGAGCGAGTTGCGACCCTGACATTAACCCTATAGGGGCGAAGTTTACGGACCGACCGGTCAAACACTCTAGTGAACGAGAGCAAGTCATGGTTGAGCAGTGTGCGACAAAGAATGCTGCGGCGGTACTAAACCCCTACATGTCTCGACTGCTCATCAGTGCTGTCTTCGTTATCGCTGTTAGCCTGCCCCAAGGTGCAAGAGCGAGTTGCGGCCAAGTGTTGGGCGCCGCCCTGCCGCCGACTTGCGTCGGGAACAGTCAATGCCAATGCCTGACGACGGTCGATCCCGTTTGTCATCCCCAAGGCAAGATATTGGACACATTTATTGCCCGGGGCGGCTGCGATACGTTTGGAAAACCGCTCAATCGGATACGGCCGCGTCTCGCTTTCGGCGGCAAGTATCAGACTTTCGAGTGGGGCGAAATTGCCCATTATCCGACATTCGCGAACGGTGCGAAAACGCCTGATTTTGTGATTAGCGGCCTCCAGCCGAAAGACCCATCTCAGCCAGCGCATCGACTACCATTCATCTCTGTTAGATGGGGCCCGGCCAAGCCCTTCTCTTACGATAGCTTTCTCATCCGCTGGGACCGCGAAGACAACGAAAAGTCCGTTGCCGAGCAACATGAGGACGAAGCACAACAAGCCGAGGCAGGTAGCGGTGACCGGGGATTCTTTAGGATCGATGCGAGTAACGAGGGGACCTACACCGTTTATGTCGAAGGATGCGAGGACGGTTTCTTCGGCAAGAGTTGCGACCAGGGTTGGTCGTTTCCCATTTTCGTCGATCGATTGCCGCGCTCGATTCAGCAAGTTCCTCCGCCTGCAACCGATCCGGCTCTATTCAAAATACCGGGCGGCATTTTGGATGTACCGGACCTCGCGAAAGTCGACTTCAATGAAGAATTCAGAATTTTGGGACGGCTATGCGCAGGCTCGTTACGCGATCTGGATGGAGACAGCGAGCACTATGAAGAACTTAACGGAACGCCGGCGCTTACTTGGCTGAGAGCCGCGGATCTCCTCGCAGCAATTCCCCCCGATCCCACAAACCCATTGCATCCGACCGAACCCCTGAAAGGGGGAAATTGCTACAAGTCGCCAGTCGAGCTTCGCGACGCCGTTAGCGCCGCAATTCTTGCTTCCAAACAGAATTCTCGACCTGGGACAAATGCCGGTGGTTTAATCCGTACCGCTGTCGCCGCCGCACTTGGCATGTCCATCGCGGCGTTGCTGATCTTCCTGATTTTTCCAATTTCTGTTGCATCGCTTGCGCCGATCGCATTGGCCATGGGCGTTGGCGTTGGCGCGTTGGTAGGCATACTTCTGTTTAAAAGCGATCCCGGTGATTACGACATGCGGCTCATCGAGTACATCGCCATCTATCATGTCTATGGGAATAAGGTGTCAACGTCAGCGCGTGATCACCTTGTCGACAAGTTGCTATCCGTCCGCGGCGGCGAAGACGAGCGACACGAGTACCTGTATTTGAGCGGCCTCCCAACGCCCATTCCCGAGACCGAAAACCATATCTGGTCGACTGAAATCGCGCGGTACCTCACCAATAACATTCTCTACGATCGCGACAAGAACGATGAGTACAACAATGACAAGAACGGCATGACCAAATGGGTTCTTGCCGGCCTCAGGCAGTTTCTTACGGACGATTTCTACGAATTGAATTCACGCCCATACGCGGCGATCAGCTACAATGCTCTCCAAACCCTCGCCAACTTTGCTGGGGTAGGCGCAGGGAATTGCTCACAGAAAGTCGATTCGTCGGCACCGCCACAGTCGACTCGCTGCGATGTGCGCCGGGCAGCGCGCAGTACGCTCGACTTTCTTAATGCGCGCTTTGCCGTGTCGAGCAGCGAGTTGCGTCGGGCCGTTCCATTTCGGCGCAAGCCCGAGTTCAAGTCCTATCCGCGGCTACTCACCAACGGCGGCGACGATATGTCTTGGCGCCTTTGGGCATACACTGGAGGCAGCGATTTCCAGCGCGAGGAGCGCAACAGCCTGATGATGGAGGTGGCAGATGAATACATATTGTTGGCTTCACTTGGGAACTACCGGCCGCCGCTCCTCATCACCGACCTCATGCGTTCTGCGGGTTACCCCGGAAATATGGAGCTCCAGCAGTTTCGCTCGCGTGCGCGCGAATCCAGAACGGTCGAGGTCTACTACCGCGGTGCCGATTTCCTCATTTCGGCAGGGGGACGCTTTGATGATGGCAAGGGCTTCGTAGCGGACTGGTTTTCAAGCGAGGAGAATGCATGGGCATTGCCAACCAGCTTGATGCCTTTGAAACAGGGGGACGACATTCGCGACTTCGTGCGAATTGGCGGTCATACCGATCCCGAAGAGCGCAGCAACCTGTGTGTCGGGCCCGGCTTTGCGTGCGGCATGAACCCGATGGTACCGCCCGGATTACCTGAAGCCTGTGAGAAGAAGGTCGGAAACTGGACGTTCATAGACTTCACATTGAACACCGGCGAATGCCCGTTTGGCTATGGATACTATGTTGCGGTCTACAAGGAATCATGTTCGTCAGAAGACTGTAAGGATGCTGCTGGCGACCCCGAGCCGGGTAGTTTCGGCTTCTTTGAGGCTACACCCTGGCGCACGTTCGACAGTTACGTAAGCGAGGTTCTTTCGCTCAACGAGCCTGAGGATTTCACGTTCGACAAACTCAACGTCTACAAGAGTCCAACCGGTCGCATTATCTCGTTTCTTGTCGACGGAAAGGATGACAAGTGGGATATCGTCAGCTTCGGGGGATTTGCGTCAGCCACCAATCCTGAGCGTTCGTTCGACAAATGGCCAATATCGCAAGGTCGCTTGGTCAGTTCACCGAAGCCGGCCTGCATCTTCATCGACAACCTGAAGCTTAATCAGCGGCTCATCATTGACCACACGGATACCACGAAGCCACTGCGGTCAGTCATTAGTCTGGCAACACAAGAACGATGCGGTTGTCCGCTTATCGATGCGTGCCTTTCTCCGCGAGCCGAATGACTTCGATTAGGAAAGCGCGAAGTCAAATCGAGAGCCTTACTGCGCTATCCAACCGCGCCTTCTTGGACGTTTAGGCACCCAAACATGTTGATCGTCGGCTTGGATATCCGCTCGTTCAGCAACGACTATGAATCCCCCAACCCATTCACCGGAACGATCAAAAAAGGGGAAATCCATCTCGAACCGGAGCCGACGAACCGTACAGATATCGCTCAAATTCAGAAGGTCGAGGAAGCCACGGAGCGCGCGGCGCAGTGATCCGTTGAATTGTGGGCGTGCCTCTGCCGCTCTAGCGATGTCCGGTGTTGGCACTTAGCAGACTGACGCGCCACATCGGGGTGATGTCGGCTACTGACTTAAGGCGGACGTCCGAGAGGGAGATGCGTCGACTACCGAAGCGCCGCTGTCAGCTTTCCGTTTGAGCTTCCACGCCAGCGCGCTCCTCATGGAGTCGACCGCCAAGCCAGAGCCGCAACATGCGCACATCGCACTGGAACGACCAGACGGCTTGGGCAAACATGCTCGGCCGATTTCGCTCAATCAGCCTAGCACTTGCTGCCGAAGCAAAAATCATCTGAAGATCGAAAATGTCCGCTTCTGGCAAAGCGGACCTGGATTGGGGACAGAGCATGTCTGCTCTGTCCCAGTTTTCAGACGTCGATCTGCTCGGCTACAGCAAGCGCATCATCCACCTCGATCCCTAGACAGCGGACGGGTGCTCGCAGAAGGCGGAACAAACTAGGGCGGCTGGTAGTTGAGCTGGCGATCCTCGTATCCCTTCCTAGGTGGGCACCCGTGGGCGGATAGGAAGATCATCCCGAGGCCGAATTTTTCTATTCGCCATGACACATCCACTTTTTGTGGGATTCGGTGCCTCTGAAGCGTTTCACTGTACTTGTAGCGGTGAGTTTCGGTCCAGTCACTGGAATGAAAGCCGATGAACGCTGACGGCCTGCAGGTCGAAATAGTTGACGGGCAGATCACTGTCACGCGGCCCGCGACGAACGACGCGATCACTTATCGAAAATCAGCGGACGCCCCGCATCTTGAACTGGCGCATAGCTGGATCGCTCTAGGCGTCACGACGCCCGATGTCTCCGAGTTTCGCACCCAGGCATTTCAGGTCGCTGTCGATAAGGCGCGCGAGCTGGGCTGGATTGTGTGAGGAGGCCGCTCATGAGCCACGCAAGCGTTGTCATGGTTAGTTGTCCAACCACCGGACGCGAACTTTCAACGGGCGTCGAGATGGACGCTGCAACATTTGAACGCCTTCCAGACATTCACTCGCAGATCAAGTGTCCCCTTTGCCATTTGGATCATAACTGGTCAACGCGCGAAGCCTGGCTAGGCAATCCAGCTCCGTCCATCCCAGCTTTCCCCTGGCTGTTCATCAATAATCAAAGTGCAGCGAACGATTAGACCCGACTAATTCACACCTACGTCGAATGTCCAAGGCGCGTCCATCAATCAAAAAGGCTCCGAGGGCGCGCCGCCAAATGACCGGCTCAGAGGTCGGTCGGCGGGCCGGTGCTATTGCGCCAGTTAGATCCGGATCGAGCGAACTTCGGGTCGAAGTGTTGGGCGATGAGATCATCGTCATATTGCCGGCCACCAGCTACGGAGTCACCTACTACAAGCCGACCCACTCAGCGCACCTTCTGGTCAAGAATTTCTTGTCGAAGATTGATCGGGGAGCCCCTATGACTCAGGAAAAGTTCCTCGCTCGGGCGTGGCAGGCGGCCAACGAGAAAGCACACGAGTTGGGCTGGATCATAGATCCAGGCAGATGACCACGTTCGATTCGAGGACCGACTAATTCGCCTCGGCAGGTTCGGCTCGTTCGGTTCGCCGGGAGAGGCTTTCTCGCGCATTTGCGATTTGCCTCAACGATTTCCTTTCAAGTTTTTCAGGTGTTTGTCCATTCCTTGAATTTGGGCCGAACGACCATCGAAGTAGGCGCCGCTCTCAATGGCAAGAGATTGGTGGTGAATATCGCCGACTACATGAGCCTGTGACTTCAGAACCACTTCTCCTCCGTGGATCGGACCTTCGACCTTCCCATCTCGTCGCCAAGGACGTTGCCGAAGGAAGCCTCGCGCGATTCAATGAGGCTTCTAAGCCACGCTCGGGTTGAGCCCGATGTCCGCTAATGGCACTTAGCAGACGTAGGTTGGGAGGCAGAGCATGTCTGCTCTGCCTCTCTTTTCAGACGTCGATCTGCTCCGCTACGGCGAGCGCATCATCGACCTCGATTCCGAGATAGCGGACCGTACTCTCGATCTTCGTGTGGCCAAGCAGGAGCTGAACTGCTCGAAGATTTCCCGTTTTCTTATAGATCAGAGTTGCCTTGGTCCTTCGGAGTGAATGCGTGCCATAGAAGCATGCATCAAGGCCAATCATCGTGAGCCAGTTGCCTAACAGTCTTGCATACTGCCGTGTGGTCAGGTGGTCTGCCGGACCATGGCCAGGAAAGAGATACGGACTAGACGCTTCTCTTCGGTGCAAGAGATGGTCGTCGATCGCTTGGCGGGTTTGCTCCGTGATCTCGAAGCGAACCGCCTTTCCTGTTTTGCGTTGTCTAACGGGGGCTCGATCGACCGCATAACCATGGGCGCCACATCGGCGATCTTTAGGCTTACCAAGTCGCACCCACGAAGTTTGCTGTCGATGGCTAGGTTAAACAGCGCGAGATCCCTGAGGCGTTTCAACAATTGGAGCCGTGTTCTGACCGCCCACACATGTTTCGGGCTAAGAGGCGGCTTTGCTGGGGTGATTTTACCCTTGTTCAAAGGTTGAGTAACTCTGCTGTCAGCTTCACAGTGAACATGCGTGTCCATATGGGCTTCTCCTTCTTTGTTGCGGGGAGAAGCTTTCGCCCTTGC
>Ga0164299_10000223_pt1 | contig 12250 bp, 10 predicted proteins | sample Whisoiple_221_MG_FD_109712 | JGI IMG/M metagenome (GOLD analysis project Ga0164299, IMG submission 109712) | Unamended control soil microbial communities from upstate New York, USA - Whitman soil sample_221_MG | ecosystem: Environmental > Terrestrial > Soil > Agricultural land ...
ACTCGTAGGCGATGACGATCAGCTGGGCGCGGTCTCGCGCGTCGAGCTTGGTCAGGGTGCGCGCGATATGGGTCTTGACGGTGGCGGGGCTGATGTAGAGCCGTGCCGCGATCTCGGCGTTGGACAGGCCGTTGGCGACCAGGGTGAGGACGTCACGCTCCCGCTCGGTCAGGACGTCGAGGCTGCGCACGTCGAGACCTCGGACCTCGGCCGGCCGCTGGACGAACGCCTCGATGAGGTGCCGGGTGATGCCGGGCGAGAGCAGCGCGTCCCCGCCGGCCACCAGCCGAACGCCGGCGAGCAGGTCGGCCGGTGGCGTGTCCTTCAGAAGGAACCCGCTCGCGCCGGCCTGGAGCGCCGCGTACACATACTCGTCCAGGTCGAACGTGGTCAGGATGAGGATCCGGACCTCGCCACACCGCGGGTCTCCGAGGATCTGCCGGGTCGCCTCGAGCCCGTCCATCACGGGCATCCGGATGTCCATCAGCACGACGTCGGGCTGCGTCTCGAGGACCAGGTCGACGGCTTGCGCTCCGTCGGCCGCACTGCCGACGACCTCCAGATCGGGCGCGGACTCGAGCAGGACCACGAAGCCGGCGCGGACCAGCGCCTGGTCGTCGACGACGGCGACGCGGATCACGGAGTCACCACCGAGGCGTCGATCGGCAGCTCGACCGTGAGCCGGAACCCGCCCTCGGCCTGCTGTTCGGCGTGGACCGTGCCGCCGAACAGGGCGGCCCGCTCGTGGATTCCGGTCAGGCCGTGCCCCGATCCGGGCGTCGCCGCTGCGGAGGCTCGCCCGTCGTCACGGATCTCGAGGCGCAGCTCGGTGGGAGACCGCTCCATCCTGAGGTATGCCACCGGGCCGCCGTGGCGCAGCACGTTGGTGAGGCCTTCCTGCACGATCCGGTACGCGGTGATGTCCAGGGCCGGCGGCAAGTCGCCGACGCGGCCGAGACCGGCCACCTCGACCCGCACTCCGGCGTCGCGGAAGTGGGCCAGAAGCCGGTCGACGTCGCGCAGACCCTCGGCCGGTGCCATGCCGGAGTCGTCGGTCGTGTCACCTTCGGAGCGGAGCAGCCCGAGCAAGCGGCGCATCTCGACGAGTCCCTCCCGGGCGGTGACCTCGATGCTGCCGAGGGCGTCGCCAGCGATCTCGGGCCGCTCCTCGATGACATGGTGCGCGACGCCGGCCTGGACGGCGATGACGCTCATCGAGTGGGCCACCACGTCGTGCAGGTCGCGGGCGATCCGCAGCCGCTCCGCCGTGATCGCTCGGCGCGCCTCATCGGCCTTCTGGGCCACCTGGCGGTGGGCTTCCTCGAGCTCGTCTCGCCGCCGAGCCCGACGGGACCGCAGGTTCTCCCCGGCCAGCCAGGCCACGGTCACCGTGAGAACCGTGCTGATCCACGAGGACGCCGTCGCCACGGCCGGCGGCTGCGCCAGGAGCGAGACACTCAGACCGGCGACGCCGCCGAGGTACACGACCAGTGCCCGGCGACGACCCGCGTGCAGTGCGACCAGGAACACCAGGACGAAGGTCGTGTACCCGGGGAACGCGGTGAAGCGGCCCAACGAGTAACCGACCATGGCCGCCGTCGAGGCCAGCATCGCGATGACCGGATATCGCCGGTGGATCGCGACCGGGGCCGCGATGAGTCCCGTCACGACGTAGGCCACCGGCGTCGTCGGTGACTGACCCTCGGTCAGCGGCCGGGTCGCCAGGTCGACCGCCATGCCGGCCCACAGCAGGGCCGCCACGGTGGTGTCGAGCACCGGCTCACGGATGGTCGCCCAGCGACGGCCGACCGGGGCACCGATGGTCAGCTGCGGACGGTGCACAGGGCACAACGTAGCCGCGAGAGTCGTCGGTGGGCATCGGCCGCAGGGCGTACGCCGAGAGGGTGACGCGGCGGGCCAGGCTTCCGCTCCCGGGCCGACGACAGCGACAGGACGTCGGCGCGACGGTGACGCCATGAACATTCAACCTGTTGTCCCCGAGAGCCCAGAGCACGGGCCGGATGCCGTCCCTCGCAGCTGGTTCCAGCGGGCCGCGATCTCTCATCCGATCCTCCTCCTGCTCGCCGTGGCCACGCCCTTCGTGTGGATCACGCAGATGGGCTCGGCCGTCGCCGGCCTCGACCTGATGCCGGCCAAGCTGGCCGAGCTCCTGCTCCTCGTCGGGCTGGCCACCGCCATCTCCCGAGCCGCCGACCAGCGCCGGGGCGTCCGACAGCTGTTCGCCGGCCTGCTCCGCTGGCGGCTGGGCTGGCGGTACGTCGTCCTGGTTGCCGCGATGCCGCTCCTGACGGTCGCGGTCGCGGTCGCGACCGGAACCCTCGACCCCCCGTCCGACGGCTGGATCTCCGTGGCCCTGACGTACCTGATGTTCCTCGTCATCGGCGCGGTCACGGCCAACCTGTGGGAGGAGACCGTCTGGGGCGGGTTCGTCCAGGGTCGGTTGATGGCCCGGCACGGACTCCTCGTGGGCTCGCTGCTGACCGCCGTGCCCGTCTTCCTGATCCACCTCCCGTTGGCGTTCGAGACCGACGGATGGTCGGGAACCACCTGGCAGAACGTCCTCGTCACCTGGGGCGTGCTCCTCGTCGCGGCGCCGTTCCAGCGCTATCTGATCGGAACGTTGCTCATCGACACCGGTGGCAGCACCCTGGCCGCGGGCCTGATCCACGCCTCGATCAATGCGGCCGGCGCGATGGTCGTCGTTCCCGGCGGCTGGCAGCTCGTTCCCGCCCTGATCCTGCTCACGGCCGGTGTCGTCGTCTACCGTCGTTGGCGCGGGCGCTCGGCCACCGACGGGTATGCCCCCGCCCTCACCCCGGCGTCCGAAGCCGGCCAGCACACCGCTCTCGGAGTGTCACCGTGACCACCGTCGTCGCCGGATCGGTGGCGGGGCCCGTCGCCCCACACCGGCCGGCGACGACGGTCCTGCTGCACCTGGTTCCCGGAGCGCTCGGACTCCTCGGGTACCTCCTCGTGCTGCCTGTGACCGAGGCCCTCGGCCTGCCCTCGGTGGCGGCACTGGCCACGGTAGGTCTCATCGTCGTGCCCGCGGTTCAGGTCGGAGCTCTCCGTATGCGCCGACACCGGCGGCCGCTCGAACCGGTCATCGCCTACCGCGCTCGGCTGTCCGTTCCCCGAACCCTCGCCTGGGCAACGCTCGAGATCGTCCTGGCCGGGGCAGCGTTCGTGCTCATGGCCCCGCTGACGCAGGCCCTGCAGACGTACCTGTTCGCGGGGTGGCCGGACGCGTGGGAGATCCGACTCGGCACGAACGGCCAGTACGGAGACGGCGCCCTCCTGGTCACCGCTGCACTACTTCTGCTCGGCACCGTGATCGTCGCGCCCGTCGTGGAAGAGCTCTACTTCCGCGGGTACCTCCTGCCACGGATGCCGCAGCGCCTCGGCCGGTGGCGAGTTCCGACGCACGTGGTCCTGTTCGCCGCGTACCACCTGTGGTCGCCCTGGCTCATCCCCACCCGAGTCCTCGCCATCCTGCCGCTGGCCTACATCGCCGTCCGAACCCGTGACGTCCGCATCGGCGTCGTCACCCACGTCGTCCTCAACGCCACCGACCTGGTCGCCATCCTCCTGTATCTGCAGGCGGCGCCGCTCAACGGACGTGGGTGACGGGGATGATCGCGGCGGCTGCGGCGAGGGCGCAGACACCCGCGACCGCATACAGCACGCCGTAGCTGCCTCCTCCGACCGCGAGGATGACGGGGGCGATCGCCGGCGCGATCGCGCTCGGTAGGGCGCCGGCGATGTTCAGGACGCCGAGGTCCTTGGCGGCGGTGTCCGGGTCCGGAAGCACGTCGACGACGAGCGCGAGGTCGACGGCCATGTACAGCCCGAACCCGAGGCCGCCGAGGGCCATCCCGACCAGGAAGCCGTTGAAGCTGACGGCTGCCGCGATGACGAACAGGGCCACGCCGTAGATGACGGACGCGGTGACGACGAAGACCTTCCGTCGGCCCGTCCAGTCGGACAGTCGGCCGCCGAGCAGCGAAGCCGCGACGAGCACCACCGACTGGACCAGGGTGCCGAGGAAGACCTGTTGCGGGACGTCGGCTTCGGTGCTGCCGAGATGGTCAAGCAGGTAGTACGCCTGGTAGGTCACCAGGAACGCGTAGGCCAGGACGAACAGGAACCGGCTGGTGAACGCCCACGCGAAGTCCGGGTTCCGGCGGGGGCTCACCCAGAAGGTGCTGGCCAGCTCTCGCACCGACCATGCCGGCCGGTCGCCACGGTCCAGACGACGGTCGGGCAGGGTGACGGCGAAGAGCAGGATGAAGGCCGCGGCGACGGCGCAGGGGACCAGGAACATGGCGACGGTGTTGCCGGTGAACAGCTTGACCAGGAAGGTGCCGACCACCGAGGCGACGGGCAGGCAGACGCCGAGGACCCCTGCCACCATCCCCCGTTGCTCGACCGGCACCTGGTCGGGCAGCACCGCGACCATGGCGGCCAGCAGCGCATTGAAGCCCACCTGGGCCACGCACCATCCGAGCAGGACGACCGGGATGGTGGGCGCGACGGCGACGACCAGAACGCCGAGCGTCCCGCCGACGAGACCGCCCACGATCCACGGACGGCGCATACCCAGAGGCGAGGATGTGCGGTCGCTCAGCTTGCCGCAGAACGGGTTGGTGAACATGGCAACCGCGGCGCCGACGCCGGCGACCAGCGCCAGACTGTTAGGTGCCTGCTCGAGTCCGACCAGGGAGTTCACCTTCAACGCCAGGCTCACCAGTAGCGGCGCAAGGAAGAGCAGGCACGTGCTCATGTAGGCCAACGCGTACAGCGCGACGAACCGCCATCCGACGGCGCGGATCGCGCTCCGGTGTGGCGTCGTCGGACTGGTCGCTGTCATCGCCGCATCCGGTGGTGGTGTTCGGGTCACCAGTCTGGCGCATCCGCCGTCGGTTGCCCGCACTCGACCGCGGGGAACCGGGAATCCTCCCGTGCTACACCTGTGGGCGAGCGGCCGAGTCCGGCTCACGAGGGGAGCGGTGTTGGCAAGCCCTGTGCTCGAGACCAAGCTGTTCGTCCCTCGGCTGCGGCGGGGAGCGGTGGCGCGGCCGCGGCTGAGCGAACGCCTACGGCTGGGGAGCGAGGCCAGGCTGACGCTCATCTCTGCCCCCGCAGGCTTCGGCAAAACCACGGTTCTGGCCGAGTGGTTGAGCACCAGAGCCACATCGGATCGGTCCGTGGCGTGGTTGTCGCTGGAGGAGGACGACCAACATCCGGCCTCCTTCTGGACCTACGTGATCACCGCCCTGGGCAGGGTGGTTCCAGGCGGCGGACTCGACTCGCTGGCGCTGCTGACCACAGCGCAGGCGCAGGTTCAGACGGTCGTGGCCACCCTTCTCAACGAGCTCTCCGCCGTGCCAGCCGACATCGATGTGGTGCTCGACGACTACCACCTGGTCGACGGACCGGACATCGGTGCCGGCGTCACGTTCCTGCTCGAGCACCTGCCCCCGAACGTCCATCTCGTCATCAGCACCCGGGCCGACCCCGCGTTGCCGTTGTCGCGGCTGCGCGCTCGCGGCGAGCTCGTCGAGATCCGCGCGGGCGACCTTCGCTTCACGTCCGACGAAGTGGCCGAGTACCTCAATGCCGTGGACGGCCTCAGCCTGAACGCCGCTGACATCGCGACCCTGGCGGCGCGCACGGAAGGGTGGGTCGCCGCTCTGCAGCTGGCCGCGCTTTCCATGCAAGGGCATGAAGACGTCCGTGGGTTCATCGCCGGCTTCGCCGGGGACGACCGGTACATCGTCGACTACCTGGTCGAGGAGGTTCTGGGGCACCAACCCGAGCCGGTCCGCGGTTTCCTGACCGCCACCTCCGTCCTGGACCGGCTCACCGGGGAGCTGTGCGACGCCGTCACCGGTCGGTCCGACGGCAGGGCCATGCTCGAGAGGCTGGAGCGGGCCAACCTGTTCCTCGTCCCGCTCGACGGGTCCCGCCGCTGGTACCGCTACCACCACCTGTTCGCCGACGTTCTGCAGACCCACCTGACCGACGAGCAACCCGATGAGGTCCCGTCCCTCCACCGCCGGGCCAGTCGGTGGTACGAGGAGCACGGCGAGACACCGTCAGCGGTGCGGCACGCCCTGGCCGCGGGAGATGTCGACCGCGCGGCCGTCCTCGTCGAGCTCGCCATCCCCGGGCTGCAACGAACCCGGCAGGACGGCACCATCCGCGGCTGGGTCGATGTCATCCCCGACGAGGTGGTGCGAGTGCGACCCGTGCTCGGGGCCCTGTTCGTCGGAGCGTTGACGTCCGCCGGGGAGTTCGACGATGTCGAGCACCGTCTGGACAGTATCCAGCAGTGGCTGGACACCAGCAGTGCCGCTGACGGTCTCGCTCCTTCAGCCTCGACCGCTTCGACGTCCGTCGCCGACCAGGACCAGCTGGCGCGCCTGCCGGGCGTCGTCCAGCTCTACCGGGCCGCACTGGCGCTGGATCGCGGTGACGTGGCAGGCGTCGCCCGGCACGCCCGGCGGGCCCAGGATCGGGCGGCTGAGGACGACGACCTCACCCGCGCCAGCGCGTCCGCCCTCTCCGGGTTGGCGTCCTGGGGCGACGGTGACCTCGAGGCCGCAGAGCGTGCCTACTCCGCGTGCGTCGACGGGCTGCGGCGGGTGGGGTATGTCGCCGACGTCCTCGGCTGTTCGATCGCCCTGGCCGACATCCGCCTGACGCAAGGTCGGGTCAACGATGCACTCGCCACGTACGAATGGGCCCTGCAGCTGGCCGCCGGTCATCCCGCAACGGCGCCGCCCGGAACGGTGCTGCCCGGTACGGCCGACATGTATGTGGGCCTGAGTCAGGTCGCCCTCGAGCGCAACGACCTGGACGCCGCGACCGCGCTCCTCATGTCCAGCCAGCAGCTCGGCGAACGCGCCGGACTCCCGCAGAACCCCTACCGCTGGCGCGTCGCCATGGCGCGGCTGAAGGAAGCCCAAGGGAACCCGCCCGCCGCGCTCGCCCTGCTCGACGAGGCGAACGGCGTGTACACCGGCGACTTCTCGCCCAACGTGCGGCCGGTGCCCGCCATGCGCGCCCGCCTTCTCGCTGCCCACGGCTATGAGGACGAAGCCCTCGCCTGGGCGGTGGACCGAAACGTCTCCGCCGACGACGACCTGTCCTACCTGCGCGAGTACGAGCACGTGACCCTGGCCCGGATCCTGCTGGCCCGGCATACCGCCGCCGGTGCCGGCGACGACCTGCTCGCGGCCCTCGCCCTGCTGGCGCGGCTGCTGGCCGCCGCGGAGGCCGGCGGACGGACGGGCACGGCCATCGAGATCCTCGTCCTCCAGGCCCTCGCCCACCAGGCCGACGGCGACACCCCACGTGCCCTGGCGCACCTCGAGCGTGCCCTGGCTCTGGCCGAACCAGAAGGCTTCGTGCGCCTGTTCGCAGCTGAGGGATCCCCGATGGCCGTCCTGCTCAACACGCTCGCCGCCCGACCTCACGGGAGTCCCTATGTTCGTCGGCTGGCGGCCGCGTGCGCGCAGACCGCCCAGTCCGGAACCTGGTCCGAACCACCGGTGCTGGGCACTGCACGCCGCGAAAGCCTCGTCGAGGCGCTGAGTCCTCGCGAGCTCGAGGTCCTGCGGTTGTTGTCCACGGATCTGGACGGTCCCGGTATCGCACGACACCTGGTCGTGTCGCTGAACACCGTGCGCAGCCACACCAAGAGCATCTACACCAAGCTCGGTGTCAACAGCCGTCGAGCAGCCGTCACGCGCGCCGACGAGCTCGGCGTGCTGCCTCGCACCTCGCGACGCTGACCCCACCAGTGGGCCGGCCAGTGGTCGAATCACCATGCCGTCCACCACATGTGGGGATGTCCGCTCACCACCCGCCTTCCTAGGTTTCCCTCATTCCCCGGACCAGCCCCGACATCACGGGAGGGGAACGACCAGCGGGAGGCAGGATGCGCGACACCTCAGCCGGCGGGCACGAACCGGCCCGTTACGAGATCCGTATGCGGGGGCACCTCTCCGCGCGGTGGGCCGCCAGGTTCGACGGGATGAGCCTCAGCACCCATCGGGACGGCACCACGGTGCTACGAGGCCTCGTCCTGGACCAGGCCGCCCTTCACGGTCTCTTGGCCCAGCTCCGCGACACCGGCCTTCCCCTGGTCTCGGTCACCCACCTCGGCACCGCCCCGCAGATCCTCCCTCCACCCACCCCGGCCAACGCCCTGCACGCCACACACCAAGGAGACTGACATGGCTACCACGGCCACCCCCGCGACCACCGCACGCCGCACCCCCGTCGACTGGACGCGCAAGTATGCGTTCGCCACCGGCCTCTTCTACCTCGTCACCTTCGCGGCCTCGATACCTGCCGCGTTCTACTTCCTCAGCCCAGTCCTCAGCGATCCCAGCTACATCGTCAGCGCCGGCGCCGACACCAAAGTGGTCATCGGATGCCTTCTCGACACGGTCAACGCCCTGGCCGGCATCGCCACCGCCGTCGCCTTCTACCCAGTGGCGCGACGCCTGAACGAGTCCCTGGCCATCGGCTTCGTCACCACCCGCATGTTCGAAGCCGTCGTCATCATGGTCGGGGTCATCAGCCTGCTCGCCGTCGTCACGCTGCGACAGGACGGCGTCGGGAGCACCGGAGCGGACCAGGCGTCCCTGCTGACCACCGGCCACGCGCTGGTCGCCATCCGTGACTACACGTTCCAGTTCGGGCCCAACGTCGCTGCGGCCCTGAACGCGCTGATGATCGGCACCATCCTGTTCCGGTCACGGCTCGTCCCGCGGATCATCCCGGCCATGGGCCTCCTCGCGGTGGTGCCACTGCTGGTCGCCGCCGTCGCCACCATCCTCGGGGTCGCCGAGCAGGGCTCCGTCTGGTTCGCTGTGGGAGGCGCGCTGATCTTCGTCTGGGAGCTCTCGCTGGGCGTGTACCTGGTCGTCAAGGGTTTCAAGCCCTCAGCACTGAGCGCCGCCCCGGCGCCCGCCGCCACCTGATCGACCCGCATTGCCGGAGCGACCCATCGGACCAACCGGTGGGTCGCTCCGGTCGTGCCCGTGACCTGTCCTCAGCGTGCGCCCTCCCACCCTCGTCGGGTCAGCGTGAAGGTCACAGCGGGTCTCAGTCATGCGCCGACTCGGCGGGCGCGCAACAGACCAGTCCACCAAGGCCGCCCGCATGGCTGACGCTCAGCGAGCCCACAGGCGAGGTGGAGCCACCGTCGTTAGACCTGGGATCTTCCGGTGAACGCGCGCGAGCACGAAGGAGCAGATGATGGACACTCGGCTGGAGCTGCCCGCACGTGAGAGCGCACCGCGCCGGCGCGGCCTGACGATGGTGATCGACCCCGGCCTGCACACCGGGCGGTTCGCCGACGCCGTCGAGAGCGTCGGCCAGTACATCGACCTGGTCAAGTTCGGCTGGTGCACGGCGCTGGTCACGCCCGACATCAAGCGGAAGGTCGACATCCTGCATGAGGCCGGGATCGACTTCTACCTCGGCGGCACGCTGTTCGAGCGCTTCGCCATGTCCGGCATGGTCGACGACTGGCGCGCCCTGTGCCGCACGATGGGTGCCACCCACGTCGAGGTCTCGAACGGCACGATCCCGATGTCCAACGCGGAGAAGGCACGCTGGGTCGCTCGGCTCGCGGGCGAGTTCACCGTCGTCAGCGAGGTCGGCTTCAAGGACCAGGGCCGGGCGACGACGATGACGTCGGCCCAGTGGGTCGATGCGATCGGCGAAGACCTCGCCGCCGGCGCGGCCCTGGTGATCACCGAGGCTCGGGAGAGCGGGCGCGGCGGCCTGTGCCTCCCCGACGGCACCCCGCGCGCCGACGTCGTCGACGACGTCCTGGACGGTGGTTTCGATGTCGACCGGCTGTTGTTCGAGGCGCCCACCACGGAGCTGCAGTGCTTCTTCATCAAGCGCCTGGGCGCGTCGGTGAACCTGGGCAACATCCGCGCCGACGACGTGATCGCGCTGGAGACGCTGCGGCTTGGCCTGCGGTCGGACACCATGCTGTGCGAGACGCTCTGATGCGGACCACGCACGACGCCTTCCACCTGGCTATCCCCGTCGCCGACCTCGACGAGGCGCAGGATTTCTACGTGACGGGGCTGGGCTGCAAGCTCGCCCGTCGCTACGACGACCGCATCACGCTGGACTTTTTCGGCGACCAGGTGGTCTGCCACTTGTCAGAGCTCTGGGACCGCGAACCGCAGCTGTACCCGCGCCACTTCGGCGTCACGTTCGCCGACCGCGGCGACTTCGACCGGCTCCTGCGGCTGGCCCGGGCCCGCGGCCTGAAATTCTTCGCCGAGCCGTTCCGCCGGTTCGATGACCGCGTCGAGGCGCACGACACGTTCGTGCTGGCCGACCCGTCACAGAACCTGCTCGAGTTCAAGCACTACGACGACCCGCGGATGATGTATTAGGGCGCTGCCCAGGAGGCACCGATCGCCGCTGGTGTCTGGTCTCGGGTGGCTATAACCCCACTTCCGCTGTGACGCGTCCGGTGTCGACGGCCTTCTTGAGTGCGGCGTAGTCGGCCTCGTTCTGGTCGGCGTACCGTTCGGCGAACGCCGCAATGGCCTGGTCGAAGCGGTCGTTGCTGCCCAGATATCCGGCGATCGCTGCCGCGTCCCCTGATCGCGCGTGAGCACGGGCCAGCGTCCAGCCACACAGCTTCGCGTAGATGGTCAGCACCGATGGCTCCATGAGGTCGACGAGGGCTGATCCCTTGCCGTCCCAGAGCTGGCGGATGTAGAAGTCGCGGCTGACTCCGTCGACGCCATCGGTTCGGAGCCAACCAAGCATCACGTCACTGGCCGCCTGCATCAGCCGCTGCCCCGCTACGACCCGCTGGCCGTGGTTGGCGTGCCTGCTCTTCCCCAGGTACGGCTCGAGGACTGACGCCTGCGCCTCCTTGGCCTGGAGGAACAACGGGTCTTCGTTGTCTCGGCCGAGCATCAGCACGATCCAGGCGCGCGTGCCGACGCTTCCGACGCCGACCACCTTGCGGGCCGCGTCGACGTAGCGGAAACGCTCCAGTAGGTGCCGATGGTCTCCTGGCAGGGTGCGCCGGTAGGAGCGGATCATCTCGTGCATGGCCGCCTCGACATCGCGGGACTCCTGCTCACGGAACAGGTCGCCGACCGGGACGATGAGTGGCGGGTCGCCGACGAGCCGCGGCTGACCGTCCACGACGCGGACGAGCTTGTCGAACGCCTTGATGCTGTCCTTGGTCCTGGCCTTCGCCACGTTGCGCGTGAACCGTTTCTGCTGAGTCCGGTTCAGCTGTTGCTGCATCTGTGCCGCGATGTCATCGATGTCCAGGCGGGTGTACCAGAGGTCCATTGTCCGCATCTGGGCCATGTCGTCCATCGCCTCGCGGTATGCCTGCAACACCGCGAGGTTCGCGGTCCTGCGCTGCTTGGTGTCGAAGCCTCGGTCTCGGCCGGCGACCTCGAAGCTGGTGACCAGCCGTTTGACGTCCCATTCGAACGGGCCGGGCAGCGTCTCGTCGAAGTCGTTGATGCTGAAGACGAGCCGACGATCCGGGGCGGCGAAGACGCCGAAGTTCGACAGGTGCGCGTCGCCGCACAGCTGCACCACCTGTCGCGTGGAGGGAATGTTCGAGAGATCGGAGGCCATGAGGTATGCGGCGCCGCGGTAGAACGTGAACGGCGAGACGAGCATCCGGCCGTAGCGGATCGGGACCAGCTCTGGCACCCGGGACTCCCCTTGCTCCTCCAGCAAGGCGACCGGGTCGGGCCGGCTGGCAGCCGGCTCCCACGTCGCATGCACCGATCGGGGTACGTCGGCGCGTGCGACTCTGCCGATGGCCGTTCGCTCGGCCATGGTGAGGTGTTCGACGGGACCTCTGAGTTCGGCCATGGCGTTTCCCTTTCCGCTCTTCAGTCGGTGCTCATGCTTGCGCCGGCGGGTGATCCACCGGGCTGGCCTGGAATGCGGCGACGGCCGCCTGGACGGTTGAGTAGACGTGCGCGTTGTCGAAGTTGGCCAGGGTTCCGTACGTGCTCAGAGTGGCAAGGAGCTGGGGATCGGCTGCAGCCAGCGCAAAGACCCGGCCGTCGGCGTGAACAGCGTCGATGAGTCCAGCCAAGGTGAGGCTGGCCGAGTAGTCCACGTCGTCCATCGACGAGCAGTCCAGGACCAGCCAGCGAACCCTGGTCGGCGCAGCACTCAACAGGCCCTGGACGGTGTC
>Ga0164299_10000224_pt1 | contig 12231 bp, 11 predicted proteins | sample Whisoiple_221_MG_FD_109712 | JGI IMG/M metagenome (GOLD analysis project Ga0164299, IMG submission 109712) | Unamended control soil microbial communities from upstate New York, USA - Whitman soil sample_221_MG | ecosystem: Environmental > Terrestrial > Soil > Agricultural land ...
CGAACTGCATTTGTTCAATCCGCGCACGATACAGCTTTTGCAAAAAGCGGCACGGAACAATGACTACAAAACGTTCAAAGAATATACACGGCTGATCGACGATCAGTCAGAGCGCTTGGCGACCTTGCGCGGATTAATGCGTTTGAAATACGCGGAGCAGCCGATTCCCATTGAGGAAGTGGAGCCGGTCGATGAAATCGTCAAGCGGTTTAAAACCGGCGCCATGTCCTATGGCTCCATCAGCAAAGAGGCGCACGAAGCGCTGGCGATCGCGATGAATCGCATCGGCGGCAAAAGCAACACCGGTGAGGGCGGCGAAGATCCTGCGCGCTATGTTCCGGAGCCCAACGGCGATTCGAAAAATAGCGCGATCAAGCAGGTCGCCTCGGGCCACTTCGGGGTCACCAGTTATTATTTGACCCAGGCAAGAGAGCTGCAGATCAAAATGGCTCAGGGCGCTAAACCCGGAGAGGGTGGCGAGTTGCCCGGTCGCAAGGTTTATCCTTGGATCGCCAAGGTACGTCATTCGACGCCGGGTGTCGGCTTGATATCGCCGCCGCCGCACCACGACATTTACTCTATCGAAGATTTGGCGCAGCTAATTCATGATCTTAAAAATTCAAATCATCGCGCGCGCATCAGTGTCAAACTCGTTTCCGAGATCGGCGTCGGTACGATCGCGGCCGGCGTGGCCAAGGGCCATGCGGATGTCGTTTTGATTAGCGGCCATGACGGCGGCACCGGCGCATCCCCGCAAACTAGCATCAAACACGCTGGCTTGCCGTGGGAATTGGGTTTGGCGGAAACTCACCAAACCTTGGTGCTCAACAATTTGCGCAGCCGAATCGCGGTGGAAACCGATGGTCAGCTGAAGACCGGCCGAGATGTAGTCATTGCCGCGCTCTTAGGGGCGGAGGAATTTGGTTTTGCCACGACCGCGCTGGTGACGTTAGGCTGCATCATGATGCGGGTCTGCCATCTCGATACCTGCCCCGTCGGAGTGGCAACGCAAAATCCGGAACTCCGGAAAAAATTCGCCGGCGATCCGGCGCACGTGGTGAACTTTATGCGGTTCATCGCCCAGGAAATGCGCGAACACATGGCCGAGTTGGGCTTTCGCACGATCAATGAAATGGTCGGACGTTCGGACAAACTCGAAATGCGGCGTGCGGTCAAACACTGGAAGGCCAAGGGCCTCGACTATTCCGCTATTCTCTACCAACCCCCGATGGGTCCCGAGGTTGGACGCTATTGTCAGATTCCGCAGAATCACGGCTTGGAGAACGCCCTGGATAATCAGGTGTTGCTCGATCTGGCGGCGCCGGCGCTGGAACGGAAGGAAAAGGTCAAGGCGAAGCTCGACATTCGCAATACCAATCGTGTGGTCGGAACCATTCTTGGCGGCGAGGTCACGCGGCGCTTCGGTCCGCAAGGCTTGCCGGAAGATACCATCCATTTTCATTTCCAAGGATCCGCGGGGCAGAGCTTCGGCGCGTTCATTCCACCGGGCATGACCCTGGAGCTCGAGGGCGACGCTAACGATTATTTTGGCAAGGGGCTTTCCGGGGGCAAGGTCGTTTTGTACCCGCCGGAAGGCTCGACCTTTGTTCCGGAAGAAAACATAATCGTCGGTAACGTCGCTTTTTACGGTGCGACGAACGGTGAGGCTTACATTCGCGGCATGGCCGGCGAACGCTTCGGCGTGCGCAACAGCGGTGTGCGCGCGGTGGTCGAGGGTGTCGGTGACCACGCTTGCGAGTATATGACCGGTGGGCGAGTGGTGGTGATCGGGAAGACCGGCCGTAATTTTGCGGCCGGGATGTCGGGCGGGATCGCATTCGTATTCGATGAAGACGGCACGTTCAAGAATCGCTGCAATTTCGAGACGGTGAGTTTGGAGCGGCTGACGGAGCGCGATCTTCAAGAAGTCGAAGAAATGCTCAAGCGCCATGCGGTCTATACCCGCAGCACTTGCGCCTGGCGACTGCTGGCCCTTTGGCAGGAAACGGCGCCAAAATTCGTCAAGGTCATGCCGAAGGATTACCGCCGCGTCTTAGAAGCCCTCGAAGAGGCGGAAGCCAAAGGTTTAATCGGTGACGATGCGCTGATGGCCGCATTCGAAGCAAACAAGAACGATGCGGCTCGGGTCAGCGGCAACTGAGCTCGTTCGTCATCGGTCGGGCTTCATTTTGTCTGTTCCACTCGACTCAAAGCATATTCTAAACGTTTCAACTGGGCGGCGTTGCGTCGGCTACACGGCATGTGTGAAGCATTGTCAGGAGTATTTTGGTGATGGGTAAACCGACGGGTTTCATGGAATACAATCGGGAACTTCCTACGGATCGCTCGCCGCTGGAGCGGGTAAAAGACTGGAACGAGTTCCACGAGCATTTTTCAGAGGAAAAGCTGCGCCAGCAGGGCGCGCGCTGCATGGACTGCGGCATTCCATTTTGCCACACGGGTCAATTGATCAGCGGGATGGCCTCCGGCTGCCCGGTCAACAATCTGATCCCAGAATGGAATGATCTTGTTTATCGCGGCCTGTGGAAAGAAGCTCTCGAGCGTTTGCACAAAACCAACAACTTTCCGGAGTTCACGGGGCGGGTCTGTCCGGCGCCTTGCGAAGGATCGTGCGTGCTCGGTCTGAACGAGCTTCCGGTAACGATTAAAACCATCGAGTGCGCCATTATCGATAACGGCTTTGTTCAGGGATGGGTGGCAGCCGAGGGGCCGAAAAAACGGACGGGGAAAAAAGTCGCCGTGATCGGCTCGGGCCCGGCGGGTCTCGCCGCGGCGGCACAACTCAATCGCGCCGGTCACCTGGTGCGGGTGTACGAACGCGCGGACCGGATCGGCGGATTGCTCATGTACGGCATCCCCAATATGAAGCTCGATAAAAAAATCGTGCAGCGGCGCATTGATCTCATGGCCGCGGAGGGCGTCAAGTTCGTGGCCAATGCGCACGTGGGAGTGGATCTCCCGGGCGCAAAATTGAAAACGGAGTTCGACGCTGTTGTGATCTGTACCGGCGCGACCAAACCGCGTGATTTGCCGATTCCGGGGCGAGAGTTGAAGGGTATCTACATGGCGATGGAATTTCTCCGCGCTAACACAAAAAGTCTTCTCGACTCAAACCATCGTGATGGTTGCTTTATCTCGGCGAAAGACAAACACGTGGTCGTTATCGGAGGTGGCGATACCGGAACCGATTGCGTCGGCACCGCGATGCGGCACGGCTGCAAGAGCTTGACCCAGGTGGAAATTTTGCCGCGCCCGCCCGACACCCGACAGCCCGACAATCCGTGGCCGGAATGGCCGAAGGTTTACAAGCTCGACTACGGGCAGGAAGAAGCCGCCGCCCGATTTGACGGTGACCCGCGCGTGTATCTTACCACCGGAGAGAAATTTGTCGGCGACGAATCAGGCCAGGTCAAGGAGCTACGTATCTATGAAGTGGCATGGAAACGCAATGAGCAAGGCGGTTTCGTGCCGGAGCGGGTTCCGGGCTCGGACAAAACTTTGCGCGCCGACCTTGTCTTGTTGGCCATGGGTTTTTTGGGTCCGGAAGACCCCGTCCTGATGGAGCTCGGAGTGGAACGCGACCCGCGCTCCAACGCTAAAGCCGAGTATGGGCAATTTGCCACGAACGTGCCGGGCGTCTTCGCGGCCGGCGACTGCCGGCGCGGCCAGAGCCTGGTCGTCTGGGCGATCAACGAAGGGCGTGGCGCCGCACGAGAATGCGATCGTTACCTGATGGGGAGAACCGATCTGCCGTAAGACCCGTTAACAAAAAATGCGCGGGAGCAGCATGCTGCCCTACTGCGCTAATATCTGCTGAAGCTGATCCGTTTTATTTTACCCACAGATTGTTCAGATCACCGATATTGGGCAACAACCCTAAAGAAATTCCCGACTGTAGGATTTTGTTTTGCGACTGAAAAAAGGCGTCGCCCCATTTGTCGGCGGCGTTCGCTTGATTCTGCTTAAACCCGGCGGCGACTTCCTCCGGCGTGCTCAAATTGAAAAGCTCTTTTGCTTTTGATTTAAAAAAATCCTCATCCTGTCCCGTTTTAATCATGTGAATCGCGTCGGCATAGGCGCCTCGAATCGCCTTCAGCAATTGCGGCTGCTTTTCGACAGTTTCCTTGAGTATGCCCACGCTTGATTTCAGTGGTGGCGCGCCAAAAATGTTCTCCAGTTCGATATCGAAGTCGAGGAGCACACGATATTTGCCCGACATGACCAACCTCGTGGTGTGTGGCTCGAACATGTTGATCGCGTCGACTTCCCCACGCTCCAGAAGCGCAATCAGGGCGCCGGTTTCCGCTGGAACGTTCTGGAAATCCTTTTCAATGTCGAGCTTCTGCTCTTTGGCAATCACCGCCGAGAAAAAATAGGCGCCGGTCACGCGCGCAAAGTTACCGATCTTTTTTCCTTTCAGGTCGGCGAACGACTTGTAGGGCGCATCTTTCCTGACCACCCAGGAATTGCCCGACCAGATTTGCGGCGCAATCAGCCGAATATCCGTGCCGCTCTTCACCAGATTGACCGCCGTGCTGGGTTGCATTGAGCTCGCCAGGGTTCGACCGAGCTTAACTGCATTCGCCGCCTCGGTGAAATCCATCATCATGTTCGTGATTTTGATGCCGTACTTGTTATCGAGTTTTTTGTTTTCGATAAGCGCGGCAATGTAGCCGGATTGCCCGGCGGCGCTAGTCGCAATGTTTATGGGAGTCAAAGCTTGGCCGGCGCCGGCTAGCCCCGGTAGGAATGCAGCCAGTACGCAGAGTGGGAGAATCAAGCGGAGTCGGGTAAATCTCATGATTCGATATCCTCCTTCAGAGTGACCTTATTTTCGAGCTCGGCGGCAAATTTGTAGATATCGGCTCCCCAATGGTGTGGTGACGGCAGCGGATTCGGCACGTAAGCGTCGAGCCGCGCGGGCCGCTGAGTCAATGTCACGACGTAATCGCCCATATAAGCCGCTTCGGCGAGATTGTGTGTGACAAAGACAACCGTGCGGTGGAGCTGCTCACAGAGCCGCCGCGTGGTTTGGCGTAATTGCCGCGCGGTAAGCTCATCGACACTGGCGAAGGGCTCGTCCATGAGGACGATATCCGACTCGATCGCCAGGGCGCGCGCCAGTCCGACCCGCTGGCGCTGTCCACCCGAAAGGTAGAGCGGAAATTGATTCACGTATTCTTCGAGTCCGACGAGGTTCAAATAATGCGTCACGCGCGATTCCCATTGACGGCGCGGTACATCGGCGCCTTGCAATGCCAGGCTGATATTTTCCCCAATGGTTTTCCAAGGCAACAATCGCGGGCTTTGAAAAACGTAGCCGATAAGGGGCCGCTTCTCGGGTTTGCCGCGGCTAATAAAAATGAGCTCTCCACGATCCAGGTTTTCCAAGCCCACCATGGAATTGAGAAGCGTCGATTTGCCGCATCCCGAGGGGCCGATCAATACCGTGACGCAGCCTTCGCGCGCCTCGAAAGATAATCGATCGATGATCTTGAACGGTCGGCCATCCTCGCGACGAAACCACTTTTCGGCGTCTTTAACCCAAAGCTCTGCCATTAGCGCCTCCAGACCTCGACCCTCGGCCGCCAGGCAGTGAGGCGCCGCTCCGCGAAGTTGATCAGACCGTATTCGATCACGATCATGGCGATCACAAAGGTTATCGTCCAGGCGATCACGCCTTCCATGTTGAAGACTTGGTAGGATTTCATCACTTGATAGCCGACGCCGTTGCTGGTGCCGAACATTTCGACCACGACGACGACTTTCCAGGCGAGCCCGAGACCGTAGCGGGTTGCGGCGAAAATATTCGGCACGAGCTGCGGCAAAATCACCTGGGAAATCTTCATCCATTTTGTGAAGTGAAAGACATGGCTCATGTCGATGAGCTCTTTGTCGAGGGATTTGACGCCGGCCCAGATATTGATCACGAGCATGGGAAAGATTGTCACGGTCACGGCAAAATAGGGCGAAAATTCATTGATACCGAATAACATAACGGCGATGAGCGCCCACATCAGTCCGGGAATCGTGAGGCCGAGCACCACCAGCGGTTGAAAAAAACGTTCGCCCATGGCGACCGTGCCCATGTAAATGCCGACACCGATACTGAAAAACATCGCGATCACGGCCCCGACGAAAACACGGCGCAAGCTCTGAAACATGTGAAAGAAGAAGGTGCCGTCACTCACCAACCGAACGGCTTCATGAAGAGTGTTCATCGGACTCGGCAGCAGGCGTGGATAGATCAAATACAAAGACCACCAGATTGTGACGACGCTGGCCACCGCTACGACCGGCGGCAAGAAGCGACCGGCCAAGTCGCGTGCCGTTCCAGTTTCAAAGGGCGGGAGGGTTTCGGCTCCGGCAACGCCCACCTGCCGGCCGGCGGCAAGAGCTGAATGATCGGGTTCAGAAGTCACAGCTAAAAGTAGTGCTATAGAACGGCGTTTATTGTCAATCTGAAACGCACGCTCGGAATGGATTTGTTTTCACTCGCGCCGCTGCTTTGCTTACTTGTTTTGTCAATTAAGCTATTGGAGATGTTCATGGGTCGCCCGAGCGAAGCGTCGTTGCTCCGCGTCCTATAAACGAAGTCAAAGCAGAGCTTATGCAGCGCGCCAAAGAAAATCGCAACCCGTTTCTCTACACCGTATTTGAGAAGCGCCACCGGTGATCGATCAATTGCGCGCATCGAGCGGGAATCCTGGACCGACGCTTTCTGCCGCCTGGCGCCGGCGCACGCGGACCGTGCGGCGAAAGCGGACGCGGCCGGTGACAGCGCGACCGCCCGCAAAGAATACTTGAGTGCCCATGACTGCTGTCAAGTGGCGCGGTATCCGGCGCTCAAGCGCTCATGGTTGAATGGCTGAAAGCGATGGCATCAGGATAGCTCGCGTACGCAGTCGTCGGGTGTGCAACAGTCGCGGCTAGCGAACATTTTGCTGTTGGCGCAGGCGATCGAGGTCCTGTTGCGTTTGATTGCGGCGGATTTGGTCTTGGAGCGAATCGATCCGCTGTTGCCGTTGAAATTCGTCGATTTGCTGCCGCTGCCGCAGTGGATCACGTTCCCGCTGGATTCGCTCTAGCTGCTGACCATTTTGTAGCCGTTGCAGTTGCTGCTCGTTTTTGAGCTGGTCGAGTTGCCGCTGGGTTTGCGTGGCTTCAGGCTGTTGGGGTTGTGTCGGTTCGCTTTTCTGCTGTTTGAGTTGATCGACCTGATGCTGCTGCTGATTGAGGTCCTGCTCACGCTTCAAATTTTCAAGCTGCTCCTGGCGCTTTAGCTCCCGCGCCTTTTCTTCTTGCCGAGCTTTGTTTTGCTCCTGCAAAATCTCCTTGAGCTGGTCTTCGGCCGCGAAAACCGCCGAGGTGCCGAACAAAAGAAAGCTCATCAGGACAATCATCCGCGGACTATTGCGCATAAGTCATCAAAACAAACTAAACGGCCGTTGGCAAACTGAAAACAACAGCGCTTACGGCCTCATCTCCGGAGCTGGTCATGGAAATCTACCTGCGCCATTCACCGTAGAAACGCAGGATCAGAGACAGAAATTCATCCTCTTCTCGGCGTGCTCTACCGTCCCGGCGGTTAAGATCGCTTTCTCCTCGCCCGTGAGTTTGATAAACCGATCATAACAGAGGAGAGAATCCAATGGGTCACATGCTCAATGGCCAATGGGTAGACGACGATCGGATTACGGCGGACGTCCGCGGGGCTTTTGTCCGTGCCGACTCTCAATTTCGTAGCTGGGTTACAGTTGACGGCCGCGCCGGACCCTCCGGGAACGGCGGATTCAAAGCCGAGCCGGGCCGGTACCATCTTTTCGTCTCATACAATTGTCCGTGGGCGCACCGGACGATTATTTTTCGCAAGCTCAAAAACTTGGAAGGCGTAATTTCCATGTCGCTAGCCGATAAGCCCAAAACAGCAGGATGGGCCTATGGCGAAGCCATCGATGATTTTCAGTCGGAGGCAGATGGCGTTTTTCGATTGCATCAGGCTTATGCGGCTGCGGACTCCAGCTACACAGGAAAAGTGACTGTGCCAACGCTCTGGGACCGCGAACGGCGCACGATCGTGAACAACGAGTCTTCTGAGATCATCCGCATGTTCAATACGAGTTTTCGCGCGCATACGAACATAACTTACGATTTCTACCCAGAAGAGTTGCGCGGCGAGATCGATCGGATCAACGATTTCGTCTACAGCCATTTCAATAACGGCGTTTATCGCGCGGGTTTTGCCCGGACTCAGGAGGCGTACGAGGAAGCAGCCAAAAAAGTTTTTGCTTGCATGGACCAAATGGAAGAGTGGCTCGGGGACCGACGCTATTTGGCTGGTGAGCGTCTCACGGAGGCCGATTGGCGCGCGTTTCCGACATTGCTCCGCTTCGACCCGGTTTATCACGGCCACTTCAAGTGCAACCTACGTCGCGTGCAGGACTATCCGAATCTGCGCAACTATTTGCGTGAGCTGTACCAATGGCCGGGTATTAAAGAGACCTTCGATTTGCAAAAAACCAATGCGGGTTACTACAGTCAGCGCAATGTCAATCCAACCGGGATAGTACCCATTGGACCGGACATGAGCCATCTTGATTTGCCGCACGATCGCGAGCGGCTTCGCGCGATAGGTTAGGGTTGGCGGAAAGAGCCTACTTGAGCGGTGTTGGTCAGGCCCAGGCGCCGGAACTCCTTCGAACCGTGCGGCGGACGAACAAGGTACCCTCACTCCTTCTTTCCCCGCAAGGCGGCGCGAGTACGAAGACAAATGTATTTACTGCTTCCTGGATCGGAGGAATACCTCGCCCCATTCCGATGAAACAGGGCTACGATAAGGGCGGTTTCACTCGGGGTGAACTAACCTAAAATCACGAGTCAGTTCGTGCCTCATTCCAGGAGTGCATCTAAATTCTTTTAACCGTTTGCGGGCCAACTTTTTCAATGACGACGCGGATGATCACGCGTTTTTCATCGACCATCTGTTTTTTGTACTCTTCCCAGTCTTTGTGCTCGCCGCGCACCTGCTTGTACCAATAAATGAGCGTCTCCATGGCGTCTGGGAGCTCGATGATTTCCGCCCGGCCGTGAATTTGCACAAACTTCGACCCGCTGTACTGCTCGCCAAAGATTAGCAGTGACACGCGTGGGTCGCGCCGCAAGTGTTTGACTTTGTAAGTCCTGCCGCGGGAAGTGATGATCACGCGGCCGTCAGCATCGATTCCGGGCGATACGAACGTCATCTGCGGCCAGTCGTCCTTCTGCCTCACTGCGATGCCGGCCCGGTGGTTTTGCTGGAGAAATTTTCGCGCATCGGCAATAACCACTTTTCCTCCCTGGACTAGCTAACCATGGCCGTTGGTGCCCCAAGTTCGGCCGTCGATCCACATTTTGGCCAATTCGAGAGCGTATCTATCAGCTTGTCTTTGGCTTTCGAATGTCATCCGGCGCCGGCCGAATATGGGAATTTTCTTGGTGCGCCGGTTCTCCTCGATGACAATCATGGCGTGCGGAAACCACGCGCCGGATTGTGTTTTTTCCGATTCCAGCTCGACTCGGTGGCCGCGGTAGTTCTTAGCTCGCATCGAAAAGGACGATCATCTCTGGTTTTAGATTGCTAGTTCCTCGTTTCTTGAACCAACAAAGTAGGGACGAGGAACTACAAACCTTTCAGATGCTCACCTTGCCGCCGTTCAGTTTGATGCCGAGTTTCGCCAGGGCTTCGACGTCGGGGATATCGGCGCCGAGTGTTCTGCCAACCTCCGCGGCCAGCGGCAGGTCTTTGTCATAGAGATTCGTGCCTGAATTGAATTTCAATTCACCGCTCGAGAAATCATAACGCGTATCCCAGCGATCGAGAATATGTTGCGATTTGGTTTTCTGCATGACATCCAGTGCGGCCTTGTAACTGACCCCGCCGGCCTTGGCGATCTGCAATGCTTCATAAACGACCAGCGCTTCGGATGCCGTGACCATGTTCTTGAAAAGTTTCGTAACATTGCCGCATCCGAGCGGTCCCATATGCACGGCGTCTTTGGCCATTTTGAGCAGGTGCGGCTTGGCACGCTCGAAAAAGGCCTTCTGGCCGCCGACCAGAAAAGTAAGGCCACCCTGGCGCACGACGCTCGGCACCGCCGTCATACATGCATCGATGACATTGACCCGTTTGTCGGCTGCGGCCTCGGCGACTTTCTTCGTCGTGGCGGGCCGTATGGTGCTGTGCAACAGGACGAGGGAGCCGGGGGCAGCGCCTTCCAGGACTCCGGCGTTGCCGAGCACGCACTGAAGCACTTCCTGATCGGTTCGCACGACAACATCGATCATCGTGCACGCCTGCGCAACCGCCTTGGCAGAGGAGACTGTTTCGGCGCCTTCGTTGCGCGCGACTTGCGATGCTGTGGGCGCGATATCGAACGCGAGCGCCGTCACGTTCGCCAATTTAAGTCGTGATAAGAGCGCGCTTCCCATCGCGCCGGTGCCGACAAAACCGATTTTCTCCATGACCACTCCTTCTCCAACCAAAAATTCAAAGTTTCAGGCGGCTCGGTTGCATTCGGATATGCACCAGCGATCGGAGGATGCGGAGATTGAAATAGAACTGAACCTCTGGATCCTCTGTGCCTCCGTGGTGACTCTTTATCCGTTGCCGTTGGACTCACTTAATTTTTTCAACTCGGGCATGACGTGCTTGTGGAATAACGCTACCGAGCGTAATGATTCCTCCAGCATAAGATCGCCAAAGGCAAACTGCCCGACGAGATAATTAGCTGCGGACTCGTCGACTTGCGCGCGAAGAAAATTTGTCACGGTTTCTGGATCACCCGCGATCGCTTGACCGATTTCCATCATTTTGTCGAATTCCGCCGGGCGAGGATGCGCAGGCTTACCACCGCGAATCGAGTACAAATAGTAAAAATGCCGATGCCAGATGGGATAGGCTCGGCTCGCCACCCTCAACGCCTCTGTGCCATTTTCAGCAATGACAATGAAGCGGCTCAACCCGAGTTTGGGGACCGCTTGCTCGCCGTGCAATCTCCGCCAAACCTGTCGATAACGATCATTATAGCTGCGTGTGTCTTTCGCCGAGTCGAGACTCACCATGTTTAGGTCCTGGCGCGCTGCGCGATCGGCGGCTTCGACCGAATGCACGCCGTACCACATCGGTGGATGCGGCTTTTGGAGCGGCTCGAGCTCCATTGGAATCTCTTTAAAGTTGAAAAAGGTTCCTTCAAAGTCGAGGATCTTGTGCGTCAATCCTTGGACAATTAGCGCCCGCGCTTCCGTATAAAGTTCCTGCGCTTTGGCAGGATCCTGGCCGTAAAAAGATACCTCAGTTGCGGACGAGCCACGACCGAAGCCGATCTCCAGCCGGCCGCCGCTCAGTTGGTCTACCATGCAGATCTCCTCGATCAGTCGTAGAGGATGGTGCAACGGCAGCGCATAGACCATCGGACCGAAACGAAGCCGCTTCGTTCGTTGCGCAATGGCAGAAAGAAATACGCTCGGCGACGGCGCTAGACCGATCGGCGTGGAATGATGCTCGGCCACGTGGTAGGCGTAAAAGTCCGCCTGATCGTAGGCCTCGATGAGTTTAAGCCGCGCTTCGTAATATTCATTAAGCTGAAGATTGTTCCGGTCCAGGTGGTCGAATATGCCGAAATACATATCTTGCCGGGTATAGCGTGAAATGATGGCAAAGCAAAGGCCATCGATTCGAAAGGAGAAAGAGACCGGGACCGCAAAGTCACCAAATCCTCAGGGTTTTTTCTGCCTTTATGTTCCCCACGTAATTTTTTTCGGTCGACAAGCGCCTAGTTCTTGTACAGCGCTGCGATGAAGCCGCTTTGGTCGATGCGCTTTACGAACGAGGCGTCCACCAGTGGGTTAGGATCGGCCTGTCTAGCTTGGGGATATTGCAGCGAGAGGATTTCCAGGCCGCTCCTGATCACATCGAGTGACGGATACGGCTGCTGTTCCAGCACGGCGGTTGTGTACCTATAAGTTTCCTCGAGAACCTCATCGCTCGTACCCAAGAGATTCTTTTTCATGATCGCGAGACTCTTCGGTTTATTGCTTTTAAAAACGTAAATGCCTTCGATGAGAATTCTCAAGAAGCTATCGATGAGCTCTGGGCGCTTGCCAATGGTTTGGCGAGAGGTGGTTACAGTGTTGGCGGGAAAAGTAATTCCCAGCGCGTCGTAATTGACCAGC
>Ga0164299_10000226_pt1 | contig 12216 bp, 9 predicted proteins | sample Whisoiple_221_MG_FD_109712 | JGI IMG/M metagenome (GOLD analysis project Ga0164299, IMG submission 109712) | Unamended control soil microbial communities from upstate New York, USA - Whitman soil sample_221_MG | ecosystem: Environmental > Terrestrial > Soil > Agricultural land ...
CCCAGCGCCAGCGCCGGCGTCGTTCCCGGACGCACGACGATGACCTCGTCGCCTTTCGGGCTCGTGGATGAATATTCGCAGGCGATCACCACAACCTTGGTGCCTTTGAGACGCGCTTCCGTAAGCCAATGGGTGTCGGGCATTTTCGTTGTCACCCAGTTCATCCCCCAGACAATCACCATGCGCGCCAGCTCCACGGCGTGAAGCTCGAACTCCACGGTCTGCTGCCCCGTCACCATGGGATGACCCGGTGGTAAATCGGTGTGCCACGAGTAGTTGTCCCAGCCCCGTCCGCCCAGAGCCTCTTCCGGTTTCACGCCGCGCAATTTTTGATCGAGCAGCGCCAATGAATTGGCCATACGGTACATCCCGAACACCCGCGTCATACCGAGCAGCGGCATACCACCGCGGAATTTGAGCACCTGCGTCCCCGCTCCCTTGGTGGCCTGCACGATCTGCTCATCGTAGCCTTGCTGCAGCAGCAGCTTTTGTCCTTTTTCTCCGCCATAAATGCTGGCGATATTGATGAGCGCTGCAGCAACAATGTCAGCGGCTTGCTCGTGGGTTACACGCAGCCATTCATCCCGCGCTCGATTGAAGTATTCTTTCGGCGGACGCCCGTCTTGCTCACGCGGAAAACCTTTGTCGACCCAGGCTTTGAAACCCTTGCGCACCATTGGATACCGGACCCGTCGGTCGCCGTAGAAGCGCCGCGTGAGTGCGAGCCCTTTTTGGCAAACCCGCGGGTCCCAACGATGACTCACCTTCGTTCCGTAAAGATCCGTCGCCTCGCCATATTTCATCGTCGGTCCGATGCGCGTGATCACGCCGTCGCGCACATAAGCATTCAAGATGCAGTTATGGGTGTCGTTGGGCGCGCAAAGAAAAGTGAAGCTCGAATCCGATTTCCACAGATCGCGATAGGTTTTTTCCCAGTCACGGTTCGGATAGGCCGCCAGTGGATTTTCGATCGCTTGAAGGCCCCATGCTTCGCTTGCAGAAAGCGCGAAGGCTGAAAAACCAGCGGCACCAACCCATTCCAGGAATTCGCGGCGGCTCAAGTTTTTCATCTTTTCCCCTCCCAGGTGCGCAGGAACGTAATGACGGATGCGATTTCCGATTCGGTTAAAGCCCCTTGCACCGTTGAGCTCGTGCCGAACGCGGCCATGGATGTTCCGGGCCGGCCGTTTTGAATCGTTTTCACAAGATACGTGTCGGTGGCAAGATCGAGAAAGACCCGATTGTTGAGCGCCGGACCTTCTTTGCCCTCGCCGCGCTCGCCGTGACAGCGCACGCACGCGGCAGCGAACAACCGTTGCCCGTCTGCTGCGCTCCCTTGAATCCAGCGGCGCGGTTTGGCATCTCCCTCGAAAGCGATGCCGCCCAGATTGCGCACGTACTCCGCTACGCGGATAATTTCTTCGTCACGGAGTCCGCCTTCCAACTCTCCCCAAGCCGGCATCCGCCTTCCAGGCCGGCCCCGCTTGATCTGTTCACGCAAAAAATCGTCAGAAACAAAACGCAAAAAGTTAGGATTGCCAATGGCGGGAAACGCCGACAATCCCGGATAGCGCATGCCTTCGGCTTTAGCGCCATGACAAGCGGCGCAGTAGGTGCCATAGAGCGTCGCGCCATCCGTAGAGAATTCTCTCACGCCAAAGCGCTCCGCACGGATGCGGTCTTTGGGCCAGAGAGCTTCCTGAAAATTTCGTCCTCGTAGGGACAACATATAAAAGGTGAGTTGATCGATCTGCTGTTCGGTCAGCCCCAGTTCTGGCATGTTCGAACCATGCACCACCGAAGCGGGAGAGCGGAAATGTTGTTTGAGCCAGTTGGCGAGTGTCCGCTCACCTCCGACTTGAGCGAAATTAAGTTGCCCCGGATCTTTATTTCCCTCGGCCGTTAGATCCGGACCGTCGTCCCCACCGACGCCGCGAACTTTGTGACAGCCACGACAGCCTAGAGTGTGAAAAAGCGCTTTGGCTTCCACCAAGCCGGGCGCACCGACGCGCGAACGAAGATAATCATCCAGCTGCGCCCGCTCCGATTCCGACAGCTCGGCAAATGCTGAGAGCCAAGGACCCGACGCTGCTTTTTTCTTTTGCTCCAGGTGGCTCTCGTACCAGTTCGCTTTGAATCCCGAAGCGCCCGCACGCGACAGGTCTGGTCCTTCTTGTCCTCCCGCCCCGCCCGGCCGCAGCGTGCCACCACGGCCGTCTAGTCTATGGCAAGCGAGACAGTCGGCTTGCTCAAAAAGCTTTTTTCCATTTTCGAGCCCCGCAAGATTGGAAACACTCAAGTGCGTGTGGCATCCGCCGCAACCGGCATATAGGTACTTTCGCTGCAACATCGGTTCCGGCCAATTTGGAATATTTCCATGGGCATCTGCAGTATCCGTTGCCCGCCCCTGGCCACCATGACAAACCGTGCAGCCATAGCTCGTCGGATCGTGGACGACGTCGGGATGACGGCCGAAAAGTCGATCCCCTTCGATGCCGCTCTCGCCCGGCGCCATGCCGACGTGACAACTCACGCACCGATCCGTCGCTCCGACCTCGCGGCTGACGACCTGTCTAAGCTGAATGGTGAACGCGTCGGCCTGGGACGACGGCAGCTGCGCAGCGATCTTCTTCTGAATGACGCGCCAGTCGCGAAAAAAATTTTCCTTCACCGCTGCTCCAGCTAATATCGCCAGTGCAACGAGGCTCGACCAGAGGAGAAGATGTTTGTTGGCTTTCATGAACCTACGCCGTGCGGTGTTTAAAACGTTCCAATCGTTCAAGCCATTCAAATCGTTTATACCCCCTCCTTAATCCTCGCCCGCACTCGCGAGGGAGGACAGAGGTGGGGGTTTGAACGGAGCGAAGCGATTGAACTTTTTGAACGATTGCAACCATTTCCCCTAATGCCCCGGCCACTGCGAAGGCGACCAATAAAAATCCCAATTCGGGCCGCGGAAGTGAGTCCCAATAACTGTCAGAACCACAAAGCCACAGACAAAACAGGTGAACAGAGCCAATGCGCCGGCGCGCGTCGAGTTATATTTCTTAAGGGAATGAACGGAGTAGGCCGCGTACGCGAGCGTGAGCAAAGTACCGGGGTTAATGAAGGTAATCAGCAATTGCGGCGTCTGCGGCCACCATTGACGGATCCAGCCAAAGCGGATGACAAACGCTTCCAGCGCAATCACTGCGCCGAGACCAAACACAGCCGCTTGGGCCACTAGCCGGCCGCCACCGATGCCACCAAACCAGCTGCCAGTTCCGTCCGTTTCACGATCCAAATAAGGAATCAGTCCAAGACCAATCAGAACGATCATGGGAATACCGACTCCGCCCATAAAAGCAGAGTGCGAAACCAGTTCCTGCAGCCCGAGAAAATACCATGGGGCCTTGGCGGGATTTTCCGGCACCGCCGGGTTGGCAACTTCCTTTAAAGGAGCGTCGAGAAAAATCGCGAGGATCACCGAGAGCGCGATGGTTAACATAAAAATAGCGGCCTCGCCCACCATGAGATGCGGCATAGACGGCACGGTTTGTTCCGGTCCGTCTCCCACCGCCGGCGTTCGTCCTTTGACGATCGCCGCCAAGCTATAGGTTTTTTGCGGAGCCTGGGTAAAAACCGGATAGAGATCTCTTGGGGAAGGGCCGAGTCGGCGATCAGCGTCTGCGGGCTTCGCTAATCCGCCATCTTTGCGAATGCGCCAGAAGTGAACCGCCATCAGTGTCACGAGAATCAGCGGCAGAATCATGACGTGAAATAAGTAGAACCGGATCAGCGCTTCCTCGCCGACGTCTTCTGAGCCGAGCAGAATTAGTTTCTGCAGCCCGCCGATGTCGAACCATTGCGTGATTCCCAGCGCATCGGTGACCTCGCGGGGCGACTGCGCTATGTTGGCACCGATGGTAATCGCCCAGTAAGCCAGTTGGTCCCACGGCAGTAGATAGCCGGTAAAAGAAAGACCCAGGGTCACCACAAGAAGCCCCATGCCGATGAGCCAGTTAAATTCGCGCGGTGCTCGATAAGACGCGGTATAAAAGACCCGGGCCATGTGCAGGAGAACAATCACCACCATCATATTTCCTGACCAGCGGTGGATGTTGCGGATAAATCGTCCCGTGGGCACGACGAAATGAATATCTTTGATGGAAAGATAGGCCACATCAGGATAAGGCTTGTAATAAAACATCAAGAGGACGCCGGTGATCACGAGAACGAAAAAGCAAGAGACCGCCGCAATCCCAAGCCCCCAGGTAGTTGACCAGCGCAAACTCCAGCGATGCGCGCGCACCGGGTGGAGATGGAGAAAGACATTGCCAAAGACAAACGTCGAGCGCGTCCGATCCGAAGTCGCCTTCCCCGTTCGGAACATGGTTTCATTCAAACGGCGCGGTACCGCTCTCAGGTTCTCCATGAAGCGCTCGACCGCCGATCCGTTTCTCGTGTGCGCTTTTGGCGCGACTTGATTCATACCGTCACTGTGGTTCCCGTCGGGACGTTTTTTCCCTCGTCGACAATAAAATTGTCGCCGCCTAAATGTTTCACTTCGAGCCAGGGCAAAGCTTTCGGCGCCGGTCCCTTGATCACAGATCCGTCCTTGGCGAACTTGGAGCCATGACATGGACAATCGAACCCCGTGTCAGTGGGCTTGACGATGCAGCCCAAATGCGTGCAGATCCGAGAAATAGCGTGGACGCTATTTCCCTCTTTCACGATCGCCACAGAGCGGCCGACAGGGAAATACGGTTGCTCCATTGGGAGCGATGGTGGGAGCGTGACCCTGAATTTTTTCGCTGGCGACGGAAGCACGGCAGCCTTCGGCAATCGCATCGCGCCAAAGAAACCAAAGAGCAGCGCTGCCGCAGCCGACCACCAAGCCGCAAGGCCAAGGAAATCTCGCCGCGGCATCGCTTCGGCATCGAGGCGCGAACGGCTCTGTGTCGATCTCGCGTCCGTTGTCATGCGGCCCTCCACTCGGTTTGAAAGCTTACCCGCTCCATGGCGATGGCATCGGCCGGACAGCGTTCCACGCAAAGAGCGCAGCGAATGCAGCGGTCTTCGTCCTTCAGAATCGCCGAATTCTCTTCCAGGTTCGGGTCATCGCCGAGCTCCGAACCGAGCAGCTCGGCGATATCCGGCGTTGGTTTCAGCGCTGAGAGCGGAATAATTTTCAGACACAGTGTGGGACAGACATCGGCACAACCGCCGCAGAGGATACAGCGATTTCCGTCGAATACCGGCGTCACGCCGCAATCGAGGCAGCGTGACGCTTCGCGCATTGCTTCATTTGAGGTGAGGCATTTTTCCACCTGTCCTGTTGGTTCCTGCAAACGTTCTCGCGGCGTTGCCGTTGACAACTCTACGCGTCGGATGCGCTCGTAGCCCCGTTCACGCTGATAACGGTCCAGCCGGACAAAGCTCATGAGGGTTTCTGGATGAAGCGCCCGCCCGGTTACATATTGGTAAACAGAGCGAGCTGCTTTTTTTCCCGAAGCCACAGCATCGATCAACAGTCTCGTTCCATGGGCAAGATCCCCGGCGACAAAGACGCCCTTCGCCGTGGTCATGAGCGTGAGTGGATCGACTTTGGGCCAGCCGGGGCGGAATTGGTCGATGTCATTGCCGCCTTCCTCCAAAAAAGACAGATCGGGCGCCTGTCCGGCAGCAATCAAAATAGTGTCACAGTCCAGAATCAGCCGATTCGTTTCGTCGAATTGCGGCGCAAAACGTTTCTGCTCATCATAAACGCGCAAGCATTGTTTGATCTCCAAGCCAACGACGTTTCCCTGCTCTCCGCGCCGAATCGCCACGGGCCCCCAACCCGAGAGTCGCTCAATCCCTTCCTCTTCGCCTTCGCGAATCTCCACCGTGTCGGCCGGCATTTCCTCCAGAGTTTCGAGCGAAACTAATCGAACTCGACGTGTCGCCGAGAGACGAGCTGCCACACGCGCCGCATCGTAGGCGGCTTGTCGGACGACGCTGCGCGCCACGTCATAGGCGACATTGCCGCCGCCTATGACGACTACATCCGAGCCCAGTGACAAGCTCTCACCCAGGGCTACCGCGCGCAAAAAGTCAACGCCGCCATACACACCCGGCCCCTGCTCTCCTGGGAGACCCAGCGCTCTTGGGCGCTTTGCCCCCACGGCAATGATCACGGCGGAGAAATCCTCTCGTAGCGAGCGGAACGAAACATCTTCCCCGACCTTGGTGCTGGAACGGATTTTGACGCCGAGTGCCTCGATCACGGCGACTTCGCGCCGAATCAATTCGCGGGGCAGCCGGTATTCGGGCACACCTACAGCGAGCATGCCTGCAGCTACGGGCTCCAGTTCGAACACGACCGGTGTAAAGCCCAAAAGCGCAAGGTCATGCGCCGCGCTGAGCCCGGCCGGGCCCGAACCGATGATCGCGACGCCTTCACCGTTGGCGGGGATTAGATTCCCCTCAGTGGCGGCGCGGAGCACGGACGCCATTTCCTCGGCATCGCCGGCGATTTGCGGCACATGGTTCCTGAGCCCGTCAAGAATCTTATCCGCTGGCTGCGCTTCGGCGCCGTGGGATTCGCAGACGAATCGTTTTAGCGCGCGAATGGCAATCGGCCGATCCCGCGCGACGAATGAACCATCGTCGTCGGTGCGCGGAAGTTTGCCACGACGGCACGAAAGCTCGCATGGCGCGCCACAGATTCGCCCACAAATGGATGCGAACGGATTGGGGCCTCTCGCGATCAGATACGCTTCTTCAAAATCACCATTGGCAATTGCGCGCACATACCCGCGCGCGTCCGTGTGCACGGGGCAAGCGACCTGGCAGGCGATCAACTTCTTATGGTGATCGCCTTGGGGTCGATCGGCTTGGATCTGTATAGTCTGATCTTCGAACATTATTCTTTCAGTTGCTTTTGAGTCCCGTCTGCTCAGTTCGTATCCTGCGAGCCTTGGCCAAATCCTTCAGCGTCGTTCGTTCCATCAATTCGCCTACGACCTTCTGCCTCAACTGCTTCCAGCGAAAATGCAGCGGACAGGGATCGGCCTCAGCGCACCTGTGACTCCAGAAGATACAGCGCTCGAGAAAATTCGATCCTTCCAGTGGGAGAAGGATTTCTTTCACAGATAAATCCTTCGGTTTGCGCGCCAGCGCATACCCACGGACCACACCTCGCGACGACACCAGCCCCCCGGCTCGAGCGAGTTTTTGAAAAATCTTCGCCAGAAAATTTTCCGGCAGGCTCCCCGCCACTGCGATCTCGCGCAACAACATCACCGTCCCGAAAGGCTTCTCGGCCAATACAAGCAAACCCTCAATGGCGTATGAACTTTGGAGTCCGAGTTTCAACTGCGCTCACCGGAGTCAAAGGAGTCATTTAGTCCTTTGGCTATTTGGCAAAACGCAAGGCGCATACCACATCGAACAACTTAAGTAAGCGGGAACTTCCGCTTGTTTAGCTCTGATCTTTTCAAAAAAGGGAAAACCGGCGGTAGTTTTTCTAAATTCTGCAAAACGTTGTGCGAACTTCATGACCGTTCATGTGATCTCGTTTAGTTTGCTGCGGGTCGGTCTACGTTGGCCTAACGTGAACTTGTGCAAAGTCCTTCCCGTTGGAATAATCGCCGATCGCACAGGCAACGTCTCATGGTGTCCGGCGTCAGATTTGCGACTGTGCAACTATCTGCGAGTACGGAAACAAGCTGGAAGCAACCCGCCAGCGACTAAGGAAGCATTGATGCGAAGCTTCGAAGAGCTGTTGAAAGAGTCTTCAACAATCCACGGCCACCATTGTGCCGGTCAAGTGCTGGGCGTCCGTATGGCCATGATCGGTTGCCGAGAAGTTGGCATCGATGAGCCGAAGAACTGCAAAAAACTGATCATCTACGTGGAAATGGATCGCTGTGCGACGGATGCTGTCCAGGCCGTGACGGGCTGCTCACTCGGCAAACGAACGCTCAAGTTTCTTGATTACGGCAAAATGGCAGCGACTTTCATCAATACTGAAACCCAGCAAGCGGTCCGGATCCTGGCGAAAGACGATGCACGTGCGCAGGTACCTCGTTATGCAGGAAGCACCGACAATTGGCGAGACGCACAAAAACAAGCCTACCGTGTGATGCCCGAAGCACTGCTTTTCTCAATCCGCAGCGTAGTCACACAAGTTCCCCCCAGAGATATGCCGGGATATCGCGGAGAGCGCGTCTACTGCACGAACTGCGGCGAAGGAATAAATTTCGATCGTGAAGTACGGATCGGCGGTCAGACACTCTGTGTCCCCTGTGCACAGAGTCTCAATTTTATTGGAAACGGCGCCGGCAACCACACGAGCCCGCCGAAAATACTATTGATTGTCGGTTATAAGAAAGTCGGAAAGACAACTCTCATCGAGAAAATCATCCCCGAACTTTCCCGTCGCGGCTATCGCGTCGGCACCGTAAAGCATCACCATTCAGATATTCCGGTCTCTTTCGACACCGCCGGTACAGATTCATCGCGACACCGCCAGGCGGGCGCAATTGCTGCCGCTTTGGCCAGCCCAACCGAGATCGCGTTTTTTCGAAACGGCGAGACTTCCATTTCTTTGGACCAGATCGTCTCTGGGTTGGGAGCGATGGACATTGTTCTGGTCGAGGGATTTCATCAAGAAGCGAGGAACAAGATCGAAGTCTTGGGGGCTACGAACGAACCACTCTGCAAAAATGATCGCCGTCTTCTCGCCGTCGTGACGCCGAGTCCCCACTCGATAGCTGTTCCGGCGTTTGCGCCGAGCAGTATCAAAGCTTTGGTCGATTTGATCGAGCGCCAAGTGCTGAAGGCGGAATGATAGATTGGGGACTGATTAATTCGTTTTTGATGGCTTGCGGTTTTGAATCAACCTGTCACGCAGGAATTCAAGGATTCCGACGTGTTTGTGTGAATCGTGAATCATGGTCGTATAAAGCAAAGTAAACACGTCGCGAGCTAACCCCTTGCTCTCTTTTTTCAGTTTTTCATATTCTTGAATTGCGCTCCGTTCGGCGGCAACAAACAGCACCACCGATCGAAGTAACGGGTCAGCTTTTTCGTCTCTGCGCCGGGGGTTTGCCGGTCGGCTCGATGATAACTCGTCTTTGAGCTTCGAAATCATACGGCCGGTAAGCTCGTGATGCCTTTCCTCGTCGGCGATGATGAGACCGAGAAGAAAACGGATCAAGGGATCGCTCGAGTCATTGGCCATCTGTCGATACCTCGAAAGCCATCGTTCTTCATGTATCGTCTGCGATTGGATTTCGTTCATGAGTCGCTGAACCGAAGACACTTCTGGCGACTCGGGTATCCCCCATATCTCATCCTCTGCTCGTTGACGGGCAATGAGTTTGATCGATTTCGATCGTCGATCTCGGGCCATCCTATTCTCCTTCATGGAGGTTGTGCGCAGCACTGAGCGGCCGCGGTCTGACGCAATATAATCGAGCAACCCATATGCCACAACACTGCGACGATAAGCCGCGTGGTGGTTCTGAAAACTGAGAAACAGTCCGCATTTATTTCCGACAAGTGCGAAGAATCTGTCGAGAAACCGAGCGAACGATCGATAATGCCGTGGCATCCGTATTGCGGTAGTGCTTGGCAAAATTCGAACAAGGCGTGATCAATGACAACCGTCGAAAGTCTGATTGCTCATTATCGTGAGATCCTTGAGAGCGTTCCTCTGGAGCTCGCCACGGACTGGAAGAAACAGAATCCCGGCAAGAAGGTCGTGGGCTGTTATCCGGTCTATACTCCGGTCGAACTGATCCATGCTGCCGGTATGCTGCCGCTCGGCGTCATTGGCGCCGGCAACCGACTGGAGATCGCCCACGCCGACTCCCGCTTCCAATCCTTCGTTTGCTCTATCGTAAAAAGCACCCTTGAATTGGGTCTGACCAACAGACTTAAGTTTCTCGACGGCATGGTTTTTCACTCGATCTGTGATCCCGCGCGTAATCTCGCTAGCGTCTTCACGCGGAATTTTCCTGATCTTATGGTGGAGTACATTCACTTTCCCCAGAACATGACTTCACCCCATACCATCGATTACATGGTCTCCGAGTACAAAAGGCTTAACGCCAGCTATGAGCAACTGTCCGGAAAGAAAGTCACAGACGAGGCATTGAGACAAAGTATCGCGCTTTACAATACACAGCGGCGGTTGGTTCGCGAGCTTTATGCCATCCGCAGAGCGACGCCACAGAATCTTTCGACCGTCGAGTGTTACGTCCTGACGCGCATCAGCACATTGCTACCTCCCGAGCAACACATCGCGATCCTAGAGGAATCGATCCCTCAACTGCGTCAGCGCAATGAAAAACCCAAGGACCGCATTAGAGTCGTCCTGGAAGGCTCTTTCTGCGAACAGCCGCCCATCGAATTGCTCGACGGACTCGAATCCGCTGGCTGCTACATTTTGGACGATGATTTCCTCATCGGCTGGCGTTGGTTCTCTGAAGATATTTCGACTGAAGGCGATCCTATGCGTAACCTCGCCAATGCCTACATCAATCATAGCGTTTATTCGGGAGTTAAACACGACACGCGCGAGCCCAAATCCAAACATCTGATTGATAAATTCAGGGAAACTGGCGCCGCGGCCGTATTGATTCTCGCCGCCAAATTCTGCGAGCCGGCGCTGTTCGACTACGCTCTCTACAAACGGGCACTGGAGAAAGAGGGTATTCCTCACCTCTGCCTCGAGTTTGAGGAAAAGATGTGGATCTTCGACAAGGCGCGCACGGAGGTCGAGACCTTTGTTGAGTCAATGCTGTTTGAGTGAGATCAGTTTCGAGACCGGCCCCCTCTCTTCTCTCCCCCGCGACGGGGGAGATGTAAGAGGAGGAATGCGGAACCAAAGTGGAAGGAAAAACGATGGCACAGGCAGCTGAAGCGGTAAAAACCAGTTATCAAGGTCAAATGCATCTCCTGCAAAAAGAGATGATGGGGCGCTATTTCGAGCGGGTTACCCGCGCTGCGGAAAAGGGCGAGGGCAAAGCCGTCTACATGCTGATCAGCGGCAATCCGGTGGAGCTGATTCAGGCTTTCGATCTGATCCCGGTCTATCCGGAAATCGATGCCCTGCAACTGGCAGTTAAAAAGAGCGCCCTACCCTTTATCTTGAAGGCCGAGGAATTGGGCTACTCGATGGACAACTGCGCCTATGTGAAGGCCGACGTCGGTCTCTTTCTCGGCGACCGAAAGACTCCCTTCGCCACCATTCCGCTGCCGTCGCTGATTCTCTGTAACTACGTCGGCTGCAACGTCTACTTGCAGTGGTTCGAGCACCTCGCCGAATATTGCGATGGGCAACTCTACAACCTTGACATCCCGTTTTTGCGCGACCCTTCCGGACAGCCAAGCCCAGAGGACCTTGCTTACGTTGTGCGCCAGCTCGAAGAGGTGATCGAGATCTGCGAAAAGCTAACGGGAAAGAAGCTCGACTACGCTCGATTGAAAGAAATCGTCAGCCGTTCCAGCGAAACCGGCGAAATGTGGTCGCGCATCAAAGGATTGACCAAAAATATTCCGTCCCCCTTCGACGCTTATTTTGATTCGGTGACCATGATGGCACCGCTCTATTGTCTACGGGGAACGGAGGATGGAGTGAGATTTTTCGAAACCGCCCTTAAAGAGATGGAAGAAAAAGTGCGGATGGGAACCGGGCCCCTGCCTGAGGAACGCTTCCGCTTCGTTATCGAAGGACCTCCACCTTGGCCCTACCTGCGCACGTTTAGAGATCTTTTCTCCAAATGGGGCGCGGTGGCAGTGGCTTCGACTTATTCTACGGTGGGCGGTTTGTGGGAATTCGGCTTCAGGCATGATGCCAATCATCCGTTAGAATCGATTGCCCAGCATATGCTCCAATGGAACGTCACCAACCGTAATTTCCTGCAGCGCTATCAACAGATCCGTCGGTATGTCGAAGAGTGGCATGCGGATGCGCTGGTGATCCATTCCGTTAAGAGCTGTCGGCTGTTCTCTGCGGGACAGGGAGACATGCGCGAATATTTTACCAAAGAGCTGAACGTTCCCACCATGTTGATCGAATCGGATATCGAAGATCCGCGATATTTTTCCGAAGCGCAGTTGAAAAACCGCATCGACGCATTTTTCGAATCGTTGGAACACAAGAAAATTGTCCGTGCTGGCGCAGAAGCAGGAGGCGCAGCATGATATACGCCGCGGGCATCGATGTCGGCTCCACGCAGACTA
>Ga0164299_10000229_pt1 | contig 12181 bp, 11 predicted proteins | sample Whisoiple_221_MG_FD_109712 | JGI IMG/M metagenome (GOLD analysis project Ga0164299, IMG submission 109712) | Unamended control soil microbial communities from upstate New York, USA - Whitman soil sample_221_MG | ecosystem: Environmental > Terrestrial > Soil > Agricultural land ...
CACAGACAAAGCCATGGTGGGTCTCGACGATCAATGCCCGGCCACCGCTCCGCACGATCCGCCGGCTTTCGCCCAGTATGATTTCAACGAGTTCCGGATCTTTGGACAATTTACGTCCTAATTCGAAGGCGCGAGCCGACGGTGTTACTCCATCGACAGAACGTACGCGGCCTTCCGCTTTCGAAATTATTTTTTGTGCGACGACCAGTACGTCGTTCTCTTGAAGACTGATCTGGCGCCGCGCGCAGGTATTGCAAATCAAATCGCCAACCGAATCACCAGCGCGAATCTCTCCCAGTCCATCGAGCCCGATCAGTTCAAGCCGCTTCATGCGCCACCGGTAGACCGAGTTTGCCAGAGATCCGCCTCGCCCATCACGCGGCGCAGAGCCTTTATGGTCTCACCGCCTTCCATCGCATAGGAAAGAAATCGTTCGAGATCCTTAGGTTCATCGATGTCCAGGGCAATGCGCTCGTTTTCGCAAAAACGCGCCGGTAACCGATGAGCGGTCAGTTGACTCATGTGAAAACTGAAACTGTTGTAGCCGAATCGGAGCTGAATCAGGTCAGGCGGTGCCAGGAGCAGTCCGTTCGTACCGAGGCGATCATGCGAGGGGACGAGCAGCGCGAAAGGCGCTCGCGCATCCGCGGGAACTTGCGCGAGAACCATCTCGATATCTTCGGCACGCACGAGCGGCATGTCGCCGGGAATGATCAAGACGGCTTCCCAACCGGCATTTTTCAACCGATATCGAGCAAAGTCGACGGCACTGGTTTCACCCTGTTCGGTTGATTCGCGTATAACTTCGGCGCCCGCTGCGGATGCGATCGCAGCTACGTATTCATCGCCCGTGACCACGAACGTCGCTTCGAGACCACGCGCACTGACCACCTGACGCAAGACGTCCCGGAACATCGCTTCCGCCAAAACCTCGCGTCCGGCGCGACTTAGGGCTTCGCCGAGGCGTTGTTTTGCATTGCTGAAACCCTTTATCGGTATGAGTGCGGCGATTTGCATTCCGATTCCGAAGAGAATTTCCTTAGACTATTTTTCCATCGACGCCAAGACCTCGGCGGCGAGGCGACGTTTGTCGTTGGCAGTCGTCATGCGAATGTCGGTGCAAACCGGGCCGATGGAGAGATCCTGAATCGAGCTCGCCAGGTTCTGATCTTCAGCCGCGATGAACAGACAATCCAAAATGTCCGCATAATGGCGCGCAACGCCGAGCGATGAGGGAGCGTAGCCACAAGCGATCATCAGTTTATGCGCTGGCCCAGAAACGGCTGTCGTGCCGATGAGCGGGCTCACGCCAACAATTGCCACATCGAGGGCAGCTAGAGCCGAACGAATTCCCGGCACAGCCAAGATCGGCCCAATGCTGGTGATCGGATTGCTTGGACAGATAATAACGCCTTCGGCGCGGCTCATTGCTTCGAGCACGCCGATCGCGGGTTGGCTCTGTTCAACTCCCGAGAAACGAATTCCCGTCACCTCACGAGCCCAATGCTCCTTGACAAAAAATTCCTGAAAGGAAATTTCACCTTCCGGTGTATTCACGCGGGTTTGAATTTTGTCGTCGCTCATCGGCAGAATTTTGGCCCTGACACCGAGGGCTCGGCGCAGTTGAGCGGTGACCTCCGACAATTTTATTCCGTCATTCATCAATTGCGTACGCCTGATATGCAGCGCGAGATCTCGATCGCCAAGTTTGAACCAGGTTTCGCCGCCCAACCGGCCGAGCTGTTGTAACGCGGCAAATGTGTCATTTTTCAGACCCCAGCCTCGGTCAGGATCGATCAACCCCGCCAATGTGTAAGTGATCGTGTCGAGATCTGGCGAGACGTAAAGCCCATGAAACACCGTATCATCAGCGGTGTTGCAGACGATCGTGAGCTCGTCAGGGTCCAATTCAGCGGCGAGTCCTTCGATCAGCTTCGCACCCCCGGTACCGCCGGTCAAAGCCAGGATCATCCGCAAAGTCCTGGGCTCGACGGCATGTTGGATGGAGGGCGTAATGGGCTCGTCAGCGGACCATTATCACGCACCAAACCGTCAGCGCCGGCGAGTCGCTCGATGCAACGAAGCATCGATGGCGCGACAAATTCCTCCCGAATGTACTCGGGATAAATGGGTAATCGCGCCTTCAAATCGAAGCCGGCTGCGGCGCTTTTCTGATTTAAGATCTTTAACGCCGGCCAGGGAGCTTCCGGATTGATAAAATCGGGCGTGAGCGGCGAAACACCGCCCCAATCGTTGATGCCAGCCTCTAAATACAGCTCATAGCCGTCTGGAGTTAAATTGGGCGGCGCCTGGAGATTCATTTCACCGCCAAAGATCAGCCGTGCCAACGCGATCGTTTTAAGCATATCGTCACGGCTGGCGTCTGGATAAGCATGCATGGGAATACTCGGTTTAGCGCGAAAATTTTGCACGATGACTTCCTGAATGTGGCCATAGCGCGCGTGAAGATCGCGAATGGCGAGCAAGGCATCGATCCGTTCCGCCCAGTTTTCGCCGATGCCGATCAGGATTCCTGTCGTGAACGGGATGCGGAGCTTTCCAGCTTCGGCAAGCGTCTTTAGGCGAACTGCAGGTTTTTTATCCGGTGCATTGTCATGAGCGGCGCCCGGTACGAGCAGCCGCTCGCTTACGCTTTCGACCATCAACCCCATGCTGGCATTGACCTGCTTCAAGCGCTCGAGATCTCCCCTGCCCATGACGCCGGGGTTCGAATGCGGCAACAATCCAGTTTCCTCCAAGACGTTGCGGCAAGACTCGTGCAAATAATCCAACGTCCTGTGATGGCCGCGCTGTGAGAGAAATTGCTTCATCTCAGGATAAATCGCTTCCGGTTTGTCGCCGAGGCTGAAGAGCACTTCCGTGCAACCGAGGCGCTTGCCTTGATTGACCATACGGAAAACTTCGTCGCGCGTCATAGTCTTCGCGCCGGGTTCATCCGGGGCTTTCCGAAACGTGCAATACCCGCAAAAATCGCGGCACAGATTCGTCAGCGGCACAAAAATTTTCGGTGAAAAAGTCACCGTCCGGCCCTTGTGGTGATTGCGTATGTCGGCTGCGGTTTCGAGCAGAGCCTGCAGCTCATCACCTGCTGCCGCGCTGAGCGCCATCGCTTCATCGCAAGCCAACTTTTTTCCGCGCAAACTGTCTCGCAAAATCTGCTGCATCGTTAATGCTTGCATATCGAATCGAGCCCTGGCTTTCAAACCGGATAAAATCCTGTCAGTGCAAATTGCGGTTGCCCGAAATACTTTTGCTATGGTACGTCTTACTCCGAATGGCGTGATGACCCCGCGTTAAAGCACGCGATTCGATTCGGAGGAAAACGATGGAAAATTTTGACGAGCTATTGGTGGTGGACGCTGACGGCCATGTTTATGAAGGTAATGTCGACTTGGCCTCACGGATGCCTGAGAAGTGGCGTTCCCAGGCGCCCGTTCGCTTGAAAGACAATGAAGGCAATTCGCGCATTCTTTTAGAAGGGCGACTCTGGTCGGCATCTCAAGGGCTCGGTCCCGGTGTATCGGGGCCCATGACTGAAAAAGCTCGCGGCTATCGCGCCGGCATGGTGGATCCGCAGGCGCGGCTCAAGGATATGGACGAGGAAGGCATCGACGTTGCCATTCTCTTCGGCACTCAGATCGCGCTTACGGTCAACGGTTTGATGAACAAGGAACTCGCCGCGGTGCTCTGTCGCGCGGTGAACGATTGGCTGATCGAATACTGTTCGACGAACCCGCAGCGGTTACTCGCGGTCGGTTTGATTCCCTGCCAGGATCCGCCCGCCGCAGTGAAAGAGCTCGAGTATCTAAAAAAAGTCGGCGCAGTGACGGCGATGCTGCCGACCAATGTTTACGGCTTAAACAATATGGGCGACCGTATGTTCGACCCTATTTACGAATGCGCCCAGGAGATCGGGATGCCACTGAGCGTGCACCCGCAGACCGGGCATGATGGCGTGCTCGGCGTTTCCGGGGTCATGGGCGCGGGCAGCGAGCGCTTGCGCAAATATGCTTATGTGCACATGACCGCATTTCCCTTCGAGCTGATGATTGCCATGATGCACATGATCGGCGAAGGTGTCTTCGATCGCTACCCGAAACTCCGCGTTGGCTTTATGGAAGGCGGTGCGGGCTGGTTGCCCTTTTGGGCCGAGCGCTTCGACGAGCATATCGAGAAACTCGCGCCGCAGATGCCCGATCTTACAAGGCGCCCGAGTGATATCGTTCGGGGCGATCAAGTGACGTTGACGTGCGAATCGGAAGAAAGCGGTCTGGACCGTGTTTTTGCCGCCAATGGCGAGAGCACGGTTATGTATGCGTCGGACTATTGCCACTGGGACTGTCACTTTCCTTACTCAGTCAAAGACATCGTCGACGGCAATGACTTGACCTTTGCGCAGAAAGAAAAATTGCTCGGCAAAAACGCCGTCGAGTTTTTTCGGCTTAGAAATCTTCCCAAACCCGCGGCCTTGGCGCATGCTCGCCGTCTGTGGAATGAAAAGCCATCGAAAGCCGCCGTTGCCTGAGGATGTCGTGATGAAGCTACGTGTTTTTCTTTTCGTCTTCGTGTGTGCGGCGGCTAGTCTCACCGGCAAATTTACTTCCGCAGCGGAAACCACCTACAAAATTAGAATCGGCTTTCCGTCCCTGGCCTTTTCCTACATGCCATTCTACGTCGCGCAGGAAAAAGGCATTTACAAAAAATACGGCATCGAATCGGAATACATCCAGATGGGCACGACGATTCAACCCCAAGCGGTGGTCGCCGGGAACATAAATTACTTCACGTCAGTCTCCACCGGGATTTCTGCCGCCGTGGCGGGACTGCCGCTGGTCATCGTGATCAGCTTTTGTGACAGCTCTCCCTGGGTATTGGTCACGAACAAAGACATCAACAAGCCGCAAGATCTGATCGGCAAGACGGTGGCGCTCTCCGGCGTGCGCACCTCGCCCTACTATTTTTTTCAGGCTTTTTTGAAGAAGTCCGAGATCAGTGACAAAGACGTGCACATTATCAATACGGGCGGTACTGCGGACAGCTTTCGTGCCCTGACGTCGAACCGGGTGGTCGCAACCGTAATGACGCCGCCGTTCGACGATAAAGCGGTCTCCCTCGGTTATAAGAAATTTATGCAGCTCGGCGATCTTGCCGACATTCCTTATGTCGGCTTGGTAACTTCTCAGAATGAGATCAAGAGCAATCGCGAGTCAGTCCGGCGCACGGTCGCCGCCGTGATGGACTCCCTCGGCTGGTTGCGCGCCAACCGCGCCGAAAGCGTGAAGATGATCATCGACAAGTTCAAAGTGAATCAACAGGAGGCGGAAAATACCTACGCTACGTTGATTCGGCTCCTCAACAAAGACGGAAAGCTCAATCCCAAAGTCGCGCGCGGCTATTTAGATATTCTGCGTCAGGAACGGCCGGTCCCAGCAGACTTTGATCTGCAAAAGGTCGTCGACTTTTCATTACTGCCCGCAAGCCGACAATGACGCTGGCCATTCATAAGCAGTCAAGACTTGTTATTGCGCTTGTCTTATCGAGTTGGGTTTGCTTCTTAGGCGGGAGCGAAAGCGGGGGGGCGCAGACTCGCCGCAATATTAAGGTGGTTCTCGAAACCCGCCAATCGGGCGCCGGCAACCGCGCAGGCGCCCAAGGCAGCGGCAGCATCGTCGTCCGAAGAGGGACGGTCTATCCTTCCGGCAGAATCGCCGCGGGCAACCAGCAGACGACGGTAGAACGTTCCAGCGGAATTTTTACTCTCGTCTTGGATGGGAGCGAATCGCTACTTACCGTTGCAAGCCGGGTGCCCCAGAGCGACGCGGCTTATTACTACAACTACGCCCTCGGCCTCGGCTACATCGAGCGGCGCATCGTTTTTGAGGACGTCGGGACATCGCTCCGCGTCGGCGCTACAATTCTTAGCGATGGTCAAATCAGACTCCGCCTGACGCCGCGCATCAGCTATTTTTCCATCGATCGACCGGGCGCCATCGATTTTACTGAAGCGGCAACGGACTTGATCGTGCCTAACGGCGAAGCTGTCGCGGTGGGCGGGTCCAGCAGTAAGCTACACGAGATCACTCGGCAAATTTTGGGTTACCAAAGCCGCTCGAGCACTGACGAAAGTAACTTCACCGTGACAGCCATCGTCCAGTAATTTGCAGCTTCCCAGCAAAATGCGCCGATTCACAGTCGTTCTCTTCTTACTATGTTTCGCCCCGCATGCGTTCGGCCAATCCCAATCGAGCAAACTGCGGGTCGCCACGCGTTTGGTCCGGCCCTTTGTTTATGGGCAGCAGGGACAACTCACGGGTTTCAGCATCGAGCTCTGGCAGGAGATCGCCAGGCAACTGAATGTGCAGTCGGAATTCGTCGTGAAACCGACCGTTAAAGAATTGCTGAACGCTGTAAAATCGAACGATGCCTCCGTTGGTATCGCCGCGATCTCGATCACGGCGGACCGCGAAATCGATTTCGATTTCTCCCAGCCGATGTTCGATTCCGGGCTGCAGATCCTCACACCAGTGCAGGGAAGCCGCACTGCGTTAGTCGAAGCGATCATCGGAAACCTGTTCTCCACCACGGTGCTGCTCTACGTGCTAGCGGTCGCGCTGATTCTTTTTCTCATGGCTCACCTGGTTTGGTGGTTTGAGCGCCGCAATCCCACTGGCATGTTGACGCACCGATCCTATTTTCCCGGAATTTTCGAGGCTTGCTGGTGGGCTGCTTCCACCCTCGCCACCCAGGCGGATCAGATGCCGCGCGCGGCCATGGCGCGCATCATCGCGGTGGTCTGGATGTTCATGAGCGTGGTTTTCATCGCCTACTTTACGGCGGCCGTCACTTCGTCGCTGACAGTGCAGCAATTGCGCGGTGATATTAACGGTCCCGAGGATTTGCCGGGGAAACGCGTTGGCAGCATTCACGGCAGTACTTCCGTGGAATATCTGCGCCAGCGCAACCTCGAGCCGATCGAATTCGCAAGAATTGAAGAAGCGTACCAGGCACTCGAAAACCATCAAATCGATGCCGTCGTCTATGACACGCCCATTCTCCTCTACTACACCGCCCACGACGGCAAAGGCAAAACACAAACCGTAGGCGCAATGTTTCGCAAGGAAAACTACGGCATTGTGTTTCCCTCCAATAGCCCACTACGAAAACGGGTTAACGAAGCGCTGCTGAAGCTGAAAGAAAACGGCGCCTACGATCAATTGTATACGAAATGGTTCGGCGGAGCGGGCAGTTAGTTTTAGTTTCACGTTCCTTGTTCCTAGTTAGACCGGCAACCGACTACAAACCAGAACTGTTCGGACTTGACAAAAATGATCCTGCTTGATGACCTATCCTGAGGAGGGAATGCCCATGGCGTTTAACGGCCACACAGTCATTGATGGCGACGGTCACGTGATCGAAGATTGCCAGGCAATCATCAATTACATGCCTCAATCGTATCGGGATAAATATGAGACCCACAGTTTTTTCAATCCGTTTCCGCCCCTCGACCATCTGCATTCCGCCAATCTGCACGATTTTCAGCCGGGCGCATTCAACAAGGTAGGGCCTGATGGTTGGGTGGACTTTTTGGAAGACGTGGGTATCGAAACCACAGTGCTTTACACCACACTAGGTTTGGCGTTTGGAAAAATCGTTAGCCGCGACTGGGCCATTGATGTAGCACGCGCCTACAACGATTGGATTTACAGTACCTATATGAAGAAAAATCCGCGTTTCAAGGCGATGGGGCTGATCCCGCTCCAGGAACCCTCAGCCGCCGTCGCGGAGCTGCAAAGAATTGTCAAGGAACTGGGCATGTGTGGTGCGATGCTGCCTTCCACCGGCATCCAGGCTAATCTTGGTGACCAGCGCTACTGGCCGATTTACGAGGAAGCAAACCGGCTCGGCTGTGCCATCGGAATTCACGGCGGCGCTCACGAAAATTTGGGCCTGGATGATTTAAGCCCCTATGCACCCGTCCATTCCTTGGGCCATCCTTTCGGTCAGATGATCTCCTTCGGCGGCATTGTCTTCAACGGCGTTTTCGACAAATACCCGAATGTGAAATTCGGCTTTATGGAAGGTGGCGTTGCCTGGCTTCTCGTGTGTTTGGAGCGCTTCGACCGCTCCTGGGAAACTCATATTCAGCATGATCCGCGTAAGCGTTTTTTAGAGCTTCGGCCAAAGGAGAAGGTGAGCGAATACATCGCGGGGCACATCGATGCCGGCCGAATCTTTGTCGGCTGCGAAGGGGAAGAGCCGGATATCGCTCACGCCATAAAACGGGTCGGCAACAAGCCTTGGGTTTATTCGAGCGACTATCCGCACGAGGTTAATAACGAGTTTTGCAAGCATGAGATCAATGAATTTCTTGAGAACGAAGAAATCACCGCCGCCGACAAAGCGGCGTTTTTGCACGGCAACGCGCGTCGTTTTTATAGCCTCGGAGCGCCCGGGCTGTAAGCCGATGTGTCAAGCCGTTCAAGACGTTGAACCCGTTCAAACCGTTCGAGCGAAGCGGTTGAACGGAGCGAGCAACGCGAACGATTGAACGATTTGAACTTTTCGAACGACTTTGGACAGAAATGACTCCCGAACCGCGCATCGGCCTAATCATACCATCGAGCAATCGGCTGACGGAGCCGCAGTTTAACGCCTATGCACCCCCAGGCCTCGGCGTGCATGTCACACGGTTACGTATGACCGGCAAATTTCGCAAACCGCTGAGCGAGTTCAAAGGGCCGTTGACTGAAGCGGCGCAGGCGATTTCGGACGTGAAACCCGGAGTGATCGTGTTTCACTGCACGGCCAACTCCATGGAGAGCGGCCTGGCCCATGAAAAGGCATTGGTTGAAATCATCGAAGAAGCAAGCGGGTGTCCGACGATCACCACGGCGCAGGCGATCACACAAGCTTTCGATCAATCGGGAATCAAAAAGCTCGTGCTCATAAGCCCCTACGTGCAATCAACGAATCAGCTCGAGGTGAACTATCTCAGCGAAACCGGTTACAAGGTGCTGCACGAGGTGGGGCTCGGTCTTGAAACTCACGCCTACGCTGCGGTGACGCCTCAAGAGTGGAAAGCTGTCGTCAAAGAAAATAGCCGCTCGGAGGCCGACGGTTATTTTCTGAGCTGCACGAATACACGGATGATCGAAGCCATTTCGGACTTGGAAAGGGATTTGGGCAAACCCGTCATCAACAGCAATCAAGCGACGCTCTGGGCTTGTCTCAAGAAACTCGGCATTCAGCATACCGACCCGCGCCTTGGCAGCCTATTCCACTAGGCCGTCGTCACCCGAACCCTGGTTCATTGCTACCACGCGCGCTTGTTTACGCTTAAGCAAATTGCGGCTGATGCGGGATGAGTGTTCGGAGCTTTTCGGTTAAACCGGTATTTCGCCTCTCCACGCGAACATTACGGATCGCCATTGCCAAGGCTTTGCGGCTCCCGACGATCACGACTAGTTTTTTGCCGCGCGTCACGGCGGTGTAAAGGATGCTCCGGTGCAGCATCACGTAGTGCGAGGTGTGCAGCGGAATCACTACCACGGGATATTCGCTACCTTGGCTTTTATGCACAGACGTCGCATAGGCTAAAGTGATCTCATCGAGCTCGTCGGAATCGTATTCGACGACGCGATCGATAAAATCGATTTTGGCGCTGCCATCCTCCGGATCGATGCTGGCAATTCGTCCCAGATCGCCATTGAACACGCCCTTTTCGTAATTATTCCGCAACTGCATGACCTTATCGCCGGCGCGCAATCGCGATCCAGCGCGCTCCAAAGCGGCGCCGTCACTATTCAGCAGCGCCTGCAGCTCCTTGTTCAGATTGACCGTCCCGAGCATGCCGCGATGCATCGGCGTCAGCACCTGAATCGACTGAACCACCTCGTTTGGATTCAGCTGGAGCGATAGCGGAATCTGCTCACGCACCAGCGTTTTCAGCGTCATGAGAATGTCATCCTCGGATTCATGCGGAATGAATGCAAAGTCGCGGTTATCGCCGTTTTCACCTAACCAGAGCGGTTTTCCTTGCAGGATCCGATGCGCATTGGCAACGATCAAACTTTCCCGGTCCTGGCGAAAAATTCGCCGCAAGACAAATTTGGGAACCACGCCGGAATCGATAAAGTCGCGCAGCACGCTGCCCGGTCCAACGGAGGGCAGCTGATCGACATCGCCGAGAAGAATCAGATGGCTGCGCGGGTCGATGGCGCGCAGCAAGTGATCCATCAACGGCAAATCGACCATCGAGGTTTCGTCGACAATGATGAAATCGGCCTCGAGTGGATTCTCTTCGTTGCGCTGAAAGTCGCCGTCGCGCGGATTGTATTCGAGTAACCGGTGGATTGTCAGCGCTTCTTCTCCGGTGCTTTCGCATATCCGTTTGGCGGCTCGGCCGGTGGGAGCCGCCAATGCAAAGCGCAGCTTGGCCCGATTTAAGACTGCCAGAAGCGCGGTCAAGAGGGTCGTTTTCCCGGTGCCCGGGCCGCCGGTGATCACCAGAACCTTTTCTTTGAGCGCCTGCTCGGCGGCGCGCATCTGCTCTTCGTCGAGCGTGACCGCCGAGGGCGCAAATAACTCGGGACTGACCAGATCGACCTTTCCCCGCGAGAGGCCGTTCGGCCATTCGCGGTGGGCGAGAAGGGGTGCGCCCTCCAGAGCGGAGAGCGTCGATAAAAGATTTTGCAACGCGCGAACAATCCGGCGCTCTGCTTGGTAAAGCTCGTCCAAATACACCTGGGTGTCCGCGTTTTCGCTCTCGTGCAGCATCAAATCACCTTTAGCCGCGAGCTTGCCGATGGCGGCCTCCACGGGATCCTCATCCACACTCAACAGCGCCGCGACATTTTGCTTGAGCGCTGTAAACGCAGCGAAGCAATGGCCGCGCTCCGCCATCTCCCGCAGCACATGCAGAACTCCAGCTTGTACGCGCAGGGGAAAGTCGCCTCGGATGCCGATCTGATTGGCCAAACGGTCGGCCAACAGGAACCCGATACCGTGCACCTGCTGCGCCAACGCGTAAGGGTTCTCACGAACTTGGGCGATCGTGTCCGCGCCAAATACGCGGTAGATTCGTAGCGCCAGCGAAGCTCCCACTCCGTGGCCTTGAAGAAAAACCATGACATCCTGCATACCGCGCTGTTGTTGCCACGCCTGAATGATCCGGCGCGCGCGCACTTCGCCGATGCCTTCGACATCCATCACGCGCAGCGGCTGCTCTGACAAAATTTGAAGCGTCTCAAGTCCAAAAGCAGCGACGAGCCGTTTCGCATACGTCGGGCCGATGCCTTTAATCAACCCCGAGCCGAGATATTTCTCGATTCCTTCGCGGGTAGCCGGATCGACCTTAATCCAGTGATCGACCTGAAACTGCAACCCGTAGCGAGGATGGCGCTTCCAGGTGCCCGTCACTTTAATCTCTTCGCCTTCGGAAACGGGAAAAACGGTCCCGACGATGGTGATTCCGCCGCCGGCTTCCTCGTCTAGGCGCGCCACCGTGTAGTGCGTTTCCGGGTGTTGATAAGTGATGCGACCGACGGTCCCCTGGATGGAGGTCGTTTCGCTCTGCTTCTCCGCCATGCCGAGGGTATCCTACGCGAAAGGATCTGAACGGTAAACGCTCCCCTTGCCTTTTGCCGGCATGGCGCTAGAATTCCCAGCAAACCGATCGCCGAATCCTGCCTCGCAATCATGGCGTTCCGTCGCCAATTCCATTGCTAAATCCGCCGACAGTGCCAGCGCTTTTGCCGACGTTCCTTAGCGGCAAAGACCGGAGACAGTGACATGACCACAGACTATATTTGGCTCGAACCGATTCTGATTTTTTTCCTGATCCTCGCCAATGGCTTTTTCGCGGCATTAGAAATCGCCATGATCGCCATGCGTAAACGCCGCATCGATGCTCTGGTCGAGCGCGGGGTCCGATCGGCTGCCGTGGTGGCGCGTCTCAAGGCCGATCCCGATCGCTTCTTAGCCACGGTGCAAATCGGCGTCACTGTCATCAGCACCTTCGCGTCGGCCATCGGTGGCGCGGCGGCGAGCGTTTATCTTAAACCACAGATTGCCGCGTTGCCGTTTTCTTTCGCGGCGCGATGGGCCGAAGCCAGTCGAGGCCGCTCAGGTTGAGAACGATGAGCGCCTGCAGCGCGAGGAC
>Ga0164299_10000231_pt1 | contig 12135 bp, 10 predicted proteins | sample Whisoiple_221_MG_FD_109712 | JGI IMG/M metagenome (GOLD analysis project Ga0164299, IMG submission 109712) | Unamended control soil microbial communities from upstate New York, USA - Whitman soil sample_221_MG | ecosystem: Environmental > Terrestrial > Soil > Agricultural land ...
ACCCGGCAGAGAAGCCGAATCGACCTGTCGTCGTCGACGACGAGAACCCGAGCGGGCGCCGCATACCCCCCGGTATCGCTCATCGCCGCGAGTGTATCCGTGATCCGGCTTCCGTAACCGAGCCGCGCCGGAGCTCGTTACCCCTCTGAAGTGGCCAAGGACTCTCCGCAGCCCAGTCGCGGCGGGCGCGGGGTCCGAAGTCCAGATCCCGCCGGCCTGCCTCTCCCGACTCAGCGCTTCCGGCGCCGGGCCTGGCTTGCCTTCCAGCGGGCGCTCGATCCGCTCGCGTCGCCCAAGCCGCTTCCTAGGCCCGCGGTACAGCGTCCGCCGCCGCGCGCAAACGGTTGAGCGTCGTCTCGCGGCCGAGGAGCTCGATGCTCTCGAACAGGCCCGGCGACACGCGGGATCCGGTTACTGCCACGCGGACCGGCTGGAACGCCTGTCGCGGCTTCAGGCCGAGGCCGTCCGCCGCGGCCCGCAACGCGGCCTCGATCGCAGGCGCCTCGAAGGGCTCGATGCCGGCGAGCGCCTCCGTCGCCGCGGCGAGCATCGGGCCGCCGCCGTCGAGCTCGGCGGGGTCCGGGTCCGCCTCGCCGAAGAAGAAGCCGGCAAAGCCTGGGAAGTCCGACAGCTTCGAGATCTTCTCCTGCACGAGCGGCGCCGTTCGCGCCACGAGCTCCGAGTCCCACTCGTAGTCGTTCTCGCCGAGCCACATGACGAGCCGGTGCGTGAACTCCTCCACCGGGAGCTCCCGGAGATAGACACCGTTCATCCAGTCGAGCTTCGCGTAGTCGAACTGCGCCGGGCTGGGGCTGACGCGCTCGAGCGAGAAGCGCTGGATCAGCTCGTCCCGGGACATGATGGTCGTCTCGCCGTCCGGCGCCCAGCCGAGGAGCGCGAGGAAGTTCATGAGCGCCTCGGGGAGATAGCCGTCGGCGCGGAACTCCTCGACGCCGGTCGCGCCGTGGCGCTTCGAGAGCTTCTTCCCGTCGTCGCCGAAGATGTTCGGCACGTGCGCGTATACCGGAACCTTCGCGCCGACGGCTTGGATGATCCGGATCTGCTTGGGGGTGTTCGAGATGTGATCTTCACCCCGGATCACGTGTGTGATCTCGTCCCACACGTCCTCCATCGGCGAAGCGAAGTTGTAGGTGGGCCTCCCGTCCGAGCGCACGAGCACCACGTCCTCGATCGTCTCGTTCGCCACCTCGACCCGGCCGCGGACGACGTCGTCCCAGGCGGTCGTGCCCTCGTCGGGCATCCGGAAGCGGATCGCGCCGTCGTCCTCGTAAGCCTTTCCCTCGGCGACGAGTTGCTCGGCGACGCGACGGCAGTCCTCGATCCGGTCGAGCTGAAAGGTCACGGGCCCGTCCACCTCGATGCCGAGCCAACCGAGCGAGTCCTGAATGTGGTCGACCGCCTCGGCGACCTCACGCGTCGTGTCGGTGTTCTCGATCCGCAGCAGGTTCTCGCCGCCCTCGTGCCGAGCGAAGAGCCAGTTGAAGAGGAACGTGCGGATCCCGCCGACGTGCTGGAAGCCGGTGGGGCTCGGAGCCATGCGGACGCGGACCGCCATGCCGGTAGCGTAGGTGGCGGTGCAGATCGGGGCTCACGTGTCCTCGTCCGGCGGGATCGACAAGGCGATCGAGCGGGCGGTCGCGATCGACGCCGACTCGGTGCAGGTGTTTACGCAGAGCCCGCGCGCCTGGCGGCCGACGAACCACGATCCGGCGAGCTTCGAGCGCTTCCGCGAGGCGCGCGTCGAGGCGGGGATCGGCGGCGTCCTCTGCCATGCGGTTTATCTCTGCAATTTTGCGGCGCCGGATCCCGTGACCTACGAGCGGTCGGTGGAGACGCTGAAGAACACGATGCAGGTGGCGGGTGGGATCGGCGCCGACGGCGTCGTCTTCCACGTCGGCTCCCACCTGGGCAGCGGGCTCGAGGTCGGGCTCGAGCGCGTCGTGCCGGCGCTCGAGCGGGTGCTCGAGCTCTGCACGGGCGACACGTGGCTCCTGATGGAGAACTCCGCCGGCGCCGGGGGGACGATCGGGCGCTCGATCGAGGAGCTCGCAACGATCCACGATCGGCTCGGAGGCCACCCGCGGCTCGGCGTCTGCCTCGACTCGTGCCACCTCTTCGTCTCCGGCGTGGACGTGACCGACCCGGCAGCGCTCGACGCGTGTCTCGACGAGCTCGACTCGTCGATCGGCCTCGACCGGCTCCGGGCGTTGCACGTCAACGACTCCGCGGCGCCATTCGCCTCGAACCGCGACCGGCACGCGAACATCCTCGAGGGGGAGCTCGGCGAGAAGCTCGGCGTCTTCCTGTCGAACCCGCGACTTCAGAATCTGCCGGCCGTCCTCGAGACAGCGGGTCCGGACAACCGCGGCCCCGACGCGAACGAGATCCGCAAGACGAAGGAGCTCCACACTCGCTGGACGAGCTGACTCTTTCGGCGAGTCCGTATCGAGTCGTTTCCGCGCAACCAAGGGACGGGAAGAAATCGGACCTGTCCGGTGTCTGACACGTAGACATGTACGTTCGGGACGTGTCCGGTGGGCGGTATCGGTGGGTTGTGCTCGCCGCTGGAACGTTTGCGCAGGCTTGCTTCTCGGCATTCACGCTCGGCCTCGCGGCGCTCGCACCGCAGCTGCGCTCGCAATACAACCTCACCGTCGGCGAGGTGGGCATCGTGCTGGGCGCTGCGGGAATCGGGATGCTTCCGACGCTCCTCCCCTGGGGACTGCTCGCCGACCGGATCGGAGAGCGACTCGTCATCGTGCTCGGTCTCACCGGTGCCGCGGCCGCCCTCTTTGCCACCGCCGAGACGAGCACCCTCGCACAGCTTGTGGGCATGCTCGCGCTCGCCGGCGCCTTCGGCGCTAGCGTCAACGCCGCGAGCGGCCGTGCCGTGATGGGCTGGTTCGGAGCCGACGAACGCGGCCTCGCGCTCGGGATCCGCCAGACCGCGATCCCGATCGGCACCGCGAGCGCCGCTGCGACATTGCCGTGGCTCGCCTCGACAGGCGGAACGCGACTCGCCTTCCTCACCCTCGCCGGCGTCTGCATCGCAGGCGCACTCCTCGGCGGCATCTTCCTCCGCGATGCGCCGGCCGGAGAGCCCACACTCGCGCCGCAACAGCTCATCTCACCGCTTCGCGATCCGCGGATGTGGCGGCTCGCCGGCGGCTCGTCCCTCTATCTCGTCGCGCAGATCTCGATTATCACGTTCGTCGTCCTCTTCCTTCACGCTCACCGCGGCCTGTCCAAGGATGCGGCCGCGGTTGTGCTCGTCGTGATCAACGTGCTCGGGATCGGCGCCAGGATCGTCGCCGGCCGGTGGTCCGACCGGCGCGGAACGAGGCTCGGCCCGCTGAGGGAGATCGGCGTCGCGCTCACCGTCGCGACGGCGCTCGTCGCCGTGCTCGTCGACGCGCCCCTCGCCGTCCTCATCCCGGCCACCGTCGTGTGCGGCGTGCTCGGGCTCGCGTGGAACGGCCTCTCGTTCACCGCCGCGGCGGAGACGGCCGGACGCGCCCGCAGCGGAGCCGCCCTCGGCTTCCAGCAGATGATGCTCGGCGTGGTGGTGGCGGCAGGCCCGCCCGCGTTCGCCGCGATCGTCGCGGCCTCGTCGTGGCGCGTCGCCTATGCCTGTGCCGTCGCCGGACCGGCGGCAGGCGTCCTCGTCCTCCGCCGGCTCGCGGAGCCGGACGCGGCTAGAAGTCCGCGACCCGCGCGAAGACGCGGAACGTCGGCGAGCCTGCAGGCAGCTCGGCGAACTCTGGATTGACGCAGCCGAGCTCGGTCTCGCGGTGCTCGAACGTCGCCTGCACCGCCGCATGGCACATCGGCAGCGGCCGCCGCAGGGCGCGCACGGCGCCGAACCCCTCACGCGTCCGCTCGGCGGCGACGAGCATCTCGACGTCGATCTCCGCCTCGAACACCCTCTGCAGGCACCCCATGTACGTGCGCCCCTGCTCCTCGTACGCGTAGACGAAGGGACAGGAACGCTGGAGGCACGCCGCCGGGTACACGACCTTGTCGCAGTGAACCGCGCAACGCCGGCACTCGGCCTCATCCTGCGGATGCAGCGGCAGCGTCGCGGCGGGTTGCTCGAGGTTCACAGTCTCATTCTCCGAGCGAGTGGCAACCTGCGCAAGACTTGACAGCGCGGCTGAATCGCTGTAAGCGGCTGATGGCTCACCCGCTGTCCAGGCCCGCTCGGCGGCTCTTTAGGCTAGGTCGGTGGTCCGGAACATCCTCTGGGCGTCGCTCGTCCTGGCGCCCATCACGATCGCGGTGGACAAGCTGACGGGTGCCGGGGACGTGACGCTCTTCGTGCTCGCGGCCGTGTCCCTCATCCCGCTCGCGTGGCTGATAGGCGATGCCACCGAGCAGGCGGCGGAGCACACCGGCCCGGGCATCGGCGGCTTCCTCAACGCGAGCTTCGGGAACGCGCCGGAGCTCATCGTCGCGCTCTTCGCCGTCGGCGCCAACCTCCCGACCGTCGTCCGCGGCTCGCTCGCCGGCAGCGTGATCTCGAACCTCCTGCTCGTCTTCGGCGTCACGCAGGTGGTCGGCCCGGACGGGGCGCGGATCGACCGACGCTCACTGCTCACGCAACTCGCCCTCGTCGGCGTCGCCGTCGGACTCTTCGCGGTGCCGACGGCATTCGGGTACACGGGAGAGCCGGAGCGCCACGCCGTGGTCGTCGCGTCGGTGCCGGTGGCGATCGTCCTGCTGCTGCTCTACCTCACCGTGACCGGCCGAAACCTGCGCCGCCAACGCGAGCAGGAACGCGAGGGGCCGAGCGAGGGCTCGTGGTCGCTTCCGACCGCGCTCGTCGTGCTCGGCGTGACGACGGCCGTCACGGCCTGGGTGAGCGAGATCCTCGTCCACTCCCTCCACGCCTTCGCGACCGCCGTGGGCCTGAGCGAGTTCTTCGTTTCGATCGTGATCGTCGCGATCGTCGGCAACGCCGCCGAGCACGGCGGTGCGATCGTCATCGCGCATCGGGGAAAGATGCGGCTCGCCAGCGAGATCGCGATCTCCTCGAGCGCGCAGGTCGCGCTCCTCGTCGTCCCGGTCGTGACGCTGCTCGCCCTGCTCTTCACGCATCCGCTCGCGCTCGCCTTCCGCTGGAGCGAGCTCGTCGCTATGGCAGGCGCCGCCGTGCTCGTCACGGCGACCGTGTGGAACGGCCGTCTGCACCGCCGGGAGGGCTGGCTGCTCGTCGGGGCCTACGGCGCCGCCGTGCTCGGCTTCTACCTCGGCGGAGGCCGGTAAAGAAAAATCGGACCCCCTTCCATCGCGGCGGGGCTTGGGCTAGCCTCGGAGACATGGCCGTGAGGGAGGAATCGAAGGGTGGTCCCGTCGTGCCCACGGGCGCCGCGGTCGAGGCCCATGACCTGACGCGCCGCTACGGGGAGGGATCGACTGCGGTCGACGCGCTCCGCGGCGTCGACATCGAGGTCCGCTCCGGCGAGCTCGTGGCGGTCATGGGGCCGTCCGGCTCGGGCAAGTCGACCCTGATGCACATCCTGGCGGGGCTGGACAAGCCGACCTCGGGCACGGTCCTGATCGCCGGCACGGACATCACGCGGCTCGACGACTCGAGCCTGACCAAGCTGCGGCGCAAGCACATCGGCTTCGTCTTCCAGTTCTTCAACCTTCTGCCGATGCTCGACGCCGAGGAGAACGTCGTCCTGCCACTCTCGATCGCCGGGGAGAAGCCCGACAAGGCGTGGCTCGACTCGCTCCTCACGCAGATGGGCCTCGCCGACCGCCGCCACCACCGCCCCTCTGAGCTCTCGGGCGGCCAGCAGCAGCGCGTCGCAATCGCCCGCTCGCTCGTCACCAGGCCGACGATCCTCTTCGCCGACGAGCCGACGGGGAACCTCGACTCGAGAACCGGCGGGGAGATCCTCGAGCTGATGCGTGCGTCCACCGACGAGTACGGACAGACGACGGTGATGGTGACCCACGAGGCACGGGCCGCGGCGATCGCCGACCGCATCCTCTTCCTCGCCGACGGGGAGATCGTGCGCGAGCTCGGCCGGTCCGCCGAACAGGCCGAGGTGCTCGAGGTACTGAACTCGCTCACCGCATGATCCGTGTCGCGCTGAGAGGGATGGCGCGGCGCAAGCTGCGCACCGCGCTGACGGCGATCGCAATCGTCCTCGGCGTCGCGCTCATCACCGGCACCTACGTCCTGACCGACTCGATCAAGGGCGCGTTCGGCGGAATCTTCACCTCCGTCTACCGAGGCACCGACGCGACGGTGACCGGGAAATCGGCGTTCAACCTGAGCGACAACGGCACCACGACGGCCCCGCCTTTCGACAAGTCGCTGCTGCCGGTGATCCGTGGCCTGCCGGACGTCGCGGACGCCGTCGGCGGCGTAGGCGGCAGCGCGCATCTCGTCGTCAACGGGAAGGTCGTCCACTTCGGCGGTGCGCCGAACCTCGGCTTCAGCGTGGACCCGACCCGGCCGGAGCTCAACACGCTCACGCTCGTCAACGGGAACTGGCCCGGGCGGAACCAGCTCGTGATCGACGAGGCGACCGCGGGCAAGAAGGACCTGAAGGTCGGGCAGACGATCGGCGTCCAGGCCAACGGGCCGACACTTCGCATGAGGATCTCCGGCTTCGTCCACTTCGGCGGAGCGTCGAGCCTCGGGGGCGCAACGCTCTCCGGCTTCAACCTCCCGACGGCACAGCGGCTCTTCCAGCGGGTGGGGAAGCTCGACCAGATCCGCGCGAAAGCGAAGCCCGGCGTGACTCCGGCCAAGCTCGCCGCCGAGATCCGCGGCGTCCTGCCGCCGCATACGCAGGTGCGGACCGGCCAGGGGCAGGCGAAGGAAGATGCGAAGAACACCGAGAGCTTCCTCAACTTCCTGCAGGACTTCCTGCTCGCGTTCGGTGCGATTGCGCTGTTCGTCGGCGCGTTCGTGATCGCGAACTCGCTGTCGATCACGATCAAGCAGCGTTCGCGAGAGCTTGCGACCCTGCGGACGATCGGGGCGTCGCGACGCCAGGTGCGGACCTCGATCGTCGTCGAGGGCCTCGCGATCGGCGCCATCGCGTCGGTCGTAGGGATCGCCGTCGGCCTCGGGCTCGGCGTCGGCCTCTTCAAGCTGTTCGACGCCGTCGGCTTCACGCTGCCGAACAACGGGCTCGTCCTGCACGTGCGGACGGTGATCGTGGCCCTCCTCGTGGGGATCCTCGTCACGGTCCTGGCAAGTCTCCGCCCGGCGGTCCGCGCTACGCGCGTGCCGCCGATCGCGGCCGTGCGGGAGGGGGCCGAGCTGCCGCCGGGCCGGTTTGCGAAGTACCGCTCGGTCGGGTCGGCGCTTCTCACGGTGCTCGGATTTGCCCTGGTCATCTTCGGCCTGTTCGGGAGTGGACTTGGTACGAAGCAGGTCCTTCTCTTCATGGGGCTGGGGACATTGCTGATCTTCCTGGGCATCGCGCTCCTCTCGGCCCGGTTCGTGCGTCCGCTCGCCTGGGCGCTCGGGGCTCCCGCAAGCAGGTTCGGCGGGGCCGCCGGCGCACTCGCCCGCGACAACGCCCGGCGGAATCCGCAACGGACCGCTTCGACAGCGTCAGCCTTGATGATCGGACTTGCGCTCGTGACGCTCGTCGCGGTCGTCGCGGCCGGGATCACGAAGAGCTTCCGCGGCGCCGTCAACGACCTCTGGATCAGCGGCTATGCAATCACGGCGCAGAACAACTTCGACCCCATCCCGATCGCGGCCGGCAATGCGGCCGCGGAGACTCCCGGCGTTCAGGCAATCGCGAACGTCCGCGGCGGCGATGCCGAGATCTTCGGGTCGGTGCACCAAGCGACGGCGGTGAACCCCGGCGGCGCGCAGATCTTCAACATCAACTGGCTCCAGGGCGGCAGCAACGCGGTCATCGCTCACCTGGGGGCAAACGGCGCATTCACGGACGACGGCTTCGCAAAGGACCATCACCTGAGGATCGGCTCCCCGCTGAAGCTGACGTCGCCGACCGGCCAGACCGTCGATCTGCACGTGATCGGCATCTTCAAGCCCCCGACGGGAGGCTCCCCGTTCGGCCCCGTGACGATCTCCGACAAGACGTGGGACAGCATCTACGACCCGGCGCAGAACCTCTTCTCGTTCGTGCGAATGCGTGGCGGTGAGACGGACGCGAACAAGGCTGCGCTCGACCGCCAGCTGGCGGCGTTCCCGAACGCCAAGGTGCAGACGAAGCAGCAGTTCATCGACAACCAGATCGCCGGGCTGAACGCGATCTTGAACGTGCTCTACGTGCTGCTCGCGCTGTCCGTCATCGTCAGCCTCTTCGGGATCGTGAACACCCTCGTGCTGACGGTGTTCGAGCGAACTCGCGAGCTTGGAATGCTGCGAGCGGTCGGGATGACACGGCGGCAGGTACGGCGCATGATTCGCGCCGAAAGCGTCATCACCGCGCTGATGGGTGGCGTGATCGGGATCCTGCTCGGGCTCGTGCTCGGCGGGCTACTCGCGGCGCGGATCGATTTCATCGTCTTCACGGTGCCCTGGGGCCAGGTGATCGTGTTCGTGATCGCTGCCGTGGTCGTCGGCCTCCTGGCGGCGATCTTCCCCGCGCGCCGCGCAGCGAAGCTGAACGTCCTCGAAGCGCTCCAGTACGAGTAAGGGCTACTCCGGCCCTCTCCATGGGCCTGGCTCCCGCGTGACCGGGTAGCCCGCCCAGACCATCCGCGCGACCGTCCCGTCCGCCCCACGCTCGAGCCGCAGCGCCTCGCCCTGCTCGGGCCCCGAGACGGTGCGCCAGCGGTCGTCCGTCTCGCGCTCGAAGACGGCGGACGGCTCCCAGTCCAGCATCCCGTCGTAGCGCGCCTCGAGCTTTCCCTCGCGCCAGCGGAAGACGACCCTTGCCGCCTCCAAAAACCAGATCCCGAGCAGCGGCGCGACGTCGTCGGGCGGCGGCTCGCCGACCCGCCACGGCTCCGGCGCGACAGGCCACTCCTCGATCGTCGTCCGCGCGAGTGCCAGCCCGAGGTCCCCGAGCGCGGCCTCGCTTTCGTTCGTGAGCGCGGCGACCACGACCTTCTCCTTCGGCGAGAAGTAGAGGCGCGCGATGAAGCCCGGCATCGAGCCGCCGTGCCCGGCGAGGATCCGCTCGCCGTCCCGGCGCAGCTCGAGGCCCAGCCCGTAGCCGGACAGCCAGCGCTCGTGGTCCGCGATCAGCTGCACGGTCCGCATCTCCTCGGCACTCGACGCCGCGAGCACCGACTCGTCGGGATCGGCGAGGAAGGCGCCCCAGCGGCCGATGTCACCGGCCGTCCCCCACAACTGTCCTGCCGACTCCCAGGCGCCGGTGTCGACTCCGATCGTGTCCCAGACGCCGTCGGCGTACGGCTGCGCGAGGTAGCCGAGTGCTGCCGGCGGCTCGGGGTCGAAGCTGACGTGCGTCAGCCCGACGGGGTCGAAGATCCGCGTGCGCACGTAGTCCCGGTACGGCATCCCGGAGACGCGCTCGACGACGACGCCGAGCAGCGCGTACGCGAGGTTCGAGTAGTGAAAGCGGGCGCCGGACGGGAGCACGAGCTCGGCATGAGCGAGCGTCTCGACCAACTCGTCGGGCGGCGCGAAGCGGAGCGTGAGCCACGAGTCGTTCTGCGTCTCGCGCTGGAGCCCCGACGCGTGGGAGAGGAGCCGGCGCATCGTCGGCCGGTGCGCCGCACCCTCGAGGTGCCGGTCGAGCGTGTCCTCGAGGTCGAGCTTGCCTTCGTCGCGCAGTTGCATGATCGCGGCCGCCGTGAACGTCTTCGTGATCGAGCCGATCCGGTACTGCGTGTCCGGCGTCGCCTCGACGTCCGACTCGACGTCAGCGAGGCCGAGCGCCGTCTCCCACACGACCTCCCCGTCGCGCAGGATTGCGGCGCTGAGGCTCGGCATGCGCTTCTCCCGCTGCGCGACCCGGACGAGCTGGTCGAGCTTCGCGGCGAGCGTCTCAGGCGTGGACACGAACCTCGTCCTGCATCCGCTCGATCGCCTCGTCGATCTCGTCGTCACCGACGCCGAGATGCGTGACCGCCCGCAGCCAGCCCGGGCGCAGGCCGCCGACGCCGACGCCTCGCGCGAACAGCCGCTCTCGCAAGCCGGGCTCGTCGGGGATGGGAACGAAGTTCGTCTCGACGGTCGCCGGATCGATCCCGATTCCCTCTGCGAGCCGCTTCGCTCGTGCATGGTCGTCGGCGAGCCGGTCGACGTTGTGGTCGAGCGCGTAGAGCATCGCGGCGGCCGCGATGCCCGACTGCCTGAGCGCTCCGCCGAAGAGGAACTTCCCCTCCCACGCCTGCTCGATCGTCTCGGCCGGCCCGGCGAGGACGGCGCCGAACGGGCAGCCGAGCCCCTTGGAGAAGCAGATCGTGACCGTGTCGGCGAGGGCTCCCCACGCCGCAGGATCGAGGTCGGCCGCGACCGAGGCGTTGAAGAGACGCGCCCCGTCGAGATGGACGGCTGCTCCGCGTGAGCGCGCCGCGTCCAGCGTCGCCCGGAACTCCGCGAGCGGCCAGACGCAGCCGCCGGAGCTGCGGTGCGTGTTCTCGAGCACGAGGACGCTGCCCGGGCCGAACTCGTCGATCTCCTTGATCTGCTCCGGCGTCGGCCGACCCGCCTCGGCGACGAGCCCCTGCATGACGAGGCCGGAATGGATCGCCGGTCCTCCCCACTCGTAGATCAGGACGTGGGTGCGCTCCTCCGCGACGACCTTGCAGCCCGGGCGGCTGAGAACGCGCAACGCGGCCTGGTTCGCCATCGTCGCGGTCGGGAGAAACAGTGCGGCCTCGTGCCCCAGCAGCTCGGCCATCCGCCGCTGCAGCTCGTTCGTGGTCGGGTCCTCGCGCTCCTGCTCGTCTCCGACCTCGGCGGCAGCCATCGCCGCGAGCATCCCCGGAGTCGGCTTCGTGACGGTGTCGGAGCGGAGGTCGATCACGACCCGTGACGCTACCGTAGCCCGATGGACCTGAGGCTTCTCGAGGAGACGCTGCGTGAGCGCGGCGAGCCGGCCTTCCGCGCCCGGCAGGTGTGGGAGTGGACGGCGCGCGGCGCGTCCGACTATGGGGCGATGACGAACCTCCCGCTCGCGCTGCGCGAGGAGCTCGCCTCGGCGGTGCCGTTCTCGACGCTGACGGTCGAAACGGAGCGCGAGTCGCGCGACGGCACGGTGAAGACGCTCTTCCGCACCGGCGACGGCCACCCGGTCGAGGCGGTGCTGATGCGCTACCGCGACGGCCGGCGCTCACTGTGCCTCTCCTCGCAGTCCGGCTGCCCGCTCACCTGCACGTTCTGCGCCACGGGCTCGATGGCCTTCGGTCGTAACCTCACCGCCTCAGAGATCCTCGACCAGGCGCTCCACTTCCGCCGCCTGACCGAGGTCAACCATGCGGTGTTCATGGGAATGGGCGAGCCGATGCTGAACCTCGACGAGGTGCTCGAGGCGGCGCGGCGACTCCCGGACATCGGAATCACGCCCCGCCGGACGACGATCTCCACGGTCGGCTGGTTGCCGGGCCTGACCCGGTTCGTGGACGAGGTGGACGAGCCGATCCGGCTCGCGCTCTCGCTCCACGCGCCGGACGACGAGCTGCGGTCGCGGATCATGCCGGTGAACGAGCGCTACCCGATCGCGGACATCGTCGCCGAGTGCCGTCGCCAGGCGGCCGCGACGAACCGGCGCGTCTTCGTCGAGTACGTGATGCTCGCCGGAGTGAACGACGCGCCTGAGCAGGCGCGCGCGCTTGCGGAGATCCTTGGCCGCGACCATTTCAAAGTGAACTTGATCCCGTACAACCCGACCGGGTTGTACGAGGCCTCGTCGCGGGACCGGATCGGGGCCTTCCGGCACGAGCTTGAGCGCGTCGGCGTCCCCGCCACCGTGCGTCTCACGCGGGGCCGGGACATCGAGGCCGCGTGCGGCCAGCTCGCCGCCGCGCCGCGGGTCAGACGCCGCTCGGAGACTGCGCCGCCGACGCCTGCTCGGCGTCCGGCTGCGGGTGCTCCTCGAAGCCGTACTTGACAACCGGGCGCTTCGCCGCCCGAACCTCATCGAGCCGCCGTACCGGCCGGTTGTGCGGCGCCTCCTTCAGCAGCTCCGGCTGCTC
>Ga0164299_10000232_pt1 | contig 12127 bp, 8 predicted proteins | sample Whisoiple_221_MG_FD_109712 | JGI IMG/M metagenome (GOLD analysis project Ga0164299, IMG submission 109712) | Unamended control soil microbial communities from upstate New York, USA - Whitman soil sample_221_MG | ecosystem: Environmental > Terrestrial > Soil > Agricultural land ...
ACGATGTCGGAAGTGATCCGGATCCCGACGGGCCCGGTCAGCCGGCAGGCGGTGCCGGAGAACGATGCCACGACCGATCCCGGTGGCGCGGGCGAGTTCCTGCAGGAGAAGCGGGATGCGGGCGAGTATTTCCGCTATTTCGGCTATGACAACGTCCTGCAACAGGGCGGTGAGAGTTATCCCTCGACCTACCGCGAGAACTTCGGGAATCCGACCGCGATCGCAATCCTCGTCAATGCCCGGGCGATGCGACTGCATCTGAACGATGTCCAGGGCTATAACCCGGTCCAGCTCAAGAACTACGTCACCTATCTCAATCAATTGAACGATGCGGTCCAGAACTACCACGACGCCCAAATTTTGCCGGACGGCCTGAACTCGCCGCTCCTGAACATCCTGAACGCGCGGTACATCGTCATCCCGAACGAGGCGGTTGGACAGCGCCCGCGGGCGGATATCATGCTGCTGCTGGCGTCTTACCCGGAAGTCTTCCGCAACGACACCGTGCGGATACTCGAGAATCCGCACGCCATGCCGCGTGCCTGGATCGCCCATCGCGTGGTGCGGGCCCAGCCGGAGCTGGCTGCGGGCATGATCGCGACGCCGGGATTCGATCCGGCTGAGACGGTAATCCTGAGCCCCGCTGCCGGCACAGTGGTGACGGCGAAACCCGCCAATCCGCAAGCAGAATCGGTTCAGATCGTCGCGTACGAACCGGACCGGGTCGTGTTGAAGGTTCACGCCGATGCCGATGGAGTCCTCGTTCTGAGCGAGTCGTACGAGGAGGGCTGGCATGCGCACGTCGATGGGGACAAGGCGCCGGTCGACGAGGCATACGGTGTGGTTCGGGCGGTGCCGATTACGGCCGGTGATCACACGGTAGTCTTGACGTACGATCCGTGGTCTCTGCGATATGGGTTTTATCTTTCGCTGCTCGGCGCCGCGCTCTCGCTGGCGGTGATCGGCGCGTTTGCCGTTCGGCGGATGCGCGGCGGCGCGTTGGAGGTTGATAGTTGATGGCTGATGAGCAGCGGCCGGTGCGCCCACGAGTGATCCGGACACCCCGGCGCCGCGAGCCACGCAGGCTGGTTGCCAGTCCGCACCGCTCGGGCCGAACGCTCGCGATCCTGGCTGCATTGGTAATCGCATCGATCTTCATCAGCTACGACGTTGCCGGCATTGCCGACCTGCAGCAGGATCCGGTGACCGGTGTGGATTACATCCCCGTCGTCAACTTCGTGGAGGCGCGCAAGCAGCCCGGCGAGAAGGTGTTGGTCGCGCTGCCGCCGCCGGCTTACCTGGCATTCCGCTCGACCGATGACCTGATCTTCCTCTCCAGTCCGATCTCACGAAAGCGGGCCCAGCGCTATACCCGCCTGACTGAAGATGGCGGCTATGTCGATTACTGGACCGGCGTGGATTCCGTGGTCGACACGGCCTCGCTCTGCCAGACCCTGTACAACGAGCCGGGTTTGTGGCTGATCGTCGACGAAGCCCGACTCAACGCCGACTGGGCGTTCCAGGGCTCGATGGCAACGGTCATCCGCGGATTGACCTACGTGCGATACGAGGCGGAGGGGGGCGCGATGGTGCGCCGGTTGTCGCCGCTTCCTTCGCGGGATCCGGCGGCCGAGCAACTCTGCGCCGAAGCCCAGACCGGCAAGATTTCCGACTCGAACGAGATCGTGGACTTCACGCAACCCGAGCCGACGCCTACTCCAGCGCCGTAGGTAGGCCGGATTCCGGACCGACGCGGATCGACCGGCTTTCAGGGGCGGTCGGGAATTGGGATCCGGCGCAGGGATGGGCTGATGAAGGTCATGTCGCCATTTCCCAGGTTGCGCAGCGTGATCCGCACCTGATCCGTGTCGGACGGGCAGAAGATCGCCGATTGGTGGTGCAAGACGTCGTTGACCCGCTCGCCCGACGTGCCTGCCGTTAACTCGCTGAGGACACCGCCGGCCTGCGTCTGGCAGGTCAAGGTGACAAGTGCCCGCGCGCCGGTCAGCCGGGTTTGCACGTCGACATCCAGCGTGTAGAGCGCGCCGCCGCCGGTCTTGATCAGCGTGACGACCGCTGTGCCGGTACGGGATTGATTCGTGATATTCACCGCCGTCCCATCGTCTGACGGCTCGACCGGTGAGAGCCCGGACGGAATGCCCCAGGCGGTCTCGTTGCTGAACGGCTGCAGGCCGGGAACGACGTCGCCGAGATTTGCGCCCGGTCGCGCATAGAGGTCGAGGAAGACGAGACCGCGGGGGGCGTCATAGACCTTGTTGATGATCCGCTGATAGCCGGCGCGCTCGATCCCGGCGCGGACGAACTCCTCGCCGCGGCGCTGGTAGTAGAGGTACCAGATCACGTCGTTGTCGGCTGATTGCGGGAGCAATTCGTTGAGCTTGCCGGCATCGATGTCGGCGATCGTGATGCCCTTCTGCGGGATCGTGTCGTTCGAGAGCGTCTTCTCCAGCACGCCGTCCCGAACCGTGATCAGCCGCATCGAGTCGAGCAGGCCCGGCTCGTAGGCCTCGACGAGCGTATCGGCCACCGCGCCGTACGAGAAGGTCACCACTGGGTAGTTGAGCGTGCTGACCATCGCGAGGTCGGCTGAGGCATCGTTCCATCGCTGCTTGACGGCGCTGGCGTGGATGTTCTGGATCGTGCCCAGGCAAAGCCCGACGACGACCAGCAGGCTCATCGCGGCGAGTGGAGTGCGCTGGCGGTTGATCCGCCCGTTGAAGGCCGCGCCGAGCAGGAGCGACCAACCGACCGCGGCGCACAGGATCGTCCGCTCGGCAAAACCGGGGCTAAGCAGGCTGATGAAGATCGCGACCACGATGCAGCCGATGAAACTGCCCACGACCGCCATCGCCGTCCAGCGCTGCCAGAGGCCGACGATGCCGAGCACGACCACCGGCGCCATCGCGATCAGGATCAGCGGTTGGAGATCGTGAAGCTGATCCCACGGTGTCATTCTGAGACTCGGGAAATAGGCGCCGCGCTCGTCCGAGCTGATGCCGGTGATACGGAGCACGATGATCAGGATGCGCTTGAATCCGGCGCCGAGATAATCGGATCGCCGCTCGTCCTCATTGGCGGAATTGACCGAGTTCCAGACCTGCGGCAGCCAGGGGAGATAGGCGAGCATGGCGAGAGCGGCTGCGATCACCATCGGCAGCATCGCCCGGCGCTGGCGCCAGACAAAGTAGAGCAGGATCAGCGCCTGCGGGCCGAGCACGAAGAGCGAGCTGTAGTCGGCGTAGACGGCGACCGCGAGAGAGATGCCGTAGAGAACCGCCCAGCCTCGCTGATGGGTCTGCACGAACCCGACCAGCGCCAGGAACGACGCCGTCACGGCCAACACGACCAGCGAGTACATCCGCGCTTCCTGCGAGTAGTAGATGTGGATCGGGGAGAGCGCGAAGACGGCGGTCGCGATCAGCGCGGCGATCGGGTCGAGCAGCCGTCGGGCCAGCAGATAGAAGACCGGCAGCACCAGCACCCCGCAAATCACGGCCACGGTTCGCCCGGCCCAGGCATCGGGCAGGAGGATGTTGAAGACCTTGATCAGGGTGAAATAAAGGGGTGGGTGCGGGCTGTAGAAGCCGTGGAATCCGGCCGCGGTTGCCCAATCCTGCTTGGAGTAGAGCAGCGAGAAGCCTTCATCCAGCCACATGCTGAGCCGGTTGTATCCCCAGAGCCGCAGCATTGCCCCGGCGGCAATCGTGGCCGTAACTGCGGCCGCATAGACCCGGGCCGGGGTCAGCCACTGTATCGTGGGCGCGAATCGCTCGCCCATGACCTCTATCGGAGAACCCGGGAGCGCGATCGCCGGCGATGTCGCCGGGGTGAAGTTGAGCACTGGCCGGGCACGTTCGCCCACGACCAGCTCCTGGACGGCGAACCCGACCAGGATCAGGCCGAGCGGGTGCAGGTGAAGCAGGTACCGCTCATTGTTCTCGTTGGCGAAGGCGGCCACGAAAAGGATAGGCACCCAGTAGAGCGCCATCAGGATCGCGAAGACATTGCGCCGGCGCAGCTTCCGGGCGGGCAGATTGCGGTCGAGAATGTAGCGGCCGAATAGGATGCAGCAGAGTCCGACGATCAGGTACGGGATGATCCCGCCCGATTGGTCGTAGCTGTACAGCAGTCGCCAGCTCTTGAGGCTCGGGTGCAGGATCTGGCTCACCGACAGCAGGTAATCGCCGACGAATGCGCCGGAGCCGGTCCCGGCCGGGGTTGCCTGCTGCGGCGTAACCAACCGGTTCAGGCCGAGCAGCGTGACGGGCGCGGCGCAGGCTCCGGCCAGGGCGATGCTCAGGTCCAGGCGTCGTCCCCACAACGCCGACCGGTGCTTCCATACCGCGAGGGCCAGCATCGGCGGCAGGAAGAGGCAAATCGCAATGTGGGTAAAGACGCCGAACCAAAAGGTCGCGATGAACCCGATGATCAGTCCCCGGCTGCCTGGCGCGCGCAACAGTTTCAGGAAGAGGTAGAGCATGATCAGCGAGACGAGCTGGAGCAGCGCGTACATACGGACCATGCCGCCCCAACGGACGCTGGCCGGGTCGATCGCCAGCAGCGCGGCAACGCCCAGCGCGATATACGCGCTCTGCGTGAGCCACCGCGTCAGGTAAAAGACGGCCAGGATGGCGAGCGTTCCCGCGATCACGCTCAACATGCGGAGCGTCGTCAGATGCTCGAGACCGCCATAGCCGAGCTTGACCACCGGCGCCAGCAGGTACGAGATCGTGGCGCCCTGCAGGTAGAGGGTGCCGGACGGGAAAACCGGCACGCCCTTGTCGGCCACCATCTGGGCAGCCATGACGCTGGCAGACTCATCGACGTGGGAGGAGAGGCGCTCGGCCGATGACACCCGCAACAACAGCCCGGTCAACAGGGCGCAGAAGAGGCCGATCGTGATCAGGCTGAAGCGCTGGGGACGCTCTTCGCGGATGACTGATTCGGCAATCTGGGCTGGTTGCGGCGCGGGTTCGGCGACGAGGGCTGCTTGCGCCGTCTCGTGTCCATTGGTGTCGGGGCTGTCCGATTGGGCGAGGGAGCCCTCAGTTATCTGTGTCGTTTTCGGCATGAACCTGGTGGCACGCGCGGAAGATACCCCGCGCCAATTCGGACAGGTGTCAGCGCTGCTGCTGTGAAGCGCACGGGACATTGTAGACCGCACTCCCGGGTGATCGCAGGAAGCCAGCGCTTCCCGGTATGCTGTCCGCAGATTTGCCGAAAAAAGACGTGGGAGTGGGGCGCATGCCGGGCGTGCTGAAGGTTGGACTGCATCTTCCCGAAACCGAGCGGATCGCGCCCTGGCGTGAGCTCGCCGATATCTGCCGGACGGCCGAGCACGTCGGATTCGATTCGATCTGGGTGCCCGATCATCTGCTTTACCGCTTTCCGGGCGAGGAGCCGAAGGGGCCGTGGGAGTGCTGGAGCGTCCTCTCGGCGGTCGCGGCGATCACCGAGCGGGTCGAGATCGGACCGCTGGTCCTCTGCACGAACTTTCGCAATCCGGGCCTCATCGCGAAGATGGCGGCAACGGTGGAGGAGATCAGTGATGGCCGCCTGATCCTCGGACTGGGCGCTGGCTGGCACGAACCGGAGTACGACGCCTTCGGCTTTCCCTATGCCGAGCGGTTCGGCCGGTTCGTTGAGGCTTTTACGATCATCCGCACGTTGCTGCGCGAGCGTCAGATCGACTTCTGCGGCCGGTACTACACACTGCGCGACTGCGAGATCCGCCCCTTCGGCCCGCGTCCGGCAGGTCCGCCGCTGATGATCGGCTCGCGCGGACCGCAGATGCTGGCGACGACGTTGCCGCATGTCGAGATGTGGAACGGCTGGTACGCGTGGAGCGGAAACACGACCGCCGGTTATGCCGCGCTTCACGCGGAAATTGATGCGGCCGTGGAGAAGGCCGGACGAAACCCCGCCGAGATCGAGCGGACGATGGCCATCCTGCTCCGCTTCCCGGAGGAGGATGGCCCGGTCGATCCCCGGGCGACGCTGATCCAGGGCGACGTCGAGGTCATGGCCGAGGCGGTGCTGGCGCTCGGCCGGGCCGGAGTCGGACATGTCCAGGTCGTGCTCGAGCCGTGCACGCCGGCGGCGGTCGAGCGATTCGGCCGGGCTCTGGAGCTGATCCGGGCGGGGTGGGATCGATGACCCGCGGGTTCAAGCTCGGCTACTTCGTCTCGGCAATGGCCGGAGGCATGCGGGATGGCGCCCTCGGCTGGCGCGACCTCAAGGTGATGGCTCAGCGTTGCGAGGATCTGGGCTTCGACTCCTTCTTCGTGCCCGACCACCTGATTTTCAAACCCGAAGGCGAGGAACCGCATGGCCCGTGGGAGTGCTGGTCGCTGCTCTCGGCATTGGCGGCCTGTACCGCACGGATGGAGATCGGCACGCTCGTTTCGTGCGTTGGGTTCCGGAGCCCGGCGTTGCTGGCCAAGATGGCCGAGACCGTCGACGAGATAAGCGGCGGACGGCTCGTGCTGGGACTCGGCGCGGGTTGGCATGAGCCAGAGTACGAGGCGTTCGGCTACCCCTACGAGCGGCGGTTCGATCGCTTCGAGGAAGCGGTGCAGGTCATCCGCACGCTCCTGACCACCGGGCAGATCGACCACGAGGGCCGGTTCTACTCCTTCCGCAACTGCGAGCTGCACCCGCGCGGTCCACGGCCCGAAGGTCTGCCGATCATGATCGGCGCGCTGCAATCAGGTCCGCGGATGCTGCGGATGGCGGCGAGGTATGCAGATCAGTGGAACGGCTGGCTGGTCCATGGCCGCAGCCACCCGGACGGGTTGCCGCCGCTGCTTGGGGCGCTCGATGCCGCTTGCGAATCAGTCGATCGCGACATGGGCACGCTCGTCAAGACGCTCGGGATCATGGTCGACCAGCGGCCGGAGGGGCAGCGCGCAGGAACCAGCGCGGCGCAACCGCTGACCGGGACGGACGAGGAGATCGCTGCGTCGATTCGGCAGTTCGTGGCGCACGGCATCAGCCACATCCAGCTCGTCCCGACGATCCAGGGCATCGACGGCATCAACCGTCTTGCCGACCTCTTCCCGCTGTTGGAGAGCTGATGCGGAGGTCAATCAATTGACGTAGCGCGGTCGGCAACTGGGCGGATCAGTTGCCGACCGCGACGTTGCCTGATGCCGGATCTGCCCCCTTCCGTCGTGCGAGCCGTCAGCCGGAAGCCGACTACAGGGGCCGGCGCTACGCCTCGCATGTTCCATCGCAACTTGTCGAGCGCAACAGAACAGGCCCCGGTTTCGTAACCGGGGCCCGTTGTTCGCATTGACCTGCTGTTGACTATGAAGTCGGGCTGGCGACCGGTGTGGCGACACCGGCCTCGACCGCGCGCTCCGCATCCGCCAGGTTGTCCTTGGTGATGAGGATCGGGGTCAGGTAGGTGTCGTGCTGGGCCGGGTCCTTGCCGTCGATCAGCTTCGCCAGTGCGATATCGATCGCCTGGGTCGACTGACCGCCGGGGAACTGCTCGACCGTTGCGGCCTGCGTGCCGGCCTGGATGTCCTGCAGGGCCTCAGGCAGCGCGTCGAAACCGAGGATCGGTACGCCGCTCTTGCCGGCGTCCGAGAGGGCCTCGATCGCGCCGAATGCCATGTCGTCATTGGCGCAGACGACTGCCTTCGGATCCGGATTCGAGGCCAGCGCAGCCTCGAGGACCGATACGGCCTTGGCCCGCGCGAACTCCGCGGTCTGGCTGACCACAACCTTGATCTTGTCCTGGGCCGAGAGGATCTCGTCGAGTCCCTTGTGGCGGTCGATGGCCGGGGCCGCACCGGGCTGACCCTGCAGCTCGATGATGTCGCCGCCGTCCGGCAGGATCTCGATCAGGTAGCGGCCCTGGAGCCGGCCACCCTCGACGTTGTCCGCGCCGACGTGGGCCAGCGTGTTGACGTCCGTGACGTTGCGGTCGACCGTGACGACGATCATGCCGGCATCGACCGCCGCCTGCACCGCCGGGGCCAGCGCGGCGACGTCGTTCGGGCTGATCACGAGCGCGTTCACTTTCTGGGCGATGATCGCGTCGATGTCATTCGACTGCTTGGTGGAGCTCGGCGCGCCGTTCTCCTGGCCGTCGAGGGAGATGAACTCGACGTCCGGGTACTTCTCCTCAACGTGCTTCTTGGCGAGGTCCATCATGTGCACGAAGAACGGGAAGTTGAGTCCCGGGACCGAGAAGGCGAGCTTGTACTTGGCCTGCGCTCCGGCCATGCGCGGCATGAACGGAACGGCGAGCCCGGCGACTGCGGCGGTTTTGATGACCGTCCGGCGAGTGGCCCGGCGCTGCGTGACTTCCGAGATCGACTTCGACACGGCGCTAATCCTCCTCAATGAGCACGAATCGCCCGCGCAGGGTGCGGAGCGAGCCAAGGATGGCCAATGGAGTTGATAGACGTCAGGTTCCCGAGCGTCAGCGACGCCGGGATTTTACAACCTGATCCACATACACGCTGAGCACGATGATCACACCGATCACGATTGGCTGGTAGTACGCCGAGACGTTCATCTGAACCAGGCCATTGTTGAGCACGCCGATCAGGACGGCTCCGACCAATGTCCCAAGTACGCCGCCGGAGCCGCCGAACAGGCTGGTCCCGCCGATCACGACCGAGGCGATTGCCTGCAGCTCGTAGGACTGCCCGGCGACTTGCTCTGCCGAGTTGAGCCGGGAGGTCAGCAGGAACCCGGAGACCCCGGCGCAGAAGCCGCTGATCACGTAGACGCTGGAGGTAATCTGCCGGGTGTTCAGGCCGGACAGCCGCGCCGCTTCCGCGTTGCCGCCCAGGGCATAGACCCAGCGGCCATATCGCGTGTACTTGAGCACGATGTGGGCAATCAGGCCCATTCCGAGGAAGACGATGACCGGGATCGGCACCTGGCCGATATCCTGCTTGCCCCAGTGCGTGAAGTCCTTCGAGAAGCTGCTGATCGGCTGGCCGTTGGACCAGAGCAGCGTGGCCCCGCGCCAGGCGCCGAGGCCGCCGAGCGTGACGATGAAGGCCGGCACGTTCAAGTACGCGATGAAGACGCCGTGAATTAACCCGATCAGGAGGCCGACGCCGATCGCGGCGAGGAATGCGTAAAGGACGTGAATGCCGCCCTCGTCCTTGCCGGACAGGAGCGCCCGCGATCCCTTGGCGGCCGAGGCGCAGACGATGCCGCAAAACGCCAGCGCCGATCCGACGGACAGATCGATGCCGGCGGTCAGGATCACGAAGGTCATGCCGACGGCCAGGATCCCGAAGAACGAGACCGCGCGGATGATGTTCAGGAAATTGGTGGTCGTCCGGAAGCCGGATTCGAAGAACGAGAAGAAGGTGACCACCAGGAGCAAGAAGATGACCGGCGCAAACTTGCCGATCAGGCCGGCGTAATCGATGCCGCGTTGTTCCTCGCTGATGGACGCGGGAGTCGCACTCGATGCGCTCATGCTGCTGTGACCTTCCCCTGTTCAGCGGCTCCTAAATCGCGCCGGAATCCAACTCTGGCGTCGTCGGACCGGCGTCGACGGCAATGTTGTGCTCGAGCGGAGCCAACGGCCGGATCGGTGTCAGCTCGGCCGGGAGCGCCTTTCGCATCTCCTCGGGTGAGGCCGGCGCCTGCTCGAAATCGGCCGGCTCGAGCTGGGCCATCGGCTTGCTCTTGAACACGCCGAGCATCTCCTCGGCTGTTCCATATTGCGTCAGCGGCCGAACCTTGACGACCGCCGGGGGAATCGGCTCATCCACATGCGTCGGGACCGTCGTCCGATTCGGGCTCATGCCCGGCGCCTGCGGTGAGACCATCGCACCCGGAGCTGGAATCACGTTTCCGGTAATCGACCCTGCCATCGTGCTACCCAATACCCTTCTGCTCGGCGGAGATCTCCGCAATATCGATCTGATCGGTGGCCGCTGCCCGGACATGCTCCAGCCCGGTCGCCAGGCTCATGATGGCTTCCTGTGTCGCCTCGGCGCGGCTCAGCTCACCGGAAATTCGGCCCTCGCGCATGACCAGGATGCGGTCGCTCATGCCGAGGATCTCCGGCAGCTCGGAGGAAATCATAAGGATTCCAACGCCTTGCTGCGCGAGCCGGCTCAACAGCAAGTGCACCTCTGCCTTGGCGCCGACATCGATGCCCCGGGTCGGCTCGTCGACGATCAGCAGCTTTGGATTGAGGGCCAGCCACTTGGCCAGCACCACCTTCTGCTGGTTGCCGCCGCTGAGGTTGACGACTTTCTGTTCCATACTCGGCGTGCGGATCTGGAGGGCGTCGATGAAGCGTTGCGTAATCGTGCGTTCGGCCGAGCGGCGAACAAAGCCGGCTGTCGTCAGCGCGCCAAGGTTGGCGAGGCTGACATTCTCGCGGACCGGCAGTCCGAGCACGAGGGCCTGCTGCTTGCGGTCTTCGGGCACGAGACCAATCCCGAGCTCGATCGCATCGAGGGGGTGCTTGAGCGCGACCGGCTTGCCCTCGACCAGGATCTGGCCGCTGTCGATTCGGTCTGCCCCAAAGATCGAGCGCGCAAGCTCGGTCCGGCCGGAGCCGACGAGGCCGGCCAGCCCGACGATCTCGCCGGAGCGGATCGCGAAGCTGATGTCCTGGATCGACGTTGACGAGGTGTCGCCTTTGGCCGGTGCACGGGAGACTCCGCGGACCTCGAGCACCGGATCTCCAACCGCCTCGCTGACCTCCTTCTGGAAGAGATCCGAGAGTGGCCGGCCGACCATCATCTGCACGATCCGGGCTGGGGTGGCGTCGGCGGTCAGGATTTCGCCGGCATTACGACCGTCGCGCAGGACCTCGATACGATCCGCGATCTCGAGCACTTCCTCGATCCGGTGCGAGATGAAGATCACGCCCAGGTTCTGCTGCTTCAGGCCGCGAATGATCTCGAAAAGCGCGGTCACCTCCGTATCGGTCAGGGCGGAGGTCGGCTCGTCCATGATCACGATACGGGCGTTATAGGAGAGTGCCTTGGCAATCTCGACCATCTGCTGTTGGGCCACGCTCAGATCGCCGACCGGCGCACCCGGGTGGAGCCGGACGCCCAGCCGGTCGAGCAATTCGCGGGTGTTCTGTCGGAGCGTGCGGCGATCGACCACGCCGCCCCTGCTCGGTTCTCGGCCGATGAAGACGTTCTCTTCGACCGACATGTTCGGGAAGAGGTTGAACTCCTGGTAGATGATCGAAATGCCGAGCTGCTGGGCCTGGTGCGGATTGGTCAGCGTAACCTGCGTGCCCTGAATCTCGACCGTTCCGGCATCAGGTGAATAGACGCCGGAGAGGACCTTCATCAGGGTCGATTTGCCGGCGCCGTTCTCGCCCATCAGGGCCAGGCATTCCCCGGGGTAAATCTCGAGCGAGACATCCTGGAGCGCGTGGACGCCCGGAAAGCTCTTGCTGATCCCGGTCATGCGCAGCAGCGGCATGACTGCTTCGGCGGTCACTGGCGCAGGCTGGGTTGCTGCTGGTTCCATCATGGGATCTCTCGCTGCCCTAACGCCGCCAAGCCCGGCCGAATGTTCGGCTTTCTACCGGAGTAAGGGGCGTCTGTCAATCAGGCGAGGATACAGCACCCATTTTGCCTGGTGGACACTCGTCAGCTGGCCGGCATCGCGACTTTGGCGAAGCGCTCGAGGAGGGCGCGATGGCCGTTTACGTCCAGATCGAGGTTCATCGCGTTGACGCAGAGATGCGTGGCGCCGGCCTCATTCCAGGCGGCGACGTTGCGCTCCCAGTTCTCCTCGCCGGTGCGAAATGTGTCGATCCGGGCGTCGATGCCGATTTGGTCGGGATTGCGGCCGGCGGCTTCGGCCGTATCGCGCAGCAATTGCAGCTTGGCGCGCTGGGCGTCGTCGATCGGACCCATCGGGAACCAGCCGTCGCCAATCCGGGCCGCGCGCTTGATCGGAACCTCGGTCGTGCCGCCGATCCAGATCGGGATCGGGCGCTGGATCGGGAGCGGGTTCAGTCCGGCCTCGGTGATGGTATCGAACTCGCCGCGCCAGGTGATGACCGGGTCGGTCCAGAGGCGGCGGAGCAGTTTGATCTGCTCCTCCTCGCGGCGTCCGCGGGTGCGAAAGTCTTCGCCGAGCGCCT
>Ga0164299_10000236_pt1 | contig 12016 bp, 18 predicted proteins | sample Whisoiple_221_MG_FD_109712 | JGI IMG/M metagenome (GOLD analysis project Ga0164299, IMG submission 109712) | Unamended control soil microbial communities from upstate New York, USA - Whitman soil sample_221_MG | ecosystem: Environmental > Terrestrial > Soil > Agricultural land ...
CAGATCCAATAGAGATGATACCTATTCACTAGAACAGTTCAGAGATTCAACATTTGAAGAATGTCAGGAAATAAGTAAACAGGGTAAAGGACAGAACCGTTAGTGACCGAACGGAAAAAGGTAAAAATAGAAAAGATTTATGATACAAAAGGCATTGGTCTACTATGCCTATCATGTGGTAAGTATCTAGGGCATGTCGAATACATAGATGAGTTTTCTGCATTCAGCCCAATCAATTGGATGCCAGTATGCAATAAATGTTTTCAAGAAAAGATAGGCAAAGTATGCCCAAGTGAAAAAATGCAGTACCCTTTGATGTAGATTGAAATGCGGTTTTACAATCAAACATTTTAAAGAATGTATTCAACTAGCAAAAGATGAAGGTTATTCAATAGTACCTCCAATAGGTTTAACCGAACAAAAGAAGGTTATAGTACTCAGACATGATATAGATTGGTCCATAGAGAACGCCTATGAACTAGCCAATATCGAATATGATCTTGGAATATGTTCGGCATATTATGTTTATATGCACTCACCTACTTATTCGGCTCTTGCTCCTAAATCAATAGAAATGATAAGACAGATTTACAATATGGGCCATGAAATAGGACTACATTATGATTCAAGATATAGCATGAGTTATGAAACTGATTTACTAAGTAGGATCCACAATAAGGGAATCTATTCATGTTCTAGACATTATCCAGGATTTACCAATAAAGAAGAATATCAGGGTATTTTAGACGTTGCAGATTTAGATATGAAATATATTTCAGATTCTGGCCGCAACTGGCGTGAAGGCTGCTTATGCCAACATATAGGTAAACATAAAAAGATGCAAGTATTAATACATCCTGAATGGTGGGTGACAGATTCGACAAGTAGAATAGATGGAGTAAATAAATTGTTTACATCATTGCAGGATGGATTGGCTAGAGATTTGCAGACAATAAAACAGGACTTGGTTACCTATTGTAAGGAGTTAGGTATTGCTTATTGAAATATTGTTGTAAGAGATATGAGCATTTTTGCGGTTGCACAGATTCATTAGGCAATTCTCTAGAGGATAATGGTTTTGAATATTGCCCCTATTGTGGTAAGAAACTATGAATCCGCTTTTATTTATCCCCTCACCAAGAGATATCCCAGAAGTTAAAGAATCAGTAGATAAACTAAAGATAGACAAATTATGGATAAAATATTATCCACAAGAAGAAGCATATAAAACAGCAAGACAATACTTTCTAGAACATAAAGAATATACTCATCTAGTTATTCATCCAGATGATCTATTAGTTACACCATTGAATTTAGAATATCTTTTGATTGATAGAGATATGGTGATAAATGGTTGGTGCATCAATACAATTAGAGAAGATTGGCAACAACTCAATCAATCTAATATATCTGATTATTTACCTTATGAAAAACCAAGAGAAGCCACTTACGAATCATTTCAGTTTATGCCAGTTGAACGCATTAATGATTTACTCAGAAATGGAATAGCAAAGATAAAGGTAAAGTTTGCAGGATTCGCTTTAACATCAATACCAAGAAATGTAGTTGAACAAGTTCCCTTTATAGCAGATGGTGACTGTTGCATGGATTCAACATTTGCACTAGATTTAGATGCACATGGAATAGAGCAATATGTTAATCTACGAGTGAGAACAAAACACTTAAGGCGTAGTCCAGAAGAGATACAAACAGGGAAGAAAGAGAAGAGGATTATATTTGAGGGAAAGTAAATGAATGAATATTTTTGTAATAAATGCCATTTCAAAAGTTACAGTGATTATTATAAATATTGTCCTCAATGTGGGGAAATATTATGGATTCATGGGTTTTATATTAAAGGTATATGGGATAAAAGTAAATGAGAAAAATTGAGATAGAAGGTTTTCAAATGTATGTTAGAGATAAAGAGGCTAATGGTTTACATCAAGGATTCTGCGAACCAGAAGAAACCAAATTCATAAAAAACATAGTATTACCTGATTGGATATGTATTGACATTGGTGCTAATATTGGTTATTTTACTATACTCATGGCAAGAAAATGTAAGCATGTTTATTCATTTGAACCAGAGCCAAATAATTTTAAATTACTAGTAAATAACATTGGCTTGAATCAACTTCTCAATGTAAACTGGATTGATGTAGCAATTACAGATAAAAGAGAAAAAAGAAAATTATATTTATGTGATACTGATAACGGAATGCATAGAATCTATAAATCAAAATGGTGTAATGGTGGAAGTGTAAATGTTTTAACAGGAGACTTAGATAGTTTCACATTACCAAGAATCAATCTAATTAAAATGGATATAGAAGGCGCAGAATATGGAGCATTAAAAGGAATGGTTGAATTACTCAAAAGAGATAAACCACTAATCATAATGGAATTCCATCCATTATCAATAATAGAATATGGAGTAGATCCAAGAAAGGTTTATGATTTTATCAAGAAACTAGGATATACAATTAGATTAATTCCCAATATAACACAGCCACTAACTTATGAAGAATTGTATGTATTAACAAGTGATCCATCAGGAGGGCGCAACATACTATGCCAATGAAAAAAGCACCAGAAGGAATGACACATTTCAGTTCAATAGGACAAGAGAAAGTAGATATTGGAATTCAAAGCACAATAGGCCCATTCTCTACAATAGGATTTGCAGGATTTGGATTTGAAAAGAATAAGGAAGGTACAGATTTTAGATATCCATTAAAAAGAAAGGCGCATGATTTTAAAGTAAAAATAGGTAATAATGTATCAATAGGTCAAGGCTGCAATGTAGATAGAGGCTCATGGCGTGACACAATAATAGATAATGGTACAGTCATAGATTCACTAGTACATATTGCTCATAACACACAGATAGGCAGGAATTGTGTTATCGCCGCTGGAACTATAATCGGTGGCTCCTGCGATATTGGAAATAAAGTATTCATTGGTCTAAATGTTACGATAAAGGACCATATCAAAATAGGCAACAATGCAACAATTGGAAGTGGTGCTAATATTGTTCACGATGTTCCCAATGGCGCTACAGTAGTATCAGATAACAAGGCTCGAATACTTGAATGATTGACGGTATTGGAAAAGTAGCATTAGGCTATTCTTATTTCAATTGTGTTGAAGAAATAGAAAGAGGACTAGATCCAATATACAAACAATTCGATAAAATATATTGTATAGATGGTAGATACATAAACTTTGAAGATAAACTAGGTAGGGATTATTCAGAAGATGGTTCTACCGAACTTTTACATAAATATCCAAACACAGTATTTGATAAAGTTAAACCATCATTTCAAACTGATAAAAGACAGCGATATCTAGATTTAGCAGGGGAAGATAAGATGGATTATCTTGTTGTGTGGGATTCAGATGATATAATTCACCCAAATCCAAGATATCAAAACTGGAAGAAGTTCTGGAAACAATTGAAAATGTATTCTGAAAGATTCCCAGATTACAGATTATTCAAAATGAAATGCTGGATCCCAAGTGTAAAAGAATGGAGACGTGCCTATAATGTAGTAGATGAAAACATTTGGAATCCATACATTAGAATTCATAAGGATCCTGGCAACATGCGCTATTGCTTATATTGCCACTACTGGTGGTGTCCAAAAGATGCAACTGATGAAGATATTATCCTACAAAAGAAGGGAATGTATATTGCTGATCAAACAATTGATGGTGTTCGTTTCACTACTAATTCAGCATTGAGGGGAGAAGCCAAACTATTCATCAGAGATAGATGGGCGTGGAATAATGATTGTGAAGAAAAAAGGCGCTCATATGTTAAATCAATGTCTCTAAAATACTGGGATGATAAAGATAAACCAGAGTGGATGAATACAGAATTGGATGGATATTGGCGCTATGATGATGTAGGTAGACCAACAACTTTGATATGCCATGAGGATGGAACAGTACCTAAGAAAACAGTTTATTATAATAAACCAAAAGGCTAACTCTTATTATATCTCATTCCAATCCTTGCTTTATTATGACAGGACTCACACAGTTCGATAGTATCTCTTAATGGATCCTCATCATGATATTTACCAAAATGATGTATTGCAGTTCTCTTACAATTTACACCAACAACAGCACAACACCAATTACAAATTCCTATTCTCGGATTCTCATTTACTAGGATTTGCTTACCCGTAGGCGTCCATCTCATATGTCTAGGATTATATATTTTATTGTGTATCGGATTCCATTTGGGATGAACTACTAGTTTGTTATAACACTTTTTACATAATCCCCTAGTCCATTGGTTTCTATAAGTCTTATCAGAGCAGCAATTAGAACACTTACGCATTTATTACTTCTCTATGTTTTTAGTAATATATTTACTTTATAATATGACTTACATATCTGATACGACCGAGTGTCGGAGACTTGCTAGGAATGTGGTTACGGCTGACTTTAACGATTCACAGATTCAAAGTTTTCAAACGAAAGAATATTCACTTATTGCTACATTAACAGACAAAGATGATTGGGATTCTGATGATAGAGAATATGGTGCTTTACAACTAATTGAAACTAGATTAGTAGCAGCCGATATCATACAACATTATGGTGACGTTGAAACTATTCCAATCTGGCAAGCAATGAAACAGGATGCAATGGATATGCTAGTAGGTGATGGTGGAATTATAGAAAATATGGATACCGAAACAGCAGAAACAGACTTTCTAATTGAAAGAACAGATTTCAAAGGATGGATTAAAAATACAGCAAATGAACCACCTAATAGACTAAACGGTATGGTAGATGATACTGAGGGCTTTTAATTTCCATGCCATCTTTTATTAGCATGTAATTTCATATGTTTACTATGATTAACAAATAATTCTAAATTCTCAATTCTATTATCAGATGTATTACCATTAATATGATGCACTATTTCATTAGGATCTAAATACCTACCAAGATATTTTTCCATAACCAATCTATGTTCTAATACATGACGGTTCTTCCTACAGAATGGATGATCTGGTTTATAGATAAAAACATATCCTGACTCACGATCAATATAACGTCCACCCTTCCAATAATTATTGTTTGAACCTTTCTGATATCCTAGATTATGACCAGTGATGAATTTACTATGATAATATTTGTGAAACCACTTTGGTATTATCTCATTACCACATCCACAAGCGCATAACATTAGTTCCAATATTAAACTCTAGATTATTTATAAATTATGTCTAATTGGCAGGTTCCCGAACTTGAGGCTGATTTTTCACAAGACTTTGAAGATATGATAATAAACTACATCTATCAGAAGTGGAGTATAAACAATCCTGCTAAGGGTAGTACAATGCAAACGGATTATGAGAGCGAGCCTGACACTATTAGTTTTAAGAGCGCTTTTCCCGATTATTTCAGGCCCTATGAATGCGCTATTGTGCAAACAAGAACCGAACCGCTAGAGAAGATAAATGGTAAATGGACGTTCTCAACTGGATTAGATATCATGCTCCGTATGAAAAGAATAGAACGAGACGCAATTGATGTAGACCCACAACTAGAAAACATGGAGCAAGAAATACAGCGAATAGTAGAAGATTATGTTCCCAATGAAATACAGGGAATTAAAGACTTGATTTATGACGATAATGTATCAGCAGAAAGAGTATATAATGCTAGGGATACATGGGCTAAAGCAGATTGGCGTTCAATAGTACATATCAAAGTATTCTATGAAAAAGAGGATACACCTTAAGTCCATTTTTTCCTTTTACTCAAGTAAAATTCGTAATCTTTTTCCAATTCATCCAAATCCTCTTTTGTTGATTTAGATTGGGCATACTTCAGAAATGCTTTCCAATCATCATAGTCTAATATCATTACTTCCTAAGTATATTTGCTAACTTAAAAGTTTTATATTGTCATTAGAAGGTGGGCGCTTCATATGTTATATGCATGAGTACGAAACCTATGATGTTAAAAAATGGGACAAACACTGCTTTGAGAAAAATCATACACTTAGCGTAAATCAACAATGCAAGAAATGTGGAGAATGGAACGCAGTACCTAATTATCCAATTCCTGAACGATTTGTAGAAAGAAGCCATTCTAACAAAGAAGAAGATAAAGATGTTATAGTTCTAAAATGTCCTAAATGCGGATAAAGTTTTAATGAGATTTAATACTTCGGGCGGTTATGTTACAGCAATAGTTAATAAAAAGGAGAATGGGGAGAGTTTCTACGCAAGTTATCTTAAGAGGAATGTCCTTTGTAATAATGGGAGGGACCTCTTCCACCAGCAATGTTACACTAATTCATCAAACGGAACTCGTGGTGCTGGCTATATTGCCTTAACTACAGATACAGCCGCAGCATCAGCAAGCGATACTTCATTGGCTCAAGAACTAGCATCTAATGGATTCTCTAGAGCAGATGCAACTACCAAAAGTCATACTAATGGGACAAATAGTTCTACGATAGAGCATACTTTTACTGCATCAGGAACAGTTAACCTAATTCACAAATCAGGAACTTTTAACAATGCTTCTTCAACTACTTTATGTCACGAAGCAGTATTTGGAACAGATGCTTCTTTGATTTCTGGGGATACTCTCAAAGTGACGTGGACCTTAAATCTAGGTTGAGTAGAATGAATGATACTCATCTACCATCAAACATTTAGTCCTTCAAATTGCCAATGTGTTTTTGAACAGGAATTTAATCATGACGAAGAAACAGGATTAAACGGCCAAACTAGATTTTTATTTGCTCATAAAATTTGTAGCAAGCATGAACATCTTGTAAAGAATAAACCCAAATTATCGCTAACAGACTGGAATAAGAAAAGACAAGAGATCGTAAAGCATAAAGAATTTTTACTTAAAAGAAATCGTGACAGACATCTAAAGGATTTCAATGAACATCCCACTAGGAAAGAAAGGAGAGAGGCAATTCAACAAATGAAATTACTAAAGGATACTGAAAGACATGCACTAAAGATAGAGGAACAGATGCAGGTAGAGTATGACCATCAAATTAGATTCCTGAACAATCATGAAGATGAATCAATGTCTCAAATGCTGACAGGTTTGCATTCTCCTTATGCTCTAATTGCCAAAGAAGTTTATGATATAGTAATGCAAGGTGGCTAGTAAACGCCATCCAACTCACTACTTTCTTCTGGTAACGTAACATCTCCAACTACAACAGCAAACACTACTGAATATTGGGCTGATGGTGCAGGACAACAAGTTAGTTTAACAACAGAAGCGCAAGCAGAAACAAAGACTAGAACTGCGGGAACCATGTCCAAGTTATTCGTAAGAAGTGGAACACTAACAAACGGTGGCAATATTACATTTAATAGTAGAAAGAATTCTGGCGCTGGCGGTATGTCAGTAGCAGCAAATGCCAGTAGTTCAACCTTTGAAGATACCACAAATACAGACACATTAGCAGCAGCAGATAGATTTTGTTTCCAAACTGTTCCAAGTCTTTCAAATAATACTCTTACATATTTCGTAGTGTCATTTCATTTTAAAGCAGATACCGATACGGTTTCATTTAACATAGGTCATGCAGACTTTACTACAACAACAGCAAGCACTACATGGTTCTGGCCTCTTGCGGGAATGTTTACCACAGTTAATACTACCGAAACTTTTATGAAAGTGAGAATAAGGAAAACATTCACAGCGCAAAAACTTGGCATTTATGTTCAAACAAACAGAGCAACGGATACTACAGTTAGAGATAGAAAAGGTGGTGCTAATGGTGGGATGTCCATTACCATCACAGGTGGCGGCGCTGCTGGATGGTATGAAGATACAAGTAATACCACTAGTTTAGCAGCAGGCGACGATTCCAATTATTCTGTCACTACTGGAACAGGAGCAGATACTTTAAGATTCAGGACATTAAAATGTGAATTTCTATCAACTAATGGTGATGGCATAACAACAGGATCGCATCAGACTGGTGTAGCAGTAGCAGACGCAACAGCAAATACTTTTTATCCTTTTGGTGGTAGAGCAACAGGAACAACTACTGAAGCAGCAGCAAAAGGGAAAATGCGAGATGTTTTTGATATTTCCAACGTTGGCTGTATGGTATCACAAAATGATGTTAGTAGTGCTTCTACATGGAAATTAAGAAAGAATGGAGCAGATGCTACAAATACGGTAAGCATTACCGGAAGCGCAACTGGTCAATTTACTGATACAACGCATACCGATACTGCGGCAAGTGGAGATGATTTTTATCATGATTTAGTAGTTCCATCTGTATCAGGTAGTCATACAGTCACAATAACAATACATTGGGCGCATACCCACATAACACCAGTTAATAATTATACCAAAACAATAACAGAAGATACTTCAATATCCGATTCAATAGCAAGACTTCTAGCAGCAACTAGAGTAAATACAGAAACAACAAATTCAACAGAATCACTTGCTAGGCTACTGGCGGCAAATAGAGCACTAAGTACAGAGACAACAACCATATCAGAATCATTGGCAAGAAGTAAAGGACAAACTAGAACAATGGGAACTGAAACCACAACTATAAGCGATTCAATAGTCAGATTATTAGCAGCAACAAGAAATCCAGTGGAGACAACTTCAATATCAGAAACACTTGCTAGAATGTTAGCGGCTAATCGTGCTTTAGGTACAGAATCAACAACAATATCAGATTCAATCAATAGGGTTAGAGGAATAATGAGAGCGCTTGCAACCGAAACTGTAACTATAGCCGAAGATTTACAAAGAATGCTAGCAGCAACCAGGGTAAATATTGAAACCACATCTATTAGTGAAACGCTTGCCAGACTGCTTGCAGCCAATAGAACTCTATCAGACACTGTTTCTATAAGTGATAGTCTAGCAAGACTGATAACATTTGTTAGAACTTTATCCGACACTACTGTAATAAGTGACTCTATATCAAGGCTACTTGCAGCCAATAGAACTCTATCAGACACTACTACAATAAGCGATAGTATTGCAAGATTGAAGGCAGCAATTAGAACCTTGAGTGATACAACTGCAATATCAGATTCATTAAATAGATTAGTAGCATTTACCAGAACTCTATCAGATACCACTGCAATTAGTGACTCAATAGCAAGGATGTTAGCGGCTACTAGAACATTAGGTGATACTACGATAATTAGTGACTCAATTGCTAGAATGAAGGCAGCGACACGAATATTAGTAGAAAATGTATCTATTAGTGATTCATTAGCAAGAATGCTTGCTGCTATTCGTACATTATCAGATACAACAATAGTTGCAGACACATTAGATTATATCAAACAAGGTGGCGGTACGTTTGTAAGAACGCTAACAGAAACTGTTAACATATCTGATTCAATTACTAGAATGTTCACAGGTTCAAGAACTCTAAATGAGAATGTAACTGTAAGTGATTCGTTGACAAGAATGTTAGGATTAACACGTCTATTATCTGATTCCACTATAGTATCAGACTCATTAAATAGAGTTTATGGAGCGGTTAGAATATTAACTGATAATACAGTAATAAGCGACAGTCTGGTAAAAGTCAGGGCAACTTTCAAAACCTTAACTGAAAATGTTAACATATCAGATTCGGTACAGAGACTTTTCGATGGAACACGTCAATTAGTAGAAACTACAACAATAACAGACTCATTAGCAAAAGTATTAACTAGACTATCACCACCAACACAACTAAAGAAAATAAAAGATTTCATAATTGCCAAATATACGCTTAGTGGAGTTGATCCATCTCTATGAGTTTCTTTAATATCAGGGCTGGATTACGTGACTTTTTTAGACCTTATTCGGCTGTAATACTACCAACTAGAACTACTGTTACTAGACTAACTAATTATAAGGGAATGTGGAATGTATGGGCTGAATATGAAATCTATGTTTCAAGTAGACGTCTGGAAAGAGATAATGTAGATTTACAACTAGGTAATATAGAACGAGAAATAATGAAAGAAATGTGCCAGTATAAACCAGGACAGATAGAAGGTATAGAAGAGATTCAATATGGTGGCTACGAGCGAATTTATGATTCTCAGAATTGGGCCAAATCTAACTGGTCATCTAAAACTTTCATAAGATGTAGATTTTATCATAACAATAGTTCCTAAGTTAATAAAATTTAGAATATTATTAATGACATGGAAGAAGGTCGTAAATGCAGACTCCGGTGACGCTGACCACCATGGAGGGGATTCCGTTGATAAGATTTCGGACCTATTTTCAGGTGTAGATGTTGATGATGTAGCAATTAATGTAGATTGGAAGTTTGATCATTTTGTAGATTTAAAGGCAGTTTCGGAACCAACAACTCCTGCATCAGGATATGTTAGATTCTTTATTGATTCAGCAGATGGTTTAATTAAAATAAAAAAGTCTAATGGTGACGTGGTGACAATCGAATAATGGTGGGAGTATTAGCATCAAATTTAGCAACATGGATTGTAGAACCTACTAATTCTGCAACCGGTGCGGATGGTTATGAAGCAAGAAAACTATTGAGAACCACAGATACAACTACACATTATGGAAGCACTGCTGCCAAACAATTGTTTCAAGATATAGCAACTGATATGATGACAACAAACGGTGGTAGAGTATTCATAAGAAATGGAACTTATGGAATAGGTGGTGCTGCAAGTGGTAATATCTGGGGTTGGGTAGACTGGCCGCCAGATGATACAGATGGTTTAGATTATCAAATACATTTGTACGGTGAAACCAGAGATGGTGTTATCATAAAAGATACTGGTGGCACTGGAGTAGACGATATACTATTCACTTTTCATGGTCATGGTGTAGTAGAAAATATTACATTTGATGGAAACAATGCTTCTGCAAGTGGAATGAATCTTCTACAATTTCATAATGGAGGAAATCCATATGCAGCAGGACTGATAGTCAATAATTGTAGATTTAGAAAACACACTGGTATTGGATTCTTAAGCGATAAGGCAAAATATATTGAACTCTATAAATCCTATTTTGAATTACCAAACACAAATGCTGATCAATGTGCAATAGGACAGAGTGAAGGATGGTGTCATGTTGCAAACAATACATTTGAAAGATTAACAGGATCGGGCAGTCTTGACGGTTCTAATTTAACATCTGGATGCATGATGAATGGTAACATACATGATAACGTAATTAAAAGAGAAAATGGACATTATTTTGCAGCAATATCATTAGAACCTTTTGATACAAATCCAGATTATTACAATATCAACATTTACAATAATAATATAGATAATGGTTCTATATCATTTGGTGGTCTAGGAACTTGGTCGACTACATATTGGAATGTCCATGTATATAATAATACAGTACAAGGCGCACAAATTCAAGCATTAGGGCCTGAAAGTGGAGTAACAGATCAGATTAAGAAATGTTCAATAACAGGAAATAAAATAACAGATTCATATTATGGTGCAATTGCTGTATCACAAACAGCAGGACAGGTAATAATAAAAGATAATGAAATAACCAATACTAATACATCGCTAAATACAACCACGTTCGATAAAGGTGCTATTTACATAGCAGATACAACCGACACTATATGTGAGGATAATAATATCTATATGGGTTCAAATGCAGATACTCACTATTCACCTTCTGGAATTTCATATGTTGGAACAAATGTAAATCTCACATTAAGAAATAATAAAATATTGAATAGAACAGCATCCAATTCTAATTACGTTGTATCAGGAACACAAACAGGCAGCAAAAGAATATCAAGAAACATTTAGTTAATACTTCCTTAGTTAATAAAAACAACATTTTAAGTAAATGGGCAACGTACCGATGAAGAAGGTTGTTAATAGTGATCCAGGAGATTCGGACCACGTCGGCGGAATTACTGAAAAGTAAACGCAAACGACTGGGACGATTTAGTAGATTACCTGAATAACGTTGACAAGACTGGACCAGTTAAAGTAAATACTCGTACATATTTTAGAAG
>Ga0164299_10000244_pt1 | contig 11927 bp, 6 predicted proteins | sample Whisoiple_221_MG_FD_109712 | JGI IMG/M metagenome (GOLD analysis project Ga0164299, IMG submission 109712) | Unamended control soil microbial communities from upstate New York, USA - Whitman soil sample_221_MG | ecosystem: Environmental > Terrestrial > Soil > Agricultural land ...
AAGCTGCGCGAGCAGAACCGTGGTGGCCCGACCTTCTCCTTCATGGACGGCCCGATCACCGCGAACGGGCCGGCCGGCGTCCACCACGGCCTGGGCCGCACGCTGAAGGACGTCTTCCAGCGGTACAAGGCGCTGCATGGTCACGAGCTCCGCTACCAGAACGGCTTCGACTCGCAGGGCCTCCACGTGGAGGTGCAGGTCGAGAAGGCGCTCGGCTTCAACTCGAAGCGCGAGATCGAGGAGTACGGGCTCGCCCGCTTCGCGCGCGACTGCCGTGATTTCGTCGCGAAGTTCGCCGGCATCCAGACCGCACAGTCGAAGCGCCTCGGGATGTGGATGGACTGGGGCAACGACTACTTCACCTTCAGCGACACGAACATCGAGTACATCTGGCGCTTCCTCAAGGCCGTCCGGGAGAAGGGCTGGCTGTACAAGGGCCACAACGCAACGCAGTGGTGTCCCCGCTGCGGCACCTCCCTCTCGAAGCACGAGCAGGCCGGCGAGGAGAACTACGAGGAGCTGGAGCACCCGTCCCTGTTCGTGCGCTTCCCGCTCCGCGGGCGCGAGGGCCAGTCGCTCGTGGTGTGGACGACGACGCCGTGGACGTTGCCCGCGAACGTCGCGGCCGCCGTCAAGCCCGACGCCGAGTACGGCCGCAACGACCTCGGCGAGTGGGTCGCCGTCGCGCGCTATCCGGAGGAGCACTTCGAGGAGAAGGTGCGCGGTGAGGACCTCGTCGGCCTCGAGTACGAGGGGCCGTTCGACCACTTCGCCGCCCAGGAGGGCGTGGTCCACCGAGTGATCCCCTGGGACGACGTCTCGCTCGACGAGGGGACCGGCATCGTGCACATCGCCCCGGGAGCGGGCGCGGAGGACTTCGAGCTCTCGCGCGTCCACGACCTGCCCGTGCTGACCCCGATCGACGAGTCCGGTCGGATGCTGCCCGGCTACGGCGAGCTCGAGGCCAAGACGACGGACGAGGTCGTCGACACGGTGATCGAGTCGCTGCGCGAGCGCAACCTGCTCGTCGAGGCGACGTCGATCGTCCACCGCTACCCCGTCTGCTGGCGCTGCCGGACGCCTCTTGTCTTCCGCGTCGTCGACGACTGGTTCATCTCCGCCGCCGAGATCCGGCAGCCGATGCTCGACGGGAACGCCACGGTCGAGTGGACGCCCCCGCAGTACAAGAAGCGGATGGACGACTGGCTCCGCAACATGGGCGACTGGAACATCTCCCGACGCCGCTTCTTCGGGCTGCCGCTGCCGTTCTACGAGTGCGAGTGCGGGAAGCTGAACGTGATCGGCTCGCGCGCGGAGCTCGAGGAGCGAGCGGTCTCCGGACTCAATCAGCTCGAGGAGTTGCACCGGCCCTGGATCGACGGCGTCCGGATTCGCTGCGAGGAGTGCGACGCCGAGGTCGAGCGCATCCCGGAGGTCGGGGACGCGTGGCTCGACGCCGGCATCGTCCACTTCTCGACGCTCGGCTGGCACAACCCGGAGTGGATCCCGGGCGGCTACGCGACGGGCGCCTCGCGCGGGCTCTCGGGCGCGGACCTGCCCGACCACGCCTACTGGGAGAAGTGGTTCCCGGCCGACTGGGTCTCGGAGGGGCGCGCGCAGATCCGGCTCTGGTTCTACTCCCAGTGCTTCATGGCGATCGCGCTCGACGGCCGCGAGCCCTACGGGCGCGTGCTCACATACGAGAACGTCGTTGACGAAACCGGACGCGAGATGCACAAGTCGTGGGGGAACGCGATCGACCTGAACGACGCGTTAGAGCGGATGGGGGCGGATGTGATGCGCTGGGTCTTCTGCTCGCAGAACCCGGCCCAGGAGCTGCGCTTCGGCTACGGCATGGCCGAGGAGGTCAAGCGGCGCTTCCTCACCTTCTGGAACTCGGTCAAGTTCCTCGTCGACTACGCGAACGTGCAGGGCTTCCGGCCGGCGTGGGGGGAGCTCGAGCCTGGCGAGCTGACCGAGCCGCTCGACCGCTGGCTCGTGGAGCGGACGAACGCCTTCGTCCTCGCGACGGAGGCCGACTACGAGGCGTACGAGACGGTCGCCGTGATGCGGGACTTCGAGGCGTACGTCGACGACCTGTCGAACTGGTACATCCGCCGCTCGCGCCGCCGCTTCTGGGCGGAGGACGAGGCGGCGCTGCGGACGCTCTGGTACGCGCTCGTCCAGACGCTACGCGTCCTCTCGCCGATTCTCCCCTTCGTGACCGACCGGCTGTGGCGGACGCTCGTCCTCGACGGGCCGGAGTCGGTGCATCTCGCGGGCTGGCCTGCGGTTGCGGCGCCGGATCACGTCCTCCTCGACGAGATCGCGGAGGTGCGGCGAGTCGTGGAGCTCGGGCGCCAGGCACGCTCGAGCTCGGGGATCAAGCTTCGGCAGCCGCTCCGGCGGCTGGTCGTGGAGGGAGCGAGCCTCGACGGCCATCTCGACGAGGTCGCCGATGAGCTGCGGGTCAAGGCAGTCGAGCTCGGCGTCGTCGAGGCAGTCGAGCTGAGCGTGAAGCCGAACCTGCCGGTGCTCGGCCCGAAGCTCGGCAAGGAGCTGGGCGCCGTGCGGGCCGCGCTCGCGGCTGCCGAGTTCGAGGAGCTGCCTGGCGGCCGGTTCCGCGTCCTGGGACGCGAGCTCGAGCCCGACGAGGTGCTCGTCGAACGCGGCGGGCGCGAGGGCTGGGCGGTCGCGTCCGGCGACGGTGTCGTCGTCGCCCTCGACCTCGGCCTGGACGCCGAGCTCGTGCTCGAGGGCGAGGCGTACGAGCTCATCCACCGCGTCAACTCGCTGCGCAAGGAGGAGGGCTTCGAGCTGACGGACCGGATCGTGCTCACGGTGCCAGAGGCCCAGCGCGGGCTCGTCGAGCACCACGGCGACTGGATCGCGCGCGAGGTGCTCGCCACTTCGATCGACCTGGGCGAGGAGCTCGAGATCCGGAAGAACTAGGCCGCGGTCGTTTCGGCGCGGCGGAGCTCGACCGGGAGCCGGAAGCTGACGTCCTCGTGCACCGCCTCTTGCTCGGACACCTCGGCTCCACGAGCCTCGAACCACGCACAGACGTCCGCGACGAGCCGCTCCGGCGCTGACGCCCCCGAGGTGAGGCCGACCGTCTCGCAGCCGTCGAGCCAGCGGTCGTCGACGTCGCGCAGGTCGTCGACGAGATGCGCCGGCACTCCGGCGGCACGGCCGACGTCGACGAGCCGCTGAGAGTTCGACGAGTTCCGCGAGCCGACGACGAGCAGCAGGTCGACGGCATTTACGAGCTCCTTCACCGCCCACTGCCGGTTCGAGGTCGCGTAGCAGATGTCCTCGCGGGCCGGGCCCGCGATGCGGGGGAAGCGGCGGCGCAGCACCGCGACGATGTCGCTCGTCTCGTCGACCGAGAGCGTCGTCTGCGTGATGTAGGCGAGCGGCGTCTCCTGCGGGAGCGTGACGCGCTCGGCGTCCTCCACCGACTGTACGAGGACGATCGAGTCCGGCGCCTCGCCGAGCGTTCCGTCGACCTCTTCGTGCCCCGCGTGCCCGATAAGGACGATCGTGCGGCCGGCCTCCGCATAGCGGCGCGCCTGCGCGTGCACCTTGGTCACGAGGGGGCACGTGGCGTCGATCGTCGTGAGGCGAAGCTCGTTCGCCTCGCGGCGCACCGCCGGCGCGATGCCGTGGGCGGAGAACACGACCGTCGCTCCCTCGGGAACCTCCGTCAGCGACTCGACGAAGACCGCGCCGCGCGACCGCAGGTCCTCGACGACGTGCGAGTTGTGGACGATCTGCTTGCGGACGAAGACGGGGCTGCCGTAGAGCGCGAGTGCGCGCTCGACCGTCTCGACCGCCCGCTCGACGCCTGCGCAGTAGCCCCGCGGCGAGGCGAGGAGGAGGCGCTTCACCACTGACCGGGGACGATAGCCCGGACGCGTTAGGCGCACGTGAGAAGAAGAGCACGAGGCGATCTTTCCCCCTTGCAAAGATGGGCCGTACGGCCCATTGTCCGGCTCGCAAACGGGCTCTAGCCTCCCTTCCACTGGGCGATGCGAACCGCGCGGCGTCTTCGACGCCTTGCGGGGAGCAATCGGGAGAGCCCGCCGCACCGACCCCCCGAGCGGCGGGCTTTTCCACGTCCGGGCCCGATTTCTGGCCCTACGAAACGGCTCTCCGTACAATCCCGGAGGCCCAGTGAGGATCCCAGACAGGCTCCCGACCGTTCGCGCGTTCGGCCGCGCCGCGGCCGCCGCGCTGCTCCTGCTCGCGATCCTTCGCCGTGGCGGACCGCGCCCCGGGCGCACGGCCGGCGAGCGGGAGCTCGAGAGCGTGAGCCGCGTCGCCGCCGAGCTGGCGCGGAGCGCCGACGTCGAGGGCGTCGCCCGCACGCTGCTCGACGAGCTTGCGGAGCTCTTCGACGTCGGGTTCGTCGCCCTCACCTTCGTCTCCGACGATGGGCGCGAGGCCGCCGGCTATCTCGCGCGATCAGCCGGGGAGGATTTCGACTGGTGGCGCGACCTGCGCCTCGATCTCGACGAAGAGCCGTCGGGGATCGCGAGCGCGGTCTTCGAGGCGACCGCATTCACGGTCTACGACACCGAGAGCTCGGGCCTCATCAGCCGGCGCATCGCCGACGTCGTGGGCGCGAAGAGCGCCGCCTTCATCCCGCTCCTCGTCCAGGAGCGCGTGACCGCCGTGATCTCGGTCGCCACGCTCGACGAGGCCCGGGTGTTCACGAACGAGGATCTGGCGGTGATGCAGACGCTCGCTTCCGAGGCGGCCGTCGCGCTCGAGCGGCTGCGGACGAGCCTCGCGCTCGAGGAGGCTCTGACCCGGGAGCGGCTGCTCGCCTCGATCGCCCGGCGGCTCCGAAGCGAGCTCGATGTTTCCGCCGCACTCGCCGGGGCTGCGGAGGAGATGGGACGAGCGCTCGACGCCTCGCGTTGCATCGTCCGCATCGGCGAGCTGCCGGACGGCCTGCGCATCGAGGCAGAGTGGCACGCTCGGTCGCACGGGCCAGCTGGAGAGGACACCCCGGAGCTCGAGCTCCTCGAGCGCGCCGCGGCGGAGCAGGGAGCCGTTGTCGGGCCGGTCGGCGAGCTCACGGCCGTCGCCATCCCGGTCATTGCCCACGAGGGGCACGCCGGCTTCGTCAGCCTGTTTCGGCCGGCCGGCCGGGCATGGAGCAAGGCCGAGCTCGTATTGCTCGGTGGCGTCGCCGCCGAGGTCGGCCTGGCGCTGCGGCTCGGCCGCCTGCTCGAGGAGAACGAGGAGCGCCTGGCCCAGCAGAGCGCGCTGCTCCGCGCCGCGCATGTCCTCAGCAGCGACCTGGACCTCGCCGTCGTCCTGCAACGGCTGGCCGACCAGCTCGCCCGTCTGCTCGAAGCCGACGCCGCGGACTGCTACCTCCTCGACGGCGACCGCGGCGTCTTCCGCTGCGTTGCGGTGCATGGCTTTGACCGCTCTCTCGTCGGCTTCGAGTTCCCGGCGGGCCGAGGGCTCGCTGGTGCTGCCGTCCGTGAGGGGCGGCCGCTGATCGAAAGCGCCTACGGCCAGCTTGCGGCCCCCGTCCCGCATCCCGCCTATGACGGGTTCACCGACGTGATCACCGCCCCGATGACGTGGAGCGACGACGTTCGCGGCGTCCTCGGCGTCGGCCGGCGCGAGGGCCGCCGTTTCGGCCCGCGCGACGCGGACGTCCTCGAGGCGTTCGCCGGCCTCGCGTCGCTCGCGCTGCGGAACGCGGAGATGTTCACGCAGAGCTCGCGCCAGGCGCGGATCCAGCGCGGCTTCTACCGCATTGCGTCCGTCCTCGGTCAGTCGCTGTCGCGGGCGGCGACGCTCGGGGCAGTCGCCCAGGCCGCCGCGGAGGCGCTCGGAGGAAGCTCGGCGGCCGTGCTCGTCCCGTCGAGCGGCCGGCTCGAAGCCGTGGGAACGCACGAGCTGCCCGCGGACTTCGCGCGCATGCTCGACGAGCGGGCGGCGGAACGCCACGGGCCACTTTTCCGCGCGGCCGCGGAGGGCCGCATCCTCGTCTCCTCCTCGATCTCCGACGACGAGCGGCTGCTCCCCGATCTGCGCTCCGCGGCGGCCGGTAACGGCTATCGCTCAGTTATCTCCGTCCCCGTCGACGCGCCGCGGGAGACCGGCCGTGGGCTCGTGCTCATCTTCTTCGCCGAGGAGCGCTCGTTCAGCGACGACGACCTCGAGGTCGCGCGCCACCTCGCCGACGCGACGCGCGGCGCGCTCGAGCGGAGCGAGCTGTTCGAGGCCGAGCGTGGGGCGCGCGCGCTCGCGCAGCAGCTGACCCGCACCGGCCGGCTGCTTACGAGCGAGCTCGACCCGGCGGCTGTCCTCGACGAGGTCGTCCAGCAGGCGCCCGCGCTCGTCAACGCCGACGCCGCCGCATTCCGTCTGCTCGAGGGGGAGGAGCTCGTGGTCACGGCCGCCGAGGGCGACGGTGCGGCGGACGCTCTTGGCTCCCGCAGCCCGGCCGGCGGTTGGCTCTCGGGCGACGCCGTCCAGTCCGGGGCGCCCGTGGCGCTCCCGCAGGCCGGCGAGGACGAGCGCCTGCGCGCTCTCGACCCGATGCTCCGGTCGGGACATGCGGCCTTTCTCGGCGTGCCCGTCGGGGGGCCGGAAGGATCGACCGTCGGCGTCCTCGCGGTCTACGCCGCCATGCCTCGCGAATGGCGCGAAGAGGAGATCGAGGCGCTGCTGGCCGTCGCGGCTAGCACGTCGGCCGCGCTCTCGAACGCGGAGCTCTACCAGCGGGTCGCCCTCGAGCGCGAGCGATCGGTCGCGATCCTCGCCAACATCGCCGACGGCATCGTCGCGGTCGATCGCGACGGCAAGGTCGTACTCTGGAACAGCTCCGCCGAGGTGATCACGGGCGTCCCCGCCCCGTCCGCGCTGGGCCGGGCGCCGGTGGACGTGCTGCAGCGAAGCCTCGAGTCGGCCGAGGAGGGCGCGCGAGGCGACCGGCTCGTCCCGATCATGCGAGGGCGGGAGGAGGTGTGGCTGTCGGTGACGGAGGCGGTGATGCGCGACCCGCTGGGCGCCGTCGCCGGACGCATCTTCGCCTTCCGCGACATCTCCGGCGACCGACTCGTCGAGCAGGTCAAGTCCGACTTCGTCAGCACGGTCTCGCACGAGCTGCGCACGCCGCTCACCTCGATCTACGGCTTCGCCGAGACCCTGCTCCGCCAGGACGTCATGTTCGGCGAGGAGGAACGGCAGACGTTCCTCCGCTACATCGCGTCCGAGTCCCAGAGGCTGACGACGATCGTGGACACGCTTCTCAACGTCGCCCGTCTCGACACGGGCGACCTCCAGGTCAACGTCGCGGAGACGGATGTCCGCGACGTCGTGGGCCAGGTGCTCGAGACAGTTTCCGCGGCCGCGGCCAACGGCCACCGCTTCGTCCTCGACCTGCCCGACGAGCCGCTCACCGCGAAGGCGGATCCCGAGAAGCTGCGCCAGGTGTGCGCGATCCTCGTGGACAACGCGCTCCGTTACTCGCCGCAAGGCGGCACGGTCACGGTCGGGGCTGCCCTGCGGCAGGAGACGGTCGAGGTGAGCGTCGCGGACGAGGGGACCGGGATCCCACAGGCCGACCAGGAGCAGATCTTCCGCAAGTTCTACCGAGGTAGCGACGCCGAGCTGCGGGCCGGCGGAGGAGGGACCGGGCTCGGCCTCTTCATCGCGCGCGGGCTCGTCACTGCCATGGGCGGCCGGATCTGGGTTTCTTCGCGGGAGGGAGAGGGCTCCCGCTTCGCCTTCGAGCTGCCGTCCGCGGCGACGGCGTCCGCCGCTGCTGCTGGCAACCTTCGCGAATGAATTTCGGGGAGGATGGACATACGCGGCCGGTGACCGGAGGGGGGACGCGAGTGCTCGTGGTCGACGACGAGGCGCCGATCCGGCTGCTCTGCCGCGTCAACCTCGAAGCCGAGGGCATGAGCGTCCTCGAGGCCGCCGACGGCGCAAGCGGGCTCGACCTCGCGCGCGAAGAGCAGCCCGACGTCGTCCTCCTCGACGTGATGATGCCCGGCCTCGACGGCTGGCGGGTCGCCGAGGAGCTGCTGGAGGACGAGCGCACCTCCGCGATCCCGATCATCTTCCTCACGGCACGAGCCGAGTTCCGCGACCGCGCCCGTGGGCTCGACATCGGCGGCGTCGACTACGTGACGAAGCCGTTCAACCCGCTCGAGCTTGCCCAGCTCGTCCGCGACCTGCTCGAACGGATCGAGCGCGGCGAGCGCGACGAGCTCCGCGGCGAGAAGATCGCCGAGCTCCGCGCGCTGATGGAAACGGAATAAGCAGGCTTACACTGAGAGCCTCGGGGCGTAGCTCAGCCTGGTAGAGCGCTGCGTTTGGGACGCAGAGGCCGGCAGTTCGAGTCTGCCCGCCCCGACTCCGCAACCCACGGACGCGGCTATCCGTTCTCTCTGCATGGCCCTCGTCCGCGTCCGTGAGGATCGACCCGCGACCGGTCGCCCGGAACCGGACGAGGCTGGGCTTCCCGACTTCAGGCTCCGCGACCTCTCGTTTCGCGAGTGGCGCGGGATCTTCGTGCGCGCGGTCAAGAGGTTCCTGGATGACAACGGGACGATGCTCGCCTCGGCGCTCGCCTACTCGACGTTCTTCGCGATTCCATCCGTGCTGCTCGTGGTGGTCGGCGTCTTCACGCTCGTCGTGGGGCCCGGGACGATCACGACTGTCATGGGGCACTTCTCCAACTTCATACCCGCGCAGGCGACGAGCCTGCTCGGGGGCAGCCTGCACCGGCTCGACCAGCACCCTTCTACGGGCGTCGCGATCACGATCGTCGGCTTCGTCCTTGCGCTCTGGTCGACGACGGGAGCCATGACCACGTACATGACGGCCATCAACCTCGCCTACGAGCGGAAGGACGCGCGCCCCTTCGTCCGCAAGCGCCTCGTCGCGCTCGGTCTGGTCGGAGTGATCGGCGTCGCGTTCCTCCTGGTCGCCGTCTTGCTCATCTTCGGGCCGCCGCTCGAACGGCTCGTGGCGGCGCATGCCGGAGCCGCCTCCGGCGCCGTCGGCTGGATCTGGTGGATCGCCGAATGGCCGATCCTGCTGATCGGGCTCTCGGCGGCGTTCTCGATGCTGCTCTACCTGGGGCCCGACGTCCCGCGGGCGCGATGGCGTTTCCTGACACCGGGCTCGATTCTCGCCACGGTCGTGTGGCTCGCGGCGTCGGCCGGCTTCGCCGTCTACACGTCGATGTTCGGCTCCTACAACAAGACCTGGGGATCGCTTGCGGCGGTGATCATCATGCTGACGTGGCTGTGGCTCGCGGCGGTGGCTCTGCTGCTCGGGGCCGAGCTCAATGCCGAGGCCGACCGGAGCCGGGAGCTGCGGCCAGCCGAGCCGCCTGAGGCCTGACCAGGCCGCTCGCCTGCTCGTCGGCGAGGAAGCGGAGGAAGTAGGCGGCGAACGCCCCGAAGAAGACGATCGCCTCCTCGGCCGCCATCGTGACGCCGGCGATCTGCTGGTCGGCGAGCGGGCCAGGCCCCCAGGTCCGTGGGGCGTGGGCGTAGAAGGAGTAGATCGCCCGCGGGATCAGCGCAAGCAACAAGCCGAGCGGGGATGCGAGGACGAAGGCGGCGAAGAGGTAGGCGGCCTTCGCGCCCGCGGAGTATCTCCCGTGCACAACCGGCCACCAGACGCACGTGCCGGCGGCGAGGTAGGTGAGGTGCTCGACGTGAAGCAGCGAGTGCGGCTGGCGGAGCGCCGTGTCGTAGATCCACGGGAGGTGCCACGTGTAGTAGACGGCGAGCCAGAGCGGCAGCGCCACGAGCGGCCGGAAGAGAGGGAACCCGTCCGCCCGCCGCGCAAGCCGCGGCGGCACGGCGAGCACGAGCAGGGCCGGCGCCCACTCCGCGAGGACGACGTTCTGGAGCAGGTGTGCCCAGAGGAACGTGTGGTTCGCGAGCGGCTCGAGCTCGGTGACGAACGCGGCGAAGACGAGCAGGACGCCGAGCGCTCCGGCGGCGAGACGCGGCCCCGAGATCCCGGCTCGGCGAGCTCCGACCGCCAGCCCGACAGCGAGCGCCGGCGCCAGCCCGATGGCCTCCGCCGAGGGATGCATCCCGCTACCGTACCGAGCGCCTCGCGGGTGTAGCTCAATGGTAGAGCCCTAGCCTTCCAAGCTAGTTACGAGGGTTCGATTCCCTCCACCCGCTCTCTCCGAGAGGCGGCTCGGGAAGCGGGCTCGCGGTCTCTCCTGTTCTCTCCTCTGGCGACACCGAAGGTGCCGTGGCAACCCGGTGGCAACCTGAGGACCGGAGCGGGCTAGCCGAAGCCACGCGCTGCACCCACGCCCCGGCAGAGCTGCTGCTCAGGGGGCCGCATCGGGCGTGACCCCCGCAGCTACTCGGCTTCGACCTTTAGCAGTCCGACGAACGGCGACGCGTCCTCCTCGTCGAACGGGACGGATCTCTCGGGAAAGGGGCACCCGTGAGACCCGCCCCAATCCAAGATACGCCGCTGCCACTCAGAAAACTACGCGGGCCTCGCGAGCCTCCTTGCGGAGGCCCCCTTTCCGCGAGGCCCATGCCTCTTATCGGCAGGGACCACGGATAGCACCAACCAGCGAAATGGCGGAGCCTGAGGCGAGCGAACGCCCTAGGCTGCCTCGACCCTCAACAGCCCGATAAACGGCGACTCGTCATCCTCGAACGGGACGACGTCGAGCGCCGGAAGCGGCCGTCCTTCCCCGGCTCAGCCCGGTCCATCGTCCTCGCGGACTGCTTGCACGGCTCTAGTCTCCACTTGGTCAAAGGCGACCCTTGTTCCAGCTCCGCTAGACCAGGCGAGAGCCAGACTGAGCTTGCGCGCAGCAGAGATCGCCCCACGTTGGCGCTCACGCTCCAAGAGCGTCTCGTACAGCGTCCGTGCCTCATGGTCCGAGAGTTCGAGCATCTCGCCGTCGCTCAGCTCTAGCCGCATTACGCCGTCCGATGACGTACCCGAACACGCGCGCCTTTACTCGCCGGGGACTATGCAGCCTCGACCCGCAGGAGCCCGACGAACGGCCACTCGTCCTCCTCGTTGAGCATGCTTGCGACAAGGAGTCAGCGGCCTCGGTCGCCTCAGTCCCCCTTCAGCCCGAGGCGCGCCGACTCTCGGACAAAACGGATGGGCATGGCTTCGGGGTGCGGCTAACTGAGCCGTGCCGCTCCTCTATGCGGCCTCGACCTGTAGCAGCCCGACGAATGGCGACTCGTCCCGTAGTCGACGGTCGCCGCGAATCGTGCGCGCTGACCATCACACGGAAAGCTGCGCCGCTCTCTACCCGAAACTGCCGAAGTGACTTGCGACGATGAGGAGCAAACCGCTGAGCGCGATCAGTACCCCCGCCACGGTCGAGCGCGTACGGCGCTGGCCAAGACGGTCAGCCGCTGCGAGCCACGCCCCGGCGAACAACAGGAGCACAAACGCGGCTTCGGCAAGGCGGACGCTCGCATGATGCGTGATGGCCAGAAGGAAGCTCACAGGCGGCATTCTTCTACGTCGGCCTGACTTCTGTCGAGGTACGTCCGTTCCCGGATCAACTGCCAGCCGGGGGCGGCAAACGCAACGAATCGGTCGAATCGTCCCGTTCGCTCCGACGGAATACCGCTACCTGAACGCGGCTCTCCTCGCGACCGGCATCCTCGCGAGCCACTAGCTACGCGACCTCGACCTGTAGCAGCCCGACGAACGACGACTCGTCCTCGTCTTCGAACGGGACGAACGTCGAGCGCCGGAAGCGGCCGTCATTCCCCGGCTCAACCCGGTCAATCGTCCTCGCGGACTGCTTGCACGGCTCCAGTCTCCAATTAGTCAAAGGCGACCCTTGTTCGAGCTCCGCTAGACCAGGCGAAAGCCAGACTGAGCTTGCGCGCAGCAGAGATCGCCCCACGTTGGCGCGCACGCTC